>JAABVA010001420.1_pt1 | contig 25808 bp, 25 predicted proteins | sample 5560331 | NCBI WGS metagenome assembly JAABVA01 (sample SAMN12812661, study PRJNA571458) | rock metagenome | isolation source: Antarctica rocks | place: Antarctica: Victoria Land, Mt New Zealand sud | collected 2016-01-07
GCGCCGAGGTGCTTCAAGTTGCCGAACGGCGAGATCCGAGTTCGCCGGGTGGACCTCGACGCCTGGCTGCTGACCCTTGAGAATGGGGTTGCATGACCCGCTCCACGTTCGACGTCCGCGTATGGGCGACTCAGACCATTTCGGGCTCTCGCGGTAAGGCGTACAAGGTCCGGTGGGGGGTTGAGGGCCGCGAACGGAACAAGACCATGCAGACAGCGAAGCTCGCTGATTCGTTCCGGTCGATGCTTGTGGCGGCAGTGCGGGGCGGTGAGGCCTTCGATACGACGACCGGCCTCCCCCTCTCGGCCGCGCCGGCTCCGGCTGGACCGACCTGGTTGAAACATGCTCAATCGCTCGTCGATGCCAAGTGGAACGACTCGTCCCCCCGACACAGGCAGAGCACGGCCGAGGCATTGACGACCATCACCGTGGCACTCACGCTTAACGACGCGGTGCCAGACAACCCAGCCGTCGCGCGAAAAGCGTTGCGATACTGGGCCTTCAACGCAGCGGCCAGGCGTCAGAGCCGAGAGCCTCCGGAAGAGTTCGCACCGGCCCTGAAGTGGCTTGGCGAACACTCCCGTCCACTTCGAGATCTGAAAGATCTCGACTTGTTGCGCAGCGTCCTAACAGCTCTCGCCACAAATCTGGACGGGTCACCTGCCTCCACATCCACCTCGAACCGAAAGCGCGCGGCCCTGTCGAGTGCCATTGTCTACGCCGTCGAAAGAGGAGACCTGGACTCAAACCCCCTCCAGCGCGTCAAGTCACGACGCCGACCGCATACTGACGCGATCGATGCGCGAGCAGTTGTCAGCCCGGCCGAGGCTCGTGCGCTACTTTCCGCGGTCAGAGAGAACACTCCGGCGCTGCACGCGTTCTTCGCCTGCCTCTACTTCGCAGGCCTTCGACCGTCCGAAGCGGCCAACTTGCGACGCATCAACCTCAAGCTGCCTGCCGCGGGCTGGGGTGAAATCGTTCTTCTCAGTTCGTATCAGCCCACACGGTCCGAATGGACCGACGACGGTCGATCCGGCGAAGAACGATCACTCAAGCATCGCGCTGCCAAAGCCACCCGGCGAGTTCCCGCTCACCCCGAGCTAGTCGCCGCACTCCACCAGCATCTGTCGACCTTCGGGGTCGGAGCAGAGGACCGGCTGTTCGTCACACGGACCGGCCGAGGGGGACGTCCGCTGGCCCGGCCATTCGTCCGGCCAGTCTCGTCTGCCACAACCTCCCGGGTGCTGCGGCTGGCGAGAGCCGCGTTCACGACCGAGCAAGAGGTCTCGCCGTTGGCGCGGCGCCCATATGACCTGCGCCACGCCTGCCTGTCCACGTGGCTGGCGGCGGGAGTCCCGCCCACGCAGGTGGCAGCTTGGGCCGGCCACAGCGTGGCGGTGCTGCTCCGGGTCTACGCCCACGCCCTCGATGACCAGGAAGGTCTCTCAAGGGGCCGGATCGCGGCGGCCCTCGCCTCTTCTTGGCCAGAAATAAGCCACGGATAGCCGTAGACGGCCGACTTTCGCCGGACACCGCCGGACAGGACGAAACAGCCCCTGACCGGCGTTTCGGCAGGTCAGAGGCTGTTTGCGCAGGTGGTGGCAGGTGAAGGATTCGAACCTTCGAAGCTTTCGCGACGGATTTACAGTCCGCTCCCATTGGCCGCTCGGGCAACCTGCCGTGGTGCGCGCATGGAAGAATAGCAAGCAACTGGCGACGGCCCGAATCGTCGCCCATCCCGCCGGAACACCCGCGCGCCCAGGAGGACCAGATGGCCGACTCGTCGTTCGACATCGTCAGCAAGATCGACCACCAGGAGGTCGCCAACGCCCTCAACACCGCAGCCAAGGAGATCTCCACGCGCTACGACTTCAAGAACGTCGGCGCGTCGATCGAGCCGTCCGGCCAGGAGAAGGTCGTCATCAAGGCCAACACCGAGGAGCGGGCCCTCGCGGTGCTGGACGTCTTCCAGACGTGGCTGGTCAAGCGCAAGGTGTCGCTCAAGCATCTCGACTACGGCAACGACGACAAGAAGCCGACCCCGCGTCTCTCCGGCAAGGAGTACCGGCTCGAGGTGGGGCTAAAGGAGGGCATCTCGCAGGAGGTCGCCAAGAAGATCGGCAAGATCATCCGCGACGAGGGCCCGAAGTCGGTGAAGGCGCAGATCCAGGGTGACGAGCTGCGCGTCACCAGCAAGTCGCGGGATGACCTCCAGGCGGTGCAGCAGCTGCTCAACGGCAAGGAGCTCGACACCGCCCTGCAGTACACCAACCGCCGCTGAGCCCCGGGCCTCTCACCGAGCCCCTCCCACTCACCGAGCCCCTCCCACTCACCGAGCCCTCCCGACACAGGATCCCCGTCCGACGCACCGGATGCGGTGGCGCTGGATGTGACGAACGGGGATCTCTGCGCGGTCCGGCGTTAGGGCTTCGGCTTGACCGCCAGCACCGGGCAGTCGGCGTCGAGCAGCACGTGCTGTGCCGTGCTCCCCGCGAACAGCTTCCCCACCGGCGAGCGTCGCCGCACCCCGATGACGATGAGGTCGGCCGACGTCTCCGCCGCCGCCAGCAGGATCGCCTCTGCCGCGGACGTGCTCTCCACCGACCGGCGGATCTCGTGCTCGAGACCCGACCCGGTCAGCTGCTCGTCCAGGGCGTCGATGTCCTGCGCCGACGCGAAGTTCGGGTGCGAGAAGTCGCCGTAGTGCCCGGTGTTGACGACGACGAGACGCGACGAAGTCAACGTGGCCTCGGCTATTGCATGGTCGACCGCCGCGGATCCCTCCGGGGTGGGCAGGTAGCCCACGACGATCGTCGTCACGAGGCGGCCTTGGCGGTGTCCTGGCCGTCGAGCGTCGTCGCGCCGGTCATGATCGCCACGCCTTCCTGCATCGTGTGCGACCCGGGCGTGATGATCCCGGCTCGGCGGGCGAGCCGCTGGATATGGATGCGGTCGGCCACCTCCCACACGTGCGGCATGTTGTGGCTGATGAGGATGACCGGCAGGCCCTTGTCACGCAGGCCCTTGATCATGTCGAGAACGGCGTTGCCCTCCTTGACCCCCAGTGCCGCCGTGGGCTCGTCGAGGATGACGACCTTGCTCCCGAACGCGGCAGCCCGGGCCACGGCGACGGCCTGGCGCTGCCCACCGGACAACGTCTCGACCGCCTGACCCATGTTCTGGATCGTCTGGATGCCGAGGCCCTGCACGGCGGTGCTCGCCCGGTCGCGCATCCCGCCCTTGTCGAGCATTCGGAACACCGAGCCGAGCGGGCCCTTCCGACGTTCCTCGCGGGCGAGGTAGAGGTTGCTCGCGATGTCGAGCGCGGGGATCACTGCCAGGGTCTGGTAGACCGTCTCGATGCCGGCGTCCCGGGCGTCCTGCGGCTTGCGGAAGCTGACCTGTCTGCCGTCCAGCTCCAGCTGCCCCCCGTCGATCGTGTAGGCCCCGGACAGGCACTTGATGAGCGTCGACTTTCCGGCGCCGTTGTCACCGATGACCGCCAGGACCTCGCCGGGGTAGAGCTCGAGATCGACACCGTCGAGCCCGATGACCCGGCCGAAGGTCTTGATCAGACCCTTGCCCTGGAGCACGGGGGTGCGGCCCTGGGCCCAGTCGTGACCCTCGGCCGGCCGAGCCTGGGACCGACCCTGGGCCTGCTCCTGTGTCTGCTCCTGGGTCTGCTCCGGCCGGGATGCGTCCTGGACCGTGCTCACGACTTCACCTTCCTGATCCACTGGTCGATGCCGACGGCGACGATGACGAGGATGCCGACCGCGAGGACGCGGAACTGCTGGTCGACGCCCGCCAGGGACAGCCCGACCGTGAACGCCTGGACGATCAGGGCGCCGATAAGGGTCCCGATGACACCACCTCGGCCACCGAAGAGGCTCGTCCCGCCGATGACGACGGCGGTGATGCTCTGCAGGTTGCCGTCGGAGATGGCGTTGGGGGTGGCGCCCCCGGAGCGGCCGATGAGGACCCACGCCGCGATGCCGAAGATGAGCCCGGCAACCGAGTAGACGGAGAGCAGGACCCGCTTGCTGGCGATGCCGCTGAGGCGGGCCGACTCCGGCTCGTCACCCACGGCGTACACGTGTCGCCCCCAGGCGGTCTGGCTCAGGGCGAACCCGACCACCAGGTACATGACGAGCACGATGAGGACGCCGGTCGTCACGCGGAACCCGAGGAGGTTCACGCTCTGCCCGACCCAGTTGATGATGTCCGGAAGTCGGTTGTCCTGGATGCTCGAACCACCCGAGTAGAGCAGCGCGATGGCGGTGAAGATGCTCAGCGTGCCCAGCGTGACGATGAACGGGGGCAGGTTGATCCGGGTCACCAACAGGCCGTTGATGTAGCCGGCCAACAGGCCGAAGCCGATGCCGATGATGAGGGCCAGCACGCCGTTGACCCCGTTGTTCGCGGCCAGCGACGCCATGATCATCGCCGAGAGGATCGCGATCGCCCCGACCGACAGGTCGATGCCCGCGGTGAGGATGACCAGGGTCTGCCCCAGGGCCAGCGCGGCCGTGATCGCGGTCTGCTGCACGAGCAGCGAGAGCGAGTTGGGCTGGATGAACCGCGGGTTGACGAAGGAGAAGACGACGATCGTGATGATGAGCAGGATCAGCGGGCTGAGCCACGCATGGCCGTGAAGCAGGTGCTGGATGCGCTGCGCCGGGCTCTGAGCCCGCCTGGACAGCTCGGCCTGGGCGGCGCTCTGTCGAGCGCCGCCCGCCGTCGTCGTGGAGGCCACGTCAGCCCCAGCAGATCTTTAGGGCGTCGTCGCTGGTGATGCTCTGGACCCCCGCCGCCGGCTTGTCGGTCACCAGGGCCACGCCGGTGTCGTAGAACTCCATGCCGGGCGTGGTGCTCGGCTTCGCCCCGCCGGTGGCGATCTGGTAGATCGCCTCCATGCCGAGCTGGGCCATCTTGAGCGGGTACTGCTGTGCGGTGGCGCCGATGACACCGGACTTGACGGAGTTAACGCCGGCACAGCCGCCGTCGATGGAGACGATCGTGGCCTTCTTGCCCTGGGCCTTGAGCGCCGCACTGGCACCCACCGCCGTGGGCTCGTTGATGGTGTAGACGACGTTGATGTCGGGGTTCTTGGTCAGGCAGCGCTCCATCGCCGACCGGCCACCGTCCTCGGCGCCGTTGCCGGCCTCGTTGCAGACGATCGTGTAGGTGCCGTCCTTGTACTTGCCGGTCTTGTCCTCGTCACCGTTCTTCTTCTTGTCCTTGGTGTCGATGCCCATGCCGGTAAGGAAGCCCTGGTCGCGGTTGTAGTCCACCGAGACGATCTTGTCGTTGAACAGGTCGAGGAGCGCGATGGTCGCCGGCTTGCCGCCCTGCTGCACCTCGGCCCAGGTGCCGATGAGCTGACCCGCCTTGAAGTTGTCCGTCGCGAACGTGATGTCGACGGTGCTGGCCGGGTCCGGCGGGGTGTCGAGGGCGATGACGAACAGCCCCTGGTCACGCGCCTTCTTGATCGCCGAGTTGACGCCGGTGGACATCGGGGTGATGAGGATCCCCTTGTCGCCCTTGGCGATCGCGTTCTCGATCGCGGTGATCTGGCCCTGATCGTCGCCCTCCTGCTTCCCGGAGGAGACGGTCAGGTCGATGTTGCCCTGCTTGGCCGCCAGATCCTTGGCGCCCTTCTGCATGGCGACGAAGAACGGGTTGGTCGAGTCCTTGGTGATGAGCGCGACGCCGATCTTCTCGCCGCCCCCTCCACCACCGGTGGCGCCGGACCCGCTGCCCCCGCCGGAGCTGCTGCTGCACGCGCCGAGTGCCAACGCGACACCGGCCGCCGATGCCATCACGACGACGCGGACGCGCCGGGGCGAGACGGTGGCTGACTTCATAGGTAGACCTCCTGTTGTGACAACGTTGTCAGGAGTATGTATAGCGATCTCTTGCGCTGGAGTCAACCGCTGTGACCTAATTAGCGCCGTGACCGTGACAACGATGTCAACACCGGACACGCCCCAGCCGCGCGTCGGACGGGCGACGATGCGCGACGTAGCGGCGCTCGCCGGGGTGAGCCTGAAGACGGTCTCGCGGGTGGTCAACCGTGAACCGGGCGTCTCCGAGGACCTCACCGAGAAGGTGGAGCGGGCCGTCGGACGACTCGAGTACACCCACAACCTCACGGCCAGCAACCTCCGGCGCAGCCACGGCCGCACCGGCGTCGTCGGGGCCCTCGTCCAGGACGTCAGCAACAGCTTCTCGGTCGCCCTGCTGCGCAGCCTCGAGGACGCCGCCCGCGAGCGCCACTGCGCCGTCCTGGCGGCCAGCATCGACGAGGAGACCGACCGCGAGCGGTCACTGGTCGCCGACCTCGTCGCTCGCCGCGTCGACGGGCTCATCCTTATGCCGTCGACCTCGGACCAGGGCTACCTCGCCCAGGAGGTCCGGGCCGGCCTGCCCACCGTGTTCGTCGACCGGCCCCCGCGCGGCGTCGCTGCGGACGCGGTCCTCGTCGACAACCGCCGGGGCGCCCGCGAAGCCGTCAAGCATCTGCTGTCCTTCGGGCACCGGCGGGTGGCCGCGCTCGTCGACCTGACGAGCATCCCGACCGCGGCCGACCGGGTACGCGGCTACGAGGCGGCGCTGAGGTCCGCCGGCCTGAAGGTGGACCCCCGGCTCGTCGTCTCGGGCCTGCGCACCTCGGAGGAGGCTCAGGCGGCCCTGACCAACCTGCTGACCGCGCCGGACCCGCCGACAGCGGTCTTCTCCTGCCGCAACATCCTCAGCGTGGGCGCCATCCGCGCTCTGCGCTCGCTGGGCCTGTCACACCGGGTGGCCCTGGTCGGCTTCGACGACTTCCCGCTCGCCGATCTGATGAACCCGCCACTGACGGTGGTGCGTCAGGACGTACGCGCCATCGGCCACCGGGCCGCGGAGCTGCTCTTCGCGCGGATCGAGGGCGACCGGTCGCCGCCTCAGCACCTGCTGAGCACGCCCACCCTGGTCACCCGAGGGTCCGGCGAGATCCGGCCGTTCAACACCGACGTGGGCGGCTCGTCGCGGCCACCGTCGACTCAGCGCTCGAGATAGCCGTCGGCCATCGACTCGAGCCGGGCGATGCGCTCCCCCATCGGCGGATGCGTCGAGAACAGCTTCGAGACGTCCTGCGCCCGGAACGGGTTGGCGATCATCATGTGGCTCGCGTTGACGATCTGCTGCTGGGGGGCCAGCGGCGCCCGGGCGACGCCGGCCTCGAGCTTGCGCAGGGCCGACGCGAGCGCCAGCGGGTCGCCGGTGAGGGCGGCCCCGTCCTCGTCGGCGTCGTACTCCCGGGTGCGGCTGATGGCCAGCTGGATGACCGTGGCCGCGAAGGGGGCGAGGAGGGCGAGCAGCAGGAGGGCGAACGGGTTGCCGCGCTCCTCGTCTGAGCCGTTGGACCCACCGCCGAACATGCTGGCGAAGACCATCATCTGCGCGACGGCCGTGATGATGCCGGCCAGCGCCGCCGCCACCGAGCCGGTGAGGATGTCGCGGTTGTAGACGTGTTGGAGCTCGTGACCGAGCACGCCGCGCAGCTCGCGCTCGTCGAGCAGCTGCAGGATGCCCTCGGTGCAGCAGACGGCGGCGTTCTGGGGGTTGCGACCAGTGGCGAACGCGTTGGGCGCTTCGGTCGGCGAGATGAACAGCCGGGGCATCGGCTTGCCGGCCTTCGTCGAGAGCTCGCGGACGATCCGGTACATCACCGGCGCCTGCGCCTCGCTGACGGGGTAGGCGCGCATCGCCCGAATGGCCAGCTTGTCGCTGTTCCAGTAGCCGTAGGAGGTCGTCGCCACGCCGATGAGGGCGAACAGCCAGATGAACCGGCCGCCGGCCACCATCGCGCCGATGGCGAGCAGGAGGGCCCAGATGGCGCCGAACAACGCGGCGGTCTTCAGCCCGTTGTAGTGACGGTTGGTCGCGATGGGCATGTCAGGGAAACGTCAGGTTGGGGAGAGGCGTTCCCACGCCGAAAGCGGCCTCCGCCCCGGCTGGGGACCGCTGTGGCGCTCAGCCGAGCAGGCCGAGGAGCAGCTGCGGCTGCACCGACCCGAGCACGAGCAGCACCATGCCGACGCCCAGGGCCACGGTGTGGGTGGGGTGCATCCGCGTATGCCGACGGGCGGCCACCCGCCCGCTCGACCCGCCCTCGGACGCTGGGTCGTCAGGGGCAGGAGAGGGCGCTTCCTGGAGCAGCACCCGGACCCAGCGCAGGTAGACGGCGACCCCGAGGACGACGTTGACCGCCGCGAGCACGGCGACGACCCACCAGCCCTCGGCGAGCACCGGTCGCAGGGCGACGACCTTGCCGACCAGCCCGAGGACACCAGGGGGGAGCCCGGCCAGCGACGTCAGAGCGAGCAGCAGCGCGGCCGCTGCCCAGGGGTGGGTGCGCACCAGCCCGCGGTATGCGTCGAGCCGGCGGCCGTCCCGACGGTCACCGCCACCTCGTGCGGGTTCACCGGCTGCACCGGCCGGACCGGCTGCACCGGCTGCACCGGCCGGACCGGCTGCACCGGCCGGACCGGCTGCACCGGCGGCACCAGCCGGACCGGCTCCGGAGGCTCCGCCGGACGCGACCGTCACCATGACGGCGGCGAAGGCGACGAGGGTGGCGACGAGGTAGGTGAGCAGATAGCCCGCCGATGCCCGGGAGCCGAAAGCCGAGACGCTGAGCAGAGGGACGACCACCCAACCGGCCTGCGCGACCGTCGACCAGGCCAGCAGCCGCACCACGTCGTCCTGACGCATCGCCATGAGGTTGCCCAGGGTCATGCTGGCGACGGCGAGCACCGCGACGGCGACGAGGGCCGACCGGCCGAGCGTGCTCACCGCGGTGACGACCACGAGCAGCGCCGCGAGCGCGGCGACCTTGGACACCCCGGCGAGGAACACGGTCACCGGTAACGGCGCGCCGGCGTAGGTCGTGGGGGTCCACGCGTGGAAGGGGGCCAGCGAGAGCTTGAACGCGATGCCGCCCAGCACGAGGACAACGGACAGGGCGAGCAGGGCCCGCTGAGGGGTCGACGTCGCCGCCAGCGCCGGGCCGGTGGCCAGCACGGGTGACCCGGTGGCGGCATACCAGCAGGCCGCGGCGAGCACGAGCATCGCGAAGGAGACGAGCGAGGTGGTGAGGAGCTGCACCGCCCCCGCCAGGGCCCTCCGGGTGCCGGGCAGCGCTGCGAGCGCCACGACCGGCAGCGTGGCCAGCTCGAGGGTGACCAGCCAGGAGGCGATGTCGCGGGCGCCGGCCACCCCGACCGCTCCTGCGGTGGCGGCGAGCAGGAGGGAGACGGTCACCGCCGTGCGACCGGTGTCGTCGCTGCGCTCAGACGGCCAGGCCAGGAGCAGGGTCACCGCGGCGGCCAGCAGGGCGGCCAGCTGCAGGGTCGACGTCAGGGCGGTGGCGGCGTAGAAGCAGGCGCCACCGTTGGGCAGGCACAGGGTGCGCAGCTCGTCACCCGTCGGTGACCCGAGCGCGCCGAACGTGCCGAACAGGCCGACGACCAGGCTGATGAAGGCGATGGCGTAGTGCACCCGCTGGGCCCGCGGGTCGACGACGTCGAGGACGAGGACGAGCACCGAGCCGACGAGCGGAGCGAGGGCGGGCAGGAGGGTGCCGAGGTCGACGGAGATCATCGCCCGGCCTCCACGATGGTGCCCCCGGCCCCCGGGGGAGGTGTTGTGGCGGGGGTGCTGCGGGTGACGAGCATGTCGGCCGCCGGCTCGGTGAGCCCGAGCAACGGGTTCGGCACCACCCCGAGCCCGATGACCAGGACGACGAGCGCGAGCAGCACCGCCATCTCGGCGCCGCGGGCGTCGCCCCGCCGACCACCGGCGACCGACTCGCCCACAGCCGGCCCGGTCCAGTTGGCGTGGCCGGACCACACCAGGCGCAGCACCCTCAGGGCGTAGCCGGCGGCCAGGGTCATCCCCACGACACCGGCCACGGCGCAGGCGCGAAGAAGCCCGGTCGGCAGGCCGGCGGCGGGGTTCCACGCGGCGTACACCGCGAGGAACTCGCCCCAGAAGCCGATCAGCCCCGGCAGGCCGAGGGCGGAGGCGAGCCCCACGACGAGCGCGAAACCCATCCGCGGGGAGACGTCGCGCAGGGCGTCGCGGGCGGCGGTGAGGTCGGCCCCACCCCACCGGTCCTTGAGGCCGCCGACGACGAAGAACAGCAGCGCCGACACGACGCCGTGGGCGATGTTGCCGAAGAGAGCGGCCTGCAGGCCGGTCTGCGTGCCGGAGGCGAGGCCAAGGGCGACGAACCCCATGTGCGCGACCGAGCTGTAGGCGACCAGGCGCTTGAGGTCACGTTCGACCAGGCAGGCCAGGCCACCCCAGATGATGCCGACCGCGCCACTGGCCGCGAGGAAGGGGGCGACCATCCGGAAACCCTCCGGCACGGTGGGCACGGCGAGCCGGACGATGCCGTAGGTGCCCATCTTGAGCAGGACCGCCGCGAGCAGGACCGACCCCGCGGTGGGGGCGATGGTGTGGGCCGGCGGAAGCCAGGTGTGGGCGGGCCACAGCGGCACCTTGATGCCGAGGCCGACGACGAGGAGCACGGCGACGAGCAGCTGGGTGCCCGGGCTCAGCCCGGCACCATGCGCAGCGGCGAGCACGGCAAGGTCGGACGTGCCACTCCGCACGACGAGCACGAGGATGCCGAGCAGCATGAGCGTCGAGCCGAGGACGGTGAACAGGACGAATCGGTTGGCGGCGTCGGCCCGGGCCGCCTCACTGGCGTGCCGGTCACCGAAGCGGCTGATGAGCACCCACATCGGTATCAGGACCACCTCGAAGGCGACGAAGAAGAGCACGGCGTCGCGGGCGAAGAAGGTGGCGAGCGCGCCGGTCACGACGAGCAGCAGGCAGGCGTAGTAGCTGGCCGGGCTGTCGGCGACCGGGCGGGCGTGCCGGCCGTCGCCGGACGTGTCGGCCCAGCGGCCGGCGAGGCCGTCTCCCGAGCCGTCGCCCGCACGGTTGGCTCGTCCGCCGGGCTCCCGGCCGCGGGCGTGGACGACGACCGCGACGCCGAGCAGCGCGGTGAGCAGGGCGAGCGGCACGGTGATGCCGTCGACGCCGAAGTGCCATCGGATCCCGAGCGACGGCACCCAGCGTGTGTCGACCTCCGGGCGCAGGACGACGGTGAGCACGGTGAGCAGCAGGGTGAGCACGGTGGCGCCGGTGGCGACCGTGCGCGCCACGTGCACGGGTGCCCGCCGCGCGGCCGCGAGCAGCCACGCCGCAGCAACAACGGGGACGACGAGGGCGAGGATCAGCGCCACGCCGTCACCCCCGCGACGGCGACCGCGACGACACCGGCGACGACCGCCACGAGCCCGGCCGATGGCGCGGAGCGGTGGGCCCGGCTGCTCGCGCGGCCGGCGAGACCGGCCACCGATGCGGCTCCCCGCGGATAGCCGTCGACGACATCGCGGTCGAGGCGAACCACCAGACGGGCGACCGCGACGACGGCCGTGCCCACCATGACGTATAGGCGGTCGACGCCGAACCCGCGGTCGCTCTGCTCGAGGACAGACGCGCCCAACCGCGCGGCGGGATCGCGGCCGTCGCGGGCCAGTGCGCGCGTTCCGAAGAACGCCCCGGCGATGAGGAGGACCGAGATCACCGCGAGGACCACGCCAACGTGGAGGCCGCCGAGGGGCACGAGCAGGAGCCCACCGACGACGGTCAGCACGGCGAGGGTCGACACCGTCAGGGCGGCACCGATGGTCACTGGGCGTGCCTCGTGGCCGGCCGTCGCCAGCTCGTCACCGGCAGGAGCGGCCTCCTCGTCACTCTCCCGCTGTCCCTCCTCGGCCTCCGCCTCGGCCAGCCCACCGACCTCCTCGGTGGTCATGAGGAACCAGGCACGAGCGCAGTAGGCCGCCGTGAGGGCGACGGTCAGTAGCAGGGCGACGAGGACGAGCCAGGCCAGGCCGGCGTCGGGCCCACCCAGCGCCTCCTCCGCCGTGCTGAGCACGCCCTCCTTGCTGAAGAACCCGACGAGCGGCGGTACGCCGGCGAGCGCGGCGAGGCCGATGCCCAGCGACCACAGCAGTGCGCCTCGGCCGCGGGCCTGGCCGCGGATCGCGACGAACGCCGTCCCCCCGGCCAGCACCGAAAGCCAGCCGACGGCGAGGAAGAGGAGCGACTTGAACAGGGCGTGCGCGAAGAGGTGAGCCAGCGCTGCGCCGGCTGCGCCACCGGAAGCCTGGCTGCGGCCCAGGACGAACGCCATGGCGCTGGCCATGATGGCGACCTGGCTCAGGGTGGAGTAGGCGAGCAGCCGCTTGACGTCGGTCTGGGCGAAGGCGAGTGCGGCCGCCCAGACCATGGTGATGGAGGCGAGCACCCCGAGCAGGATCCGGGCCGGGCCGTCGAGCGCGAAGAGCGACGCGAACCGGGCCAGCACATAGGTGCCGGCCGCGACCATGGTGGCCGCGTGGATGAGGGCCGATGCCGGGGTGGGACCCTCCATCGCGTCGGGCAGCCAGTCGTGGAACGGCACGAGACCCGACTTGCCGGCGATCCCGACGAGCAGCAGGACGAGCGCAGCGGTCAGGGCCGGTGAGGAGGTCGCGAGCTGGGCGGTCGCCGCGCCGGCGCCGCCGGTCCAGTGCGCCTCGACGGCGGCGAGCTCGGTGCTCCCGGCCCCGACGGCGAGGATGACCAGTCCGAGGACGAACCCGATGTCGGCGAACCGGGTGACGAGGAAGGCCTTGTATGCCGCCCGCCGCGCGGACTCGCGCGCACTGGTGTGGCCAATGAGCAGGTAGGAGCACCAGCCCATGACCTCCCATCCGACGAGGGTAAGGACCAGGTCACCGGACTGCACGACCAGCAGCATCGACGCGAGGAACAACGAGACGGTGGCCGCGAACACGGCATACCGGGGGTCCTGGTGCAGGTACCAGATGGAGAAGACCTGCACCGCCAGCCCGACGACGGCGACGACGATGGCGATGACCGCGGAGGTCCGGTCGGCCAGCAGGGTGAGCGGCAGCTGCAGCTCGCCGACGGGCAGCGGCCCGATCGTCGGCACGACGGTCGACCGCCCCGCCGTCTCGGCGAACTGGAGGATGCCGAGGACGACGACGAGAGCGGCGGCGGCCACGGCGGTCAGGCCGGCGAGGGCCCGACAGCGGCGCAGCAGCAGCCCGGCCAGGGCCGCGAGAGCAGGCAGCAGGACGGTCAGCTGGACCGTCGCCTCGGTGAGGGCGGTCACCGACCGGCCCCCTGCGCCGGCCGGCTCAGGGGGCCGCCATGGTGGGTGTCGGCATCGGGGTCGGTGGTGGGCTCACCGAGCTCGGGCACCAGGGTGAGGTCGATGTGCCCCTGCAGCCTGAACATCGCGAGGACCACCGCGAGGGCCACGCAGATCTCTGCTGCGGCGATGGTGATGACGAACAGGGTGAGCGACTGCCCGGTCTGCAGCTCGCTCCGCCCAGCCGCGCTGTCTCCCGCCCCCAGCGCCACCAGCATGACGTTGGCCGCGTTGAGGATCAGCTCGACCCCGATGAGCACGAGGACGGCGTTGCGACGCGCGAGGACGCCGTAGGTGCCGGCGCCGGCCAGGACGGCCGCCAGCACCATCGGCAGCCAGAGATGGATCACGCGTTGCCTCCGTCGAGCGGCCGCCGCGGCGGGGGGGAGCGACGGCGGGTGCGTCCGAGTCCTGCGCCGGCCACCCGGGCGAGGGCGAAGGCGCCGATGAGCGCCGCCAACAACAGGACGGACAAGAGCTCGAACGGCCAGACCCACGTGCCGAACACCGCGGTGGCGACGGCCCGAGTGGACCCGTTGGCCGACGTGACGGGCGCCTCCCCCACCAGCGGGACGAGGGTGGCGGCCAGCAGCGCCGCCACGCTGACCGCGAGCACGGCCGCCACCAGCCGCTGCCACCAGGGCGTGGCCAGGTTACGGTTAGGGCCGATGGGCGCCCGCGTGAGCATGAGGGCGAAGAGCACGAGGACGACGACCGCGCCGACGTAGACGAGCACCTGCACCAGGGCGACCAGCTCGGCCCCGAGGACGACATAGCAGCCGGCGATGGTGCCGAGGCAGACGACGAGCCAGAGGGCGGCGTGCACGAGGTGGCGAGTGGTGACGGCGAGCACCGCGCTGGCCGCGGCGATAACGCCGATGAGGGCGAAGACGATGTCACGGGTCGTCATGCGTCCTCACCCGGGAGCGGCGCCGGGGTGTCGGGGGGCGCGGCTGCTAAGGAGGTGTCCCGGACTGTGCGGGGCGCGGGTCGCTCGCGCAGGCCGGTGCGCGGCGGCCGGTTGGCCGCAGCGACCTCCGCCGGCTCCGCCGCGGCGGGATCCAGTGCGGGCGGCGGCGGGACGGTCTGCATCCACTGACCGAGCCGGTCCTTCTCGTGCAGAAGGTCGCGGATGTCGGTCTCGGCGTACTCGAACTCGGGGCTCCAGTGCAGGGCGTCGAACGGGCATACCTCGACGCAGATGCTGCAGTACATGCACAAGGAGAAGTCGATGGCGAACCGGTCGAGCACGTTGCGCTGCCGCTCGCGGCCGCCTTCGGTCGTCGCCGGCAGGGTCTCCTTGTGCGAGTCGATGTAGATGCACCAGTCGGGGCACTCCCGCGCGCAGAGCATGCACGAGGTGCAGTTCTCCTCGGTGAGGGCGATGACCCCGCGCGAGCGGGGCGGCAGGGCCGGCTTGGTGTCGGGATACTCCGCCGTATGCGTCGGGCGGGCCAGCGTCCGGGCCGTGGTCGCGAGCCCCTTGAGGAGCCCGGGGACGGGCGACCGGCGCGACCCGGGGCTCATCGGGACACCACCACGACGACGCCGGTCAGGGTCACCTGGACGATCGCTGCGGGGACGAGCCAGACCCAGGCCAGGCGCTGCAGCTGGTCCTCGCGCAGCCGCGGCCAGGCGACCCGGAACCAGATGACGACCACCGCGATGACCAGCCCTTTCAGCAGGGTCCACACCCACCCGACGGCCTCGGGACCAGGGCCGCGCCAGCCGCCCAGGAAGAGCACGGCGAACAGCAGCGACATCAGCACGATGCCGGCGTACTCGCTGAGCAGGAAGAAGGCGAACCTCAGGCCGGTGTACTCGGTGAAGGCGCCGAAGACGATCTCGGAGTCGGCGACGGGCATGTCGAACGGCGGTCGCTGCAGCTCGGCGAGCGCGGCGGTGAGGAACACCACCGCACCGGGCAGCTGCCACAGCAGCCACCAGGGGCTCCACTCGCGGACGATGCCGGTGAGCGACAGGGTGCCTGCAGCGAGGGCGACGGACGCGACGGTGAGGACGATGGGCAGCTCGTAGGAGAGCAGCTGGGCCGCGGAGCGCATGGCGCCCAGGAGCGAGTACTTGTTCGCGCTGGCCCATCCGGCCATGAGGGTGCCGAGGATGCCGACCCCCGCCAGCGCGACGACGAACAGCGCGCCGGCGTCGACATCGGCGCCGACCACGGTCGGGGACAAGGGGATGACGCACATCGCGACGAGGTAGGGGATGAGCGAGACCGCCGGGGCGAGCTTGAACACCGTGCGGTCGGCGGCGACCGGCACGACGTCCTCCTTCTGGACGAACTTCACGCCGTCGGCGACAAGCTGCGCCCAGCCGTGGAAGCCACCGGCATACATCGGGCCGAGGCGGCCCTGCATGTGGGCCATGACCTTGTGCTCGGCCTGTCCGACGAGCAGCGGCAGGACTAGGAACGCTGCGAGCACCGACACGGCACGGAGCACGACCTCGAGCAGGCTCACCGCGGACCCCATTCCGGGGGAGGTACGCCCGGCGCCTGGACCCGCCGCCGCCCGGGGGCTCGTGCCGTATCGCGCCCCTCCCCCGGCTCCTTGGCGCCCGGCCAGGGCTTGGACGCCCGGGCCGCGAGGACGAACGACTTGCGCAGCGGGGTGCCTTCGAAGCCGTCCGGGAGCAGCAGCGGGCGGAGTCCCAGCCCGGTGCCGTCGTCGAACCCGTCGAAGGCCAGGCCGAACATCTCGTGCGTCTCGCGTTCGTGCCAGGCCGCGCCGGCGAAGACCCCCGTGAGGCTCGGCAGGGACCCTCCCTCGGCGAGGCGGGTGCGCTGCAGGTGGCCGCGCAGCGCCCGGGGGGCCCCGACGTCGAGCAGGTGCAGGACCACGTCGAAGCCGGGCGCGTCGGCGTCGTCGGTCTGGTCAACCGCGGTCAGCCAGTCGAAGAAGGTGAAACCCTGGTCGCGCAGGTCGGTGGCGCCCCGAGCCCACTCGGCGGGGGTGACCTCCAGGCAGGCCTCCTCGGCGCCGGTAGGCCCGCCGGCGCGCGTGGGCGGCGGGGTCACCGGTCGTCCTCGTCGCCGAGGTCGAACAAGTCGTCGGCGAGGTTGCCGCGACGACGCGGAGGGACGCCTCGACGGCCGCGACGCTGACCGCGGCTGTCGGGACCCGGAGCCCGCTGCTCGCCGACCGGGATGGCCTGCGTCGGCGGGCTGCCCGGCTCGCCCGCGGTGAACCCGTCCGGATCGACGGGCTCCAGCACGGCCGTCGTCGGGTCGGGGGGCGCAGGGTCCCCGGGCCGGCGGACGAGCGGGTCACCGCGACCCGGGATGGCCTCGGGGACCGAGGCCGCGCTGCGGGAGCCGCGGGACTCGTTGGCGACGTGGGAGCCGCGGGAGCCGCGGGACTCGTGCGAGACGCGGGACTCGTGCGAGTCGCGCGACTCGTGCGAGCCGTGGGAGCCGTCGGGGGTGAGGAGCGGGCGTTGGACCTCGGCGGCCGAGGCGAGCCGGCCACCGGCATACCGACGCTGGATCCCCTTCCCCGACACTGACTCCCCCGCGATCTTGGCCTGCAGCGCGATGATCCCCTGCAGCAGCGCCTCCGGCCGGGGCGGGCAACCGGGCACGTAGACGTCGACGGGGATGATGGTGTCGACACCCTTGGTCACGCAGTAGGAGTCCCAGTAGGGACCGCCGGAGTTGCTGCAGGCGCCGAAGGAGATGACGTACTTGGGCTCCGGCATCTGGTCGTAGAGCCGGCGCACGGCGGGCGCCATCTTGTCGGTGACGGTGCCCGACACGACCATCAGGTCGGCCTGCCGGGGCCCCGGAGCGAACGGGATGACGCCGAGGCGGATGAAGTCGTGCCGGGCCATCGACGCGGCGATGAACTCGATGGCACAGCAGGCCAGCCCGAAGTTGAACACCCACAGGCTGTAGCGCCGGCCCCAGTTGAGGACGACCTTGATCGGCTGGGGCGCGTGCTCCAGGGCGGGCCCCACGCGGGGGCTGGGCAGATCGACGGTCATCTCACACCCAGCGCAGCAGCCCGCGGCGGCCCGCGTGCGCCAGCCCGATGACGAGGACGGTGACGAAGATGCCCATCTCGACCAGGCTGGCCGCGCCGAGCTCGGCGCTGCGGATCACCGTCGCCCAGGGGAAGAGGTAGACCGCGTCGACGGCGAAGATGACGTAGAGATAGGCGTAGACGAAGTAGCGCACGTTGCTCTGCGCCCAGCCGGTGCCGACCGGGTCGACCCCCGACTCGTAGGTCGTCAGCTTCGCTCGCGTGGGGGCCCGGGGAGCCACGAGGCGCCGGGCGACCGCAGCGGCGGAGACGAGCAGGATCCCCGCCAGGACGACGGCCCCCACGACGACGTACCCGCCCATCAGTCACCTCCCCGGGTCATGCCCGCCACCCTAGCGAGGGACCCCGACGCCATCCGGTATGCCCGCGGCCGGTCTGCTCCGGCACAGCCGTCGGCACGTCTCGACACCTACTCAATCCGGCCGGTTCCCGCGCAAAAGTCACGCGCTTCGATAGCGTGACGGCACGTTCGTGGCGTCTGGGCGGGGCGGACCCGCTTCGTCGACGTCGCGGCCGGTCCGTCCACGACGTGAAGGAGCCGCCCGGTGGAGAAGGTCCTCGCCGGCATACCGCTGGTCGGCATCGGGCCGGTCCTCGTCATCAGCGCCGTCGGCGTGTTCTTCCTCGTGCTCGGGATCCTCGCCTGGCGCAGCCACAAGGTGTGGAGCATCCTCAGCCTGTCGCTCTTCGTCGGCTTCGGACTCGCGGCCGGGGCCGACTCCGTGAACACCCATTTCGCCTACTTCGACAACATGGCCGACCTGCTCGGCATCCCCACCTACCCCACGACGGAAGGGGCGACGACCGCCGGGGCGCAGCTGACCCCCCAGCCCAACGGCGCGGTGGCCACCATCGAGATCCCCGACACGTACTCGCACTTCGGGTCCTACGAGGCGAAGGTGTGGCTGCCTCCGCAGTACTTCACCGACAGCCGGGCGCACTTCCCGGTGATGATCCTGGCCCACGGCAACCCCGGTCAGCCCACCGACTGGCTCACCTCCGCCGGGGCGCCCACGTCGGCCCTCGCGGTCGCCAGCGCCGGTAAGCCGGTCATCCTCGTCATGCCCGTCGTGCTCCAGAACGCGATCAGCGGCGACAGCCTGTGCGTGGACTCGGCCAGCCAGGGCACCGTCGAGACCTACCTCGTCAAGGACGTCGTGACTGCCGTCGACGACCAGCTGCGGACGAGGGTCGACCCCAAACAGCGCGGTATCGGCGGGCTCTCGATGGGCGGGTTCTGCGCGCTCAACCTCGGACTCAAGCACCCCGAGGTGTTCTCCGTCGTCCTCGACTTCTCCGGTGAGACGGAGTCCAAGCCCGACACCCTCCCCGGTGGGAACCAGGCGCTCTACGGCGGATCCGACTGGCAGCAGAAGGCCGACGCCAACAGCCCCTCGAAGTACATCACCTCGCTCAACGGCAAGAACGGGCCGGCCGTCTGGCTCGACACCGGCACCAGCGACACAGACATCCTGGCCGAGATGCAGGCGTTCCTCGTCAAGCTGAAGGCGCAAGGGTTCACCGCCGAGCTGCACACCCGCCCGGGGGCGCACGACTACACCGTGTGGTCCGGAGCGGTCAAGGACGCGCTGCCCTGGGCCGCGGCCCGGTTCTACTCGCCCTGAGGCCACCTTGGGAGCCGCGGGGAATCGACCCACCCTGGGCACTGTTTCCGCTTCATGACTCGCACCGTGATACCGACCGACTTCGGCGGCCCTGAGCAGCTCTCTCTCGTCGAGACCCCCACCCCGGAGCCCGGTGCCGGCGAGGTCCGTGTCGCCGTTCGCGCCATCGGCGTCAACCCCGCCGACTGGAAGTCCTACTCCGGGATGATGGGCCGCGACCCCGCGGCGCTCAAGACCATGGGTAGCGAGGTCGCCGGCGTCGTGGCTGCGGTCGGCGCCGGGGTGGACCAGTGGTCCCCCGGTGACGAGGTCATCGTGCCCCGGGTGCCCGGGCCGGCCTATGCGGACGAGGTGATCGCTCCCGCCGACGGCGTTATCGCCAAGCCGGCCGGCCTGTCCTTCGAACAGGCGGCCGGGGTCACCCTGGTCGGCGGGACCGCCGCGCACGCCCTCGAGACCGCGCACGTGTCGGACGGTGACACTCTGCTGGTGCACGGCGGCGCCGGCGGCGTGGGCGGAGTGGTCGTCCAGCTGGCCAGGCGCCGGGGTGCTCGCGTCATCGCCACCGGCAGCGAGCGCAGCCACGACTACCTGAGCGAGCTGGGGGCGGAACCGGTGGCGTACGGCCCCGGCCTCGAGGCCCGCGTCCGGGCCCTGGCTCCCGACGGGATCGACGCCGTCATCGACACGGTCGGCAACGACGAGGCGGTGGACACCTCCTTGGCGCTGGTCGACGACCCGAAGAAGGTCGTCAGCATCGCCGCGTTCATGCGCGGCGGCGACGGGATCACGCTGATCGGTGGCGGCCCCGGCGCTGACCCGGGGACCGAGCTGCGCCAGAAGGCGTGGCCGGAGGTCGCTCAGCTTGTCGCCGACGGCGAGCTCAGCCTCCCGGTCGAGCGGACCTACCCGCTCGAGGAGACGGCCCAGGCCCACCGCGACAGCCAGGCCGGGCATACTCGGGGGAAGCTCGTCGTCGTCCCCTGACATCCCCTTCTACACCCGACCGGTTGGGGGCGGGGTCGGGGCGGGGCGGGGTCGGGGTCGGGGGGTCGGGGGCGGGGCAGGGGCGGGGCGCGGCGGGCGGGTCAGACGAAGGCGCCGGTGCCGGTGATGGCGCGTCCGACGATGAGCTGGTTGACCTCGCGGGTGCCCTCGTAGGAGTAGACCGCCTCAGCGTCCGCGAAGTAGCGGACCATCCCGTGCTCCAGCACGATCCCGTTGCCGCCCATGACCTCCCGGGCGAGGCTGACGGTCTTGCGCATGAGCGTCGAGGCCGACGCCTTGGCCATCGCCGCGTGCTCGTCGGCCTCGATTCCGGCGTCCTGCATCTGGGCCAGCCGCACGACCAAGCCGAGGGAGAGCGTGGTGTTGGCGAGCATGGTCGCGAGGTGGTCCTGGACGAGCTGGAAGCTGCTGAGCGGCTGCCCGAACTGCTCGCGGCCCTTGACGTAGGCGAGAGCCGTCTCGTAGGCGCCCATGGCCAGCCCGACCGCCCCCCAGGCCACGCCGCCGCGGGTGATCCGCAGGACGTTGGCGGTGTCCTTGAAGCTGCCCGCCCCGGCCAGCCGATGGTCGTCGTCGAGGCGGACGTCCTCGAGGACGATGTCAGCGTTCTGCACACTGCGCAGGGCGAACTTGCCCTCGATCTTCGTCGCGGTGAAGCCCGGCGTCCCCTGCTCCACGACGAACCCGAGGACCTTCTCGCTGTCCACGTCGCGCGCCCACACGACGACGAGGTCGGCGAAGGTGGCGTTGCCGATCCACCGCTTCTTGCCGTTGAGCAGCCAGCCCCCGTCGACCTTGCGGGCGCTCGTCTCGAGACCGCCCGCCACGTCTGACCCGTGGTCCGGCTCGGTGAGCGCGAACGCGCCGATGCTGGTCAACGCCGCCATCCCGGGCAGCCAGCGCTCCCGCTGCTCGGGCGACCCGCAGTGGTAGATGCTCGCGAACGCGAGGCCGGCGTGCACGCCGAAGAACGTGCTGAACGACGGGTCGACGCGTGACATCTCCAGTGACACGAACCCGCTGAGCAGCCGTGACGCCGCCTTCGCACGCCCGCCGAACCCCTCATACGCAGCGCCGACGATATCCAGCCCAGCCAGCTCGGGGATGAGCTCCATCGGGAACTCGGCCCGGGCCCAGTAGTCGTCGGCCACCGGTCGCACCCGCTCCTCCAGGAACTCTCGCAACCGCAGCACGAGCTTCTGCTCGTCGGGCGCGAGGAGCGTCTCGTAGGCGTAGAAGTCGCCCGGCAGGCACAGGTGAGGTCCGAGGTCGGTCGTCGGTGACATGCGCACACGGTATGCCGCGGGGCGACGCCCGCTGCGGCCCGTGCCTACTGGCTCAGCTGCAGGTCCATCCGGTCGAGCAGGGCCTCGAGACCCTGCTCGAACTCGGCGGCCGTGTGGTCCTCCGAGAGGATCGGACGGAGCCGTTGGACGGTGGGGTAGTCGGCGAGGTCGAGATCGGCATCGCCGCTCGGCAGGGCAGCGCCCCCTTCGTCCAGGGGGTCCTCGGCCGGCGCCGTCGTCGCCCCCAGGTTGACCGTCTCGAGCAGCAGGTGGCCGAGCAGGAAGCTGGTGAAGGTGCGGTAGACCCCGACCGCCTGCCTCTCGGAGAGACCGCGCGCGATGAGCGCGTCGAGAAAGTCCTCGACGATCCGGACGCTGCGCAGCGGCGGCCGCAGCCAGGTGGCCCCCGGGTGGCGGGTGGCGATGAGCGGGAACAGCAGGGGGTGGGCGATCGCAACGTCACGCACGGAGTGGGCGAACCACTGGAGGTAGGCCTGCCACCCGTCGCTCGACGTCAGCTGTCCCTCCGGGTCGCTCGAGACCTGGTCTACGAGCTGGGAGGTGACGCCTTCGAGCAGGTCCTCCCGGCCGTTGACGTAGCGGTAGAGCGACATCGCCTCGACGCCGAGCCGCTGGCCCAGCCGGCGCATCGTCACCCCCGTCACGCCTTCGGCGTCGGCCATCTCGATGGCGGTGGAGACGATGAGGTCGCGGCTGAGCGGCTGCCGCCCCCCTCGCACGGGCCGGCCGGCCGAGGGCTCGGTGCCGTCGGTGCCGTCGGTGCCGTCGGTGCCGTCGGTGCCGTGCTGGTCGCCGGTCATCGGTGGCCTCCATCCGGGTTGTCGAGCGCCCCATTGTCTCGTATGCCAGAGCGGCCCGCCGGGACGGAGCGCGGGTGTATCAGCCGGCTTACGGGGTAAGGTCGACGTGGTTTACAGGGTAAGGCTTCTCATGGAGTCCGGACGAAGCACCCAGGTTTGAGACTTACACTGTAAATGTGAGGGCACCACCCGACCGCCGCGGGGCAGGTGCCGGGTCGAGAGGCCCACTCAGCCAGACACGATTCACCCAACGAAAGCAGGCAACATGACGATCAGCAACAACCAGATCAGCGAGATCATGGGCTCGACGGTCACCGGGTCGGACGGCAAGATCGGCGACGTCGGTCAGGTCTTCCTCGACGACCAGACCGACGCCCCCGAGTGGGTCACCGTGCGCACCGGCCTGTTCGGCACCAAGGAGTCGTTCGTCCCGATCGCCGAGGCCACCCTGGCCGACGGCGGCCTCAAGGTGCCCTACAGCAAGGACCTTGTCAAGGACGCCCCCCGCGTCGACGTCGAGCAGGGCCACCTGTCGCTCGACGAGGAGGCCGAGCTCTACCGCCACTACGGCCTCGACGGCGGCACCGGCACGTCAGGCGTGGCGCAGAGCCTCTCCGGCGACGCCGACCGGAAGGTCTACGACCAGGAGTCGGACGGCAAGAGGACGGGCATCGTAGGCCACGACACCAGCGGCCCCTCAACGGACGACGCCATGACCCGCTCCGAGGAGCAGCTCAAGGTCGGCACCGAGAAGGTCCAGACCGGCAAGGCCCGCCTGCGCAAGCACATCGTGACCGAGCAGAAGACCATCACCGTGCCCGTGCAGCGCGAGGAGGTCCGCCTCGAGCGTGAGCCCATCACCGAGGAGAACCGCGGCCAGGCGATGTCCGGTGGCGACATCACCGAGGAGGAGCACGAGGTGATCCTCACCGAGGAGCGCCCCGTGGTGCAGAAGGAGGTCGTTCCGGTCGAGCGCGTCAAGCTCGCCAAGGAGACCGTCGCCGACCAGGTCGAGGTCAGCGAAGAGGTCCGCAAGGAGCAGATCGACACCGACGGCATCGAGTCCGCCACCCAGCGCTGACGGACCCCAGCACCGGGAGGAGCCGTTCCCCTCGGGGGGCGGCTCCTTCCGTGTCTCCTTCGGCGGGCTTGACTTGACTAGACTCGACTCAGCGTCAAGCAGGTCGACGCACGGTGTACAGGGCGTCAACCGGCTTGACGCTGCGTCGAGTGCGCACGCCGCGCACTGTGGTGCCGCCGCCGTGGCCTCAGCGCTGACCAGCAGTTAGGTTGGCCGGTATGCCGCCCGCCGCCAAGAAGGCCGCCCCGAAGGCGACCGGCACGACATCACGCAAGGCCTCCACACCCTCCGTCGAGCTCGAGGTCGGCGACCGCACGGTGCGCATCAGCAACCCCGACCGGGTCTACTTCCCGAAGACCGGCTGGACCAAGCTCGACCTGGCCACCTACTACCTGAGCGTCGGTGACGGCATCGTCCGGGCCCTGCGCGAGCGGCCCTGCATGATGCACCGCTTCCCCGAGGGCCTGGCCGGCGACAAGGTCCACCAGAAGCGTGTTCCCCACGGGGCGCCGCCGTGGCTGGAGACGGTGCGGGTGACGTTCCCGCGCTGGAACCGCACCGCCGACGAGCTGTGCGTGACCGAGCTGGCGAGCGTCATCTGGGCGGTCCAGATGTCCACGGTGGAGTTCCACCCCTGGAACTCCCGGCGCGCCGACACCGAGTCGCCCGACGAGTGGCGCATCGACCTCGACCCGATGCCCGAGTGTGACTTCGCCACGGTGTGCCGGGTGGCGCACGTGGCCCACGAGGTGCTCGACGAGCTCGGCGCGACCGGGTTCCCCAAGACCTCCGGCGGCCGGGGTCTGCACGTCTACGTGCGGATCGAGCCGGAGTGGGGTTTCCAGGACGTCCGCCGGGCGGCGCTCGCCTTCGCCCGCGAGGTCGAGCGCCGGGCTGGTGGCGACGTGACGACCACGTGGTGGCGCAAGGACCGCGCCCCCGACACGGTGTTCGTCGACTACAACCAGAACGCTCGCGACCACACCATCGCGAGTGCCTACTCCGTGCGCGGCGTCCCCGACGGCACGGTGTCGACGCCCATCGCGTGGGACGAGATCGACGACGTGGTCCCGGGCGACTTCACCATCGCCACCGTCCCCGCCCGCTACGCCGAGAAGGGCGACCTGCACGCGGCCATCGACGACACGGCATACCGGCTCGACCAGCTGCTCGAGTGGGCCGAGCGCGACGAGCGCGCAGGTCACGAGACCCCCGAGGTGCCCGAGGCTTCCGAGGGTCATGGCGACTGACGGGCCACCGCTGCTGACCGACGGAGTGGTGACGCTGCACGCCGATGGGGCGTCCGCCGGCCCACCAGGCGGCTCGTCGGCGCACGCCTTCACCGTCGAGGCCGGCGGTCGCTCCGTCGGCACGGTCGCGGTGCGAGCCGTGGAGCGGTCCACCGGGGAGCTCTCGTGGGCGGTCGACGAGGCGCAGCGCGGCCGCGGCTATGCCACCCGCGCCGTCCGGCTCCTCGTCCGGTATGCGTTCGACGACCTCGGCCTCACCCGGCTCCAGGCGCGCGTCCCTCCCGACAACCACAGGGCGATGCGGCTCGCGCACCGCAGCGGCATGCGCAACGAGGGCCGCAGCCGGGCCGCCCCGGGAACGCGCGAGCGCGACCACGTCCTGCTGGCCCGGCTCGTCGACGACCCCGAACCCGGTGACCGGGCCGGCTTCCGCGCGCTGCTCAACTCGTTCCTACCGCGCAAGCGCGTCATCGCTCAGGCCCTGGTGCGTGACGGCGCCCGCCGGGTGCTCATGTGCCACCCCACCTACAAGGACGACTGGGACCTGCCGGGCGGGGTCGTCGAGGAGCTGGAGTCACCGCATACGGCGGTCGGTCGTGAGATCACGGAGGAGCTCGCGCTGGTGCTGCCGATCGGCGCGCTCGTCCTCACCGACTGGCTGCCGCCGTGGAGCGGGTGGGACGACGCGCTCTCCCTCGTCTTCGAGGCCGGCGTGCACGACGTCGGCATCCTGCAGGGGATGGTCCTGCAGGCGCGGGAGATCCGCGAGGCGCGCTTCCTCACGGTGGACCAGATCCGCGAGCGCAGCGCCGACTACACCGCCCGCCGGGTCGAGGCCGCACTCAAGGCGGTCGCCGCCGACCGACCCGCGTTCACGGAGTCCGGCCGACCCACCTGAGCCGGTTGTCGGTGCCCGCCCCGATGATGGGGCGGTGCCCGAGGGAGACACCGTCTATCGGCTGGCGCGGCGGCTCGACGGTCGGCTCGTCGGTCGCACCGTATTGCGTAGTGACCTACGGCATCCCCGGCTGGCCACCCGTGACCTGGGCGGGCGTTCGGTGGTGGGGCATGCGACGCACGGCAAGCACCTGCTCACCCGGCTGTCCGGCGATCTCACGCTGCACAGCCACCTGAGGATGGACGGCGAATGGTCGGTCACGCGCCCCGGTAAGCGCCTGCCGCCGGCGCTCATGCCGCACGTCCGCCTGGTGCTGACGCTCGACACCAGAGAGACCGCGTGGGGCGTACGACTGCACGACCTGGCCCTGGTGCGGACGAGTGCCGAGCATGAGGTCATCGGTCACCTCGGACCCGACCCGCTGCGCGACGACTGGGACGCGGGCGAGGCCGTCCGACGGCTGCAGGCCGGTGGCGACCTGCCCCTGGTCGCT
>JAABVA010001421.1_pt1 | contig 25806 bp, 15 predicted proteins | sample 5560331 | NCBI WGS metagenome assembly JAABVA01 (sample SAMN12812661, study PRJNA571458) | rock metagenome | isolation source: Antarctica rocks | place: Antarctica: Victoria Land, Mt New Zealand sud | collected 2016-01-07
GGGCCGCGCTCCAGCCGAGCAGCGGGGTCAGTGCCGCGGCGCGCACCCGCAGCGCCCGGTTGGGTGCCTGGACCGCCTGCAGCAGCACCAGCCAGGCGCGGGCACTCGGGGTGGCGAACACGCTGGTCGCACCGGCCAACACGGCCGGCACCCGGGCGGCTGCGAGGGCGTCGCGGACGAGGACCCCCTGGGCGTTGGTCCGGACGAGGACGGCGACGTCGGCGGGGTGCACCACGGCGCCGGCGAGCCGGGTCGGGCCGTCGAGCAGCCCGACGACGTCGGCAGCGACGTCAGCAGCGATCAGCGACCGGACCCGGGCGACGGCGGGCAGTCGCGTCGAGCGAGTCGGGCGGGGCAGCCGTCGCACGCGCAGCGCCGGCGCGCCGGACAGCCGCGACGCCCGGTCGAGGCCGACTCCCGCCACGGGCGCGACGTCGATCCGCGGGCCACCTGCCGCCACCGGGCGCACGACGATCCGGGGGTCACCCAGGGCGGCGCCCCCATAGAGGCGGTCGAGTGCCGCGAGCAGCGGGGCGTCGCTGCGCCAGTTGCGGTCGAGCTGCTCGTGGGTCGTCGCGAGCCCGGACGCCCGCAGGTAGGTCTGCACGTCGCCGCCGCGGAACGCGTACACCGCCTGCTTCGGGTCGCCCACGAGCACCAGTGGGAGGTGTCCGTGGAAGGCGAGGCGCAGGACCTCCCACTGCACGTCGTCGGTGTCCTGGAACTCGTCGACCAGGACGACCCGATAGCGCTCGCGGACCCGCTGGCGGGCCTCCGGCCGTCGGCGCAGCACGTCGTGCAGCAGCCCGACGAGGTCGTCGTAGTCCAGCAGGCGACGCTGTCGCTTGCGCCGGGCGAGCTCGACGCGGGCGGCAGCGGCGAGCCGGACCCGCTGCCCGGCCTCGGTGGCCGGGTCGGCGTCGGCCGGTTCGAGGACGGCGTTCGGGTCACCGACCGCGTGCGCGGCGACCTGCCGTGCGACCGCCGGCGTCATCAGCGCCGGCGGCGCGCCCGCGGTCGCGTACGTCGCGAGGTACAGGTCGTCGACCACCTCCGCGACCAGGTCCGCGGTGCTCTCGACGAAGGTCGCGCCCGGTTCGGTGTCGCCGAGGATGCCGAGGCCGGCGAGGACCTGCTGGCAGAAGCCGTGGGTGGTGGCGATGGTCGCGCCGTCGAAGCCGGCCAGCGCCGCGGCGAGCCGGCGGCGGCGGAGCTCGACCTCACCGGCCGTCCCGTGGGCCAGCTGGCGGAGCAGCTCGTCAGCCCCGGTGCGGGCCGCTGAGCGGTCGCGCAGGCCGCGCTCGGCGGTCACGAAGCGCTCGCGGACCCGTTCACGCAGCTCCTGGGTGGCGGCCCGGCCGAAGGTGACCACCATCAGCTCGGGCAGCTCGGCGAGCCCCTCGGCGACGTAGCGGGTCGCCAGCGCCGCGATCGTGAACGTCTTGCCGGTGCCCGCACTGGCCTCCAGGACGGTCGTCCCGGTGGGCAGCGGGCCGGTCGGGTCGAAGGCCATCTACGTCTCCGCTCCGAGCAGCGGGGCCCACAGCGCCCGCGCGAGGTCGCCGAACCTCGACGGCTCGTCTCGTCCGGGCTCGGCGAGCAGGAGTGACAGCGGGGGACGGGCGCCCCACACCACCTCCAGGTGCGGGTCCTCCCACTCGCCCCCGGCGTCCCTCGTCCAGTCCTTCCCGACGGCGTCGACGGCGTGCGCGACGCTGTCGCCGGTGTGGCGAGCCACGGCGTAGGTGTACGCCGCAGCGGTCGGCAGCGGCAGGGGCTCACAGAGTCCCGCGTCGCGGAGCTCGACCAGCCCGCGCAGCACCGCCAGCGGGTCGGGCGGCGCCGTCAGCGTCGCCGTCGCCGGTGCCCGGGCTCCGCGCCCGATCACCAAGCCCTCCCACGGCAACGGCTCGGTGGCTGCGGTCGGGGTGCCGGCCGGGTCGTCCCCGGTCGTGGTGTCGGCCAGGTCGTCCCCGGTCGAGGCGCCGGCCGGGTGCTTGGAGCAGGCGAGGGCGAGCAGCTGCGCCCACGCCCGCAGCCGGTGTCGAGCCGACAGCCGGCTGTAGGTCGTCCGCCGCACGGTGCGGGCGTGCACGTCGGGCACGGTGCCGGTCAGCAGTCGGCCACCGCCGAGGTCGACCCGGACGTCGACGGTGCGGGCAGCGACCTGATCGCCGCTCTCAGCCACCAGGTCGTCCACGCGGCTCCCGACGGCCGCCAGGACCGACGCCCCGAGAGGGCCCGGCGGCAGGGTCCCACGCCGCCACTCCGCCGCGGTGACCGCGGCCTCGTCGATGCCGCTCAGACGTGCGCGGAGCAGCCGTTCGCCCACGTCCCAGGTCTGCAGGGCGTCCAGGCCGATCGCCAGGGCGTCGGGGACCTCGCCGCCGGCCCCGGGGACCCCGACCCCCAGACGCTGGCGGAGGAAGGCCTTGACGGGGTGCTCGAGGAACGCGACGAGATCGTCGAGCTCGACGTCGCCCGCGCCGGACCGGGCCCCCGAGCTGCTCACCGGCTCGGCCACGACCCGTGGCGCCGATGCCGTCCGGGTCGGTGCCGTCGCCGTCGCCGTCGCGGCCGTCGGCGGCGCTGCGGTCGACTGGCCGGGTGGCGGTTCGCGGGCCCACGAGGGGCGCGGCAGCGGCGTCGTGAGGAAGGGCGGTGGGGCGTGGCGCTCGCCGAGTGCCCGCTGCGCACCTGCCAGCGCTGTCCGGTCGAAGCTGAACGGCACCCCCTGGAAGTCGCGCCGGTCGAAGGGCTGGAGCGGGTGTCGCCGCACGATCCGTGACCGGGCCGATCGGTCACCGGCACCAGCGGCGGCAGCGGTCGCCGTGCTCGGCGCGCAGGTCGCGTCCAGGACGTCGAGCAGCTCACCGATCGGCACCGCCGGCGGGCGCAGCTGTCCCGTCAGCGGGTCGGCGCCGGTGTAGAGGACGACCAGGTGCTCCTGTGCCGCGAGCACGGCGTCGAGCAGCAGCTGGCGGTCCTCGCTGCGGCGGTCACGCTCGCCCACCCTCGGGTCACGCTGGAGCAGGTCGTCGCCGTCGACCGCCGCGACCCGGGGGAACACGCCGTCGTCGAGACCGAGGAGCGCGACGACCCGGTGCGGCACCGACCGCATCGGCACCAGGGTCGCGACCGTCAGCCGCCCGGTGCGGAAGTTGGCCCGGGTCGGGCGGCCCCGCAGCCGCTCGGCCAGCATCGCCCGGGCGTCGGCCAGGCCGATCGGGGTGGTCGCGTCGGCCGCTGCGTGCGCCAGCTCCCACCGCGCCTGCCCGAGCTGCCAGTCCTCGCCGTCCGGCACGTCGGTCAACAGCTCCAGGCCGGCGCCGAGAGCGTCCGCCCAACCCTGCGCCGGCTGCTCGACGAGTGCGTCCAGGGTCTGCTCGAGGCGGTCGACCAGCTCCGAGAACCGGCCGGCGAGGTCGACGTCGGAGCTGTCGACGTCGTCCAGCGGCAACGCCAGCCCGAGGAAGTGCCACCCGTCCTCACTGGCGGTGACGCCGAGCAGCAGCCGATCCAGCCCCGTCTGCCAGGTCCCCTGCGGCAGGTCCACCCCAGCCCGGGCACGGTGCTCGCGGTCCAGTCCCCAGCGGGTCCCGACGGCGGCGACCCAGCCGCGCAGCCGCTCCAGGTCCTCCTCGTCGAACCCGAAACGCGCCCGGACGGGATCTGCAGCGGCCAGGTCGAGCACCGCACTCGCGGTCACCCGCCCGTCGGCGAGGTCGAGCAGCCGGGCGACGACGTCGAGCAGCGGGTTGGTCCGGCGCAGCGACCGGTCGGCCAGGCGGACCTGGAGGCGGTGCCCGGGGTGTTCGCCGTCCGCCAGCCCGAAGGCCGCGGCGACCAGCGGGGCGTGGGTCTCGATGTCCGGGCACATCACGAGCACGTCGCGCGGCTCGAGGGTCGGGTCGTCCTGGAACAGACCGACGAGCACCTCGCGGAGCACCTCCACCTGCCGGGCGGGCCCGTGGCAGGCGTGCACCTGGACGCTCGCGTCGGCCGGCGCCAGCACGTGCCGCCCGTCGGGCACCCGGTCGTCGCGGACATCGGCCTGGACCCGTCCGAGCAGCGTGGTCGGCGACGCGGGCCCAACGGCCGGCAGGTGCTCGTCGAGTGCCCCCGGCGCGGCGGCGGCCAGGACGGTCTGCAGCTCGCGGACATCGCGTCCGAGACTCGCCAGCAGCGGGTTGCGCGGGGCGTCGCGGGTGGGGTCGTCGCGGCGGCGACCGGGTACCCGCCCGCCCGCGGTGTCACCGACCGGCGCGCGCGCGGTCCCGTCGGCGAGGTCGTGGGCGACGGTCGCCCACAGCACCGGCGACGGGTGCGGCAGCCAGAGGTGGACGTCGCGGTGGACGGCGAGGGCACCCAGGACGGCGACCTGCTCGGAGCTCAGCCGGGTCGGCCCGAACAGGCTCACCCGCTCCGGGAGGTCGGTGGCCTGCGGGTCGGCGCGCAGGCCCGCGCAGACCTCCTGCAGCCGCTCCCCCGGGCTGGGTCCGAGGCGCTCGCGCAGGCGCCGCCACAGCCGGGGCTGCCAGGCGAGGTCACCGGGAAGCGCCCGCGTGCCGTCGGTGTCCCGGCCGGCCGCCCAGTCCCGGACCAGCTGCGGACGGTCGGCGCCGTACGCGGTGAACAGTGCCGCCAGGTGGGCGGCGGTCGACCACCGCCGACCCCGGCGATGCCCGCCCGCGACACCCGGTCCGGCGACGACACCCCGCCCGGCGGCGGCCTGTCCCCCGGGAGCCGGTCCGACGTCGGCCCGCCATGGCGACGCGCCCGAGAGGTCAGCCGCAGCGGTCTGCGGGGTGGCCGCGACGTCCGCGGCCGCCCCGAGGTGCTCCGCGAGCAGCGCACACCACGGCTCGCCGATGCACTCGTCGAGGACGTCGAGCACCGGCCAGACCAGCCGGTCGGCGTCCCACGGGTCGTCCTCACGCGAGGTCGCCGTGGCGAGCAGGGCAGCAGTGGCGGGGAACTCGACGCCCGAACAGATGCCGTCACCGGCTCCGGCTCCTGATCCGGCTGCCACGCCGACCCTCATCTCGGCGCCCAGGACATGGGACAGGCGCTGCACCAGCCACCGCTCGACCCCGCGGGCAGGCACGGCGACCACCTCGGAGGTGAACGGGTCTGCCAGGGGGGTGCGCAGCAGGTCACCCAGGGCGTCGGCCAGGCGGTCGGCCCGCTCGGCGCGGTGGATGTGCAGCACCCGACCTTCCTACCGCGGGGGTCCGACAGTGGGGTCGGCCCGACGGTCGAGCCCTGCCCCGAGCGGCTGCGGCTGCCCACGAACGCACCCAGTGACGAGGGTGTCCGGCTCGCGCGGCCGCCCGGGACCCGTCGCACGGGCCGCGCGGAGCGTCGCCACCTCGCGTCGATCGGCCGCAGCGGCGGCCGACCGTGCAGTCGAGTACAAGAACGCCCCAGGAGGCGGCCGGGACAGCGCCCAGCACGCGGATCGAGTACTGGACTGCACGCCCGCGCCCCGCAGATCGCCCGGCCGCGCGGCCGCCGACGACCGCAATCGTGCGGCGACCGGGAGACCGCGCGTTTGGGCCGACCGTGCAGTCGAGTACTCGAACGCCCCAGGGGGCGGCCCCGACAGCGCCCAGCACGCGGATCGAGTACTGGACTGCACGCCCTCGCCCCGCAGATCGCTCGGCAGCGCGGCCGCCGGCGGCTCGAAACCGCGCGGTGGCGGCGGCGTCACGGAGCGCGCGGCGGCGGGGTCAGGAGACGGTGACCGCGTCGTAGTCCTCCGTGGTCACCCGGGTGAATCCGAGCGACGTGTAGAGGCCCAGGGCGTGCTCGTTCTCGACGGCGACCTCGAGCCCGACCTGGTGGGCACCCGAGGATCGCAGCTGCCGGCACACCCGGCGCAGGACGTCGCGGCCGATCCCGCGGCCCTGCCACGCCGGGTCGACGGCGAACCCGTACACCCCGCCGCTCGGGCCGTCGCGGGTCAACCGGACCACGCCCACCGTGACCGGCTCCGGCGGCGCCGCGTCGGCGAGCTCGCCGAGCTGGACGAGCTGGACGAGCTGGACGACCTGGACGACCTGGACAACCAGTGTCTGGGTCGAATCCGACGACAGCTGGTCGAGGTGGTCTCCCGGTGCAGACCCGAACGCCGCGGTGAGGACGCGCGACAGGTCCGGGACGTCGGCGCGGGTCGCCGGCCGCAGCGTCACCGCCGGATCCTCGGGGCCGTCCACGGGCTCGCCGGTCAGGACGAGCGCGTGCTCGGAGTGGTCGAGGACGCCGCCGACGCGGCGGGCGAACTCCCGACCCGCCACCGAGCTCCGGGGGGTGACGAGCAGCAGCCGGGTGTCACCGCGCACGCGGCACCGCGCCAGCACGGCGTCCAGCAGTTCGGTCGCGACACCGCGGCGACGGGCCGCCGGGTCGACCATCCCGGCGACCTCGACGGTGCTCGAGCCGAAGGCGTACAGCCCGGCGAAGCCGAGCAGCCGCCCGCCCTCCCACCAGAGGAACTCCCGCACATCACCACCGGCCGCCGCATCGGCTCGTGCGTGGGACCGCGCCCGCAGGACGCCCCACTCCAGCTTGAGTCGACCGCCGTCGACTTGGACGGTGCGCCGCTCGAGGTCGGCCAGGGCCTCGAGGTCGGCCGGCGCCAGACCGGGGAGTGTCGCGAGCACGGTCTATCCGACCACGCTCCCGTCGAGGAGACCGGCAGTTACGACGCCCCGAGCGGTGCCTGCCCGAGCGCTCAGGGACACCTGCACCGAGCACCCACCGCCGACCACCGAGCACCCACCGCCGACCGTCGACCACCGACCGCCGACCGCCGACCGCCGACCGCCGACGAGGCCGCTCGCGTCCACAGGACTCCCGCGGGCCACCGTCCGAACTCCTGTCTCCATACCGTTGCTCTGCGTGAGGTCGAGCGGGCTGACGGGGCGAGTGCTCGCGGCGGCCCTGGTCGTCGGCGCGGCGGCCGGCGGGTGCGCCGTCGGCTCGGCGAGCCCCCCCGGTGCGCGCGGGCGCCTTCCCTGCGGCTGCGCGCGCGACCGCGGCGGCCGTCGACCCGACCATCGACCCGCCCGCGAGCCCACCCGCGAGCACGGTCCCCGGCACCCAGCCGCCCACGCGCCGGACGACTCCGGCCACCGGCGCCCGGTCGGGCGGCCGCCCGACGGGCTCGACTCCCCTCGGTGGCCACAGCGCGCGAGGCACGGGCGCGGGGACCCGAGCCGGGTCGAGGACGGCCCGAGGCGCGCAGACGTCCGTCCGCGGGCTGGCGGTCGGTGCGGCGAGCCCCGCGATCGTCCAGTCCCAGCCACCGCCCGGCTCGTGCCGGGTCCGCCTCTGGGATGGCGCGGCGCTCCCGGACGCCGGCTGCACTCCCGGCTCGACCAACCCCGCCGTCACCCAGGCAACCGTCGACACGACCATCTGTGTCCGCGGGTACAGCGCCTCGGTGCGCCCGGCCGAAGCCGTCACCGAGGAGGAGAAGTCCGCGAGCCTCGCCTCCTACGGCGATCCCGACACTCCGGGCGCCTACGAGTACGACCACCTCGTGTCTCTCGAGCTCGGTGGCGCCGTCAACGACCCCGCCAACCTCTGGCCCGAACCGGGCGCCTCGCCGAACCCGAAGGACCGTCTGGAGGACGCGCTGCACGACCTGGTCTGCGCCCACCAGGTCTCCCTCACCGCTGCCCAGCGGCTGGTCGCCGGCAACTGGGTCAGCGCCTACCGAGCGATCCTCGGGACCGCTCCAGCCGCCGCGACGACCGGTGTCGGGGCGGCTGGCCCCGATGGCCGCGCGCTGTCGTCCGGGTCGTCGACCCGACGGACCACCGGGCGAGACCCGTCGCGGTCGGCACCCTCGACACGGTCGTCGGCGCCTCGGACGCCGCCGCCCGCGGCAACCTCGACCTCGTCGATCCACCCGGGTGCGTTCTGTGCGACGCCGGGCGCGACCGGTACGAGCGCGGCCGGCCGGACCTACACCTGCCGCCCGGACCGATCGGGTCGCGACCGGTGGCGCCGCCCGACCTGAGCCCGACCCACGTCCTCGGCCGCCGCCCCGTCCTGGCCCCCGTCCCCGTCCCCGTCCCCGTCCCGCTCGATCCCCCCGAGCCCGTCACGCCTCCCCCGACCGGTTCGACCCGCCGGCAGGCCAGGGACCCGGGTGGCCGCCGTGTTGTGGTTTGTGCCGCCGCGCGTGAGGATGATCACTGCTGCTCCGGACGACGGTGGTGTCGACCTGTCTCGTCCGGAGGGCACAGCGCATGCCGATCTACTGGTCCGACCTGCCGGTCGACACCCGTGACCTGGCCGGGGGCATCGGCCTCCGGGCGCCGGTGTCCAGGCGCTCCCGCCGCGCCGAGGTCTTCGACCTGCTGACGGCGGGCGACGGTCGGACGCCGCTGGTCCAGCAGGCCTGCGAGGTCGCGGTCAGCCTGCTCGACATGACCGGCGCGGGTCTGTGTCTCGTCGGTGGCGCGCGCCACCAGGTCGTGGTGTACGGCACGGACCACCTCGCCCACGAGCTCGAGGACCTGCAGGCGACCCACGGCGAGGGCCCGTGCGTGCAGGCGGTGCGGACCGGCTGCCCGGTCCTCGCCCCGGACCTCCGCACGCACCGCCCCGACGCCTGGCCGGCCTATGCCGAGGAGGCCAGGGCCCGCGGCGTCCTCGCGGCGTTCAGCTTCCCGCTGCACGCCGGACCCGTCCAGGTCGGCTCGCTGGACATGTACCGGCGTCGACCGGGCGCCCTGGACGCCGCCGCACTCGCGGACGCCTGCGCCCTCGTGGACATCACGACCCGCGCAGCGCTGGCGCACCGCGGCCGCAGCACCTTCGAGGCCACCGTCGACGCACTGCGACGCCTCGGGGTCGGTGAGCGGGCGCCGGGTGCCGGGCGCTCCACGATGCTGGACCTCGAGGTCACCGTCGAGCAGACCCGAGCGCTGCGCCGCCGGACGGGGACCGTCGCGCCCGCCGCAAGGCCCGACCGACCGGATCGGCCGGCGGACCGGCCGGCGGACCGGGGCCGGGCGTCGACGGCGTGAGCGCGGTTGCGGCACCGACGGGCGTCGCCTGCCGCCGGCAGCGCGCTCGGCGTCGCCGAGCCGCTCGGGCGTCGCGCTCCCCGTGCCGCGGCCCGGGCGCGCCCATCCGGGTCCGCTGCCGGATCGGTCGAGCAGCGGCGGGTCGGTTCCGACGCCGTCCGCGCTGAAGTACTGACCTGCTGAACGGCTGGGCCGCTGACTCGTGCACGACGACGGGCCCGGGCGACGTCGCGACGATGCCACTGCCCGGTCCTGGACGGCGTTGCCGGCGATCGCACCGGTGCGGCTGGCCGGTGCCGCCGTCGCGGTCGCGCCGGGACGCCGACGGTCCCGGGCAACGCCACCGGCCTGGGAGGGTGACGTCCCGGGCTTGCGCAACCGGCCCGGGAGGTGCCGTCCGCGCGCGAGGCCACCGGCCTGGGAGGGTGGCGACGTGCGGATCGTCGTGGCCCCGGACAGCTTCAAGGGGAGCCTGGACGCCGCGTCGGCCGCCGCCGCGATGGCCGCCGGGGTCGCCCGGGCGGTGCCGGGCGCATCGGTCGTCACCTGCCCGATCGCCGACGGCGGCGAGGGCACGGTGGCTGCCTTCCTCGCTGCGGGGGCGACTCCGGTCACCAGCCGCGTCCACGGACCGCTCGGCCCGCCGGTGTCCGCCGTCTGGGCGCGCCGGGCCACCACCGCGGTCATCGAGGCTGCAGCGGCCAATGGGCTGCACCTGGTGACGCCGTCGGCGGCCACGGCGCTCGCGGCGGACACCGGCGGTGTCGGTGACCTGGTGCTGGCCGCCCTCGACGCGGACTGCACCGAGGTGGTCCTCGCTGTCGGCGGCAGCGCCAGCACCGACGCCGGCACCGGGATGGCGCGGGCGCTCGGGGTGCGCTTCGCCGACGCCGCCGGCGTCGAGCTGGGTCCCGGCGGCGGTGACCTGGAGCGCCTGTGGCACGTGGACCGCAGCGGGCTCGACCCGCGGGTCGCGGAGCTGACCGTGACGGTGGCCTGCGACGTCGACAGCCCGCTGACCGGGCCGAGCGGCGCGGCCGCGGTGTACGGACCGCAGAAGGGCGCCGGGCCGGGTGAGGTCGCGCGCCTGGACCGCGGTCTGGCCCGGTGGGCCGCGGTCGTGGCCGAGGACGGGCCGGCCCCACAGCCCCACGGCGACCCGGACCTCGCACGACGTCGCGGGGCGGGTGCGGCGGGCGGGCTCGCCGCGGGCGCGATCGCGTTCCTCGGCGCCCGTCTCACGTCGGGGGCCGACCTGGTCCTCGACCTCATCGGGATCGACACCGCTCTGCGCGACGCCGACCTCGTGATCGTCGGCGAGGGGAGCCTGGACGACCAGAGCCTGCACGGGAAGGGTCCCGGCGTGCTCGCAGCCCGGGCGCGCGCGGCAGGCGTGGCGGTGCTGGCGGTCGCGGGCGTCGTCGACCTCACGCCCGATCAGCTCTCCGCGGTCGGCATCGAGCGGGCGGTCGCCCTCCTCGACGTCGCCGTGGACTCGAGCGACTCCCGGCAGCGGGCAGCCGAGCTCGTCACCGCCCAGACGTCGGCTGTCCTCCGGTGGTGGGTCGGCCAGCACCCGCAGGCGTGAGCGCACCACCCGCGACGGGCACGAGCGCAGCACCGCGGGGGTGAGCGCCTGAGCCCACGGCGGCCGTGAGCGCCCGATGGCGCCGTGCGGTCAGGCGGTGGTCACCGTGGGGACCGCGTCGTCCGCGCCGCCCATCGCGACCCCTCGCCGGCGCGACACCGCCACCGCGACCACGATGATCGCCAGTGCCGCGAGGGCGATCAGGATCCGGATGCCCGCGTTCTGGTGCACGCCGATCGAGAACCGGACCACGGCCGGGGCGATCAGCAGCGCGACCAGGTTCATCACCTTGATCAGCGGGTTGATGGCCGGGCCGGCGGTGTCCTTGAACGGGTCGCCGACGGTGTCGCCGATGACGGTGGCCGCGTGCGCGTCGGAGCCCTTGCCGCCGTAGGTCCCGTCCTCGATGATCTTCTTCGCGTTGTCCCAGGCACCGCCGGAGTTGGCGAGGAACACCGCCATCAGCACACCGGTGGCGATCGCCCCGGCGAGGTAGCCGGCGAGCGGGCCGGCACCGAGCCCGAATCCGACGGCGACCGGGGCGAAGACCGCGAGCAGCCCCGGGGTCACCAGCTCACGTAGGGAGTCCCTCGTGCAGATGTCGACGACGCGGCCGTACTCCGGGACCTCGGTGTAGTCCATGATCCCCGGGTGCTCGCGGAACTGCCGCCGCACCTCGAAGACGATCGCACCCGCTGCCCGGCTGACCGCGTTGATGGCGAGCCCGGAGAAGAGGAAGACGACCGCCGCGCCGAGGACGATGCCGACCAGCGTGTTCGGGCTGAACACGAGGGAGTTCTGGGCAAAGTTGGCGTAGTCGGCGAGCGAGCCGACGGCACCGGACACCGCGGAGTTGTAGCTGCCGAACAGGGCGGTCGCGGCCAGCACGGCGGTCGCGATCGCGATGCCCTTGGTGATGGCCTTCGTGGTGTTCCCGACCGCGTCGAGGTCGGTGAGGATCTGGGCGCCGGCGCCGTGGACTTCCCCCGACATCTCCGCGATGCCCTGGGCGTTGTCGCTCACCGGGCCGAAGGTGTCCATCGCGACGATCACGCCGACGGTGGTGAGCAGCCCGGTCCCCGCGAGGGCGATGAGGAACAGGGACAGCGAGAGGTTGTCCCCGCCGAGCAGGAAGACGCCGTAGACCGCCGCACCGATGACGACCGCGGTGTAGACCGCGGACTCCAGCCCGAGGGAGATGCCGGACAAGATGACGGTCGCAGCGCCGGTCAGCGACGTCTTCGCCACGTCGCGGGTCGGCCGCTTGTCGGTCCCGGTGAAGTACCCGGTGAGGGTGAGGATCACCGCCGCCAGCAGGATCCCGATGAGCACCGCGGAGAACGCGAGCACGCGCGGGTCGCGGGTGGACTCCCCGGCAAGGGAGACCCCGGCGTTGTTGCGTCCGAAGCCCGCGAACGAGGACGGCAGGAACACGAACGACGCGACCACCGAGAGGACCGCTGCGATCACGGCCGACAGGTAGAAGCTGCGGTTGATCGCGGTCAGGCCGTTCTCCCCGGCCCGCACCCGGGTGAGCAGGATCCCGATGACGGCGGTGATCAGGCCGAGCGCCGGGATGATGAGCGGGAACGTGAGACCCCTGGCCCCGAACGACGTCTCGCCGAGGATCAGCGCCGCGACCAGGGTGACGGCGTAGGACTCGAACAGGTCGGCGGCCATGCCGGCGCAGTCCCCGACGTTGTCCCCGACGTTGTCGGCGATCGTCGCGGCGTTGCGCGGGTCGTCCTCCGGTATGCCCTTCTCCACCTTGCCCACCAGGTCCGCACCCACGTCGGCGGCCTTGGTGAAGATCCCGCCGCCGACCCGCATGAACATCGCCAGCAGCGCGGCACCGAACCCGAAACCCTCGAGCACCTTCGGCGCGTTGCCCTTGTACAACAGGACGACGACCGCGGCGCCGAACAGTCCCAGCCCCACCGTGATCATCCCGACGGTGCCGCCGGTGCGGAAGGCGACCTTCATGGCCGGCTCACGGCCGGTGGTGTTGGCCGCCGCGGCGACCCGCACGTTCGCCTTCACGGCCAGGCTCATGCCGAGGTAGCCGATGGTCGCGGAGAAGACCGCTCCGAAGACGAACGCGATCGACCGGCCGATCCGGACGCCGCCACCCTCCGCGGGCAGTGCCAGCAGCACGAAGAAGACGATGACGACGAAGATGGCGAGGGTCCTGAACTGGCGCTGCAGGTAGGCCGACGCGCCCTCCTCGACCGCCCGCCCGATCTCCTGCATCTTGGGGGTGCCCGGGTCTGCGGCCAGCACCTCGGAGCGGAACTTCACACCGGCGCCGATGCCCAGCAGGGCGATCACGGCGACGATGACGACATAGACCACGTTGGCGCCGGACAGCGTCACGCGTAGACCTCCTCGACGACTGCGGACCCGCACGGTCCCGAGGGGCCCGCAGCGCTGCCGGCGGTCTGGTGATGGCTGGCACGTCGGGAGGACTCGCGCCCGACGGTCGGGGAGCATATCGGCCGGGTCACACTTGCCCGGTGACCTCGACGGTGGAGCGCAGGCACGGCGCCCGCGCCGAGCCAGCTCGCGGGGAGGCCTCCGACGGTCCCGAACCCCTCCGCGGCGAGGTCTCCGACGGGGCCGAGCCAGCCCGCGACGGGCTCTCCGACGGCCCGGACCGGGACGGCAGCTGGCCGCCCCGACCCCGACCACGGGACCCGGTGGAGTTGCTGGAGCGCCTGGCGGGAGCCCGGGGGGCGGGCCTGGTGGGCCTGCGGGTGCTCCCGGCGCGCTCGGCGGTCGAGGTCGACTGGCCCACCTGGGTGCCCCCCGTCGTGATCGCCCGCCTCGCCGCCGCCGGCACGCGGCGCCCGTGGGCCCACCAGGTGACGGCAGCCGAGCACGCCTGGGCCGGTCGGGACGTCGTGGTGGCCACCGGCAGCGGCTCCGGGAAGTCCCTGGCCTACCTGCTGCCGGCGATCGCGGCTGCGCTCGACCCGGACGGCGCCACGGGCGCGGGCGCCGCCTCCACCGTGCTCGCGGAGACCGCCGGGCCCGACAGAGCTGCCGCGGCCCTGGCCGACGGAGCTGCCGCGGAGCGGGACCGCCGTCCCGACCGCCTGCGGGCGCACCCGACCCGGCTGCAGCCGCTCCCGGCCCGGCGGGTCGACCGCGCCGGGACCCTCTACCTGGCGCCGACCAAGGCACTTGCTGCGGACCAGGCCCGGGCCGTGGCCGCGCTCGGGATCCCCGGCCTGCGCGTCGCTGTGGTCGACGGCGACACCTCGCTGCCCGAGCGGGACTGGGCCCGCGACCATGCCCACCTCGTCCTGACCAACCCGGACATGCTCCACCACGTCCTGCTCCCCGACCACGACCGGTGGGGTGCCTTCTGGCGGTCGCTGCGCTTCGTCGTGCTCGACGAGTGCCACGCCTACCGCGGGCTGTTCGGCGCGCACGTCGCCCACCTGCTCCGCCGCGCCCGGCGGGTCGCCGAGGTCCACGGGGGGAGCCCCGTGACGGTCCTCGCCTCGGCCACCCTCGCGACCCCCGCGTCGCTGGCCGAGTCCATGACGGGCCGACCGGTCGAGGTCGTGACGACCGACGCGGCCCCCCGGGGCGAACGGGTGCTCGCCTTGTGGGAACCACCTGTCGATGCCGCCGGACACCGCCGCCCGGCGGTGTCCGAAGCCGCCGGGCTGCTCGCGGACCTGGCCGCGGCCGGCCGCCAGACGGTCGTGTTCGTCCGGTCCCGCCACGCCGCGGAGCAGGTCGCGCTCGGTGCCCGCGACGCGCTCGCCCGGGCCGGCGCCGATCCCCACGCGGTCGCCGCGTACCGCGCGGGCTACCTCCCGGAGGACCGCCGGGTCCTCGAGACGGCGCTGCGGGAGCGCCGGGTCCTGGGAATGGCGGCGACCAACGCCCTCGAGCTCGGGGTGGACGTCAGCGGGCTGGACGCGGTGGTCACCGCCGGCTTCCCCGGGACCCGAGCGTCGTGGTGGCAGCAGGCCGGGCGGACAGGGCGCGCGGGTGCGCCCGGCATCGCGCTGTTCGTCGCCCGCGACGACCCGCTGGACACCTATCTCCTGCGCCATCCCGGTGCGCTGCTCGACACCGGGGTCGAGGCGGCGGTGCTCGACCCGGCCAACCCCTGTGTGCTCGCCCCACAGTTGTGCGCAGCCGCCGCGGAGCTGCCACTGCGCGAGGACGAGCTGGTGCGCTTCCGGACCGGCCCGGCCGAGGAGTCGTCGGCGGCCGTCGGCCGGGTCCGCGACGAGCTCGGGGGGCTGGTGGCGGCGGGACTGCTGCGGCGGCGGCCGGCCGGCTGGTTCTGGACCCGCTCGGGACGGGCGGGGGACCTGGCCGACCTGCGGGGCAGCGGCGGCCGGCCGGCGGCGATCGTCGACGCCGTCAGCGGGCGGCTGCTCGGGACCATCGACCGTGCGTCGGCGCCGTCGCAGGTCCACCCGGGAGCGGTCTACCTGCATGCCGGACGGAGCTGGCTGGTCACCGCGTGGCGCCGCGACGAGGACGGGTACCCGACGACCGTGGTCTGCGAGCCGGCCGACGTCGACTGGACGACCGCGGCCCGGTCCCACTCCACCGTCGACCTGCTCGCCGTGGCCGCGGTCGCAGGGCTCGGCTCGGCGCAGCTGTCCCGCGGCACGGTGGAGGTGACGTCCCAGGTCCACTCCTACGTCCGCCGCCTCACCGGCAGCGGCCGGGTCCTGGACGAGACGCCCCTGGACTGTCCCCGCCAGCGACTGCGGACCAGCGCGGTGTGGTGGACGCTGACCGACCCGGCCCTCGCCGCGGCGGGCGTCGGGCGGACCGAGCTGGCGGGCGCCCTGCACGCGGCCGAACACGCCGCGATCGGGCTGCTCCCGCTGTTCGCCACCTGCGACCGCGCCGACCTCGGCGGGCTTTCCACCGCGGTGCACCCGGACACCGGGCTGGCGACCGTGATCGTGCACGACGCGGTCGAGGGCGGCGCCGGGTACGCGACCCGCGGCTTCGAGGTCGCGGGCACCTGGTGGGCGGCGACCGCGGCGGCACTCGCCGAGTGCGGCTGCCTGGACGGCTGCCCGTCGTGCGTGCAGAGCCCCAAGTGCGGCAGCGGCAACACCCCGCTGTCCAAGTCCGGCGCCCAGCGGCTGCTCACCGCACTCGGGCCCGCCACCCCGACCGGCGCGCCGACCGGGATGGTGGCGGAGACCTGACCCTCGGCGACCCCCGGTCAGATCGACGCACCCGGGCACCCCGTCGCGGAGATCCCGGTGGATCCTGCTGCCACCCGGCGGCTGCTGCCGAGTGCGCCTGCCGAGTGCGCCTGCTGCCTCGTGCGAAAACACAGCCCGACGCTGAACGGCTCCGTAGGCTCGGACGACGTGACCCCGAGGACCCCGGCTCCACCGGACCCCCTCCTGTCGGGGGACGCGGACGAGCCCTCGACACCGGTGACCGGGTCGTCGACCGCTGATCGCGACAGCAGCAGCGACAGCGACAGCGACAGGGCGGCCGCCCGCCGCGACGCCGACCGCGGCGGCGACGGGGCGGCCGCCCGCGGTGACGGTGCCGCCGGTCCGGGCTCGACCTGGCGCTCGATCCGGACGTTGGCGCCCTACGTCCGACCGGTCGCTCCCCGACTGGCCCTCTCCGGGGCTGCGGCGCTGCTCGCGACCGTCGCCGGCTTGTCCATCCCGCTGGTGATCGAGCACCTGGTGAACGACCTCGCCGACTACGCCCCGACCGCCGCGCAGGCCGCTGCGCGGACCGGGGCGGCCCACGTGTCCGGTCGACAGATCGTCGCCCTGGCACTGCTCGTGGCGCTCCTCGGCGGGATCGAGGCGGCGCTCATCCTCACCCGGCGGCGGATCATCGCGCGCCCCACCACCGAGGTCGAGAAGCGGATGCGCGAGGACCTCTACGCCCACCTGCAGAAGCTGGGCATGACGTTCCACGACCGCTACCAGTCCGGACAGCTGCTGTCGCGGGCGTTCTCCGATCTCTCCGCGATCCGCCGCTTCGTCGCGTTCGGCGGTATCTACCTCGTCGTCAACGGACTCACGATCGTCGTGGGGACACTGATCCTGCTGCGCCTGTCGGTCCCCCTCGGGCTGGTCGTCGTCGTGATGACCATCCCGATGTTCGCGCTGTCTTTCCTGTACGAGTCGAAGTTCCGGGTCGTCGCCCGGCGATCGCAGGACCAGGTCGGGGACCTGGCCACGATGGTCGAGGAGTCGGTCCTCGGTATCCGGGTGCTCAAGTCCTTCGGCCGCGGCCGGATGATGGCGCGGCGCTTCAGCGACGACGCGGCCGCGCTGCGCCGGACGGAGATCCGCAAGGTCGACATCATCTCGGCGATCTGGGCCACGATCATCGCCCTGCCGGAGCTCGCCCTGGGCGCCGTCCTGGTGATCGGCGGCATCGAGGTCGCCCACCGGAGCATCGGGGTCGGGACGCTGGTCGCCGCGGTGACCGCCATGACCTACCTGATCTGGCCCATCGAGTCGATCGGCTTCCTGCTCGCCGACGCCAACAACTGCGCGACCGCCGCCGACCGCTTCTGGGAGGTCATGGACACCGCCCCGACGATCGTCGACCCACCCGACGGGCGCCGGCGGACCCTGACCGAGCCCGTCCGTGGCGAGCTGCGGTTCGAGGACGTCCGGTTCGCCTACCCGGGTGCGCCGGTGGACGGCGAGGTCCTGCGTGGTGTCGACCTGAGCCTGGCGCCCGGTGAGACCCTCGCGCTGGTCGGGCTGTCGGGCAGCGGCAAGACCACGCTGACGGCTCTGGTCCCCCGGCTGTACGACGTCACCGGCGGCCGGATCACCCTGGACGGCGTCGACCTGCGCGACCTAGGGCTCGACGAGCTCCGCGCCCGGGTGGCGACAGCCTTCGAGGAGCCGATCCTCTTCTCCGCATCGGTCCGGGAGAACGTCGCCCTCGGCCTGCACGATGCGGCCGACGACGTCGTCCACGAGGCGCTCGGCGTCGCGTCGGCCACCGACTTCACCCAACGGCTCCCCTGGGGTCTCGACACCCGCATCGGGGAGCAGGGTCTGACCTTGTCCGGCGGCCAGCGACAGCGCCTCGCCCTCGCCCGGGCGGTCGCCGGCCGGCCGGCGGTCCTCGTGCTCGACGACCCGCTGTCCGCGCTCGACGTGCACACCGAGGCGGAGGTCGAGCGCGCGCTGCGCCGGGTCCTGCGAGGGGTCACCGCACTCGTCGTCGCGCACCGCCCGTCGACGGTCAGCCTGGCCGACCGGGTGGCGCTCATCGCCGACGGTCGGATCGCTGCCGTCGGTCGTCACAGCGACCTCATGGCGACCAGCGCGCAGTACCGCAACGTCCTGTCCACGCTGGACGAAGAAGACCTCGCCGCGCACGGTGACACCCCCGCAGGGACCACCGCGGGCGGCGAGCTGGCACCGGTGCAGCTGCCGCTGGCCGGCGGCCTCGCACGGGCGGTGGACAGCGAGGACCCCGCCGCGACGGGCGGTGGCGGACGCCAGGCCGTCGTCGGGGGACCGAGCGCGGCGGCGGTCGGCGCCGCTGCGGCCGACCTGCTCGGCGGCGGGTCCCGGTGAGCGCACCTGTCCAGCAGTCCGGTCCACCCGGTGGCGTCGTGGACGGCGAGCCGGCGGCCGGACCGGGGGGCATCGGCGGCCGCCCGACCCGGCTCGACGTGCCGCCGGCGAAGGAGTCGTGGCGCGGGGTCGCGTACGAGGAGGTCGATGACGTCTCCGGGGCCGCGAGTGCCGGGCTGCGCCTCCGGTCGCGGCGCCTGCTGCGCTCCCTCGCCCGCCCGCTGGCCCGCAAGCTGGTGGTCGCGGGGGTGCTCGTCGTGGTCGACACCGCGCTGTCGCTGTCGGGTCCGCTCGTCATCTCCGCTGCGATCGACCGCGGGATCCCGCGGGCCCGTCAGGGGGCCTACGCGACACTCCTCGTTTTCGTCGCGGTGTACGTCGCCGTGGGGCTCGGCTCGGCGGGCATGCGCGCGGTCTTCACCCGCCTGTCCGGGCGGATCGGGCAGGCGGTCCTGTTCGACCTCCGCAACCGGATCTTCGGGAAGGTCCAGCTGCTGTCGGTCAACTTCCACGAGTCCTACACCTCGGGACGGGTCATCTCCCGCCTGACCTCCGACCTCGACGCTCTCAGCGACCTCCTGGAAGCCAGCCTCGACGGCGTCTTCGCGTCGCTGCTGTCGCTCATCGGCATCCTGGTCGTGCTGCTGGTGCTCGACCGGCCGCTCGGCTTCGTGGTCCTTGCGAGCTTTCTCCCGCTCGTCCTGCTGACCCTGCGCTACCAGCGCGGGTCCCAGCGGGTCTACCGCGAGGCGCGCACCGCGGTGGCGAAGACGATCGTGCAGTTCGTCGAGTCGATGAACGGGATCCGCGCGGTGCAGGCGTTCCGCCGCGAGCGCCGCAACGAGGACATCTTCGAGGTGCTGAACTCCGAGTACCGCGACGCCAACGCCCGCGGCCTGACGCTGCTGGCGAACTTCGCCGCCACCGTCCGCGCCGTCGGGAACCTGACTCTCGCGGTGGTCCTCGGGTACGGGGCCTGGCGCATCGCGCACGGCTCGATCCAGGTCGGGGTCCTGACTGCCTTCGCCCTCTACCTCCGGCGCTTCTACGACCCGCTCGACGACCTGGCGAACTTCTTCAACGCCTACCAGTCGGCGAGTGCGGCCCTGGAGAAGATCTCCGGTGTCCTCGAGGAGCCACTCGGCGTCGAGCAGCCGACCTCGCCGATCGCGCTGCCCGACGCGGTCCGCGGCGACGTGAGCTTCGACGGGGTGGCCTTCGCCTACGCCAGCGCTCCCGACAGGGTCGTCCTCCCGCAGCTGGATCTGCACATCCCGGCAGGGCAGGTGGTGGCCGTCGTCGGTCAGACCGGTGCTGGGAAGACGACCCTGGCCAAGCTGCTCGCCCGCTTCTACGACCCGACCGTCGGCCGGGTGACGGTCGACGGGGTGGACCTGCGCCGGGTCGCCGACCCGGAGCTCCGGCGGGCCGTGACCATGGTCACCCAGGAGTCGTTCCTCTTCTCCGGCTCGGTCGCCGAGAACATCGCCGTCGGCCGGCCGGGTGCCGCGCGCGCTGAGATCGTCGCCGCGGCCCGGGCGGTCGGTGCCCACGACTTCATCTGCGACCTGCCCGACGGCTACGACACCGACGTCCGCAAGCGGGGCGGGCGGCTGTCGGCCGGCCAACGCCAGCTGGTGTCCTTCGCGCGGGCGTTCCTCGCCGACCCGGCCGTCCTCATACTGGACGAGGCCACCTCCAGCCTCGACATCCCGTCGGAGCGACTCGTGCAGGAGGCCCTCGAGACGGTCCTGGCCGACCGGACGGCGCTGATCATCGCCCACCGCCTCTCGACCGTCCTGATCGCCGACCGGGTCCTCGTGGTCGACGGAGGTGTGGTCGTGGAGGACGGCCCGCCACTCGATCTGGCCAGCCGCGTGGACGGCCGATTCGCGCGCCTCTACTCGGCGTGGCAGGAGTCGCTCGTCTGAGGCACCCCGCCGTCGCGTGGTCGCGGCCGCCGGCTGCCTCACGGTGGGTCCACCGGTCCGGCGCGGGCGCTGCCCGTCGCGGTGACGGTGCGACCGAGGACGACCCCGTCGACCACCACCTGGACCGACACCGATCCGTCCGAGCCGACAACGCAGGTGGTCTGGTGGGCGCCGTCGGCCGATGCGACGGCGGCCGCCGCGCCACACGGCCCACCGGCACCCGGTAGCCCACCGCCACGGGTGACACCGGTATCGAAGGCCCGGCCGCCGAGCGCAGTACCCCCGAGTGGAGTGCCGGCGACAGCAGTGGTCGGGAGCGCGGGGACCCCGAGCGCGGCAGCCCCGGGCTGCGCGGCGGCCGCCCCCCCGAGCGCGGCGAGGTCAGCGGCGGCATGGGCGCGGTGGCGGAGGGTGGCGGCCTGGCCCGCGACCACCACCGCCGAGGTCGCCAGGCCCAGCACGAGTGCCACCGACAGCACCCAGATGCTGCCGCTGCCCCGCTCGGACGACGGGTGCGGCACCCGGGCGCCCGTGAGCCGACGGCCTGTTCGACGCCGCCTCGACGTCGACGGGCCCCGCGAGCCCAGACAGTACAGAAGTACCGGAGAGTCCAGCTCGCCCGGAGAGTCCATCCCGGTCACGGCGTCACCCCGATCGTGGTCTCGTCGAGTGCGGTCGCGCTGCCGGAGACGACCAGGGATCCCAGCCGGGCGAGCGCTCCGGGGGTTGGCGCGTGCGCCGTGATGCTCGCCGTCACCAGCCCGCCGGCCCGGCTGACGCGCAGCTGGGCGTCGGGCGGTGCGCCCACGAGGACCTCACGGGACACCGTGGCCTCGTCCTGCCCCCGGGCGAGCTGGCGGGCCGCCTCCCGTGACAGGTCCCCACACCGCAGCTGCGCGCCGACGGCCCCGATGACGAACAGCAGTCCCGCCGCGATCACGACGAGTGCGGGCAGCGCGGTGGCGATCTCCGCCGTCACCATCCCGCGCTCGCCGCGCCCGCCTCGCAGGCGCCGAACCCAGGCCTGCCACTCGGCCCGGACGACCGATGGCAGCCGGTGCGCCGCGCCGGGTGCGTCCTGCGACAACTGGGGGACGACCGTCAGGAGCCGTGCACCGGCGACAGCGGACCGATCACCTGACATGGCCTGTTCCTCCTCCCATCGATGGCGAGCTCACGACGCGGGTGCCCCAGATGGCGATGCGGATGTCGTGGGAGCACGCGGCGGTGGCGTGGCTCGAGCCGCGGGTGCGGCCGCGCCGCGCCACCGCCGGCCACTCACTTCGGGTTGGCCAGGGACAGTGCCTTCAGCGCGACGTTGACCAGGCCCATCCTGATGGACTCGTCCTTCACGACCACGTAGAGCACCATCGCGAAGGCGCAGGCGGCGATCAGTCCGACCGCGTACTCCGCAGTCGCCATCCCGCGCTCACCGGCCACCCGCAGTCGAGCCAGCCGCCGGCCCGCCGGCGTCCGCCTGCTGCCGTCGAGCACCGGGAGGTGGATGACCGCCGCGGTCGAGGGCCCGTCGACGAGCTGGTCGCCGGTCAGTGCCGGCACCAGGTGCAGCGGGGTCTTCGTGGAACCGATCATGGTGGACCTCCAAGGACTGCCGATGTGCTCACCGGCGGATGGACCGGAATCGACCGGCTGGTCACACCGTCCGCCGGGATCGTCCGGACGCCACCCACGACCATCCCTGCCTGGGCACACCGGCCTCCACAGGTGGTCCTGTGCAGGCCGCTGTCCACCGCGGCGGAACACCGGCACGCAACCCGGCGCCGGGAGCGATGCGATCGGCCACCTGCGCCATCACCTCCGCGAGCACCCGTCGACAGGGCCACTGGAGCCGCGAGGCGATGGTCAGCGACGCGAAGCGCACCCCAGCCACCTCCCGGACGGCGGCCCACGCCTGGCGGAGCCGGAGCGCGGTGCCGAGATGCTCGAGACCGCCCGGGTCGGGACTCGACTGGCGGACCCTCCGCGACGAGGTGGCCCGGACCGCGAACGACGGGACGCGGGCATCCGGGGGGCACCCGGGCGGGAGACCCCGACAGACGGCGGCGACGGGGTCGCTGCCCGGGGCGAGCAGGCTCGCCCGAGGCAGCGCCGCGAGAGAAGGCGCGCGGGAGCGCCGTGCCCGTGTTCCTGGGCGACTGGCGAGCCTGGGCGACTGGTGACTGGTCGCCCGGGAGCCTGTCCGATCGGCCCGTGCCCCGAGCTCGTCCCTCGGAACGCACCGGGGGCCGTCGTCGTGCGACGCCACGGCGGCCGAGATCCGCACCACACGGCCACCGCAGTCGCACACGATCCGCCGGGCCGTAACTGGCGCTCGGCTCCGACGTGAGCCGGGTCTCGACGGGTCATCAGCGGCCGGGGCACGTGGGTGGCCGGGCCAGAGGAGCCATGCGGTCGGAGATCAGCCCCCGAACAGCGGACCGAGCATCCCGAGGACGGTCGGCACGACGGCGAGCAGCACGAACGCCGGGAGGAAGCAGAAGCCGAGTGGCGCCGCCGCTGCGACACCGACGGACCGGGAGCGTTTGGCCGCCGCGTGTGCGCGCTCTTGACGCGCCTCCGCCGCACAGGCCTTCAGTGCCGCGGTGGGCGCCAGGCCCCGGTGACCCGCCCGCGTCATGGCCGCCGCCAGGGGACGCATCGGTTCGTCGACGGCGAGCAGTGCCCAGGCCTCGCCCGGTTCCGCGCCGAGGCGCAGCGCTGTTGCGACCCGGTTCCCGGCGACACCCAGCGGACCGCCCAGGGCGTGGGCGCACACCGCCACTGCCCGTGCGATCGGGACACCGGCCTGGGTCGTGGTGGCCAGCAGGTCGGCGAACGCGGGGAGGTCTTCGACGAGCTGCGCGGTGCGGCGTCGTTCGGACGCCGGCTCGAGGCGGTCCAGGAGGCGGTCGGCGACGATGCCACCGGTGAGGCCGACGACCAGTCCGGGCAGCACCCCCAGCGCGGCCACCAGCGCGACGGCCATACCTGCGAGCGCGATGCGCCTGCTGCGGACCCGGCGTCGATGGTCGGCCCACCGCTGCGCGGCTTCGTCGACAGCCGTGGCCGGGTCCCCGTCGACCCGGTCCGCCGACCGCTCACCGCACGGACTCCCGCGTCCGGCTGGTGGCTCGGGCCGGCCGGCCGACCGACCGCCGTGCCCGTCGTGCTCGACCCAGCTGTCGAGCCCGGACCGGTCTTCGACGGCCGGGGCGCTGTCGGCGCCCGCGCCGCGGACCGTACGGCCGGCCGGGGGTCGGGTGCCGAGCCGGGACCCCTCCGCGAGGCCACCGAGGCGCCGCCCGCCGACGCCTCGGCGAGGCAGCAGCAGGACCACCGCCGTGGCGGCGGCCACGACGGCGACGACCAGGGCACCCGGCGAGGACGGTCCGGCCAGGACGGCCGAGCCAGCTGGCCCGACGACGACGGTCGCGGCGGTCACGTCGACCCGACGCCGCGTGCAGGACGTCCTGAGATCCGGTTCGACGCCGTGCCCGGCGTGCCGCCCGATCTCAGCAGGTGTCGATTCTCCCGTCCCGGACGGCGGCTGCGGCGGCCCTCGCCCACCGTCCGCCCACCCGGGTCCTCCGCGCGAGCAGCGAGCAGCTCGACCCACTCCAGGCCGGCACCCGCGAGCAGGACCGACACGACCGTGAGAGCCGGACCCCAGCTCGTGCCCGTGAGGGTCTGCCACGGGTGGGCGCCGAGCGACGCGCCCATCGCCAGCCCACCCAGCGGCAGCACGCACAGCAGCCGCGCCGTGGCCCGCGGCGCAGCCAGGGTCGACGCGGTCTCGTCCCGCGCGAGGTCCTCCGACCGGAGCAGGTCGACCAGCTGGTCCATCGTGTCCGCGAGCGCTGAACCCATCTCCGCCGACACCGTCCACGCTGCCGCGACGTAGCGCAGGCCGGAGCTGCCGGGTCGCTCACCAGCTCGGCGGAGCCCGCCGGCCACATCACCGCCGAGCAGTCCCGCCCCTGCGACGGGCACCAGCTCCGGGCTGACCGTGGACGCCGACCGCAGCGCCTCGAGCGCCGGGGTGCCGGCCCGCAGCTCAGCGGCGAGGACCTGGACGCCTTCGGCGACCGAGCGGCGGCGGCCGGCCACCGCCCGGGCCCCGCTGGTCCGGCGTCGCGCCCGGACGGCGAACACACTCGCGACGCCCGTGGCCGGCAGCACACCGAGGAGCCCGTGCGCGATGAGCGCCGCTGCGACGCCGGCGGCCCACGCGATCGGGCTCTCCGCAACGGAGCCCGGGCCGCGACCCGACAGGTCGGCCAGGGCGACGACCGCGGCCGCCGCGAGCAGGGCCAGGACGGCGACCACCGCCGCCATCCCGGCGCGTACGGCAGCCGGCGGCCCCGTACCGCTGCGCTGACCGAGCAGCTGACCGAAGAGCTGACCCGGCCCCCTCCCCGACGAGGTCATCGGCGGTGCCGCGACCCGACCGGGCCGACCGGCCGCTCCCGACCGGTGCGCCCCGGTGCCCGATCCACCCGCGGGCGCGGCTCGCGGGCCGACGTCGCGGGCCCGGCGGGCCGGCATCCACGCAGTCGCCGCTGCCGCAGCCGCAGCGGCCGCCAGGATCGCCAAGTGCACGACCGGGCCGGATGCCGTCTGGACCGGACCGGGTCCGGTGAGCGCCGGCTCAGCGACCAGGACTCCCACGAGCCCGCTCAGCACGCCGCGCGCCCGGTAGGCCTGACGTCCGACACGGCATCGCCGAGCTCGGCGAGGTCGAGTCCGGAGTCGTCCGGCCGGGCGTCTCCCGGCCACGGGGCGCTCAGCGCTCCAATTTGCGACTCCCCATGGCGGTCAGGTGAGCCGTGCGACCCCCGCCGCGACCACTCGTCGACGCCCGTGGTCCCCCTGTGGTCGGCGCATGCCGGGAGGCTCCGGTGGGCTCCCGCCGCGGTGGGCAGGTCCGCCCGCAGCGTGCCGAGCGCGTCCGACGCGACAGGCACGACCGGGCTCACCGAGACGACAGGGCTCACCGGGACGACAGGGACGACGGAGCGGCTGAGGACGGCGTGGAGGCGGCCCGCCCCGGGGCCGGCGACCACGCGGCCGTCGGCGTCGAAGGTGACCGCCGGGACGGTGACGGCGAGCCCCGCGTCCGACCGGTCGACGACGTGCACCTCGCCGACGCGCCGACGCCCACCCTCCCGGACCAGGTGCACGATCACGTCGAGCGCGGCGCAGACCTGACTGTGGGCTGCCGTCCGATCCAGACCCGCGGCCCCGGCGAGGGCCTCGATGCGGGCCGGGACGTCGGCCGCGCTGTTGGCGTGGATGGTCCCGCAGCCGCCCTCGTGGCCGGTGTTCATGGCCGCCAGCAGGTCGACGACCTCGGCGCCGCGGACCTCCCCGACCACGACCCGGTCCGGGGGTGTCTTGATAGACCAAGATCCAACGGCCGCACACCCTCGGTCACCATTCAGCTCCCAGAAGGTGACGGAAAGTAATCGTGACGGGTTCCGTGTTGGCACCGCCCTTCCCGTCCCTCATCCGACTGTCGTTGGTGAACGTCATGACCATGTCCGACACAGGGGCCTGACCCTGTGAGGTGGACACGTCTCAATCCCGGCTTCGGCCGGGGGAGGCGAGACGATCCCGATCATGGCGAGGAAGACGTACTCGGAGGAGTTCCGTCGTGACGCCGTCGAGCTGTACCG
>JAABVA010001422.1_pt1 | contig 25806 bp, 26 predicted proteins | sample 5560331 | NCBI WGS metagenome assembly JAABVA01 (sample SAMN12812661, study PRJNA571458) | rock metagenome | isolation source: Antarctica rocks | place: Antarctica: Victoria Land, Mt New Zealand sud | collected 2016-01-07
GTACGAGATCCCGTACTTGCAGTACCACCGAACACATACCAAGATGATCTCGACCGGGAAGCGACGACGCCTAAACATGAACCATCGTAGCGCCCACTGTCGGTCCCGGTTAATGCAACAGAGCCAGATCTTTTGATGGCAGACCCGAGCGGCGGCCCTCTTCCAGATACGAGCGCCATCCGACACCAAAATGCTGGACCCCGCGTGCTTCCCGCTCTACGTCCAAGCCGTTGACGCGCACAGTCGGCGAACCCAGGAATCTCCACGCCTCGGCATCTGCCTTCGTACGAACCTCCACTTCTTCAACCATTTCAGGAATGCCCAAGGCGCGGAGCGCTTCACGCGCTCGCTCCACGGCCGGCATGTGATGCCGGCACTCCGCGATATACAGCACTTCGACTTTCATTGCGCTTCCTTCCGACTGCGTGCAATTTCCTCAATGACCGGGCAGCTCCCGACGCATTCCGTGGCCAACTCCCGGTTCGCACCGTTCCTTTGCTTCCCTAAGGTGGCGCTCCAGTTTGCGCAACTCAGTGATTTTGGCTTGAATAACACTCAGCTTCTGGTCGAGCAGATATGCCCACAGACGGCGACACCCTTTCGAAGGCTCTGGATCCGCAAGAGAGCGTTTAGGGTGCCATTGCATCCCGCTCACGCCACCGGAATCCAATGCCGCCAAGATAGCCAGTGGTCTCCCCACTTTTCTCAGTAGGCGGCGGCTATACAGGGACGAAGCTGTAATGGGTCTCACTACACCAAACGTCGAAAATCGTATGCTACTCCTTGCCGGTGTCCCGGCTCACTAGCCGTGCTCTATCGTCCGTTTTCTGACGGGACCCCATGCTGACCGGCAGAAGCTTCATTGCTTGCGCCGGGTCGGCTGCGAGCTTGCCTCCGCCTCGGGATGACTCCATCACTGATAAGCAGAAGCGTCGACTTCCTGACTGACTAGCTGCTTTGCCAAGTCGTTTACATCTGCTGCAGTGAATTGGGGTTCTGGAGTCAGAGCATCAAGCACTTGGCCTTGGCGAGCCAGGAAGGCCGTCACGCATCCAGCCTTTGATGCACCTGTAATATCCCACGCATGTGCGGCAGCTAACATGAGCGAGTTCGGTGCCAGGCCCAGTTCTCGGGCAGCCATCTGATACGGCTCTTGCGCTGGCTCAAGTCACTGGACGGAATCGGCAGAGAATACGCGATCAAGATAAGTTCGTAGACCGGCATTGCTGAGTTGTGCCTCCGCGACCTGTAACGTTGAATTTGTGAGGGCGACGAGACGCCATCCGGCTGCTCGGAGGCTCTCAAAGCCAGCTATCACATCGGCATGGGGCGGCAACTGTTGCATGGCCTGCAATATGCATGATCGCTGGTGCTCAGAGAGATTCTTCCGATGACGCATTTCGATCACCAGTAAGGCTGATCTGCCGATATCGCTGAAGTTGCGGTAAGAATGCGTAATGGTCGTAACGAACGCTTGCTTCAGCAGCTCGGCGAACCACTCCTTACGTACTCCACCGTCTCCAAAAGCTGATTCAAAGTGAGGATCCAGAGCACTGAGATCGAGTAGCGTCTCATTGACATCGAAGGCAATTGTTCCCGGCATTGTGATGAGTTCTTTCCGTGCGTTGCGTGGCATCAGCCTTGATTCGATGCATGACATGGATGTTCGCGAGCCAGGGAACCATAGTTGAGATTATCCATCCGCCCTAAGTCAACGACCACTTGTCTTCTGACCCGGATTTGTACAATCGCAACTCTCGCAGCGATGGTCAGCGCAAGTGCCGCATGTCTCTTCAACCAGCTTCAATAGCGCTTTGCGTGCGCGGTGCACACGAACTGCAGCATTGTTGGCAGATATGCGAGAAAGATCTGCGAACTGGGTCAGAGACAGATCTTCGATATGGACCGACTGGATTGCGTTCTGATACTCGAACCTGAGTGTGGCAAGCAGTCTGCCGATGCATTGGCAATCTCCAGCCTGAAAAGGATCGGCCGGTTGCTGACTGGTCGGCGATTCTTTAGCCCACTGCTCAAGAATCCGTGTCGTTGTCGCATCACTGCGATAGTGATCCGTTATAGCGTTTCGTAGAAGACGATAGAACCACGCAACCGAAGCGTCGCCTGATCTGATCTGGTCGCCGCGCTCAATCGCCCGTATTAGTGCCGATTGCAGAATGTCTTCAGCCACCTCCTTCGAGCGTACCCGCCGTTGAACGAACGACAGGAAGCGCACTCTGTGTTCGAGGAGCTTGTCAATCAGGTCGTTCGCCATCGATATCATGCTCACACCCCGGGCTGAGGCGCTTGGACAACTGGGAGCATGAGGCAATCAACCCATGCTCCCGGTTGTGGCACACTATTTCTGAGACTTGGAACAACCGCACACGGATGCACATTTGCAATCAGTGCAGGAGCAGGACGGTCCACAGCCGCAAACACCATCTCCACAGCCACAGTTGCCCGGCGCACAGCTACACCCGCTGCAACAGGTCTTCGCTTCAGTTCTTTGCTTATCCATTTTCAATCTCCTCTACGAGGCTTCCTGCCTCATATAGATGCTGACGCACGACGGGTGAATCATTACAGTTCGACTAAGACACGGAACACATTCGCCGAAGTCGCTCATCCGACAGCCTCTGCTGTCGTGCTTGCTGCTGGCTTCTGTCCCACCAGCAAAGCGTACCCTAGCTTTTTACTCTCAATAGCACGCTTTGCGGCCGTTGCAAACTCCTTCGCCTGCCGGATATCGAGCCCTGGGAGCTGAAGCTTTTTCAAGCCAATCATGATGTCAGCCAGCAGGAGCTTACCCCGAATTTGCTCGACCATCTTATGCAGGCAGTCGTTGCGCGTGATTCCTGCTTCAACACAGAATCCAGCACCCACCAGCCAAGCAGCATAGCGCTCAAGTGGTTGAGCATCGCCGATACATGCAATCCACGCGAGAAGACCATCCAACTCCGGCAGCGGATCAGGTACCCGCGTCAGGTCGCTGATGCCTACTCTACCTCCGGCTCGCAGTACCCTCGAAAATTCGGATGCTGCCTTGGTCTTGTCGGGAAAAGTGCAGAACGCACATTCGCAAAGAATCGCATCGAAGCCTGACGGCTCAAACGGCAACTCCTCGGCATCTGCGAGCGTGAACTGAACGCGATCGCTGAGGCCACGCTTGACGGCTTGTGCGTTTGCTTCCGCAACATTTGCTTCGCTCAGATCGATACCGATGACGCGGCAACCGAACCGTTCTGCGACCGCGTAGGCGCTGGTTCCTTTACCGGAGGCTACGTCCAGCAGGACCGATTTAGCGGTGAGATTTAACATGCCGGCCAACTCAATCGTCAGTTCGACGCCGCCTGGATGAAAGCTTTCGCCGAGCAGATACTTGGCAGCATCGCTGCCGTACGCGTTGGCACAGCACTGTTTGAGGCCTGCGGCGTCAGTTAGAACTGATTCAGACATTTGATGGCCCCTTTTCAATGGAGGTCAGGATTGTGGATGTCTTCGATGTCATGTCGAACTCGATCGGCTTGACGGTATATGGCGTGTTCGCGTGCCGTGACCGTCGCCTTTCTGGCTCCATCGCGTCCAGTTGTGTGCGCGCCTGCTCGCGATAGCCGATGGTGTTGTAGGAGCAGAACGGAACCTGCTTGCCTCCGGGTAGAAGGAACTCCTTGCAACATTTCATGAGGTTCTTTTGATTGAATGTCCACGGGTCCATGAAGTCGGTCAGCATGATCATCAGCATGTTCTGTGCGATGTCTCCGACTGTCAGGCTCTCAGGAAGACCGCACGCCTGGCAAGAAACGGAGAACTGCTCCGCAGACTTCTGCGATCCTGATACCGAGGATGAAGACCAGAGCCCTTCCAGCGCCTTCTTGATCTCAAGGCTGAAGTCCGGCATGACTCGATTGGTGATGTAATCCAGATACTCGTAGACATTGACGATGCGTGACAGGGGCGTGACCTGCTCGCCGTCGACGAAGGCATAGGTGACGGAGTTGCATGTGGGAAAGCAGCAAGGAACAGGGATGAAATCCGAGACTATAAACTTCTTGTCGGTCTGCTCCTCAATCATTTTGACAATGTCAGGGATAGTGATGCGCTGCATGGGATCGTGTTGCATGTGCCGTCCAGCATGGAACGCTGGCTGAAAGTTGATGCCGCGCACTGCCGGGTGTTTGATAGCGAAGTCGATGATCCTTCCGATCTCGTGCTCATTGACTCCGCGCTCTATCGCTGGAACGAGCGTCACGTTCAGGCCGATCGCAGCAAGACGGTCGAGAGCGAGAAGCTTCTCCGCCAGGATGTCGGGCTCACCGCGAATGATGCGATAGGTCTCGGAGTCGAAGCCGTCGAACTGAAAATAGAGCGACGGACGAACCTCGTTCAACTCCGCCAGGAAGCGATCATCGTGCGCGATGCGCTTCCCGTTAGTGTTGATCATCGTGAACGGAATACCACGGTCCTTCGCAGCACGGACGAAGTCGATGATCTGCGGATGGATTGTTGGCTCGCCACCGGAGAACTGGATGACCTCAGGTGATCCCTCCGTGCGGATAAAGTCATCAAGGATCGCCTCAACCTCTTCCGTGGTGAGGCTGAAGCCTGGACGCGCCGAGGCAAAGCAGAGCGGGCAGTTCATATTGCAGTTACTGTTGACCTCGATGATGCCAAGGCAGGCGTGCTGCTGGTGATCCGGACAAAGGCCACAGTCGAGCGGACAACCATCCTTGATCTCCGTGCCGAAGGCGAGCGGGATCGTGCCGGGCTTGTTGTACTTGCTGAAACTCATGTACATTTCGGCGTCGCCGTACACGAGAGTCTCGAAGGAGCCGTGGTCGGGACACCGCTTGGCCATGTAGACCTTGTTGTCCCGCAGGAGAATCTTGGCGTCAATTACTTTGCGGCACTCGGGACAGATGCTTCGGGTCAACTCATAGAAGACGTAGTCCGCGTCCTTCTTTTGTGGCTTTACGTCAGCCACCAGTGTCTGGCCGACTACTTTAGAACTATCGCTCATGAAACTCAACCTCATTTTGGTTCTATGCTGGAAATTCTTCAATCAACAAATCAGGGTGATTCCCGGGGAGTGCAACCCTCAACCAGATGAACGGCAACAGCGGATTCGGCAACCAATAGAACCACGCCACACTCTTGACTACAGATCCTTGTGGCAGCCGGAGGTCCAGCCAAACGTATAATCCTTTGTACGGACAGAGGCCAGGTCTGTAATTGCTCTTGAAAAGCTTCCCTTTGAGGCAGCGAGAGCGAATGTAGAAGCTCCCCTCAAAGGGAGTAATATCCCAACCGCGCGGCTCTTCGGCGAGAACGGTGCGGGTGGAGCGTTCGCTGATCCGAATGTGTCGTTGCATCGCTATGTGCGCTGGCCAGCCAGCATGGATGATCTTGCAAACTACTCTTTGTGTTGCAAACCTTCCGGGGAACGAATTAGGTCAAAGGGCTGGACATGGACCACCCAACTCACCGGCTGCTCCACGGGTAAAAAGCACTGATGATCATCGCATGCCTGGTAGAAGTGGGTGCCGCTGATCTGAAGATCCTTGCCCTTGCCGATGCTGGCGTTGAATGCTTTCGACGCTGCAATGACAACGTCCTCGCTCAGCACCGCACGTCTGCTGTAGACCGGCACCGTCTCTTTAAGCTGCGGGAAGGCGAGTAGCGTACTCGGTGGGTAGTGTAGCGGTTCGGAGCGGGAGTCGGCGCTGGATTTCAGCTCCAGCTTCACTACCCTGTATCCGTCCTTTTCCGCTCCTGGAGCATAGAGGTGGACGTGCGGGGCAGGCTCGATTTGGACAAACAGCCTGAGTCTATTTCCGGCACCTACTGTTATGTCGGATTGGGACAGTGTGACTGTGGCGTGTTTCGCGACTATTGGTGTGGTTTCGGAGGCAATGAGTGGAGTCACTCCGAAGATGTCGGAATAGATATTGTTTGGCGTGAAGCGCTCAGAGAACTGCGATTCGAAGTAGCGCTTCTGAATCACACCGTCCGGGGAGATGTAATAGATGCCCGGATAAGGAATGCCTGCCGCAAAACCCGTGCCCTCGGGATTCAAGATGCCGAAGGCTCGGATGATCTTCGAGTTTGTGTCGGAGAGCATTGGATAAGTGATATCCTTCCTGTCTGAAAAGTCCTTCAAGATTCCCACGGAGTCGTAGGTGATCGAGGCTACGTGGATATCCTTCGCTTCAAATCCAGGCTTCGCCTGTTGAAGCTCCATCAAATGTTTCTTGCAGTACGGGCACCAGTCGGCGGATCGAGAAAAGAGCAATAGGAGGCCATGCTTGCCACGCAAGCTCTCGAACGTCTGCGGCTGACCAAATTGGTCAACGGTCGCCATGGAAGGTATTCTGTCGCCGACTTTGACGCCGGGAACAGGGGCTGAACTCTGGGCGTACGCGGTGGCTCCGATAAAACAAATGGTCGCTGCGGCGAGGGTCCACATCAACACTGCCAGCTTTGCAGCCGTGGCGGACTGGTTCTTGCTTCGTCTCGCACGATCTTCAACCTTACATTATTTCCAAGGTTCGAATACCTTGAGCTTGCGGCTGTAGATGTCGAGCCGAGAACCATTACCAAGATGACGCGCGTCCTGCCAGATTTGGGCGACTTAGCCCGCGGAATTTGCGGAATGGCAGCAGCGTTTTATCGCGCTACATCTCAGGCTGCCACACATATTTCTGAAAGGGCGCATCAACCTCTGTATGGAATACGTGGTTGCTATAGTTGCTGAGTGTCTTTACGGCGATCGCGAGAACGATCTCAAGGACTTGGCGGTCGCTGTACCCTGCGACTTTGAAATCATTCAGTTGCGCCGAAGTAGGATTGCCACGCTGCTCAAGCAGCGTGCGCGTGAACGACGATACAGCGGCGAGCTTGGCATCGGGAATTGGGCCGCCCGTTCGCAAAGCCTCCAGCAGATCGGCAGGCACCTTCGACATCTTGTCGGCGATCATGCTGTGGGCCGCCATACAATACGTGCAAGCATTGAAACGGCTGATTGTGAGCAGTACGACTTCCTGCTCCACAGGAGTAAACCCACTGTTGGCGCGGAAACGGTTGTATCCGAGTAGATAGGTTTCCAGCAGTCCTGGCGAATTGACCATGTTGGCGTACATGTTGGGAACAAAGCCCATCTGCGCTTTGGCTGTTTCCAGCATCGTTCTGCCAGTTCCTTCGCTGCTGTCGATTGTCTGTGGTGCAAGCGCTAGTTTTGCTGTGTCGCTCATAATTAACATTCCTCAAGCTGTGCCGTCGCGTCTTGGTACCTCTTTTTAACGGGATGCACGGAAACGACAAAGGTTACAGTCGAGACCAACATTCAGATCGGTGCAAAGCGATCAGATGTGGCCATCAAGGAAAGAGTGCAGTCTTGCCTCGAATCCCATCGGGAGCTCAAACGTCTGCTCATCCCCGGAGATGACGAGCACCTTGCGCACACTATCCAGCAAGACCGAGCAGCGGCGGCAATGGGAGAGGTGGCGCTCGATCTCACCACAGAGATCTCGATCCAGGTCCCCTTCAATATAGCCAGAGAGATTTTGCGCTAACTTTTTGCACGAGACCACGGGTTGATTCCTTTCATAAGGCCGATATAGTCACTTATACGTGGCTGAAAAACGGGACCGAGATGCTCCTGAATGCGCATTCGCGCCCGATGGACGCGGGTTTTGACGACGCCTACCGAAACTCCTAAAGCCTCAGCCACGACCAGATAGCTCAGATGTTGGCTATCGATGAGCAACAGGACTTCACGGTAGATCTCTGGCAACTTGTCTGCGGCGCTTCGTACGGCGGCTTCAAGCTCTTCGCGTTCGAGGGCCTCATTGGGCAGATCATGCCAGTCGGCAAACTGGCGTGGCACGGAGTCAGCCTCATTGTCATCATCAACTTCGTCGATTGATTCGTAGAGTTGCCTCCGAAGGTGGCGACGATGCATCCGGGCTTCATTGACAACAGTCTGAAGCAGCCACGCGCGAAAACGCCGCCTGTCTTCAAGCTGTGACAGATGCAGAAAAGCCTTCAACGCAGCCTCCTGGACAGCCTCTTCCGCATCCGCCGGGTTCCGCAACACAGCCAAGGCCGAGGCGAACATCATTCGGCCATACGGACGGATGAGGTCATGGAAACATGCCTTCTCGCCTTTGCAGATACGCGCGATGATCTCTTCTTCCTGAGGCATGACGGAACTCACGTTGACTACACATGCTCCAAGGAACAACCTTCCGGTTCTGGCTCCATCTTCGATCTATCTCTTTGACCGCTATTCAGCACGATGCTGGGAAAAGATGAAGTCCATATGTCTGACAGCAGCAGTCGCCGGCTTGCTCGGCGGTACGACGATTCGTATGCAGGCGCAGCCGGTAGCCGGTCACGCCTCCGAAGCCAACCTCGCACTCACAAGTGGGATTGCCGGCGCAGCCTCACAGACATCCGATACCGCGAAGCCAAAGCACGCCTGCAAGGGTCAGAACGCCTGCAAGGGTCAGGGAGCCGATGGCAAGAACTCCTGCAAGGGCAAGGGCAGCTGTGCGACGGACGGCTCGAAGCCGCCGATGGCCAAAATGTAAGTGAACCTCGACTTGAATCGCGGGGGCGGGGCTTCCGACCGCCCCCCCGCGTTCTTTTCCTGACATACAGAGTCCTCACTGTTGACGAACGAGCTACCCACGGAGATTGCTATGCCTGCCAATCGTTTCAACGGCTTTACCGATTATGGCGTCGGAATTGGGCTGCGGATCCCTCACTACCAGCACATTTTCGAGCAGAAGCCGGTCGTCGATTGGTTCGAGATCATCTCGGAAAACTACATGGTCGATGGCGGCCGGCCACTGTACAGCCTCGACCAAATCCTTGATCAATATCGCGTGGTGCAGCACGGCGTTTCGATGTACTTCGGTTCTGCAGAGCCACTCAACCGCGAACACTTGCGACGGTTGAAAGAACTCGTCCGCCGGACCAATACCCCCTGGCTTACCGACCATCTGTGCTGGGGCAGCGTGGATGGCCGATACACCCATGAGCTGCTTCCGATGCCCTACACCTTTGAAGCTGCGCGCATCACCGCTGAAAAGGTTCGCCAGGTGCAGGACTTTGTCGAAGTTCCGGTGGCCGTCGAGAACGTGAGCAGCTATGCAGAGTTTCATCTCTCCGAGATGACCGAGTGGGAGTTCCTGAACGAGGTCGTTGAGCAGGCCGACTGCGGCATCCTCCTCGACGTGAACAATATCTATGTCTCCTCGCGCAATCACGGTTTCGATCCGCTGGAGTATGTGAATAGTGTTCCAGCCGAGCGGGTCGCTCAGATCCACATCGCAGGGCACTCACAGTTCCAGAAGTACACCCTGGACACGCACGACCATCCTGTCGTAGAACCCGTGTGGCAACTCTACGCGCGTGCCATTGAACGCTGCGGACCCACCGCAACGCTTTTGGAGTGGGACGACAATATACCGTCCTTCCATGAGGTACACCGCGAAGCGTTGAAGGCAAACCGCTTCCTTCGAAAGCAGGAAGAACTCACGTCGTCTGCACTGGGACATTCTTTCGAAGAGGCCTTACGATGAGTGGCTCTCTACTGAATTTGCAGAGACGCATGGCCGCCGCCATTATGGAGCCGCTGACGCGACAGGAGGGTATGCGCAAGGTCAGGCGCGACGGCGTCGTGATGGAGCGCGAGGCTGCAGCCTTCATCAAGCCCAATGATGCACTCGCGTCCCTTGAACGATTGGAGATTTACAACCGGCAGTACTGGTTCCGGCTGTATTCGAGTTTTGAAGACGACTTTCCGGGGCTGCTGGCGGTTCTGGGACGGAGGCAATTTGAGCGAGTCATGAGGGCTTACCTCGATGCTCGCCCTTCTACTTCTTACACGCTGCGCGATCTTGGCAGTCGGCTCTACTCGTTTCTGGCGGAACATGAGGAACTCACTGCTCCGAAGAGCCGTCTTGCTCAGGATGTCGTGCGACTGGAATGGGCGCACATTGAAGCTTACGACGCGGCTACGATCACACCGCCAACACCTCAATTCTTTGCGTCGATCACGGACGAGACAGTTTTACGCCTTCAACCGTGCATCCGCCTTTTGGATCTGTCTTATCCAGCGGACGAACTTCTGATTGCAGTCCGGCAGGATGCGGGGAGCAACGACACCTCCAGCAACAACGCTACGGCAACGCGAAAGATACCTGCCGTTCGTCGTGTATCCCAGCTTTCCCCGACCCCCATCTGGCTCGCTGTTCACCGCCAGGAGTTCACGGTGTACTACAAACGTCTGCTGCCGGAAGAGTATCGGATGCTGACTGCCATTCAGTCTGGCGCGACGCTCGGCGGGGTCTTCGCAAAGGCTTTTAGCGACAGCGCAATGGATGAGGCAGCCCAGGCAGCCATTCTTGAGCAATCCTTTCAGCAATGGGCCGTCCTCGGTTGGTTGTGCGCACCCGATGTATCCAGTCGACATACCAACCCATTGGGAGATAGCAAATGATCCCGCAAAGATTTCCCGCTACCGTATCCCTTTGCTACAAGTCCTTCGGAAAGATCGCCTCCTATGCCCAGTCGCCCTTTCTTCTGCTTGTCCGACTTTACTGGGGGTGGCAGTTCGCACAGACTGGCTGGGGCAAACTCCACAATATGCCGCAGATCGCGACATTTTTCGCATCTCTGAATCTGCCGTTTCCCGCATTTACTGCCCACTTCGTTGCTGGCGTTGAACTCGTGGGTGGCATCATGCTCATCTTCGGAGTTCTATCGCGCTTCACAGGTTTGGTTCTCTCCATCAATATGTTTGTCGCCTATTGGACCGCTGACCGGGATGCTCTGAAGTCGATCATCAGCGACCCTGGAAAGTTCTACGTCGCGGATCCCTACACGTTCCTCTTCGCATCTCTCATGATCCTCATCTTCGGCGCTGGATTATTCTCGTTGGACAGGTTGTTCGAAAGGTGGATGGCTAACAAGATGACACCACGGTGACTGTGTCTTCCGATATGACAGTTGTTAACACTCCTCCAACTGAACCTCACCCGCGGATGTCTGGACCTTCATCACGCGGTGACGGAGCGGATGATGGGACCGCTCCTCACACCAACCTGGCGTGGGTCATTTCGGCACACGCCATCCTAAGGATTGCGAGCGGCACGAGCGGCATTCTGATCGGCCTCTACCTTGCCAGCCTCAACAACCATGGTGCTCACCTGAGCACGGGCCTGGTGGGAACGCTTAGCGCGATCTCCTTCGCCGCCGAATTGTTCGCCTCCATTCCGATGGGACTTGCATCCGACGCAATGCAGCCCAGATTGCTGATGACCGCTGGTGCCATCGTGGGCGCAATCGCCGCGTTCCTCTTCTCCGTGTCGGGATCGACTTCCATCTTCTTCCTGAGCAGACTACTTGAAGGCGTGGGTGCTGCTGCCATCGTTCCTGCACTGCTCGCATACCTTACAAATGCGACAGACGGGTACCCAACCCTGCGCGTGCGGGCGATGAGCTATTTCGAGTTGACTCTGCTTGTCGGCCTTGCCTCGGGAGGCATCGTCGCGGCCCAACTCTTCCGTGCTCTGAATGCAGCTGCCTTTACCGTCGTCTCTGTCCTCTATCTCGCCTGCGCTTTGATCTTGTTCAGCAGCATATCCAGTAAGACTGTCCGGCATCTCCCGAATCCGCTTCACGAGCTCAGGCAGGTTCTGCGACTGCCTTCGATACGCCACCTTGCCCCGGTCTGGCTTTGCGTCAACTCGGTCGTCGGGCTATGGCTTGGCCCGACGCTTCCGTTCCTGTTGACCGGACGTACCACCAGTCACCAATATCTGGCTGGAATCTATGCTTCCAGTCCCGCGAGTGTGGGCTGGTTGCTCTTCGGGTACTCCATCGTCTTCGGCCTTGGCGTCACGGTGTGGAGTTTTGTCCTGCCCCACATTCGGCTGCAGAATGCGATGAGGATTACGCTCGGCGCAATGCTCCCGGTCTGTGCTGGCTTCTACCTGCTGAACCATTCCGGCGATCAACCCGTGACCGTGCGGTGGAGCATCGGCACTGTGATCGCTTTGCTCATCATGGTGGAGAGCGGTTTTACCCCGGCTGCTTTGGCTTGGCTTGCCGGAACACTGCCCGAGCAATGGGGACGTGGCGCGGCGATGGGCATTTACTCTGTGCTTCTCAGCGTAGGAGCCATCATCGGCTCACTACTGGCCGGAGTCCTCGGGGAGCGCTACTCGATCGATGGGCTTCTCTATGGAACCGTACTGGTCGCAGTCGCGGCACTCATCTTCTTACATTGGGTTCCAAAACTTGGATTCTAGAAAGCAGGAGCGTAACGCATGATCACAGAACAGTATGATCTCGCCATCATCGGTGCGGGTTCGGTTGGGCTTATCGCGGCCGAATTTGCGGTGAAGCTGGGCGCCCGTGTCGCCATGCTGGAAAGGGACCGCATCGGTGGTGACTGTACCTGGTCCGGATGCGTTCCCAGTAAGTCTCTGTTGAAGGTCGCCAAGGTGGCGCACGATCTACGTACTGCATCGACGTTCGGCATAGCCTCCCAACCTCCTGTGGTCGATATGCAGCAGGTCCGTGAATATCTGCGGTCTACGATCCAGCAGATTTACAAGGGCACGACCCCGGAAGCCCTGCGGGAAAAGGGCATGGACATTCTCCTGGGTCCAGTCAGTTTCATCGATTCGCATACACTGGCCGTCGGCAGCCAACGTATATCGTCGAAGAAGATTCTGATTGCGACTGGCGCGGAGCCCGTAATACCTCCATTGCCAGGTCTTGGCGACCTGTCATTCTCGACGTACCGGCAGATTTTTGAAAATGATCGACTTCCTGCGTCGATGGTAGTCATCGGTGGTGGTCCGGTCGGGGTTGAAGTGGCTCAGGCATATCAACGCCTCGGTACTCAAGTCACAATCTTCGCGGAGCGGCTTCTCCCCAAAGAGGAGCCAGATGCTTCAGAGATACTTCACCGCGTGCTTGAGCGTGAAGGCCTTCGCCTCGTCTCGGAGCGCGTACTCTCCGTGGCGAAATCCGATATGGGAATCACGGTGCATTCAGAACGACAGCAAGTCGAATGTGACCTGCTGCTCGTGGCCACCGGACGCAGGCCGACTCTCGACGGTTTGAATTTGGAAGCCGCCGGCGTTAAGTACAGCGAGAAAGGAATTGTGGTCAATGACCATCTCCAAACGTCTGTACCCACCATCTACGCTGCCGGGGACGTCCTTGGCGGAGAACAGTTCTCCCATCTCGCTGGATTCCAAGGTTTTCAGGCCGCGCGGAACGCACTGCTTCCTGGTAATAATTCCGGATTTCCTGCGGCCATGCCGCGCGTCACGTTTACCGATCCCGAGATCGCGCAGGTGGGGCTGACATCGGATCAGGCGCTCAAAACCCACCTTGACGATATGGCTGTTTCCACCTGGCCGATTGACAGAGTGGATCGTGCAGTTTGCGATAACGATCGCGACGGCATGATCAAGCTCGTCGCAACGCGAGGGGGCACTATCCTCGGCGCAACGATTGTCGGCCACCGAGCAGGCGAAGCAATCATGGAGATTGTCATGGCCATGCAGCACAAACTCAAGGTGAGCGATCTTGCCAGCATCATTCATCCTTACCCGACGTATAACTCGGGAATTCAATTGCTCGCAACGGAGATGGCAGTCGAACATAGCATGGCCGGCGTCTCCGGTACGCTCATCCGGGCAGCCTCCAAAATAACTCGGTAAAGCTGGAGCGCGATTGATGCTTATGATTTCTCCGCTTTTGGCCATATTCATCGGGGGCTTCGCAGCCAGCGCAAACGCGACTTGAGCTTGCCCCCGGAAAACGTCTCTCATAGCGAGCTGTTGTCATCGCGATGAGGAGACTGTGATGGAGAAAGCGACGCGGCGGCGTTATACGTTGGAGTACAAGCAGGAGGCGGTTCGCCTGGTTTTGTCTGGGCAGAAGGTGGCGGCGGCGGCGAAGGCGCTGGGCATGGTGGAACAGACGCTGGCGAACTGGGTGAAGGCCGAGAAGGCAGGGCAGTTGCGTGGCGTGCCAAGCGAGCAGGTGAGCGCGGAGCGGATGGAGAACAACCGTCTGCGGGCTGAGCTGGCGCGGGTGACAATTGAGCGCGACATCCTGGGAAAAGCCACGGCGTACTTTGCGATGGTGCAGCGATGAAATACGCCTGGATTGAGAACAACAAGCTGCTTTGGCTGGCCTGTCTGCAGTGCCGGGTTCTGGGCGTGAGTGCGTCGGGCTATCGTCAGCACCGGGCGCGGCGGACGAAGATCATCACGCGCCGCCATCTGAGCGAGACCGCTTTGCTGGTTGAGATTCGCGCGGTCCATACCAGCTCTTCCAAGTTGCCGCCTGAACTCTTGCCCGGATGCAGGCGAACTGCGCTCCAGCTAGTTAACGCAACAGAGCCGTATTGACGGTAGTATCTCAAAACCCTATATAGCGTTCTATCGTGGATTGTAAAGGCTACGTTCAGGGATGGATCTCTTGTCCGAGCGCAAACGCCAAATTGATCCGCAACATTTCATCTGCCAGTTGCGCTGCCATGGCACTAGAGCTCAACTCAGCAAGATGCAGACGAGCGCGCTCCCGCCATGCGGCCGAGACAAGGCCGACCTTCGCTTGGGCCGATACTCCTCCAAGTTCCTCCCCGGCTAAGCGCTGCTCCTGCCTGGCGGAAGCCAAAGCGGCGGTTGCGGAGGAGCTTTGAAGCAGGACATCATTGACCTCGCGGTCGATATTTTCGCGCAGCTGATCTCTGCGGGCCGCCTCAGCACTCAATTCTGCCTGCGCTTCACGTATGCGGGCCTTCCGCATACCGCCGTCATAGACGGGAATGGAGGCACCCAGAGCGGCCACGCCATGCTGCTGCTCAGGTTTGACCGTCGCGTCGTTGAAGCGGCCACCCCCCGCCGCACCGAAGGCGCCAACCTGCGGCAGACGGTCCGCTCGTGCGACCGCCAACTGCTGCTCGAGCGCGTCTGCTTCCAAGGCTTCGGCCTGCAACTCCGGGCGGTTCTTCTCCGCAAGGGAGATTGCCTCGCGTGTGTCTCTGTGATCTTGCCTGGTGCCGATCTGAGGCGCCGGGACGACGAGTGTCATCGGAGAGGCGATATCGTCCACTCCCATGACAATGCGAAGTGCAACCTTGGAAGCGTCCTCAGCCAATCGATTCTGCAGCAAGGCGAACTCCGCCGCAGCGAGTTTTCTAGCGACAACTTTGGCGTCATACTGCGAACGCAGGCCTGATCGCTCATAAGCCTGTGCCTCTCTGCATTCCAACTGTCGCCTGGCAACCTCGACCTGAGCGATTTGCCGCTGTGTGCGTGCCGCGAGGGCAAGGAAGTAGGCGCGCGCGACCAGAAGCGTTGTGGTGCGGTCAGCCGTCGTCTGCTGCAGTCCAGCTGCCCGCTCGAGGAGTTTTGTGGCACCCAGGGTGTGGCGTAGTCGGCCGAAGTCGAAGATGCTCTGCTGAATGTTCAACGAGCCCGCGATGTTGCGAAAGAAGGGCGTCGCAGGAAAACCGACCAGCCCCAGGGCGTTGGTCGACCCCGGCAGTCCTGCCTTGACGATGCCTGTGAGTGAGATCTGGGGATAAAAGGCTGCGCGCGCTTCCGCGACCCGAGCCTCTGCCACATCGACGCGGGCACTCGCTAAGCGAAGATCCGGTTCATGCTGGTGTGCGAGGGCAAGTGCATCCTGTAGGGTGAGCAGCGGGGCTGAGGCTTTCTCGTCGTCCGTGGGCAGGCTCGCAGGCTCTGACCGTGGGGCGGCTGAAGAGGACGCTGGAGGGGCTAAAGATTGAGCCTGCATCCCAACCGTAACTGCGAGAGAGCACGCCAGTAGCAAAGGGCGCCCCATTAGCGTATCCCTTCAAGCTCGGTCGCGGTTGCTGGATGAGCGTCCACGTGCATCCCGGGTGCAAGAGTCCCACTCGATCCGAGTACGAGTTGCTGGCCCGGTTGCAGACCGTTCACCTTCGCACGGATGCCGTTGTCCAAAGAGGCGACGATGCTCTGTTGGTTAACCGTCCCATTCTGTACTACGTACACGAAGCTCGCTCCGCCGCGGTCCTGATGGATCGCAGAAGAAGGTAGGAACAGAGCTCCCGGTTCCGTGCGCAAATCCAGCACGGCTGAGCCAAACATCCCCGTGCGCAATTTCCCGGCGCGGTTCGGCAGGTCAACCTCCGCCTCCATGGTGCGACTCATTGGATCAAGAGCGCCGCTAAAGCGTGTGACCTTTCCGGAGAGCGTTTCATTAGGCAGAGCGTCCAGGTGGACCGTAACCGCCTGCCCGATGTGGACGAAGGCGCTTTGGGTGTCAGGCACATGGAGAATTACGCGGACGGATCCGATGCTGTCGATGGTGACAAGGGGCGTGCCCCCCTCACTACCATTGCTGCTGTTATGGACCAGTGCGCCGGGGTCCACAGAGCGTGTGGTGATAACGCCGTCAAAAGGAGCTCGGACGATCCCGAAGTCCTGTAGCGCTGCGACCCGCTGCAAGGCGGCCTGTGCCTCGGCCACCTGAGCGATGGATCCGGTGGCCGACTGCGCCATCATCTGCGCGCGCGCTTGGGCGTTGTGGAGGTCCTGTTCAGCCACAAACTCGCTGTCGGTCTGTGCCACCTGGGCAAGTCGCCGAGCCTGATCGGCCTCTGTGGCGGCCTGCGCCTCGGTTCCACTCTGTGTTGCGCGCGCAGCCTGCAGGGAGGCGAGAGCGGATGCGCGTTGGGCGTTCAGCTCAGGGGTGCGTATGCGCAGCAGCACTTCACCCTTACGCACATGCGATCCGATATCGACACCGATGTGGTCGAGGTAACCGGCGACCTGCGCGGTCAGCATGGCATGGTCGAAGGCCACCACCGTCGCCGGCAGGGTTAGCTTCATCTGCACGGTTCCATTGGTGGTGGTGATGAGGCTGACGGTTGGTCGTGCGGTGGTGGCACTCTTCACTGCACCGGAAGTCTCCTGCTTACATCCAGTAAGCAGCGCAACAAACAGCAGCACCGACGCGGAACACGAGGAGAGACAGAGAAGGCGCATCAGAATGCCTCCGGCTGGCCAGCTGGCTGAGGTGGGGGTGAATTGCGTTTTACGGTGAGATAAATAAGAGGCACCACGAACAGCGTAAGCAGCGTGGATGCCGCGAGACCGCCCACAACCGCGCGTGCTAAGGGCACATTCGCCTCGGCACCGGGAGCGAGATCGAAGGCCATCGGCAAAAGACCAATGATCGCGGCGGACGAGGTCATCAGGATCGGGCGCAAGCGCACAGTTGAGGCTTCGACAACCGCCTCCGTGAGATCCACGCCATCAGCCCGTCGACGGTTAGCGAAATCGACCAGCAACACGGAATTCGAGACCGCGATACCAACCATGAAGATGGTGCCAAGATACGACTGGATATTGAGAGTTGTACCGGTGAGCAGAAGGATCGCGATGACACCGATGATGCCTAGAGGTACGGCGACCAGGATGATGGCGGGATCGAGAAAAGACCGGAACTGTGCGACCAGAAGCAGGTAAACGAGCACAACCGCAATACCCAGGCCCAGTCCCATGCCGCTGAAAGAGCTGTTCATCGTCTCAATCTGGCCACGAAGAGCAACCCCGTATCCGGATGGAAGAGACAGGCCATCCAAGCGCTTCTGAAGATCGCGAACGACGCTTGCGGTGTCGCGGCCGTCAATGTCGGAGTAGATGTCTGTGACGTGCGCGAGGCTAAGATGCGACGCCTCGACTGGAGCCTCAGACCGGGTGATGTTGGCCACCTGCCGCAGCATTGGCGGAAGTGGAGACGCCGTGTTGGTGCGATCCATCGCTCTGACGACCTTGTTCATATCGTCCGAGCCGGTGAGTGGAATGTTCGCTAGGGTGTCAGTCGTCTGTATCTCGCTCTCAGGATACTGCGCGCCCAGGAAGTAGTGGTTGCCATTGCGTTCATCCAGCCAGAAAGCTGGCTGAAACGTGACGCTAGAATTCAACGTTGTGAGGAGATTTTTGACGACATCGTCCGTGTTCAGACCGAGATAGGCCGCTTTGACGCGATCAATCTGGACATTGAGTTGCGGATAGTCGCTCTTCTGCTCAATCCGCGCATCCACCGTGCCGCGGGTCTCTTCGATGGCTTGTTTTACCTCGAGCGAAATCCCCTGCGCTCTCACGGCATCGCTTCCGGTGACCTGAACATCGATCGGCGAGGGGAGGCCGGAGTTGAGTGCCGCGCTGAGCAGGCCGCCTGTATCGAAGGAGAAGCCAACTCCGGGGAACTGCCCGGCAAGAGCAGTCCGGAGCCGTCGTGCATATTCCTGCGAGGTGGCACGGTGCGTGCTGGACAACTGCACGGCAAAGAATGTGTCCATGGGACCAGCGTTCGGGGTATAGGCTGCAGGCCAGTCGTAGAGCACGCCGGTGTTGGCTACGATCGTGTTGATGTCGGCGGCCGGAATGAGGCGACGGATCGCGGCCTCAGCGGCGAACGCTAGCTTCTCGCTGTTCTCGATACGGATTCCAGAAGGTGCGCGCATGCGCACGATGATCTGCCCCGCGTCAACAGCCGGAAAGAGCTCGCGACCCAACAGGGGATACAGTAGGATCGATAAGGCGAAGAGCAGCGCAACCCCGCCCAACACCAACCAAGGGGCAGCAATCGCGCGCTCCAGAAGACGGCCATATGGACGGTGCACGCGCGCAGTCATCGCTGCAGCGCGAGGAAGCCACGAATGCCATCCGCTTAACCGCGCAGAGGGCCCGCGCTCCACATGGTGAAGAAAACGCGCCGCAAATACCGGGACGAGCGTCATAGCGAGGACGTATGAGGCGGCCATGGCGAGGACCACCGTTATCGCAAGCGGGGTGAACAGGAAACGTCCCACTCCTGTGAGGAAGAACACCGGGAGGAAGACAATCATGGTCGTCAGCGTGGAGACAACGACTGGTAAAGCCACCTCCTCGGCTCCGTCACGCGCGGCAATTGAGGGCGGCTTTCCCATATCCAGATGTCGAGTGATGTTTTCCAGTACCACGATTGCATCATCCACGAGACGGCCGACAGCGAGGGCGAGGCCACCCAACGTCATGCTGTTGATAGAGTTGCCTGTCACGAAAAGGCCGATAATCGCGAAAATAATCGAGAGTGGGATCGTGAGGAAGATAACTGTGGAGGAGCGCACGCTACCGAGAAAGAGAAGGACCATTAACCCAGCGAGACAGGCGCCCAGAATCAGCTCGCGCTCGAGCGACGAAAGCGCTCGCCGGACATAAAAGGACTGATCGGCGATCAAGTTGAGCTGCACGTCTGAGGGGATGCGCGCCTTGAGCGACGGGAAGGCATCGCGAATGTTTTCGACCACTTGCACTGTGTTCGAACCCGGCTGACGATAAATCGGGATGTAGACCTGGCGCTTGCCATTTACGTGAACGACGTTGCTCTGAATCTGGAAGCTGTCCTGCGCGTATCCAATGTCACGTACGAAGACGGGAGCTCCGCTGACGATCTTGAGTGGAAATTGGTTAATCTCCTCGACCTTTGGGACGTTCCCGTTGGCAACCACCATATAATCCGTGGCGCCAATTTTTGCGTCGCCTGTGGGGATGAAAACATTCCATCTGCGCAAGCCGTTTGCTACATCGAGTGGCGACATCCCATGCGCCGCGAGCTTTACCGGATCGACATAGACCAGGATGCGCCGGATGCGCCCACCGAAAACCGCCGGAGCAACAACGCCCGGAATTCCGCTCAGCATGTTGCGAACGTTGAAGTAAGCGACGTCGTAGAGTTGCGTCTCATCCAGGGTCGGGCTCGAAAGCGTCAGCAGAACCAGGGGCGTGCTGCTTGCCGGGTCGTAGGGCATCACCATGGGTGGAATGGTGCCGGGGGGAAGATAGTATAGATCGCTCATCGCAAGTGAAGAAACCTGCGAAAGCGCTGCACTTGGGTCCACATCACTGTTGAAGTAATCGCGTACCACGCTGACTCCGGTCAGAGTCTTCGATTCCTGTCGTGAAACGCCGTTGGCCTGCGAGGTCCAGCGCTCAATGCGATTGGTGATATCGCGTTCCATCGTGCCTGTCGGCATGCCTGGATACAACGTTAGAATCTGGACGGCTGGGGTCTTAAAGAGAGGGAGTATATCCAGTGGAACGCGCGGAATCGTTACTCCTCCGAGCAGCATGAGAGCCAGAATGGAGACCACGATCAGATAGGGGTTGCGCAGAGCGAATCGTACCATCGTGATTGAGAGATTCCCTTCGTTGCTAAAACTGGTAAAGTCGGCAACTTTATTCCCGCGACTGAGATATTTTCAATGCGGGAATAAATCGATGCCGGAATCCGGTTCTTGTACCTAGGCCGTACGGAGACAGGTCAACGTGCAGAAGAGACAGGGATGTTTTGAGCGCTCTGAGTTTGATCGGCTTCTGATGCCGCACGCGGATGCGATCTTTCGTTCGGCCACCTACCTGGTCGGTCCGGAGGCCGCGGAAGACGTGACGCAGGAAGCCATGCTTCGTGCGTGGAAATACTTCAACACCTTCGACCCCGAGACCAACGGACGCGCTTGGCTGTTTCGCGTCCTGCGCAACGTTTGCAACGACCGGTGGAGTCGCCCCTCGCTCGAACTTCCTTTAGCTGATCTCGAGGAGGTTGCTCTGGAGCCCTATTACGACTGGGAAGGCAGGTTTCTTGCAGAAGAGCTGTCGAGCGGCATGCAAGAGGCTCTCCGCCTGCTTCCGGACGAGTATCGCTGGGCGGTCCTTCTAGCGGATGTCGAAGAGTACAGCTACAAGCAGATTGCGGCGATCGTGAACTGCCCTATCGGGACCGTTATGTCGCGCATCAACCGCGGCCGCCGGATGCTGGCTCGCCTTTTGCGGCCCCTGTCCGACATGCCGGATGCTGACGTTGCCGGCATGGCCGGCGTGGCTCGGACGGGGCAAGCTGCGTCTGCTTCCAACAGGAGGATCTCGTGATGGATTGCAAGCAAGTCCGCGAAGTTCTGGATGTTTACGTAGACGGTGAGCTATCCTCATCCGCCGCTGCCGCCACCAGTCTGCACGTTGCGGCATGTCCGGCCTGTGAAAGAGCTTCCTCCGCTCTCCGACAGTTGCGGTTCGCAGTTCGGTTCGAGGTGACGCAGGTTTTGCTGCCTGCCAATTTTCATCAACGATTATCAGGAGTTCTGGATCGGGCCGTCACACCGCAGACTACGGAGCGTGAACCATCGGGACACGTTGCGTTGTGGTGGCCGCGGTTCGTTCTGGGCACGGTGCCTGCACTCGTCATCCTCCTCCTCTTTGTCCCCACACGAGGCAGGATCATCATCGCCAACATACTCGAGCGGATTGCCGTCCACGTCGATGGGCCGCATATGACGCAGCTTACCGGCAAGCTGATCTGCCGTGATTGCACTCTGGCGCAGGCAGCCGGGATGGACCCGGCGTGCGAGCGCCACGAGCACCATGGAGCCCTATTGACCAGCGACGGACACATATGGAACATCGTCGAAGACGACCGGTCGGAGCGTCTAATACATGACTCTAGTCTGCTGGGCAAGGAGTTCCGGGTGAGTGGCATGCTGTACCGCCAGGCAGACGTGATCCAGGTAGAGGGTTACCTGCCACTGAGTTAGCTCATTCGCTTCAAGTACATCGCAGATGTTTGGTCCCAGAGTTTGATGGTGCATAGCTTTCCCATCAGGCAACGAGAAAGTCAAGTGCTGAATAGCGCAGGAAGTTACCTACTTATGTCATTGGAATCTGTGACCATTACATTCACGGGAACAAGCGAAAAACTGAAGGCTCTTGACGCTGTAGCCGAGTCAAAGCAGCGGAGTCGTGACAACCTTCTAAGGGAAGCGCTAGACATGTACCTGGCTCTATGCGAGCATCACCGAACGCTCATCGAACTGGGTATCGGCGACGCTGACGCAGGTCGCGTCGTTTCGCACCAATCTCTAAAAGACACGTCTAAGTTTTGGGGTCCTCGATGAGGACTGTTTGGGCATTCTCTTCAATCGACAGCCTCCGGAGTGTCCACGATGAAATGGCTGCTCTGGAGAAGGCCGCTGCAGAATTCGCTCTACAGCACATCTTGGATCAAGTGGAGCAACTGACCTCGTTAATGGAGACTAGCGTGGCCGTACGCGACACAGAAACCCGAGAATACCGGATAAAAGGCCAGCCACTCGCGATAGCTTACCGCGTGCGCGCTGATGCCGTCGAGGTCTTGGCTTTACTACAGGGAGCGACAGTAAACGATTAACATAGCCCGTCCTCGACCATCCACTTGCGCAAAGTCTCTCGCGAGGCCTTACCCCGTCCTGCTCGAGCAGAAGCTCCGCTGGAGGTGTTCAGGCAGGTCCGTCCGGAAGACATCGTAACTTTTGTGCGGCAGGAGAACTGTCTGCTCCTCGCGTGGCTGCACATCGGGGTGGAAGCCTGCCCCCCAGCTGCCGGCCAGAAACATCTTTTCTCGAACGTCAGGCGGTTTACTCCGCTTTTCCGCTGCAGCAGCTCGGTCGCGTAGTCTTCCTCCGTGTAGGCCATCGGGCCAAACAGGACAGGGATGCCGTAAGATCGCGCGCCTTCAATAGCCCGCTTAAGGTGGCCGACTTACATCGTTCAGCTTCACGGCATTGTAGGTCAGCTCCCATGCTGCTCCGCGCTCTGAAAGGAAGTCATTGACGAGATCGAGGACAAGCAGAGCCGTCCGGCCAGCCGGAAAATGCAATTCCAGCCTCATCCCGCGTCATCTCTCGCCCGCATTAGGAGACCGTATGGTCTCGGCGTTTCTCGCTGGGCGGAGTTCCTTCGTTCGCGAGCTTCGCCGGCAGGACCTGAAGTTCGAATTAAGCGGCTTGAAGCAGACCGAGGCTACGCTATCGCTCGTCTGATGGCGGGCGTCGTGGGACGAGCTCACGGGAGGCAGATGGACAAAGCTGAGCGCGCCGGTTGGGCGAAAGAATTTGAAGAGCCGCCACAGCAAGGGTATCGACGCGACGCGCTGGCTGTGGAGCGTGTGCTTGACCTCGCAGCACTGCACGAAGCCGCATTGCAGGCGTTATGCTTTAGGCAAAGTGAACTGAGGGAGAAACTATGGCAGGCGATGAACGAACGGGGAACTCAGACCGGCTACGGAGCGCCCCCCCATTGCGCTCGCAACAATGTCTCTCACCTTCCATAAGCACGGTGCGAGCTATCCTGCGACCAACGCGCGCTCTATGGTCGGGGGAGCGTTGTAGTTCGTGATCTACGCCTCAACCTGCAGTTTCATGCTTATGCACTCAAAGACCAAAGCACTCGCAGCTACGGCCATGCTAATTCCCGTTTGGGGAGTCGTCGCGGCGACTCTTTGGATGGTTTGGTTGGGTCGGTCCAATGCGCGGCTGCGGCAATGGCTCCCATGAAGGCATCGCGGAGCAGCTGCAGGACGTTTGGGAGCGTGCTCTCGCCGCCTAGCGTCGTCGCTCGATACTGCAGGGAACCGCGCTGATTTAGGGTCCACCAATGGCCCGATCCTCTGGCCCCTTTTCGGCCGGCAGGGATTCTCCGGTGAGCATCGACTCGTCCACGCTGCTAGGCGCAGCAACACTCTGGGTGACTGTTGCGCAGGGTAGCTTTGGCGTTTACCAACCTAAGTCAGTGCCCACGCTGCTAAAATTACCCCCAAAGCCGCGTAACCTTGAATTGGGTCAACAGGAGCCACGGACGACCGCCTTGAGGAGTTTCAATGAACAGAAAGATGCTGACCATTGCGATAGCTTCTATGGCAACTCTGGTGCCTCTCGCGCAAGCGCAGGGAATCATCGCCTCTCCCCAAAAGCATCCTGGTACTCACCGCAAAGCAAACAAAAAGGCCACGCCTTCTCTTGCAGAAGAAGTTCGCGCCATGCGCGCAGGGCTGCAGGAACAGATCGACCAGCTCAAGACCTCGCTGGCAGCTAAAGATGCTCAAATCAGTGCCCTTGAGCGACACAACCAGAATGCCGAGCAGGCGGTGAACAGCGCTAACGAGCAATCTAAGGCTACTTCCGTCCAGGTACAGGCCATAAATGCCACCGTACAGCAAAGCACCATTGCTGTTACCGGAGTTGAATCCTCTGTCAGCGATCTCAAACTCCAGAACACAACCGTTGCCGAGAACGTTCAACAAATCAAGCAGGCCACAGAGAAAATTCAGAAGAGCATCGATGAGCCGGTCGCCTTGCACTATAAGGGTGTCACCGTCACCCCTGGAGGATTTCTGGCCGCTGAAGCCATCCGACGATCTCATGCGCTTAATTCGGATATCTATACTCCTTTCAACGCTATCCCTTATCGAGGCGCTGACCAGGCTCATCTCAGCGAGTTCTTCCCAACGGCCCGCCAGTCGCGCCTCTCAGCTCTCGTCAGCGGTAAGGTTCCGTTCGGCACACTAAATGGCTACGTCGAAGGCGACTTCCTCTCCGCCGGCAGCAGTTCCAACAATCTTCAAACCAACAGTTATCCGCTTCGCCTTCGTCAGGGTTGGGGCCAGGTTGTAGTAGGCAAGGTTAAGTTCACCGCTGGACAGATGTATACGCTTTTTACGGAAGACAAAAAGTCTACCGATCCAGGGCAAGAACAGGTTCCCCTCTCGTTTGATAACAACTTCAATGTTGGCTACACCTGGCTTCGTCAGACAGGCTTCCGGCTGCAGGATTCCTTTACGCCCAAGGTCACACTCGCCGTCTCGCTTGAGAACTCGCAATATCAGTTCAGCGCATCCAACGCACCAGCGAACTTCTTTTTCGGCAACGCAGGGGCGGCACCCGGTCTAAATAACCCAGATGCTAGCTACACCGATCAGGCGGCTCCAGATGTGCTCACAAAGATAGCCTTAGATTCAAGTCACGGACACTTTGAAATTGGTGGAATCGCCCGCTTCTTCCGCGACCGCTATTATCCTAGTCTTCCGACATCCGCGAACGCTCAGAACAACACCAAAGTGGGTGGAGGTTTTGTCGCAAGCGCGCGGTACTCGTTCATGCAAAAAGTAGATGTAGGGGTCCATGTAACGGCTGGCGAAGGAACGGGCCGGTATGGCGCATCATTGCTTCCAGATGTCACGGTTCATCCAGATGGAACGCTGGCGCTGATTCACAATGCTCAGGGTCTCTTCACCTTGGAACTGCACCCTACCAAAAAGCTGGACCTCTTTACCTATGGGGGAACGGAGTATGCACAACGTACTGTCTATCGCAATGCAGCCGGGACAATGGTCGGTTATGCTCCGCAAATGGGGAGCAACACAGGTTGCTTTACCGAGGGCGTGCCAACCTCCGGCACGGGGTATACCCCCTCTCCTGTGCGCATGCCTCGGAGCAACACGAGATGTGCTGGAAGGAACGGTAGGGTACGCCTATCGCATTTACGCGGGGCCAGCAGGCAAGGTTCAGTACGGATTGCAATACAGCTACATTTCACGCAAAGGCTGGACCGGCTTGGGTGGAGCTCCCAAAGCGGTGGAAAATCAGTTCTACACCAGCTTTCGCTACTACATTCCTTAATAACCCACCGTTACGCACGAGTGCGTAACGGTGGCGCATATGTCAGCATCAATGAAAACTATGCATACTTCATCCCGGAGCAAGGGTGCGCATCGAAGTAGCGCATGCTCGGGATCGGCCTATCTTCCTAGGAGTTTGTTGAAATAGGTACGGATTCAGAGGCTCAGCGGGCATGGTGATCGTCTTACGAGTATGCGTGGAGATGAGCGGTTTCAGGATGGGATGTTCAGCTATGTATCTCTGGAACAGCG
>JAABVA010001423.1_pt1 | contig 25788 bp, 18 predicted proteins | sample 5560331 | NCBI WGS metagenome assembly JAABVA01 (sample SAMN12812661, study PRJNA571458) | rock metagenome | isolation source: Antarctica rocks | place: Antarctica: Victoria Land, Mt New Zealand sud | collected 2016-01-07
GCTGCACAGCCTTGGGCGTGTGGCGCACGATCAGTATAACTACGAGCGTGCTATAGGGCTGTACGAGGAAAGTCTCTGTCTTAGAAGGACAATTGGAGACAAAACAGGTATCGCTAACACGCTGACCAACTTAGGCATTGTAGCGTACGAGCAGGGCAACTACGCGAAGGCGGCCGTATTGTACGAGGAGGGGTTAGCGCTCTATCGCGAGTTGGGGGACAAGCGGTCCGCCGGTATATGCCTTGGGAATCTTGGCCTTGCCCTGTCTGAGCAAGGTGAGTGGGCACGCGGGGCGGTACTCATCGAGGAGAACTTGGGGCTGCAGCGAGAACTTAACGACAAAGTGAGCATCGGGCATGCTCTCATTAATTTGGGCTGCGTCGCGCTGTTACAGGGTGAGTACGAGCGGGCGGCAACATTGGCCGAGGAAAGCTGTGCTTTACAACAGGAGTTGGGTGACAAGCGTGGCATGTCTGGGTCCCTTCTCAACTGGGGGGAGGCGCTGCGCAATATGGGGGATTATGAGCGCGCAAAAGCAATCCACAAAGAGAGTTTGGCCTTGGCCCGAGACGTCAACAATGGGTTAGGGATTGCTGAGTGCTTGGAGGAACTAGCGGACATAACCAGTCTCCAAGGATGCCCGAACGACGCAGCGCGGCTATTTGGCGCGGCTGCAACCCTGCGCGATGCTATGGGGACACCCATACCACCGGCGGAGCGTACAAATTACGATCGCGCTGTGGCGGCTACCAAATCTGCTATGGGAGACGACGAATTCGTGGCAGCCTGGACAGCGGGAGGGGGAATGCCAATAGAGCAGGTCATCGCCGAGTTACGCTGATACCCCACCGGCTCCGCGCGCCACCACTTTGCGCAGGGGCGCGGTTCATGAGAAGGGAGCGCTATTTCGGGGATAGGCTAGCGGCTGCTATCATAGGCTCATCGGGCGTAACAATGAGAATGGTGATGATGTATGGGCGGCAACTACAGGCGGTATATCCTCGCGCTCGGGCTCACGCTACTCGTCGTGGTGGCTATTTTCGCGGGTTGGATACCGCGCATGGTGGTGGCGTGCGGTCACGTCCTGGCCCTGTACTTCGCGGCGTGGCTGCTGCAATTCTTTTTCACGCCCTGGGTCGACCGCCTGGCGCGGCGCGGCGTGCCCCGCGTGCTGGCCGTTTCGTTTGTCTACACGGTATTGGGCGTGGGCCTGGTCGTCTTCCTGTACGCCACGATTCCGGGTCTCGTCTCCCAGGGGCAGAACCTGGGGGCCAAACTGGCCAACCCGCACACCTACATCGGTGTCTCCCGTGTGACGCAGTCCCTCGAGTCTATCGCTGAGAAACGCTTCCATGTACCGCACAGTCAGGTACAGCAATTCACGAAGAACTATAGTTTCAAGCTGACGTCGGGCGCGCTCATTGCCGGCAAGCAACTACAAACGATGATCAACAGCCGCTTAACCCCCGCGGATATCGGCAACGGCGCCACGGCCGTGCTCAACTTCCTCAATGCGCTCAATACGTTCTTCCTGAACGCCCTGATCGTGCTGATCCTGGCGTTCTACATGATGCTCGACGGCCACAAACTCGTGCGTCAGGCCCTGGCCTACTTCCCGCCCGCCGCCGACGATGTGATGGAGAGCGTCCATCAAATCATCAACCGCAAGTTCGGCGGCTACATCCGCAGCCAGGTCATCCTGGCGCTAACGTACGGGCTGCTGACCTACCTCATCTCGGTAGGCTTCGCCCTACGCTATTCGATCCTGGTCGCGGCCGTCGCGGCGATAGCCATGCTCGTGCCGTTCATCGGAGCCTTCGCCGCCATCGTCCCCCCGCTCATTGCGTTCGTGCTCGTGCATGTGACAGACCCCACGTTCCCCATCGTCGGCTTCGTGGTGTTGTTCATGTTCCTGGCCGTGGCGCAGCACCTCGTGCTCAATCTGCTGGCGCCGCGCGTCATGGGCAGCGCGCTCAACATGCACCCGCTGCTGGTCATGCTCGGCTTGCTGCTGGGCGCCGAGTTGAGCGGCTTGTGGGGCGCGATCTTTGGCGTGCCGGTGCTGGGAGTACTGCTCGACATCGCCGACCTCGCCTACCGGCGCGTCGCCAGCCCGCGGCACGTCCACTTGCGCCCGCTGCGCGCGCGCCACAAAGGCGTGGCGCAGGCCGCTGTCGCCCCCCAACAACGGCAGGGGATCGAATGACGCCGCCCGCGATTGTGATGGTGAGCGCCGTGGGCCTGGCCCTAAAGGACCATGGCAGGGCACGGACCTTAAAAGGTCTGCGCGACGGCGACGATGGCCGCACACCTGCCGGCCATGATGACCCTTCAGGGTCCGGTCCCTGCCATGGTCCTTTAGGGCCAGGCCGCGTCTCACAATCGCGGGGCGCACCCGCCCCGTCGCCCCGTCGCTAGCGCTGGCACGGGTGATGCTAGAATAGTTAGGATACACCTACTTGTCGAGTGCTTCATCGCCTGGATATACTATTGGCGCCTGGCATTCTTTGACAAAATTGTTCGAAATGAGGCGCCCGTTAGTCATTATTCGATGTCGCCGCGTGACATAGAATAGTATACATGTGTTGCATATTTATATCATGCAATAGATATATTTAATGTAGCGTGCGCCGAGATCGAACAAAACAGGGTGAGAGCGGTGGTTATGTCCGGATGACAGCCACGATACGTGAGCCGCATAGACCACAGGTGGCGTACTCCCTGCCGGCGAGAGGACAATGTTAATGATATGTCGTGACCAGTGGAGGCCCTATGATAACGGCTAGAGAGAGTGCTGACGTCTTCGCGGCGCTGCTGGACGAGCGCACCAACCTCCAGGAAAAGCTCGCCCGTCACGCCCAACAGATATTGCCCGGGCCGGCCGGTCTGCTCGCGGAGACGAGAAGTTATGCGCTCTCGAACTCGGGTAAGCTGCTGCGTCCGCTGCTGTTGCTCGAAGCCTGCCGGGCCGCCGGGGGCGATCCCGATGTCGTCTTCCCCGCCGCCGCAGGCACCGAGTCCGGCCATGTGGCGAGCCTGATCCACGACGATATCATCGACGGCGACCGCGAACGTCGCGGCCGGGCGACCCTGCACGTCAAGTACGACCTGGCCGCGGCTATCCTGACCGGAGATCTCCTGATTTTCGAGACATTCCTCAGCTACACCTACTGTCACGACTGCGGGGCCAGCGCTGAGACTGTGCTCTCCGCCATCCGCACCTTGAGTTCGACGTGCATCGACGTCTGCCGTGGACAGGCCCTCGAAGCGGCCATCGCGGGGGATCTCGAAACGACGGAGCAAACCTACTTCGATATGATCGGTCTCAAGACGGCCAGTGTCTGCCGCGCGGCGACGCGCATCGGTGCGCTCCTGAGCGACGCCGACGACGCTGTCGTCGAAGCGCTCTCCGCGTATGGCGACAACCTGGGCATGGCCTTCCAGATCGTCGACGATGTGCTCTCGTACGCGGGACGCCCCGCCGTCGTCGGCAAGCCGCTCAAGAGCGACCTGCGCAATCAACGCGTCACGCTCCCGCTCATCTACGCGTTGCAGCAGGGCGGCCCGTCCGTGCGTGCGCGCATCCGCGCCTTGTTCGCGCAAGAGGACGGCGCGGCCGCCCACGATGAACTCACGCGCATCCTCACCTCGACGCACGCTCTGGAGCGCGCGCGCGCGTGCGCCAACGAACACACGGCGACAGCCAAGGCGCGCCTCGACCTCTTGCCCTACTCGGAATCGCGGGAGCGGCTGCGGTCCCTCGCCGATATATTTCTGGCTCGGGATTACTAACACAGCGCATCAGGACTATCAACACAGCGAAAGGGTATACCCATGAGTCTGGCTATCTCGACGAGCGTGAAGTAACGCGATGGGATTGCTCTCGACCGATAGCGCGGCGGCCGCGGCGTCTCTGGGGTCAAGTGACGCTGCCGCGCTACAGCAGTCGCTCGACCACGTCGCGAACCACCTGCGCGCGGAGCAGCGCCCCGCGGGCTATTGGGTCGGCGAACTCTCGACCTCCGCGCTGGCGACGGCCATGTCGATGGTGGGCTTATGGCAGACCGGCCGCGCGCGCTACCACACCCCTATCGCACGCGGCCGCCGCTGGCTCTTCGCGACGCAACATCCCGATGGCGGCTGGGGCGACGCCATCGTCGACCCGTCCAACATCAACGCGACAAGCCTCGCTATCGGCGCGCTCACGCTGACCGATACTGGCGATACCAGCCCCCCAGAACGAGCGGCCCTGCAACGCGCCCTGGCCCTGCTGGAGACATTCGGCGGATGGGCCGCGGTGGGCGATCCGGCGCGCTGTACCTTGAGCGGACCCTGCCGCACCGTGGCCGCCCTCGCCGGCCTGATGGACCGGCGCCGCATCAAGCGCCTGCGCCCCGAGGTCATCTTGCTCCCGCCACGCGCGCGCGCGGCCATCCGTCTCGTTTCGACGACGTTCCCCGCCTACCTGAGTATCTCGACGCTGCATAGTACTTTCGCGCCGGACACGCTCAACCGCCTACCCACGTACGGCTGGGCGCGCGCGCGGGCCGAGCGCTGGTTGCGGCGCGCGCAGGGTCCGAACGGCTCGTTCGAGGAGTCGGCCTTCCTGACCTCGCTCATCATCGCGTTCCTGACCGCCGCCGGTCGGGGCGCGCTACCCTGGCTGCCCGACGCGATCCGCTTCGTCGTGGAGAGCCAGCGCGACGACGGCGGCTGGCCGATCGACCGCGACCTGGAGACGTTCGACACCGACATGGCGGTGTTCGCCTTCGCCGAGGCGGGGCTGCCGGTCCCACACGCCGACCTCATCCACGACTGGTTGCTGGCGCGCCAATTCCGCACGGTCTGCTTCCCGACGGGCGCCAAGCCCGGCGGCTGGGCCTGGGCCATGCCAGCGGGCTGGCCGGACGCCGACGATACGGCCTACACTATATTGGCCTTACGCGCCCTCGGCGTCCCCGCGTCGTCGCCCGCGCTACAACGCGGCGCCGATTGGCTGGAGGGCATGCAAAACGCCGACGGCTCCTGGCCCACGTTCATCCGCAACTCGCGCATCCCCTACGACCACGACTGCCCGTACATCCTCGGCCATGTGCTCAGCGCCCTGCACAGCGTCGGCCGGCTACAGGAGAAACCGGCCATCTTGAGCCGCGCCCTGGCCTACCTGGCGCGCGCGCAACGCTACGACGGCTCGTTCGCCTCGACGTGGTTCCGCGAGGCCACTGGGGGGACGGCCGCCGCGCTCGACGCGCTGGCCGGCTGCGGCCTGATCCACACACCCGTGGCCGCGCGCGCGTGTGACGCGTTGCTGCGCAACCAGAACGACGACGGCGGCTGGGCGGGGATACGCCGGCAGGAGAGCACCGCCGAGGAAACGGCCTGGGCCGTGCTGGCGCTGCTGCGCGGCCCACCGGACGAAGCCGTGACGCGGGCGTGGCGGCGTGGCGTGGCATGGCTGATCGCCCATCAACGGCCGGACGGGACCTGGACACCCGCGCCCATCGGGCTCTACTACAGCGCGATGTGGTACTCCGATTCATCCTATGCCACGACGCTGCCGATGCGCGCGCTGGCGCGTGCGAAAGGCCGCTATGGCCGCGACACATAGGCATAGCGCCCCCCACGCTAGCAATCGCTGGGCAACCAAGGCGTTGGCGCATCTGGAGATGACGCGCCCGTACACGATGTTCCACTCCGGACTCGTCGCCATCGCCGGCTACGAGCTAGCGGCTCAGGGGCAAACCGTCGTCTGGCGCGTCGTGCTGGCCGCCCTGGTCACGATGTGCGGCTGGGAAGCGGGGCTCTATGCGGGCGATTACTACGACCGCGACATCGACGCGCGCGGCAAGCCGCTGCGGCCCGTGCCCTCGGGCCGCGTCTCCGCGCGCGAAGCCTTCCTGACGATGGTCGGGCTCATCGTCGCCGGCTGCCTCTGCGCCCTGGCGCTCGGCGTGGGCAACCTCGTACTGGCCATACTGACGACGGTCTGCGGTATCGCCTACTCCAAGACGTTCAAGTCGCGCGCCATTCTTGGCAACTTCGACCGCGGCGTGCTCGGCGTCTGCGCCGTCCTGTTCGGGGCGTTGGCCGGCGGCGATATCGCGCGACCGGCGGTGCTGCTGCTGGCCGCGCTGGTCTTCTTCCACGACGCGGCGACGAACCTGGTCGGGGCGGTACGCGACGTCGACGGGGACCGCGACGCGAGCTGCACGACCGTACCCGTCGTCTACGGCGTGGCGCGGTCCGTCGACATCGCGGCCATGCTCGCCCTATGCTGGGTCGTCATCGGGTGCGCGCTCTTCGCGATCATCCAGCGCGGCCCGCTCGACCTCGTCCTCTACGCCTGGGCGCTAGGGCTGGCCGGGAGCGTCTATATCCCATTATGGAGGAAGCGTACGCAGATCACGCGACCACGGGCACTCACCGCGCACAAGTATCTCGTGGTAGAACGGCTCGTGCTCATGTGCGCGTTTATCGCGGCGTACGCGCCGGCGGCGGTGGCGCTTGGGCTATTGGCGGTGACACTGGCGGCGAGCATCGGGTCGCAGATCTTGCTGCGCGACCGGCATGAGAGACAAGTGTTAGTGGCGAGTGGGAAGAAAACATGCACGTAGCAATCGTGGGCGCCGGCGCGATCGGCTGCTCCCTGGCGGCGGAGTTGAGCGCGCGGGGGCGCCGGGTTACGCTGGTGGGACGGGGCGAGCAGGCTGCGGCGATCAACCGCGACGGGCTGCTGCTGCAAGACCGGCAGGGTCGGTCGCGGCGCTACCACCCGCACGCCGTCGAGGCTCTGGCCGAGCAACCCGATCTCGTCTTGCTCACCGTCAAGACACAGGATGTCGCGGGAGCCTGCCGAGACATCGCGCCCTACGTGGCCGGGGTTCCGGTGGTCGCCATGCAGAACGGGGTGCAAGGTGACCACATCGCCGCCGCTATCCTGGGCCGCGAGGCGATCGTCGGCGCGGTGGTCATGCGCGCGGCGACCTACCTACGGCCGGGCGAGGTGTCGGTCGAATTCCCCGGCTGGCTCATCGTGGGCGAGCCGTTCGGGCCGGCAACGCGGCGCACCCGCGCCATCGCCGGCCTGCTGAACCGCTGTGTCCCCACCTACCTGACGGAGCGTCTGGCGGCGGTGCGTTGGAGCAAGCTGCTCTCGAACCTCAACAACGCCCTGAGCGCCGCCACGGGATTGACGCTGACCGAGATTGTGGGTACGTTGGAGGGCCACGCGCTGCCCGTCTGGGTGATGCAAGAGGGCTATCGGGTCATGCGCGCGGCCGGCGTCGAGCTCGACCACGGCCTGTATGGCCTCACGCCGCGCGCGCTACGGCGCGACCCCAACGCCGCGCTGATCGCCCTGCTGCAGGCCGGCATGACCACGATGCTGGCGACGTTGCCGGAGCGCGCCGCCGTCGCGGTGCTCGGCGCGGCCTCGCGGAGCCGCCTCAACAGGCTCCCGATCCGCGGGTCCACCTGGCAAAGCCTGGCGCGCGGCCGGCCCAGCGAGATCGACTACCTCAACGGCGAGATCGTGCGCCTCGGCGAGCGGCTCAACCTGCCGACGCCGTTCAACCGCCACCTCGTGGAGTTGGTCCACCGAGTCGAGACATCGCACACGTTCTACCCAGTCGAGGCGCTGCTGCCCCCAGACCACGCGCGCGCGACGGCGGCGACTGTTGGAGCGGCGCAATGAGCATGCCCATTTCCCCCTCAACCCTCCCGCTAGGGCTCGTGCATTACCGCGCCGGTGATCCTGGGAGCGCGGGCGTCTCGCCCGTCCCCGGCGTGTGCCTGTCGAACGTCGGGACGGGCGAGACGCCCGCGCTCCCAGATAATTCGCGGGCCTTCGGGCAGGAAGTCAGCGCATCCCGCGTCGCCGTCGTCTGCGAGAGCACCGCGTGCTTGCCGCCCGAGCTGGTGGCGCGCTACGGGATCGGCGTCATCCCCATCCCGTTTGTTTTCGGCACGGACACGTTCCTGGATGGGGTCGATATCACACCGGCTGAGTTCTACACCCGGCTGGCATCTTCGCCGGTTCCCCCCAAGACATCGCCGCCGTCACCGGGAGAATATCTACAGGCGTGGCGGGCGACGCAGGCCGCAGGGGTTGTGCTAGTGACGGTCGACGGCGCGGTCAGCACGCTGCAACGCTCCGCGTACATGGCCCGCGACCTGGCCGGCGAGAGCCTGCCCGGTGTCGCGGTCGCCGTGGTCGATTCGCGCTCGGCGGGCATGGGGCAGGGGTTCGTCGCGCTGGCGGCGGCGCGCGCCGCCGCAGACGGGCGCGCGATGGACGAGGTCGTGCGCATCGCCGAGGACGTCAGCCGGCGCGTCAGAATGATCGTGACGCTCGACACGCTGGAGTACCTCGCGCGCGCGTCGCGCATCCCGCAAGTGGCCGCGTTCGTCGGCGCGCTGCTCGCCATCAAGCCGGTCGTGCAGCTCTCCGGCGGCGACATCCGCATGCTGGCCAGGGTGCGCACGCGACACCGCTCCATCGAGGCGCTATTCGAGCAAGTGCGGCAGGGCGTCCCCACGGGCGCGCGGCTGCACGCGGCCGTCCAGCACGCGCGCGCCGATGCGGAGGCCGCGCGGCTGGCCAGCCGTCTGCGCGACGAGTTCGCGCCCGTCGAGCTGTACACGACCGAGTTCACGCCCGTGATGGGCGGCTACTGCGGCCCCGGCCTGCTCGGCGTGGCCTTCTATACGGAGGAAAAGGACGCGCATGAACGCTAACCGCGCCGCGCGTCTACTGGGAGCGCCGGCATCTTGCCGGCCCGCGTCGTATCTACTGGGAGCGCCGGCTTCCAGCCGGCAAACGATCGCGGGCGCGCGCGTCGGGGATAGCAGACATCGTGGACGCGACACGAGCCGGCAAGATGCCGGCGCTCCCAGTAGATACGACGCGGGCCGGCAAGACAGTCAGCGGACTGGCGCCGGCGCTCCCAGTAGATACGATGGCGATCCCAGGGGAGACGCCATTGCACGGGGAGTGGCCGTCTGCCTGGCGGGCTACCTGTACGGATCTCTCCCTTTCGTCTACCTGCTGGGCCGCCGCCAGGGGACGGATCTGCACGGGGTAGGGTCGGGCAACGTGGGCAGCGCCAATCTGTGGGCGGCCACTGGGACCGCGTACGGCGCGCTGGGATGGGTCCTCGACGCCTCCAAGGGGGGCTTGCCCATGGCGCTCGGCCGTCGCCTGGGCTGCACGAGCGCCTGGGCCGGGCTCGCGGGCGTCTGCGGCGTGGCCGGCCAGTGCTGGCCAATCTTGCTGCGCTTCAACGGTGGGCGTGGCGTCAGCGCCTTTATCGGGGCCGCCTTCATGATCGACCGCCCACGCTGGACCGTGGCGCTGCTGCCTTTCATCGCCGGTGGTCTGTGGCGCGCGGCGCCGCTGATGGCGCGGCGCGATCGCTCCGGCGGTCCCACGTTACGAACGTCGCGCGGCAAGTCGGTCCCGCTCGGCTGCGCCGCCGGCGTCGTCACATTCGCCGTAACGCCTCTCATAGATGTGGATAAGGGGCGACATCAAGGAACCGTGCTGGCGCCGCTGCTGCTCGCCGCGGTCGTCCTGCTGCGCCGTGCCACGGCCCCGCTCCCCGACGACGCGACGTGGGGGCCGCGCGTCTACGCCAGGGCGCTCCTCTACCGCTTGCTCTACGACCGCAATACGAGCCGCTGACGATGGGACCCATGATGACACGTGCGCATGTCTTGCCCCCCGCGCCCCGCATCCTGCTGCTGGCGCTCTTGCCCCTCGGCGACACGATCTTCTCGACGCCGACGATCCGGGCGCTGCGTGAGCGGTACCCGGCCGCGCGTCTCACCGCGCTCGTCCACGCCAGTAGCGCGCCCGTGCTACGGTGTGTCCCCGCGCTCGACGACGTGGTCGTGCTGTCCTTCCGCGCCGACTGGGCCGGCCCCGCGCTGCTCGCCGCCACGCTGCGCCGCCTGCGCGCGCGCCGCTACGACGCGGCTATCGACTTCACGACCCCGGCCTATAAGTGGGTCAGCGTCGTCGCCGCCATACCCACGCGTACGTATATGAAGTTCGACCCGCTGTGGTGGCTCATCCCCGGCGCGCATCAACAGTGGCGCGCCACGCACGCCACGCGACACTACTACGACTGCGCCCGCGAGTTGGACCTACCGCCGTGGGAAACGGTCGACCAACGGCCGCGGCTACAGCTTCCCGCCGAGGCGCGCCACGACGCGCGGCTGTTCATAGAGGCGGCGCCTGGCTTACGAGGGTCGGGTCCGCTGGTCGGCCTGCATGTCGGAGGCGCGGGGCTAGGGGTCCTCAAGCGCTGGCCAGTCGCGCGCTTCGCCGCGCTTGCCGATCGTCTGGTCATGACGTGGGACGCGCGTATCGTGCTGCTCGGCGGCCCCGACGACAGGGAACTGGCCGCGGCCGTCGCCAGGATGACGCGGATTCGCCCGGCGTTCGCCGCCGGCGCGGTCCCCTTTCTCACCAGTATCGCCCTGATCGAGGCGTGTGACCTCTTCATCGGCAACGACTCCGGCCCGCTGCACGCGGCCGCCGCCGTGGGCACGCCCTATGTGGGCGTCTTCGGCCCGACGAACCCCGCCAACTTCCAGCCCATTGCCTTGCATCCGGGACAGGGCCTCGTCATGCAACCGGCCGTCCCCTGCCGCGCCCCGCGCTACTTCGTCGGCGGTGAACCGGTGTGGCGCGGCCCCTGCTGCAGTGGTGTCTGCGCCGCGCTGGCGACGCTGGAGGTCAAACCCGTCTTCGACGCCGCAGCAGCACTTGTGACTTGAAGTTAGCGATTGGACAGTTTTGCAGGTAGGGGTTGGACCATTTAGGGCGTCCGCAAGCGTAGCGAGCGCCCGCGGTCCTAGGGGGCGCGGCACAGACATTGCGATGTGAGCCATGCCCCACGTTAGCAAGAGTCGAGGTCGACACCATTCATGGCACAGGACGATGGTCTGCCCCTACAGGGCAACTACTGGCTGACAGTCGCGCTCGTGCTACTGGCCCTCTGCCCCAACATTATCGTCACCACGGCCATCGAACTGCTGCGGCCGGTTCTCGCCACGGGTCTCCATACGAGCAAGACCGACCTGGGGCTCTCGCCTGCCTTTAGCAACGCGGGCTACGCCTTCGGAGCCGTACTCGCCGCCGACCTGTTCCAGCGCTTCCGGCAGCGCCGCCTCTACTTTATAGAACTCCGACGAGAAAACCCACCGCTTTAGCCGTGGGATGAATCGGCGTCCGCTAGAGCGCGGCAGCGCGTCCGTTGCACAGCGATGCACTGTGCTATTTAGACGTGTTTAAGCATCTAACGCATGGTATACTTAGGGCATGATCGTGTTAGAGTTCAAGCTCGCGGGTGCCAGCAGCCAGTACGCCGCGTTCGATGAGGCCATCCGTACGACACAGTTCATCAGGAACAAGGGCACGACCGTCGAGAACCCGCGTCATTTGCGACGGTCAGAACGGGCGCTGAAACGCGTGCAGCGACGACCACAACGCGGCACGCAACATCCTGGCGCTGGGATTGAGGCGCGTGGAAGAAACTACGGCAGGGCACGCCGGAAGTAACGCTTGGGGACAGTCTGCCCTCTATCCGTCTGAGGTGACTCAGGTGGACAAGGCTGCTGGATGAGCCAAGAATCCCACGGCGCAAGCCGTGTGGAGTGTCAACTGCAAAGGGCTGTTCATCCTTGACGCGGTCCTCTCGGCCCTGGCGCCGGTGGCGGGATTCTTCATCCGGCGTGCCCTCGCAGCAGATAGGCCGTACCTTCGCGCTGGTGGAGTTGCTGCGGTCGGCCGCGGCCTACCTGATCGGGCCGGTGATGCTCCACTTCGCGCTATCGCAAGGGACGACGCCGCGGGCGCTGGTCCAGGGTTTCATATCACCTTCTGGGCCACGTTCGCGCTCCTGGTCATCGGCATCGCGATACTCATCACGCTTTTCCTGATCAGTAAAGTGCGTCTACGCCCGCCGAACCTGGACGCGTGATTGAACGGGGACGAGCAGGCGCTAGAGTCGCCGCCCGTCGCGGCCGCCGCCCGGTAACCACCTGTCGTATGCCGCATCGCATCCCGCCGCGTGTGACGCCACAGCACGCATGCGGCGCCTCCCACCTTCTCCTCGCTCCCGCGCCCCCGGAGGGGTAGGGTCTGTGAAAAGTCCTGGGAACGCGGGCGAGACGCCCGCCCCGTCGGTTCTGGGAGCGCGGGCGAGACGCCCGCCCCGGTGCACGCCGGGATGAGCGCCGGACGGGCGGCGACGCGCCAGCCCTGCGGGGATGGCTGGCCCACGCCTGCGGACGCGGGGGCGGACGAGACGTCCGCGCTCCCAGTGGCGGTCACCCCGAGACTTCTGCATGTTAACGACTTTTCACAGACCCTGCCCGGAGGGGGGGCGAGGAGACAGCGACAAAGGGGCGCGGGCTGGCACATATCGTGCGCATAACTGTCATACTTCGGTCACCATGGCCGGCCGGTCCCGCACCGCCGCACCGGCGTACAAATACTGTACAGTGATCGCGCCTACCGCCTAGCGAGTTAGTGTAGACGACCATGCAATCACCACCGACCGTCCCGGATCAGCAATCACCACCGACCGTCCCGGATCAGCAATCACCACCGACCGTCCCGGATCAGCAATCACCACCGACCGTCCCGGATCAGCAATCATCACCGCTCGTCCCAAATCAGCAACCGCCACAAATTGTCCCGAGCCAGGACGCCCCCGGCGCTGCGTCGCGCGACCCACAAACGCCCGCGCGTACGCGGGTCGCGCTGTCTAGCATCGTTACCTTCTGCGCGGTGTTCTGGGTCATCCCACTCATCGGCCTATTCTTCACGCAGTACATCTCGATCCTGCTCGTCATCTTCCTGGCCGTGCTATTCTCCACGTTCATGAGCCCGGTGGTGAACGCGTTGGAGCGGCTGCACATCAATCGCGGTGTGAGCATCCTGCTGACCTATGCCATCATCCTGGGTGTGCTGGGGTTGGTGGGACGCCTCGCGCTGCCGCTCTTCACGGGCGAGACGCAACGTCTGGCGAACACATTGCCCTCCGACCTCCAGCGCATCGCCGGTCCACTGAAGCAGTTCGGCATCACCATCCCCGGTGGTACGGGCGGCTCCTCGCGCGGCTTCAGTATTCAGAGTCTGCTCACCGGCGGCGCGCGCGGGTCGTCGGCGACAACCGTCGCGAGCACGGCCTTCAGCCTCGTGTTCTCCGTGGGCCAGACCGTCGTCTTCCTGCTCTCGATCCTGGTGATGACCTTCTTCCTGACCGTGCGCCGGACGTTCACGGCCGACATCGTCGGCGTGCTGGCACCGCCGGCCTATCGCCGTCGCACGGCCGACATCCTCTCGCAGATGGGCGAGCGCATGGGCCACTGGGCCATCGGGCAAATCGTCATCGTCATCTACTACGCCGTCGCCTTCAGCGTCGGGCTGACCCTGTTGCATGTACCCTACGCGTTCAGCATCGCGGTTATCACCGGCCTACTCGAAATCATCCCCTTCGTCGGCGGCTTCATCGGGCTGCTGTTGGCGATCATCGTGGCCGCCACCGTCAGCCCGCTCACGATCGTCTGGGTCATCATCATGTACCTCATATCACCAACGTCGAAGCGCACATCCTGGTGCCGCTCGTGTACGGGCGCGCGGTACACCTGCACCCGTTCCTGGTCGTCGCGGCCCTGCTGTTCGGTGCGGAAGCCTTCGGGTTATTGGGTGCCTTGATCGCGGTGCCGCTGGCGGCCGCCTTACAGGTCGGCGTGGAGAACCTCTACATCAAGGACGTCGTGGAAGCGGCGGAGCAGCGGCAGCAAAGCGAAATCAGGAGAGCCGCTATAGACCTCGCCTTCCTGCGCCGCGGCCGCCAACGCCACTAGAAACGAGCCCTGGCCTTAAAAGACCATGGCAGCAGGGTGTAACCCCACGATTGTGATGGCGCCCACCACGGTCCTGCGACTGACGTCACATGGCAAACCATGGCGACTAACGTCACGCAGGGCGCCGCGCCTAGAGATACTTCAGTGTCCGTGGTTTGCCATGCGACTTTAGTCGCAGGCCCACGACCACAATCGCGAGGGGCGCCTATGGCAGCGAACGGACCTCGAAAGGTCGGTGTGTGTGGTACGCGCTCCCCCGTGCGGCGCGGGTCGGTGGGGCTGCTACCCCACCAGGTGGACGGGCGCGCCGGTTATGCCGATCTCCCAGGTTGTCGTATCCTGACCGGAGTCACCGGGGCCAAGATCATAGAGCATCTTCCAATAGCCGCCGAACTCGTTGACCATATCCGAATAGCCGGTCCCGCTCGTGTTATTCGCGGGGATCGGGACGCTGATGTTTGTCCATGCCCCGTTCCAATAATGCGCACTAGTTCCGATGCCTATCGCTTGTGTCGCTAGGTAGTGTTTCAAGGACGACGTGGCATATTTGGAGCCCTGGCTACAGTTGCTTGCGGGGTCGGGACAATCGGTCGGCTGGACGTTCCAGGAAAAGGGGAGCGTGGCCGTGAAGGGCGGAGTCCCATTCATCGAAATGGTTCCCGCCAAATTGTTGTGCGTGAGGTCGCCGGCCGGCGTTAGCACCTGCACACTGGCGGGATTCGACCCGCCGATGTCGCCCACGTCGTACAGATGCACCTGCAATGTCTTCCCGCCATACGAGGGCGGAACGTATCCGAGCGGGATTAGAGACGACGCATGGCTGGAGCCGCCGGCCGCGAGGATGTTGATAATGGCCATGCGGTTGACGCCGTAGATATGGACACAACTATCCGGTGGGGCCGTTCCCGGATGGGCGCACGCGACCGGCGACCCGGTAAATATGTTCGGGTTGAGGCAACTGTCTGAATTCCAGACGGCGTTCGGGTAGTACCTGGGGTCGGTTGGTTTGGAGGCCGGATCCGACACCGCCACGTTGCCCAACACACCGGCTGGATTGTCCCCTGTGCCAAGCACGGCCGGATGCGTAGGGTCTACGCCGCAGGCGGCGAGGCCGAAGACGTTGCCGCCGTTGCCATATTTCTGGCCGTATATGCCATACGAATTCAGCGCCGACTTGACATGGATGTGATAGAGCCCCGCATGATTGATGATGGCGTAGTTGACGAACTTGTAGGCGTAGGGGCTAACGACTTCACTACAGTTACCGGCAGTGGCGCAGGTGGTGTGTGTGGGATCGTCTCCGGCAGTGAAGGAGCTATCGGCAGGATTGTTCGAGATCACGCAGTCGCCGCCGCAGGTCAGTCCAGTCCCTGAAATCGGGGTGGTCGGCGGCGGGACCGTAATTGGCGCCGTAATCGGGACAGTCGGCGTGACCGTAATCTGTTTAGGAGAGGTGTCATACGATGTCTGGTATGGACCAGAGATGGTGAAGTTTAGCGCGGTAGGCATGGTCCCAACGTCGCATATGTGGGTGTTGCCGGCGTCGCAGCCCCACTGGTCGATGTACCGGCCGGGGCTGTCGAACGGCGCCGGCAATCCAGGTCCACTGGTCACGGCGCCGCTAGTGTTGTTGTACAGGGGACTCTCGTCGAACGGATCGAAGATCTTGACGACGAGTGTGTTGTTGAAGGGATTGTCGATCACGTAGTCGTAGCTAGTGAAGCCGTCCTTGGTCCGATCCGGATTGGCCGTCAGACCCGGGCATATATTCAAGACCAGCGTACACGGATTGGTGGCTGAGGAGGAGGAACCGCTGGTTAGCTTCTTGGAGTTGTAGCCCTCGAAGTATTGCGAGAAAGCGTCGCCGTTCTCCTGCGATCCGTATGGCCCACGCGCGATGAGGTAGAAGCCCTGCGTTGGGGTGATGCCGCCGGTCGCGGTCACGATGCTGGTCGGAAAGGGAGCGTAGCCGAGGACGTAGTCGGGGGCGCCCATCTCGAGCGGCTCCGCGTACTCCGCGATCGCGGAGCGGCTGATAGTCCGTGGCCCCACGCCCAGCGCCTTGCCAAAGATAGTCGCCACCGGCTCGGTGATAGTGACCTTGAGCCGGTTAGAGTAGCCGTCTGGGACGCTGGTGGTCACCGAGACGCCGGTCGTGGCCGAACTGACGAAGCCGTTGGTCCGCGCCACGGCCAGCGAGCGCAAGGTAGCGTCACTGGGGAAAGTCGGCATGAAGACCACGCCGCCCAGTGCGGCGGCGTTGGCGGCCTGCTGCGCGTTCTCCGCCTCAGCGCGCAACCGGCTCAGATCGATGCCGAGCATCATCGCGCCGATGAAGACGACGAGGGTGAGCGCGAAGACCACGGTCATCTGACCGGATTGGCCGCGCCGCCATCGGCTCCGCCGCCCATAGTGGTGTGTCATAGCTGTTCTCCTAATTTGCGTGGTTTATTGCTGCACGACAGCTCTATCGATTCCCACGTAATACGCGGGCAGAGGAGGGCTAGGTCCGCTGTGGCTAGACAAAATAGTCAAGGTCAGTGTGTGCGTGCCTGGCGTGAGCAGCGTACTCGTGAAGACAGGCGTGTTTTCAACCGACGTACCAGCATAGAAGTCGATAGGGGGGAGAGGAGGGCTAGGGCTCCTGTTGCTAAGTGTTACCGACGCCTGGCCCCCGTTCGGTTGCAACGCGCCATAGAGCGTTATCTGCGTACCCGTGAACTGAACCGCGACTGTGTCACCAGAGTTGGGCGTGATGCTCAACGTGTTGCTATACGAGCCCGACGCCAGCACCCCAGCGGTCTCCGGGTAGCAGCTAGTAGGCCCTGGCCCACAATGAACCCATTGGTTGCCAGCCCCTCCATAGGTGAAGAAGTTTGTAAGAATGGTGCTGGTCACGGCGTCGTCGACCGTCACTAAGGGCGGCGCCGTGGGCGTGACTACAGCCGTCGCGCTCGGTCCTCGGACGGCGCTGAGGCTGGTCGCGGCGACTGCGTACGTCACGGTAGACACGAGAGGCTTGTGGTACAGGTCCGCGATAACCGTGCTCGTCACCGGCGCGGCCACCGTGGACACCACTTGGGCGCCGGCGCCGACGCCGGTGGCCGTCTGCGTAATCGTGTACGACTGGGCGTCGGGCACAGCGATCCAACTCACGTAGTCGTTGCCCGGCGTACCGGCCGCCGTCGCCGTGATAATGGTCGGCGTGATGGGCAGCGCATATTGCCCGTCCGGCACGGGATCGCTGATGTCCCCATCGCCGCAATAATTGTTGCCCTTGACCATGTAGGAGACTTGCGATGCGGCCGGGAAAGGTGGATTGAACGCGTAGGTCGCGGTAACAGGACCACTCGCCGGCGGACCGGTCACAGTATAGACCGGCGTGCTGCCCACCGCGCTGCCATTCACGCCAGCATAAATCTTGTAGCTCGTCGCATTGGGCACGGCGGTCCATATGATCGCGTCGGTCGAGCTGGGTTCGGTACCCGTCCAGTGGGCCGCCACATCGGTCGGCGCCTGGGGCACGGGGCAGGGGCTGTCTGTCTTCGTCGGATTGAGCCGCATCACCGATGTCCCGTTGATCGTGATGGTGTTGTTCCCGAAGAGCGACATGATGGGATGATAGCGGTACGAGAGATGCACGCCGAGCGCATCGGGCGGCTCGCTTGAACTTCGCATGCACGACGGCCAGTTGTACGTCGACGTGATGAGGCTCGTGCCGGAGATGAACGGATAATTGTACTGGTTGAGCTGCCGCGTCGTCCCCGAGTACGCGACCGTCCCTGGGTTCACGCCTGCCTTGTACACCTGGATACTCGCGATGTTGTGGGGATCAACGCTCTGCGCGCCTAGAATCGTCTTCACAATGGTCATATCGACCGTATCGGTGATACCGGACGTGGTATTGGGGCACGTAAAAGCCGTCAGCCCTCCGTTGCCTTGTAGCGCCCCGATGCGCGCGGCCTGATACGCGGCGTTGCGTAGGTCTATCTGTGCTCCAAAGGCGCCGCTTATCTCGACGATGCCCAACAGGATGATAGCGAGCAACGGAGTAATAAGGGCTAACTCGGTTAACGATTGGCCCTTCCCGGCATGGTGACGGGCGACCCTAGGTGTGCGGCCTTGATCCATTCTCTTCATAGTCACTCTCAGGAACCGGATGACGATGAGGCGCCATAGGTGACCGGCTCCAACTGGGCGGAATACTCTTCGGTCAATTGCATGGGGGCGAACTCACCCAACAGACTGCGATACTTATAGATGACTTTGATGCCGAGACGATCGAGCGACCCCAACGTCGTGTTTCGCGTGGACGGGTCCCAGGTGGTTGCGGTGTCGCAGGGCGGGCCATACGATGTGCCGGCGCAGAAGAAGCTTTTCGTCGCGCCATCATAGGTGTAGGTTGTCGCGTCGTGCGCCGTCGAGCTAGGGATGGTTGACGCAGTCACTTGCGCTCCACTGATGGTAGCGTCATATACCGTCACCGAAACGATATTGTTCAGGTTCTCGACCGGGAGCATTGACTGCAATTGAGTAAGGGCCGCCTGGTCGGAGCCGCCTGTGCCCGTGGCGATACGCACGGCTTCTTGCACCGCCTCCTGGTATCCGACGTGGGTCTTGAAGAGCAAGCCCATCTCCAGTGAACCGAACAGCAGCAGCAGAAAAACAGGGAGGGTCAGCGCGAACTCGACAAGCGATTGTCCGCGTCCATGGATAGGCAGACGCCCTCGGTTCGCCAAGACACGATGTCGTGGCAGAAAATTTAGGCGCATGTTCCTCTCCTCCGTTGCCGGCACAGCCCGTATTGATCATGGATTAGTGCTATACGCCATAGGGAGTAGGCGATGTAGTAGCCTACTGTGCCACAATAGGCGCGTCCACGACAGCCGGCAATGGGTAAATGGTGCTAGTCCATTCGGCAGCGCGTCTTCCCGATGCCGTAGGGCTTATGCAACGTGGGCCGCGTCGCCGGCGAGGCGCCGTATAGTGGACGTGTTCGTGGCGAACGGCGGGCGTATGGCGATCCAGCCCTGTCCGAGTAAAATCACCTGACGCCACCAGGGGCGTCGGGGCATATCGCCATACAGTCCTGTCTGATAAAAACCGCAGCGCGAGGGTCGGAAGATCGGTTACAGCGGCGTAGGGGCGCATTGCATGCGCCCAACGGTCGCCTTCGCCCCGTTCGGGGGACAGCGGGAGACACCATGGGCGGCGTGTGTGCGACCGCCCACGGGCGCATGCAATGCGCCCCTACACCCCTCATTTTGCTCACCCTTGATAGGCGAACGGGGGCGGGCCGGCGACGCCCGGCTGATAGCGGAAGAGCGAGCCGGCGTGGGGCTGCGCGCGGCGCTCCGGGTCGGATAGGCCCTCGGGCGAGGTCGTGATGTAGAGGTCGGTCAGGTCCGGGCCGCCGAAGGTGGGGCAGCTGACATGGGCCGTGGGCAGCGTGACGATGCGCTCGAGCTGCCCGGCGGGCGTGTAGCGGTGTACGGCCCAGCCGCCCCATATCGCCACCCAGACGTGGTCCTCGTCGTCGACGGTCAGGCCGTCTGGCTTCCCCACGTCGGAGGGGATGGTGATGAACGGCCGCCGGTTGGTCATCGCGCCGGTCACGGGGTCGAAGTCATAGGCGTCGACGCCGCCGGTCACGCCGGGATTGAAGTACATGGCGCCATTGTCGAGGCTCCACGCCGGCCCGTTGGGGATCGTTACGTCGCGCAACTGCGCCGTGACGCTGTGGTCGCGCTCCAAGCGATATAGCGTGGCGGCGCCGGGCTGCTGGTTGAACGCCATCGTCCCGGCCCAGAACCGCCCTGCGCTGTCGCACTTGCCGTCGTTCATGCGGCCGGGGGTTCCGCCCTGCGCCACGGGCGCGATGAGCTCGACCCGCCCGCTAACCAGATCGAGCGCGGCGTAACCCTCTTGCAGCGCCATGACCAATCCGCCCGAAGCGCGCGGAACCACGGCGCTGACGGGCTGGCCGACGTCGATGGCGCGGTCGGAGCCGCTGGCGGGATCGTACAGATGGACGAGGTGGCGCGCGATGTCGACCCAGACCAGGATGCTATCCGCCGCGTGCCACATCGGACCTTCGCCGTGCTCGGCCCGCGCGTCCAATATCAACTCCGCCTTGTCCCGGCGCACATCCGTGTGATCGGTCATAAAAGCGCTCCTTCACTCACTATGTAGCCTGACCTTTCAAGGTCAGGCCGCGTCTCACCAGATCTCATGGAAAGGGTACCACTGCGCAGGGTGCGCGGCGACGACGCGCTCGAAGCCCGCGGCGACGCGCGCGGTCAAGTCGGTCACGGCCTCTTGCGCGGGCTTGTTGGGGTCGGCGCAGAGCGGCGGCTGCGGCTCGATGCGGTAGCCTCCACCCGGCAGACGCGCGCACGACACGACCAGGATGGGCGCGCCGGTCTGCCGGCTCAAGCGCGCCGGGCCGAGTGGGAAGCGCGCCGGGTGACCCAAAAATGGCACGGCCGCCGCTTGCAGATCGTCCTTGGCAATGTCGCTGAGCATGACCACGCACTCGTTGCGGGCCAGGGCGCGGAAGAGGGGACGCAGCGAACGCTCGCGCGGCACGAGGCTGACGCCGTGGCTGGTACGTGATCCGGCCACTAACTCCGCCACCCAATTCCCTTCGGTCACGATCGTCAACTGCAACCCAAAGGCCTGGGCGAAGGAGGCCGCGACATCCCAGCTGCCGAAGTGCGGCAGGATGAGCAGCGCGCCGCGCCCACCTTCGAGCGCCTCCCTGAGGTAGCGCTCATTGACGGGCGTGACCCAGTCGAGCACTTCGGCAGGGGTCATGGTACGCACGGCCAGGAAATCAACCGCCATACGCCCGTAGTTGCGCACGCTGGCGCGGGCCAAGGCGCGCACGCGCGGATCGGTCATGGGCGCGTCCAGCGCCGTGGCGTAGTTGCGCTCGATCGTCGCGCGCAGCCGCGACGCAAGCAAAATAACAGGCACGGTCACGAGGTCGGACGGCAGGTAGCGGTAGCGCGCGGGCACCGCGCGCACGGCGCGGCTAACTCCGTCCATCAGCGCCGACGCGCCCGCCAGCGACCCCGCGTATAGCGTTGCTCTTACGCGCGCACGTAGCGCGGGACTATCCGCCAACGCCGCTAATCGGCGCTTCGCGCGTAGGTCCATACGTCCAACTCCCTTAAACCTCCTGCTTGAGATCGAAGAGGCAAAATCCTTTGTGCTCGATCTGCACGGTGACGCCGCGGCGCAGCCGCTCCGCCGGCAGCAGGTCGCCGCTCTCGACCCACTTGCCTCGCAGGCTGTTGTAGATACGGCAGCGGTAGGTGCCGGAGAGCGTGTCATCGTCGACGCGTAGAGCCGTGGCGATGACGTGCTCGTTCGTGTTGCCGGCGAATAGCACGAGGTCGGTCCCCTGGCGTAACCCCAAGCCGCAGGCGTCATCACCGCTGACGTGGACGCGGGGGCTGATGTCCTCCTCGTAGGCCAGGTAGGGCGTCGACTCCTGGAAATGGCTGTTGCTGTAGATGATGAGGTCGGGCGTGCGCACGGCGAACCAGGTCAGGTAGCGCCCGCGATACAGCAGGTTCTGGACGCCCATCCACTGCCAGTCGGGCGCCAGGCGCGGGTGGACCGTGGTGGCGTTCTCGCCATGGTCGACCCCGCCCATGCCCTCGATCGCGGCCCATAGGTAGCGCGGCGGGAACCACGGCGAGAGCATCATGCCTTCGTTGACCAGCGTCTCCCCGTGTAGCCACTCCGAGAACTGCCCCGGCACGGTGTTGTTTTGACGAGGGTCACGCGAGTAGTTCTGGAAGCTCGACCCCAGCGCCTCAGCCACGAAATCCGACGCGAAGCGCGCCGCGGCGAAGGCGTACCAGAACGTCACGCCCACCCACACGCCGCCCATCAAGCCATAGGCCGGCTCGCGGCTGGGATCGTAATGGGGCGCGTCACGCGGGACCACGCGCATGCCGGCCTCGGTCCAGAAGTCGCGGCTGCTGAGCCGGCTGACGACGCGCGCGGCCGTGTCCGCGTCGGTGACGCCAAACATGACGGGAAAGACGAGGTCGGAGGTTACGTCGCCGCGCGGCGTGCCGTCGATGTCGATGTTGAGGTAATATAGCCCGCTCTCGGGGTCGTACAGGCGCGCGTTGATCGCCTCTTTGAGCGCGCTGGCGTGATCGGCGAATTCGGCGCTGACGTCGTGCTCACCGAGCGCGCGCGCCATCTGCGACATCGTGCCCAGGGCGGCGTAGCACTCGGAGTTGACCTCGGTCGTGGCGCCGGAGAGGCGGTAGTTCTTGATCACGTTGCGCCAGCCAATAATACCCCAGTCCGACGTGCCGGTCGCGGTACACCACACCAGCCCCTGCTCGTCGCGCTGCGAGAGGATGTAGCGCGCGGCCTTGAGCGCGGCGGGATACACCTCGCGCAGGAAATCCTCGTCGCCCGTGCTGTTAAAATGATGCCACAGCGCCAGGATCAGCAGGGGCGTGTTGTCGTTAATGTTGAGGCCATAATCGGCGGACGTATCGTCGCGGATGTCGTAGTACTCGACGATCATGCCGCTAGGCTCCTGTAGCCGCACGAAAGCGCGCAGCGCGTCGCGCACGAACTCGGGCACGAAGTAGTCCCCGCCGAAACCAAACCAGGCGGTGTCGCGGCCCACGGCGTTGTTGGAGCGCGCGGGGTCGTTAACGAAACACCACCCTGTTGGCGCCTTGAGCATCACGCGCAGCATGTTGGCCTTGGCCCACAGCACGCCGCGATTGACCCGCGGATCGGGCGTTAGGACCACGCAACGGCCCAGTATGTCGTGGTAGTAGTCCATCGTCCGCGCCAGCGCCGCGCCGGCCTTGGGACAGGACCGGTACGTGTGCTCGGCGCCCTTGCGCCCCTCGCCGGAAAAGCTCAACAGGTAGTAGAATGACACGCTTTCGCCGGGCTTGAGCGTGTGCGAGTGGTGCAGCACGCCGAGCGGGTCGTTGGACGCCGCCTCGGTGCGGCCCGAGAGCAGACCGGGCGAGTGCCCGGACACGGCTTTACTATAGTCGGACGTCGTCTCGAAGCTCGTCGGCTTTTCGGAACACCCGAAGATACGCGCCTGCTCGGGACAATCTTTATTCCAGGCGACCAGCGCGTTGAGCCGCTTGTCGTAGGCGGCGACGATATCGTGCGCCGTATCGCCGCGCAGTTGACAGAACGCATAGGTCGACGTGCTGAGTTCCTCAGGAGACTCATTACGCAGGTCGACCGTGTAGTAGACAGCCGGTGGATCGACCGCCCCATCCGCGCCGGGCTGCCCGCTCAAGACGAAGATGTCCTCGTGCACGGCCAGCCCGTTGACCAAAGTGAATGTGTGTTCCTGATGCTCGGGATGCAGCGTGAAGGTCCCGCCCTGCGGCATCAAGCGCATGCCGGCGCCTTCATCCCAGTGGTGCAACACGAGCGCGCCGAACAGCGAGACACCCAGGTCGATGCTGTAGACAGTTTTGAGCGCGCCGGTGGCTTTGATGATGGCGCACACCTTGGGACCGCCAAGGGTACTGCCGATCGGCAGCTGATGATCGGGGACCTTATAGATAGCCACGCGCTCGCTCGCGCCAACTCCTGTCGCAACGTCCATAGCCTGTGTAACGCCTCCTCACCATATAGCTCTCACGAAAATGTATCTTTGCACGATACATTTAGCACGAGTTGTGCCAGCACTCCTCACTCAGACACCAAGGCCATGTCGTTCTCCGGCGACGTGATCGGTTTGGCGTAGGGGCGTATGGCTATACGCCCGGTGGTCGCCGCGACCGCGTCCGACGCGGGCCACGCGCGCGAACGTCGGCCGTATAGCCAGTCGGGCGTATAGCCATACGCCCCTACGAACTCCGCGGCCGAGAATGAAAGGCCCTATCGTCGTGCGGACATGCAGGTCCACACCGTACACTAGAAGCATGAAGAAAACGTTATTTGGTTTGCCCTCGGTCAAGCGTACCGTCTTGTGGGGGCTCGGCGTCACGGTCGCGCTGCAGGGAGCCATCGTCGCGGTTGCATCCACGATCGCGTGGCGGAAGCGCCGCGGCCAGCCGCAGGGTTTCCCGCACGAGCGCCTCCCCGACACGACGGTCGGCGAAAATTGCCTGCAGATTTTTAGCTACGGGCGCGAGTTGTTCGACGCCATGCTCGCGGCGATCGACGCCGCCGAAGAGTCGATTTACCTTGAAACGTTCATCTGGAAAGATGACGCAGTGGGCCACGAGTTCAAGGAGCATCTGACGCGCAAAGCGGACGCCGGCGTCGACGTCTACGTCATCTTCGACGCTTTCGGCAATCTCGTGGTGCCGAGCGGCTTCAAGCTATTCCCGCCGTCGATCCACGCGCTGGAGTACCGTACGATACGCCGCCCCTGGCAGGCGCTCGACCTGCGGCGCTACGCGCTGGAGCACCGCAAGCTGCTCGTCGTCGATGGCAAGGTCGGTTTCACCGGCGGCTACAACCTGGGCAGCCTCTACGCCACGGAGTGGCGCGACACGCACCTGCGCGTGGAGGGCCCGGGCGCGGCGCAGCTGGCGCAGTTTTTCGTGTACTTCTGGGACGATCACCGGCCCCGCGATGAGCGCATCGCGCGCCACTACCCGCGCCAGTTCGACCCCTTGTTTGTGCCGCGCGGCAACGACGCGCTGCGCCTGGCCTTCCCCATCCGCGACATGTACATCGCGGCCATCGACCGCGCCGAACACTATATACATATCACCAACGCCTACTTCGTCCCTGACCGCGCGCTGCTGGCCTCGCTGACCGCGGCGGCGGCGCGCGGCGTGGACGTACAGGTGCTGCTGCCGCGCATCTCCAACCACACCGTCGCCGACTGGATGGCGCGCCGCCTCTTCGCCGAGTGCCTGGACGCGGGGATACGTATCTTCCGCTACAAGGCCATGATCCACGCCAAGACGTGTACGATCGACGGCCAGTGGTCGACGATTGGCAGCGCCAACATGGACCGCCTCAGTTCGCTCGGCAACCACGAGCTCAACATCGAGATCTACAGCCGGAAACTGGGCCGCCAGATGGAGCAGTTGTTCGAGCAGGACAAAGCCTACTCCGTCGAGTTAACCCACGGCGAGTGGTCGCGCCGCCCCTGGGTCGCCAAAGCCGCCGAGCGCATCCTGTCGCCCCTGCGCGTCCTTGTGTAGTGTTTAGTGCCTAGTGTTTAGCGTTGAGTGAGCGGAGCGGCTTCATCACTCAACACTAAACACTAGACACTATCGTTGATGCTCGGCCTTATTCTTGAGCATGTCATAGAGGTCCTGTAGCGTATCTGAGAGCGTGACCATGCCAAAGATGCCCGCGATCAGGCGCGTGACGCGCGGCGCGAACACGAAGCCATAGGTGAGGTAGGAGGCTACCCACACCGCGAAGCAAAAGGGGCAGGTCAGCAACTCGCCGAGGGCGTGGCGCAGCCCCGTTCCGCGCGTCGATTCGTTGATCTCACCGGCCCCGGCCGGTTTTTGATAGCGCGTGAACGGCGCGCGCAGCGGGCTGGTGATCATCTCCTTGGTTACGAGGCGCGCGATTTTGTGCGTGGCCACCCCCAGCAGCAACAGGTCGCGCGCCTCGATGCGTTCGGGCAGCGTACGCCCAGTGCGCCTGACCGCGTAGAGAAAGAGAGCGAACTCCGCGCTGAAGAGCGCGCCGAGCCCCGCATACGCCCTCAGCGGACGATCGTCCGGCGCCTCGGCGCCATACCCCTCGAAAATATCCTTTACTGGCTGCATGTCCTCATCTTTCATCTCAAGGGTATTGCCTACAAGTTAAGGTTCTGAGCCACATGTCAAGTACCCGCATTTCCGCCGCTCGGGGTGGCAAAGGGAGCGTAGCAGCATATACGCCGTACGTCCACGAGCCTTTTGCTCCCACACA
>JAABVA010001424.1_pt1 | contig 25786 bp, 24 predicted proteins | sample 5560331 | NCBI WGS metagenome assembly JAABVA01 (sample SAMN12812661, study PRJNA571458) | rock metagenome | isolation source: Antarctica rocks | place: Antarctica: Victoria Land, Mt New Zealand sud | collected 2016-01-07
CAGGATCGACAGCACGATCCGGGTTTTCTCCTCCGCCGGCATCACCGGTGGTCTGGGCATCGATCAGACTCCTCGCTGGTCACACCCGCAACGAACGGGCTATGCCACTAAGTCTGACGCGCGACACGCGGACCGCGGAAGGTCACGGGCCAACAGCCGCGCCACCGTGGTCTTCCCGGCGCCGGGAGTGCCCGAGAGGATCAGACACCCCGTGTCGGTGACGGCTGCAGCGGACACCTGGACATCGTCATCGATGAACGGGCCACGGCCGGAGGTCACGGTCGGCGGCTGGGTCGGTGGTCACCAGTCGAGCGCGAGGTAGGTCTGGCCGTGCTCGGCGAGGGCTTCGAGAGTGGAGCCGGGGGGTGGGGGGTCCCCGGTGGGGAGGAAGCAGAGCTGGCAGCGGGCGTTGTAGGCGAGCACCCAGACGGCCGCTGCGGCGGCGGCTGCGCGTCCGGCCGCGGTGAACGAGCCGGGGCGGTGCTGGGCGTACTCGGTGAGGAAGGTCCCGACCTCCTCGGGTGTCGGGGCGCCGGGCCCGGTGGCGTTGCCCAGGGTGAAACTGCCGGCTGCGAACCCGGCGATCACCGGCTCGGGTTCGGCGACGAGGCTGTCCCAGTCGTAGGCGGCGACCACCGTGTCGGCGCTGAACCGGAGGTTGCCGACGTACCAGTCGCTGTGGCCGATGACGACCGGCGCCGCGAGTGCAGACGCCCGGTGTGCGGCTGCGCCGGCGAGATTGTCCAGCCACTCGTAGCCCTCGGGTGTGTGGGTGAAGTCGAAGATCGTGTCGTGCGGGGTGGGCCAGGGACCCTGGCGGAACCTGTCCCAGGCGGGTGGGTCGGTCAGCGCCCCGGCCTCGCTGGAGAGGTCGGCCAGCAGGGTGATCTGTTCGGCCAGTGACGCGACGGCGGCCCGGCGGATCGGTGCCCGGCGGATGTCGCCGATCTCACCGGCATCGAGAAGTTCCTCGATCAGGCCCGCCCGGCCACCGGTCATCGCCGGGACGTCCAGCGGAGCGGGGCACGGGTAGCCGGCGTCGGCGAGATGGCGTTGACCCGCTGTCGCCGTGGTCAGCGCCCCGAGCACCGGGCGACCGCGGGGGACCTTCACCACGACCTCGGAGCCGTCGAGCAGACGCAGCCCGTACACCGCACCCACGCGTCCGGACCGGAACAGGACCCGGTCGACACCGCGGCCGAGCCGCTCCCGGATGTGCCGGTCCAACCAGTCGTCGATCTGCTGGGCGTCGGTCCACCCGAAGACCGCCTGCTCCAGACCTGACGCGGTCCGAGCAGTCATCCAGCGCCCCGTGTACGCGTTGACGCCGGCACCGGCGTGGCCACAGTCAACCGTCCCGCGAGCGGTGCTCCGGGTGGTTCGCCGGGTACGTGAACAGGCTGAGGAGCGGTCGGGGCTCAGCTGGTGAGGGCCAGGTCATTCGGTGCCGTCGGGGAGTGTGAGGACGGATGGGGGCAGGCGGCGGCTCGCGCTGGTCAGGACGGGGGCGACCAGACCGGCGACGGCGACGAGGGTCAGCCAGAGGGCGGCATTGCCTGCCAGCAGCAGCCGGGTGAAGAGCAGCGGCGCGATGACCTCGGCGAGTCCCCAGCTGGTCTGGAAGGCCGCGCTGTAGCGGCCCTGGGAGCCGGCGGGGGCTGCCTGGTTGGCTGCGCTGATCATCAGCGTCGTCGACATCGACTCGGCAAGACCGCCCAGGCAGCTCGCGACCAGGACCAGGATCACGACCTCGGTGATGCCGGTGTGTCCGTTCAGGGGGGTCAGCACGACGAAGGAGACCGCGAACACCGGGAGCGACGCGAGGATCAGGGTGCGCCGGGGCCGGCTGCGGGCGTACCGGATCACGGGCTTCTGGGTGGCCGCGAGGACCGCGTTGGCCGTGATTACGGACGCCCCGACCAGCCAGGTCGGTCCATGGAACTCACGCAGGATCGCCAACGGCAGGATCACCACGTAGGAGGAGGTCATGACGACCAGCAGGATATGGGCGCCGCAGAGCTGCAGGTAGGGCCGGTCCCGCCACACGGTGGCCGGGCGGGCGGTGTCCGCGTCGGCGCTCTGCTGGGTCCGGGGGATCCTCGGCTGGGTGAGGAACAGCAGCCCGGAGGCGAGGAACGAGGCGGCGTTGAGCCACGCGAGCAGGTGCAGCGCGTCTGTGTTGGTGGCGAACAGCCCCGCGGCCGCGGCTCCGAGGCCGAGCCCGATGAGTTGGAGCACGGACACCGTGCCGAACAGTCGGTCGACGTCGCGGCCGCTGGTCCGGGAGGCCAGGTAGGGGTAGCTCGCGGTCCAGTAGACCCGGTCGCCAGCGGAGACCGCGGCCGCGACCACGGCGACCTGCCAGGGGTGGTGGACCACCGGGTAGAGGCTGAAGACCAGCGCGCGGGCGAGGTTGCTGACGACCAGGGCGGCGTAGGGGCCGACCCGGTCCAGCACGCCACCGCTGAGTTGTCCGACCACCAACCCCACCAGCGCTCCGGCGGTCAGGGCGACACCGGCCGGCCCGAGTGCTACCTGTTGCGCCTGGGTGAAGAAGATCAGGTTGAACGGCAGCCACAGACCGCTGCCGACGGCGTCGATGAATAGTGCGGTGAACAGGCTCCGACCGGGCGCTGGCGGGGTGGTCGCGTGGGCCGGGCCGGGCACGGCAATCCTCCCCTGGGGTCAGCGGACGGGTTGAGAGCAGGGACCGCGCGCCCCGTGGCACCGCACCGGTCCCGGCGGGACAGTCAACGGTGCCAGGTCCGGCGGCCGCGGGCGGGGGCATCAGCGCCCGGAGCGGCCGAGCCACGGAAGGTAGCGCGGGAGCTTGGCCGGCGCTCCACCGTCCGCACTCAGGCGGCGGCATGGCTGGGGCGGTGGCTGACCTTTCCTGGGGACCTTGTGGTGCCCTGGTCAGGTGGCGAGAAGCGGGTTGTGGGAGCCGCCACCGCCTCCGCGTGCCCAACACGTGGTGTCGAGGGTGGTCCTCGAGCGTTTCGCGGCTGGTGTACCTCCACGGGTGGGGCAATGGGATCGATCCCGGCCGGGCCCGCCGAGGTGGGAGTTGTTCGCGGCCAGGTCGGTCGGGACGGTGGAGTGGTTCGTCCCGCCGGCAGATGCGTTGGCCGTCGAGGCGGTTTGGGGTCAGGTCGAGTCGCGTCTGCCGGAGGCCCTCAAGGTTCTCGATCTCGGCGGTGTCGTCAACGCGGGAAGCCGGGTGGAAGAAACCCTGCAGGACTGCCTGGCCGTGCACTGGGCGCGAAGCAAGGCCGTGCGGGCGGTCCACGCAACGGTGCTGTCGCAAGCTCGCTCAGAACTGCGCGGGCAGCTGGACGCCCTCCCGGAGGGGGTGCTGGACCAGGTCTCGGCCGAGCTGTACGGACTGGTGGTGGAAGGACCCGTCGCGCGCGCCGATGTTCTTGATCAAGCGGTCATGGGGTCGTCGGCCCTCGGGTTCGGCGAGCGGGTGGTGGCCTACTTCCGCCGGGCGAGGGACCGGAACCGCAAGGCTCGCTTGGAGGTGTACGACTGCGCCCCGGGAAGTCCCGACCTGGTGATCTCCGACTGCCCCGTTCTAAGCCCCAACCACCATGGCACCGCGCTGAACCCTCGGCAGGGATCCGGTCTCGGCGCGGAAGTGGGGATGCCCCTGGGGCCACGGGTCGCGGTGTCTCTGCGCGCAACTGGGCCGCGTCGTCGTCGGATCGGTAGTGCGGAGGTCCAACAGCTGAACGCCATGCAAGAGCAGGTTACCGATCGGTACCTCTACCGACGCCCTTAGTCGAGGTGGCAGGCGCCCGCGGCCGAGTGGCGGCCGGTCGTACCGAGACGATCGTTAACGGGACGGTGACGGCGGTACGGCGACACGCCGAGAGAAGGGGTTCCAAAAGTCGTGTCGAAACCGGTGGTCGCCTGGCTGGCGGACGAGGGGTTTTCGACACGCCAGCGGGGTTGGAGCGACCGGGTCGGGCGCGCTGACTCGGGTCGGTGACCGCGGAGCTGTCCGGTCTGTGTTCGGGGGTCTCCGGTACGGTCACAGGTCGTTTGTCGCCCGCGACACCTGGCGCGCCGGTCGGCGGGAACCGGCCTGTTATGGGCCTGGCCGTAGGTCGCCGCAGGATCCTGAGGAGAGGTGGGGTCGATGCCACGCGCCGCGAGCCTGGGGGGTGCTGCGGGTGCCGGGCTGGGGCCCGGGCTGTTCGCGGCGGTGTTGATCGACGCGCTCGGCGGGGGGCTGTGGCTGCCGTTCGCGCTGATCTTCTTCACTCAGGGCCGGGGCGTGGGGATCGGCGCAGCGGGTGTCGCGTTGACGGTGGGCGCACTGGTCGGGCTGGCCGTGGGGCAGCTCAGCGGCCGTGTCCTCGACAGTGAACGGTTCGGTCCGCACCGGGCGTTGGTCACGAGCAGTCTGGTGCGGGCGGCGACCTTCTCGGTGTACCCGCTGGTCAGCGGCGCGGTGCAGGTCGCTGTAGTGGTGGCCGTGGTCTCCGGGGCGGACCGGGTGTTCTGGACAGCGAACTACCCGTACCTGTCGTCGTTCGTGCAGGGACGGGAGGTGGACCGGCTGTTCGGGACGATCACCGTGTTGCAGATCGTCGGGTTCGGCGTGGGTGCCGCTGCGGCGGGTTTGTTCGCCGACAACCCGGCTGCGCTGAACGGTCTGGCCTGGTTGAACGCGGGGTCCTTCGCCGTGTCCGGGGTGCTGCTGTGGCGGCAGCCGTCCCAGCCGCGGACCCGATCGGCGGGGCCGCGAGACGCACCCGACGGGGACACCGTTCCGCGGCCACGGGCGGTGTGGCGGGACCGGCCGTATCTGCTGCTGTGCGGGGTCCAGATCCTGCTGGTGCTGATGGTGTCCTCGTTCGTGGTCGTCCTGCCGCTGGTCATCGTGGACACGCTGGCGGGTCCGACCTGGCTGGTCGGGGTGGGCGTGGTGGTGGCGAACACGGTTCTCGCGGTCGCCCAGAAGCCGGTGATCCGCCGGGTGCGGACGCGGCCCCGCCGGCAGGCGATCCTGGCCGCGCTCCCGCTGTACGCGGTCGCGTTCCTGGTGTTGGCGTCGGTCACGCGCGGGACCGGGACGGCTGCCCTGGTCGCGGCCGTCCTGATCGCCGCGGCCCTGGAGGGGGCGGCTGAGTCACTATCGATCGCCATCATGCTCAGCGCGGCCAGCGACGCCGCGCCGAAGGGGTCCGAGGGTCGGTACAGCGCCGCCTTCCAGGCCAGCTGGGGGCTCGCCGAGGTGATCGCGCCGCTGCTGTTCACCCGACTGCTGCTGGTCGGGACCGGCGCGCTGTGGCTGACCCTCGTCGGGGTCGCGGTTGCCACGGCGCCGGTGGTGCTCCGCGCCGCCCGGCAGCTGCCCCCGCGGGTCTTCGCCGTTGCCGGGGCGGCGCGCTGATTCACCACCGAAATCGATCCCGGCGCGCCGACCGCGGCCCAGCACGGTCGGCGGACCGGGCGGATGTCCGGCGCGTCTGCCGGGCTGCCGGCGGTGGGGTTCAGGTGGCGGTGTCTGGGTGGGTGAGCTCGTCGCGGACGGTGGAGCCGAGGTCACCCCAGACTTCGGCGATCCTGGCCTCGGCCAGGCGGTAGATGACCAGTTCCTGGGTGCGGATGCGGCGGCCGGTGGCGGTGATGCCGCGGAAGGGGCCGGTGTGAATTCCGGTCCCGGACAGTAGGGCGGCGAGCCACTGGCCGTCGACGAGCAGCCGGTGCAGGTCCCAGTGGTAGTCGGGGAACGCGGCGGTGACCGCGTGTAGGCCGGCGATGTAGTGGTCGAGTCCTTCGGCGGGCCCGTTGACGTCGGCGGCGACGAACTCGCCGAGGGTGTCGAAGCGGTGCTCGTTGCACCGGGTCAGGTACCGCCGGTAGAACGCCGACGCCTCGTCTCGCCTCGTGTCCACAACGACACCGTTCCAGCCCGGTGGACTGCCGCGGGGAGGGGTTTCGCCGCGCCGGCGCCCGAACCCGCCACGGCGTCGGGCGGGCCCGCGCCGGGGTGTCGGTGCTCAGGTCGCTGCTGCGCGGCGGCGTTCGGTGAGTCGTTGGCCGCGGGCGCGGACACCGCAGTGGGGGTCGCACCACTGCTGGTTGGGGCGGGCGCGGAGGTACAGCTGGCCGCAGCCGGGGGCGTCGCAGAGGGTGAGGTCGCGGCGGGTGTCGGTGGTGAGCAGCTCGACGGTGGTGGCGGCGGTGGTCGCGAGCAGTCGGGTCAGGGGTTCCGGGTCGGACAGGTGGGTGGTGGCGGGCCTGCCGGGTCGGTCGGTGAGCAGCCGGATCGGTGGGTCGCTCAGGACGGCGGCGTTGACGGTGCGGACGTCGGGTGGGGGGAGCGGGTCGCCGGCTGCTGCGGCACGCAGCAGCCGCAGCACCGGGTCGCGGAGGGTGGTGAACGCGGTGAGGGTCGCGGCGTCGAGATGGGCCGGGGTGGGTACCCGGGGTCCCTGGTGGCTGAGCCAGTCGGTGAGGTCGGCGGGGGTGTTGAGCAGTTCGCGGTAGTGCATGCCGCGGCGGCGGACGGTGTTGGCGACGTCGAGGGCGAGGTGGTCCCCGAGCCAGCTCCAGCGGGTCACCATGACGGTCGACGGTAGGCGTCAACGCTTTTGACTGTCGGAACCGTTGGTTACCGTCCGGTCTGTGAAGTCACGGGTCGGTGCCGCGGTGGTCGTGTTGTGCCTGGTGCAGTTCGTGGACGTGCTGGGGGTGACGGTGGTCATCACGGCGCTGCCGCGGATGCTGGCCGACGTCGGGGCCGCGCCGGCGGCGGGTGGGCCGGTGGTCACCGCCTACGCGGCGGCCTTCGGGGGGCTGTTGATGTTCGGATCCCGGCTGGGTGACCGGTTCGGGCACCGGCGGGTCATCCTGGTCAGCTTGGCGGTGCTGGCCGCCGGTGGCGGCCTCGGGGCGGCGGCCGGGTCCGTGCCGTTACTGGCAGTGGCTCGGGCCGTGCAGGGCGCCGCGGCGGCCGCGGCGGTTCCGGCAGCGCTGCGACTGCTGACCACCGTCACCGAGCCCGGGGCCCAGCGGGACCGGGCGGTGGCCGGGTGGAGCGCGGCGGGGGCGGCCGCTGGGGCCGGCGGGTTCCTGGTCGGTGGCGTCGTCACTGAGGCGGCGAGCTGGCGGTAGCTGTTCGGCGGCTACCTGGCTCTGGCCCCCGGACGCCCCGGCGAAGCTGGCGGCGATGTCGGCGACCGACTCCGCCTCGCACGCGCCTGCCTCACCGGCTGGGTAGGAACCCCAGTAGAGAGCGCCGATCTCTGCCGTCTGGGCTTCGATCAGCCGGCTATGCGGGCGGGCCCGGGAGGTGGAGAAGGCCTGCAGTGGTTGGGTGAAAGCCGCACGCGTCTTCGTAGAACGCCACCAGGTGAGGTTCGTAGTCGACGTGCAGCCACTCGCAGCCGGCCGCCGCGACCTGCTCGACGAGGAGGTCGACGAGGGCGCGCGCGATGCCGCGCCGCTGGTCGGCGGGGTCGACGACGGTGTCGAGGAGGAAGGCGTGAAGGCCGCCGTCCCAGCAGGCGTGCACGAAGCCGACCAGCGCGTCACCGCGGAAGGCGCCGACCCAGGTCAAGCTGTGCCGTTCCAGGCGTACCGACCATGGTTGCGGACCGTGCCCTGGGCTGCCGAACGCTCTCGCGTGCAGGTCGGAGAGCGCGTCGTCATCGACGGTGAACCGGACGACCAATCTCATGGGGTCCGAGACCGCGGGTGTCATGCGCTGAGAGTGAACCAGCCGCTCGTCGAGCGTGACCGTTCAGCCAGCCAGAGCCCGAGCTCCTGGTGGAATTCGAGGGTCCGGTTTCGCGACGGGTTGACGACCACTCGGTGATGGTGAAGTGGCGGGGTCGCCGCGGACTGATGGAGAAGTCCGGGCGGCCCGGCCTGTCGGCTGGGAGGGTGGCTGTCGTGATGAGTCCCTCCCTCGCGACGCTGGAAGGGGTGGCCGGTCGGCTGGTGCTGGTGCGCGGGGTCCGGGCGGTCGCGTTGGGCGGTAGTCGGGCCCGGGGGACCGCCGCGCCGGGCTCGGACACCGATCTCGGGCTGTACGTGGACGAGGACACCGACCTGGACGGACTTCGGGTGCTCGCCCGGGAAGTTGGTGGTCCGGCCGCGCAGCTGACCGGACGGGGCCGGTGGGGTCCGGTGGTGGACGGGGGCGGCTGGCTGCGGATCGACGGCGACCCTGTTGACTGGCTCTACCGCGATGTGGTCCGGGTCGCCGACTCGGTGGCGGACGCGCGGGCGGGCCGGATCAGTTGGACCCACCAGACCGGGCACCCGCTCGGTGTCCCCAGCGTCGCGTACGCGGCCGAGGTCGCCCTCGGTGTCCCCCTGGCCGACCCGAACGGGCTTCTGGCGGGCGCCCGCGCGGCGTTGGACCCGTACCCGGCCGCGCTCACCGCAGCGTTCCTCGCGGAGCTGGCGGTGGCGGACTTCGTGCTGGGCGCCCTGGGGAAGCCGGCGGCGCGCGGAGACATCGGGTTCGTCGCCGGGACCCTGCATCGCGTGGTCGGCCTGTGCGCGCACGCGGTGTGCGCGCGGGCCGGCCGCTGGGTGACCAACGACAAGGGCCTGGTCGCCGAGGCGGCGCGCCAGCCCGGCGCGCCCCCGGACTTCCACCGACGTGCCGAGGACGTCCTGACCGGGCTCGCATCGGCCGAGCTCTCCGCCGCTGTCGACCGCGCCGCCGACCTGGTCGCCGCCGTGCGAGCCGCCAGCGCAGCGTGAGCCCATCGGACTCAGGCCGTCACGAATACGGCAGCGGGTGAACCGAAGCCCTGGTCGGCTGCCGGGCGCCCTCGACCCGGCGCCGCCGATCCTCGGCAACAGGCTGACCGGGCTTCCGCCGATCAGGACCGAGAAGACGCCGGGGAAGGAAGCGCCGGTCGGCAACGAGCCCGGTGAACGCTCAGGGAGGTCACGGGCCGCTGGTTTCGGGGCGGTCGCCGGCCGGGTCGCCGGTGGCGGGGATCAGTCGTTGCCGGGTCCCCGGGCCATCCCGGACGAGGTCGAGAAGGTCGCGGGCGGTCCGGGGGACCCGGGTCGTGGCCGCCCGGCGCTCGTCGTCGCCGGTGTCCCGGTGCCCGAGGGAGACCCACATGGAGTAGGCGAGCCAGTTGGCCGTGGACCCGACTGCCCGGGCGAGTGCGACCGGTCCGGTGGGCCCGGGCCGCCCACCGGCGGCGAGGTAGGCGGGTAGCAGCCCGGGTGCGGCGAAGCTGACGGCTGCGCTGACGGCCTCGAACCAGCCGACGTCGGGCCCGGCGTAGCCGAAGTCGCAGAGGACCGGCCCGTCCGGGGTGTGCAGGACGTTGGGTGGGTTCACGTCGCGGTGTGTCAGGCACCACGGCAGTGACCGGTTGCCCAGCCCGTCCCGGACGGTGTCGGTCAGCGCGGGTAGGACGGTGAGCAGCTGGTCCCCGACGCCCGCCCAGGGCAGCCCCAGCCGGTGGGCCTGCTCCACCCAGTCCGTCCAGTCGGTGATGGGGTGCACGCGGTAGGCGTGCCGGCGGGCGTCGGCGTCGTCCCGGCCGGCCGGGAGCAGGGTGTGGAGGATGGCCAGGGTCTGCCCGAGCCACCGGTGCAGCGCGGTGTCGTCTGTGCGTGAATCGCCGGGCAGGACGTCCACCCAGCGGTGGACCTCAACGAGGTGGCCGTGCAGCTCGGCGCGCAGCCCTAGCCCGGGCCGGCGCGGGAGGACCGGTTCGGGCACCGCGAGACCTGCCCGGGAGGCCGCGACCTCGACGAGCGCCTGGTCCCGCACCCGGTCCCGGGTCCAGCCGTCGTCGGCCCGGAGAACCTTGACCGCGTAGCAATCGCGGCCGCGGGTCCCCACCCGCCACACACCGCTGGAGCCGGGGTGGTGGCTGATCACCTCCAGTGGCCCGGGTAGCCCGAACGCGTCGGTGAGGACCTCGAGGTCCACCGGCGGGCTCGGCACACCGGGACGGTAGCGACCCCGGCCGACGAGGCCGACCCTGCGGGACTGGCACCGTGCGGGACTGGCGGCCGGTGCCGGAGCGGCACCGGCAGCTTCAGGTCCGCGGGCCGATCGGGCTCCCGGGTGCCGACAACGAAGCGATGTCGACGCGGGAGGACCGGGTCGGGTGAGCCACCAGGAGCGCTGGGGTTCGGGTGCCAGGTGCGGCGCGCGGTCGGGCTGGGGTCGTGGACGAGGTGGTGATCGAACGGGTCGCGCCGACCCCCCCGGGGTCGGGAGGCGTTGTGGGCGTACTACGACACCATCGTCAGCCGGTTCCATCACCGGCGGGCCACAGCGGCGGAGATCGCCGCAGCGATGCTGGAGGAGCCCAGCGAGGACCTGGTCCCGCCTCGCGGCCTGTTGCTGCTGGCACGGCGCGGGGAGGTGGTCCTGGGCTGCGCGGGGCTGCGGCTGCACGCTGACGTCGCGGACGTCCCCCGCGTCCACTTCACCAGCGCGGCCCGCGGCCCGCGGCCACCGGCTCGGCTCGCGGTTGCTGTTCGCGGTCGAGGACGAGGCCCGCGCCCGCGGGCTGCACGTCCTGCGGTTGGACACCCGCAGCGACCTGATCGAGGCCCGCCGCCTCCATACACGGCACGGCTATGAGGAGGTCGAACCGTTTAACGCCGACCCCTACGCGCAGCACTGGTTTACCAAGCAGCTCACCGACCCGGCCAGTGCAACACCGACCTGACAGGGCCGACCGGGAGCTGGTAACCGAAAGACGCCCCCAAGACGAGACGCCGGTGCACGGCTGCCAGGTGGACCCGGCTGTGGCACGGCCGGTCGCTGCCTGGGTGGTGGGTCGCCCAGCGTTACGGGTTGAACCGGGCGCTACGGTCGTTCTGCTGGGGTCGAGAGGCGCTGCGACGGACTTGGTCCGCCACGCTCGGCCCGGTCGGTGTAGCCAAAGGGCGCCCTCGACTGGGGGCTGCTGTGGGAGCACGCGACGGTGAGCTCGAATTGGACCTGCCCGAGTCTTGGCCGCCCATTGCTGAAGACCCCGACACGGTGTCCGACGAGGAGCTTCTGAGGTGACCGAAGGTCGACCTGCACCTGCACCTCGTCGGTTCTGCCGCGCCGCACACGGTCGCGGATCTAGCGCGACGCCATCCCGGGGCCGGAGTGCCGGCTGACCCGGCGGCGCTCCGCGCCTTCTACGCGTTCCGGGACTTCCCCCACTTCATCGAGGTCTACACCGCGGTCAGCGGGCTGGTCCGCGCTGCGGCTGACATCGAGGCCCTGGTTGTCGGGCTCGGCGGGGACTTGCTCGCCCAGGGCGTGCTCTACGCCGAGGTCACCGTCACTCCGGTGACCCATCTGCGAGTAGGAATCCGGGCCGGCGATCTCGCCCGCGCTCTGGAGTCCGGAGCCGCGCAGGTCCGCCGGGACACCGGGGTCGAACTGGCCTGGGTCTATGACATCTCGGCCGGGGACGGGTGCAGCGGCGCCCGGGAGACCCTGCAGGTCGCGCTGGATCAGCCACCGGCCGGCCTGGTCGGGTTCGGCCTGGGTGGAGCGAGGCCGGTGTCGACCGCGCCGACTACCAGCTCGCCCGAGACCGGGCATCTGACGCGGCGGCTCGGCTGGTCACGGAGCTACGAGCCCACGACGACGGGCTGTCCTGCCAAGCCGTAATCATCGTCCTGGGGCTGCACCCGGACGGCGACGACCCCGCGTGGTGGTCTACCCCTCTGGGGCTGCTCCCGGCCCGGCACGACGGCACTGTCCCGCGGTCACCCAGACGTGGGCCGCGCACGCCCTCGGCGTCACCAGAGGAACCATCAGCCAGATGGTCGCCCGGGGAAACCTGGACCGGCACCCCGACGGCGGGGTCTTGCGGTCCGCGGTGCTCCAACGCCTCGCCTCCCGACGCTGACGGCGGCCGACTCGACGCCCGTCGGTTCATCAGACCGGAGCGGGTCGTGCCCTCCCCAGGCCACGTCGGGGCTGGACTGCAACGAGCAGCTGGGTGCCCGCTCAGCGTCCAACTCCGCTCCGTCGGCCACCGGTCGGTGAGCGTGCAACCGAGCAATCGACCCCATTGAGGCGCCACGGTGGTATCTCCGAGCCAACACTCGCATCGCAGTTTGATCGCTGTCCTGTCCGACCCTGTCACCGTCCGGCCCGTTGGGAGCCGTTCCGTAGGTGGTCATTGACCGTGATTGCTAGCGTTACCGGGTGCTTAAAATAGACGACACGCCTCCTGACCAAGCGCACCGCGCCCAAATCTACGCGGACTACGAGCGGTAAGGGTCCCGAACCCCGCCCCTACTCGCCGCCGCCCCAGACTAAAGTGAAGACGCTGCCGGCGACCAAGATGTCGTCGCAACTAGACGCAAACGAGGATCAATCAGAAGGACGCAACGGCTTACCGTGCACCGCCTCGGCCAGCGTGTGCACCGCCCCCGCCGGATTAGGAGCCGACCAAGCTGCCCGTCCAATTGCCGCTCCTGCCAACCCCCACGTCGTACCGCGCCGTATTACCTGCGCTAGATCTTGTACATCCCGACTCGGGCCCCCAGCAAGAATCACCGGTATTGAGACGCTTCCGACACATTGTTCGACGACTTCACGGTCATCCGGCAGAGAAGTCTTGATGAAGTCCGCCCCAATTTCTTCCGCGATGCGACACGCGTGCGCGTGGGCGCTCGGGCCAAATTTGTCAAGCGTCTCATCCACTACGTAGGTCGTGACAAGTAGCGGAATATTGAACTTCCTTGCCGCCTCGGCAACTCGAGCAACCAGTCGTACGTTCTCCAGGTCGCCGGGTGAGCCCAATTTAAACTCTGCGCATACAGCGTCTGCGCCACAGGCCACCGCGTGCTCTACCGTATTAAATACAACATGGTCTAGGCCACGGCTAAGCCGTCCTGTCAACTTCAAGATCACGCCGAGCTGTCCACTAGAATCCGCCGAAAGAGACGAAATTAGCCCGGGCCTCATCAGCACTGCGTCCGCTCCGCCACTGGCGGCCATCCCTACCACCGCGTCAGCATCTCGAAGGCCAGCCGGAAGACCGCTTGCCACGGCGTGATCCATGGCGAGAATGAAAGTATTTCCTGATTGCGAACCAAAAATCCGGCGCAGCCTAACCTCCTTACCCGAGAAAGACTGGACACGACCTGTTCTTGCGAACTGCACCGTTGTAGTACTGGACATAACGGGCCTCCTTCGCCTGGTCAGAGACTTCAAGACACGCACTGATCGACCCGATTTACCACGCACCGCACAACCTGACCGTAGTTGCTGTGATGATCGATTGTCAAGGGCTCTGAGGAAGTCTTCGCAGTAATGACGCTGATCCGTCTGACCAGTGCGGCATCAGGTTAAGGGGCGGCGGACGGCGGTTATGGTTCGATGACAAGCACGACTCGGTCGGGCTTGCTAAATAATGTCAACGCTTCTTCGATCCTAGCAAGCGGCAACCGATGGGTAATCAGAGGGTCGACTGAAATACTTCCGTTCTCGACGAGCTGCGCCGCCACTTCAAACCGGCCCGGCCGGTAGTGGTAACTCCCGACGTAGCGGATTCGTCGGTAATGCATCGCGTTGGGATCCATAGCGAAGACCGTGTCAGCGGGGCAACCACCGAAACCGACTACCACCCCGCCATCACCGACGAGCTCGAAGGCGAGCTGATAGGTCTGCGCGCTGCCCACAGCCTCGATCACTACATCAGCGCCACGTCCATCAGTGGCCGCGGCCAGCTGATCAGCACATCGTTCGCCGCTTTCCAGGGCGATCCCACCAGCCCACGCCACGCTGGCCGCGCGCTCGGGACGGTTGACTGCGCAAAAGACTCGGTCGGCCCCACGACAGCGCGCCAGTTGGATTTGGATGAGGGCCACCAGTCCGCACCCGAGCACCAGCACGTCTTGGCCGGGGCCGATGTCGGCCGCCTCCGTGGCGTCGAGCACGCAGGCGACGATCTCGGTGAGCATCGCGGCCGGGTAAGATACGCCGTCCGGAATCGGTGCGAGGTGGTCCGTCAGTGCGCCTCGAATACAGACGTACTCCGCGTGAGCCCCCGGTTCTATCCGGTACGCGGTGGTGCAGAGGGCAGGTTGCCCTCCGCGGCAGTTCGGGCACTGTCCGCACGACGGGTGGGGATCGATCGTTACCCGTTGTCCCGGGTGCAGCGGCGCAGCGCCCGCACCGACCGCAACCACATCGCCAGCGAACACTGTTCCTAGGACCGCCGGAGCAACCATTCTGGGATGCCCGACCCTCATCGCGCGGGCGAGAGCCGCACCGAACATCGCGGTACGCACCCGAACCACCACGTCCCCCGGCCGCTCCACCTTGGGCGTATCCAAGTTTTCAATGGTTAGCGGGAGCCCTGGACCATGCCAGACCGCGGCCCGCATCGTGGGCGGCAGCGTTGGTGTGCTGGTCACCGCAAGGTCTCTTCGGGTTTGCCAAGCAGCCACTGGTGCCGGGGATCGGTGTGGAAGTGAAGCTCTCGCTGGCTCCCCGCCAGCGCCCAAAGGTAGTAGAAGCGGTGTCCCGCCGCGACCACAAAGCTGTGGTAGCCCGACTCCACCTGAACAATGTCACCGTCCTGTACGACCGTCACCTCCCGATCCGACTCGACTGTCGGGTAGTGCAGGAATAATCCGAAGCCGGACGGCGGCGAAACCCGAACGTAAAACGATTCCTGGTGATGACTCTCGTCAGGCGGGTTGTGCTTATCATGTTTATGCGGGGGGTAGCTGGACCAAACTGCCCCGTCACTAAACGTCTCTCCGACCAATAAGCCGTCTGCCGGCTTATTTTGATCAATGAGGTTGTGAACCTCGCGCTGCGATACTCCGCTGCCTCGCCTCTCCACTGTAATCTCATCAGGAGTGACCAGGTACGGTTCGCGTTGCGTCGTCGCCGCGGCGGATGCTACGGCGTACCGCACGCCCGTCGGACCACCGGTGATTTGCCAGCCTCGGCCGATGGGTACATAGCAGGCCGTAGCTCTGCCGGAGAAGACGTCCGCTCTTTCCCCGAGATCCGTCCAGCGTGGTCCGCCCTTCGTAAACTCTATTGCGCAAGAGCCGCCCAAGATGATTACCACCGACTCCTGATCCGCCAGGAAGTTGTCCTCGCTTCGCTGCGGTTCCAGCGATGCCGCGCGCAGGAACACCGGCAACCCCGTTGCTTCCATTTCTACCTCTCTTAGACGTCGTCGCTCTCGCCGAAACGCTCTACCGAAGATTACCCGTCCAGTTCGAGCATCTCGTCGATCCGTGAGGGAACTCCGGTGGCGGCGGAACGGGTTAGTGCCTCGCCGGTCGCGACCGCGTAGGCGCCGTCGATCGCCCCGGCAGCGTTCGCGTCAGTCTTTGGCTCGAGCACTTTAGCGAGCATTCGCGCGTCCGCTCCGGAGTGCGTCCCGGGCTCGCGCGGAACCACAATTGTTCGCCTCGGCCGACCCCGTAGGTTGACTTCAAGCTCGTAGTCCGTCTGAACCGGCGCGCCGTCCGCGTCCCGAATCTCGTAGCGGGCCGACAACTCTCCCTTGGTCCCCTGGATGGTCAGCGTATAACCCTCCCAAGCGCAGCGAGCGGAGAGCGAGTAGTGCACCAGCACCCCAGTCGGATAGCGGATGACTGCATCGATGGTGTCGTCGATGTCGGCGTCCTCGGGTACCTCGTCGGTCACCGGCCAGGGACTCGAGCGGCCACGATAATGCTTGCGGCGCGTCCAGCCGACGACCTCGGTGGGATACTCACCCAACCACCAGTTGCACAAGTCCAGGTGGTGGCAACTCTTTGTCACCTGCAACCCGCCGGATGCCCATTTCTGCCGGTGCCAGCGGGTAAAGTAGCTGCGTCCGTGTTCGGCGGCCAAGCGGTAGGACAGAAAGATGCCGGTGATCTCGCCGAGAACTCCGGATCCCAGCAGGCGCTTGATCTCCTCATGCAGGTTTAAGTATCTGAGGTTGTGCGCTACCTGAACCACTGCTCCGGAACGGCGCTGCGCTGAAACAACTGCACTGGCCTGTCGCGCGTCGACGGTCATCGGCTTTTCGGTTAGGACTGCGGTCCCAGCGTCTAGCGCGGCCTCAATCTGTGCGCCGTGGACGTAATCCGGTGTCGTAACAATCAGGACATCCGGATGCATTTGCTCGAGCATAGGACGCACGTCCCCAGTGCAGAAGCCGGGTAGTGGCCATCGACCACTTGCCTCTGCCAGACGGTGTGGGTCTACATCCGCCATCGCGACGAGCCTTCCGCGCCCGATTACCTCGGGGTCTGTCAAATACGGTAGGTACAACTTGTGTGCCCGCGTACCTAACCCAGTGATGGCGTACCGCACCGGGGCAACCGAAGGCTTAAACATCGGCAGTTTGCAGCCAGTCGACCTCGGACGCCCAAGCATCGTGCTGGGGGCACCCCGCCCGTAAAACCCCGACGGTCCCCAGGTCGCGGTCCAGCACAAGCAGGTCAGCTGCCCTACCCACCGCAATGGTACCAATCTGATCCGAGAGGCCGATGACCGAGGCGGGGGTAACACTCGCCATGCGCACCGCGTCGACCAGCGGAATTTCCCCACGCAAGACTGCAAAGCGCAATATGTCAGCCAGGAAGCTGGTACTTCCGCAGAAAGACTCGCCCCTTGCGTCCAACGCGACGCCGTCGCTAACGATCCCCCGCGCCGCACCCATCTCAAAGGTGGCGCCCACCCTCAGGCCAGTGCCAGCCGAGGCGTCGGAGACCAGACTCAGGCGCGATGCACCGAGACAGCGGTAGGCGATGCGGACGAGGGGGACCGGCACGTGGCAACCGTCGGCGATTATCTCGGCGGTGAGGTCATTGGACCCGAGTACGTACTCCAGCAAGCCCGGCAAACGCCAGGGGCCGTTCTTAGCCAAGGTGCTCTGGCCGCTCCACAGGTGGGCGGCATGCCGTAGTCCGGCTCGGTGCGCTGAGTCCATAACCCGAGCCTCCGCACCGCTGTGCCCGGCCGACACCGCAACGTTTCGGGCGGCTAGAAAGCGGATCATGGCGTCGGCGCCGGCGAGTTCCGGCGCCAGCGTCACCAGCTTGATGTGCCGGGAGTTACCCAGGAGTGCTGGCCACGAGCCGTCGGACGGCGTGCGCAGCGCATTCTCCGGATGCGCCCCCCTGTAATCCCGACTGAGATACGGCCCCTCGAGGTGGCAGCCGATCGATCCCGATCCGGGTGGCAACCGGTCCTGTATTGCTAAAGCGGCCGCCATCTTCGCCGGCGAGTCACTCACGAGGGTTGCCAGCAGGCTGGTCGTGCCTGCGCTGAGATGAGCGCCCAGGACGGTCTGCCAGGCGCCTTCGTCCGCCTCGTTGAAGTGTCGGCCGAGCGCTCCGTGAGCGTGGAGGTCGACTAGCCCCGGTAAGACATACTGACCGCGCATGTCGAATGACCGATAGCCCGCCGGGGGTCGGCGCGGCGCGCCGACGTACTCGATGACGCCGTCACGCAGGAACAGCGCCTCGTCGGCGCCGAGCCGGTCAACGTGTACGACCGTCGCGTTCAAAAGGGCCACGCGAAGACTGCCTGTGTTGAAGCACCGAAGCTCCTGACCCTCTTGAACTTCCGCCTTGCGCGCTTGGGCGGGTGTCATGTGCGCGGGGCCTGACCGCTCGCCACCCGTGCGCTCGAACGTTGGAAGGGCCGGCGCTCGGCGTGCTGCTGTGAGTCCAGCCGTCGACCGTTGGTCCGCGCCGGTGAGTGGTAGACCTGTAGATACCCTGTGGCGAAGCGTTCGACCGAGAAGTGGCTTAACCGTTCGAGGGCATCGCGGCCGCGTCGGGCTCGGACGTCGGCGTCGAGCAGTTCCTCCACCCGCGCGGCGAATTGTTCAGCGTCATCGGCGGGAAAGAAGGACGCCGCGCCATCCGAGGTCTCACGATGGGCGGGTATGTCAGACAGCACCAACGGTAGGCTAGCTTGCATTGCCTCCAGCGCGGTCAAAGGGGTGCCCTCGAAGCGGCTCGCCGACACAAAAATGTCGCTCGTACGGAGCAGCGAGGCAACAATCTCCCGACGCCAGACAGCCCCGTACCAGTCGACCTGAGCTGCGACTCCCAAGTCGCTCGCGATCCGGAATAAGTCGGCGACCTCCGGTCCGTCGCCAATGATCCTAAGCCTCACATCGTGACCGCGACCGCGGAGGATGGCCAGCCCCCTGACTATGGTCACGTGGTTCTTGTGCGGCTGGATGCCGGCGAGGTCAATCAGCCACAGGCCCGGACCACGGGTGTGTTCGAAAACTGGTACTGGTGAGTCTGGTATGGCGTTATTGACCACCGTTATCAAGCCGGGCGATAGTCCAACCTCGTCGGTGCAATAACGTGCGACTGCGGTCGACACCGCGACTACATTCGAACAGCGACGCGACGCAAACCGGTCGATTCTGTTCGCCGACCGGCTACGGATATGCCTGTAAACGCTGTGATAAGTGATGACCAGTTTGGGGTGGTTTCGAAGAGCCCAGCGGACAGAGGGATAAATCTTTCCATCCCCGAAGTGAAGGTGTACCACGTGACCTTTACTAAGACTTTGCAAGCGTCTGAGCCGCAGCACCCATGGTCCGTCAAGTACGTGGGTCTCGACGGCGTCATCCAGTTCGGTGATGAGGGCATTACGACGGGACGTGCCAAGCACCACGACACGGACAGATACGCCGCGTGCCACCAACTCATTCGCAAGTAGAGAAACTACACGTTCAAGCCCGCCAACCGTAAAATAGCGCAGAACTAGGCACACAGGCGCGTCCATTAGTTCGGGCATCGAAGCCTCCTTTAGTGGGGTGGCTGGATCACCGCGCGATCGGTACTACAGGTGTTGCCCACGGGTGGTTCCACCGGTCGAGCGCCGCCAACCGACATAGTTCGTCACCGCAACGGCGGCTGTTGCAGCACTCCATCTCCCGCGCCCTGAGGGTTGACGGTACAGCGTCGGCGGCGTGTTGAACAGACCAACAGGCCCCGAAAGTTTGCTTGACAGGGACCTTGGAACGGTGTAGACCGGAATTGTGCGATTCATGCTGATGATCGTGTGTAAGGGCAACATCTGCCGTTCGCCGATGGCGGAAGTCGTACTCCGTGAGCGCTTCGCGAGAGCGGGGCTGGGTGACGAGGTACATGTCAGTTCCGCTGGCACAACTGGCGAGGAGACAGGTAAACAGCCCGACTGTGGTGCTAATGCAATCCTCATCGAGGCTGGCTATCCGGACCTGCAGCATCAAGCCCGACAAGTCACCGCTCCGGACATTCTTCGACAAGACCTGGTGCTCGCCATGACGGTTGAGGGAGTGGAGTGGTTGCAACGACAGGCCCCGACCGAGGAGTCGGCGAGGCGCGTTGCGTTGTTTCGGTCCTTCGGGGCGGCTGAGGGAGGGGATGGTGAGGGTTTTGCCAACCACTTGAAGGCAGGTGGGGCACTGGATGTGCCGGACCCGGTACACGGTGACCTCGACTCTTTTCGTGAGGCCCTGCAGCAGATCGAGTCTGCCGCGGATCCGATCGTGCGTAATGTGAGGGAGCGAATAGGCCGCTAAGAAGGCGAGTTAGTCAAAGCCCTCTCCGAGGGGCCCTTTACGCCAAGTTGGACTCCCATCTTTAAAGCATTCTAGGATGGGCGATCCTTTAAAAGCTGTCCAGTGCTGCCCGGCGTCAGTCTGCGACTCGAACGGGGAGGCTATATGGGCTCAATGCACAACGCCTCAGCTACCGGCAGACGAGAGTCTCTGTGGACTCATCACGATTTCCTCAAGATGTGGGCCAGCCAGTTTGTATCGAGTTTCGGGACTTCGCTGGCAGACTTCGTGTTGCCATTACTTGTCCTCACGCTAACCGGGTCGCCGGCGCGAGCTGGAGCGGTGGCGGCGGTAGAGAAGCTCCCCTACGTGTTGTTAGCGATTCCAGCCGGCGCAATTCTCGATCGAATCGATCGACGAAGGGTCATGGTTGCCTCTAACGCTGTTCGATCGATCATCCTCGCAGGTGTGGCGCTTTATCTCGGATTTAAAGCCACGTCACTTGGGATTCTCGTCACCGCAATCGTATTGTCAGGCCTTTGTTTCGTATTTTTTGATGTGGCCGACAATGCTGCTTTCCCACGGTTGGTTCCGAAGAGCCGGTTAGCGCAGGCCAGTGGCTGGATGGAAGGTAGCGTTGCTGTCTCACAGCTAGCCGGACCAGCCGTCGCCGGTCTCATCTTGGGCATCTCCACGACCGTCACGATCGGCGCTTCTTTCGTCTACGGCGCGGACGCCTTAGCATTAGTTGGCTCGGCAGTCGCGGTGTTGAGCATTCGAACCTCCTTAGCTCCGCCCCCGGCGGTGTCAATACGGCCGTCGTTACTACGATCGGCTAGAGAGGGTGTGGTGTACGTAGGTCGCCACCCCGAACTGCGGCGTCTGGCCCTTGCAAACTTCGTCAACTGTCTATTACTGGCCACGGTGACTCTTTCCTTCATTACGACCGCTCGGCAAGAATTCGCCGCGAGCGGCGGGTTAACAGGCCTCGCCCTTGCGATAGGCGCCACCGGCGGCGTGGTGGGTAGTTTACTAACCGGCACACTGGCGCGCCGATTCAGCGCACGCCGGATCATGCTGATCGCGGGTTTGTCATGGGGGGTTGGCGAAGCTGTTTTCAGCGTTGCTTCTTCTATAACGTTCCTTATCTTCGGCTTCGTTATGGTGTCACTTGTTCGTCCAATCTATTTCTCCATTTTGTACGCTTACCGGAACCTCATTATTTACGATAGCATTCGTGGACGCGCGAATAGTATGTATCGGTTGCTTGCTCAAGCCGCTGAGCCTATAGGTCTGCTACTGGCCGGGGCGGCGCTTCAGACGCTGGGGCCACGACCGTTCGCTGCCATTGTCGCCGCTCTTTTCTTGGTTAACGCGCTGGTCGCAAACACGACTCCTGTAACTAAACCGGTTCCCGTTGATAGACTCACAGAATCGATTGGGTGATCAATGACTACAGGAACAACCCACCAAAGTGAGCTCGATGCCCTGCCTGCAGAACGAGTCGTCGTCGTCGGTGTCGGGTATGTCGGCCTGCCTTTGGCGGTGGCCTTGGCGGTCGCGGGGCTCGATGTTTTAGGGTTCGATCTAAACAGTCGGCGTGTCTCTCAACTAAAGGCAGGACAGGACGCCACTGGTAGCTGCAACGAGGTCGACCTGGCGTCCAGTGGGTTGTCGTTCTCGGACAAACCCGCTGATATGAAGGGTCACACCTGTTACATCGTGACTGTTCCGACGCCACTCACCCCAAACGACGAACCGGACCTGAGTAATTTGGTGGCGGCCTGTACGAGCATTGGCCAGGTGATCGTGTCAGGTGCGCTGGTAATAGTCGAGTCGACGGTGTATCCGGGCGCTACTCGCGAGGTTTGCCGGACCGTCATCGAGGATGAGTCCGGCTTGACCTGTGGTGAGGAGTTCGGGCTCGCTTACTCCCCGGAGCGTATCAACCCAGGTGATAGCGAGCACACGCTTTCGACGGTGGTGAAGTTAGTGGCGGGGTATGACGCGGAGTCTTCCGCTCGCGCCATCCACCTCTATCGGCGGATCGTCTCGGTCGGTGTGGTCGAGGCGCTGAGCCTCGAGGTGGCCGAGCTCGCGAAGATCGTCGAGAATAGCCAGCGTGATCTAAATATCGCGTTCTCCAACGAGATCAGTCGGATCTGTGTTCAACTGGACCTGGACACGATGACAGTGCTAGAGGCCTGCGCGACTAAGTGGAACTTTCAAGCGTTCCGTCCCGGCCTGGTGGGAGGTCACTGCATACCAGTTGACTCGCATTATTTGATCCACCGCAGCCAGGTGAAAGGCTACTTTCCCCAGTTGTTGGCGGGCGTCCGCGAGACTAACGCGGGTATGCCTGGCTTCTTAGCCCAACGGCTGGTGAGGAAGCTTGACAGCCAAGGGATTCCGCCGAGTGAGGCATCCGTTGCGTTGCTTGGGGCCACCTTCAAGGCCGATGTGCCTGATACGCGCAACAGCGGTGCAGTCTCAGTACTTGAGCAACTGATCGCGTTCGGAGTCGATCCCGTGATATGCGATCCTCTGCTGTCACTAGAGGAGTTGTCGTCGATGTTCGGCCGGCGAGCGGTATCGGTGGAAGAACTCGAGGATCTCGATATGATCGTGGTACTCGTTGATCACCATAGCTACAAAGAGGACATTCCGAGTGTGTTGCGAACGGCTCTGCGGCCCGGCGGAGTGTTTGCCGACTTCGCAAATCTGCGGCAGCTAAAGGACATGCCTGCTGATTTGTCCTATATGCGGCTATGAAGCGTGTTAAATTTAAGACGGCGTCCGTTTACGTCGAGGCGCTGGTTCGGGCCGTGACACGCGAAGGGGCTAACCGATGTAGGCGTGTGTGCGACTGCCGTTTGAGTACTTGTGAGGCTCACGTTTCGTGCGTCGGTAGTGTTTGACGGTCGATAAGCACTCGGTAGCGATTGGAGACAGGTATGCGGATTGCTATTACAGGCGGCGCTGGATTCATCGGGGCCAACTTAGTGCGGCGGATGGCGGTCACGGAGGCGGTATCCGAGGTACGAGTCGTGGACGACCTGTCAACAGGTCGGGTCGAGAACCTGGCAGGGATGCGAGTGGTGCAGTACCGCGGGTCCATTCTTGATCCCCAAGTTCTCGACGCTGCGTTCCAAGGAGTGGACGCCGTGGTGCACTTGGCCGCGCTTCCTTCCGTTCCGCGGTCCTTGTCTGATCCTATTGCGAGTCATCATGCCAACGCGACCGGGACCCTGCAGGTATTGGAGGCGGCACGCCGCGCAGGTGGGGTGTACGTGACGGCCGCCTCGTCGTCATCTGTGTACGGGGCCGAAGCTCGTATGCCGAAGGTGGAGTCGATGCGCGCCGCGCCGCTGTCTCCCTACGCGGTCAGCAAGTTGGCTACCGAGGCGTATCTCGGGGCTTATTACCATAGCTTTGGTTTACCAGTTCTCGCGTTTCGGTTGTTTAATGTCTTCGGGCCAATGCAGGCAGCTCGGCATCCCTATGCTGCGGTAATACCGAAGTTCATAGATGCGGCCCTGGGGGAAGGGCCGCTACTCATTTACGGGGACGGGTCCCAGACCCGGGATTTTACATATGTCGATAACGTGTGCAGAGTCCTTACCGAGGCGGTGCTGAACCGGAGGGTGAGTCCAGACCCCGTTAATCTTGCCTTTGGTGGACGGGTGTCGTTGATGAGCGTGGTCGCCATGCTGGAAAGAGTCCTTGGACGTACGCTGCCGGTGACCCACTCCCCTCCACGAGCAGCTGACGTGCCGCACTCCCAGGCGGATACTCAGCGGTTGCGCATGCTCTTTCCTGGGGTTACGCCGGTGGACGTCGAAGAAGGGTTGTCACGCACCGTCGAGTGGGCGCAGTCACAGGCGGCGGGCCAGAGGCCGGGAGGGGGGTCGGTCTAGCCGTGACGTTGAACCGGCGCCAGACTAGATCGGTGGGTCGGTCCGCCGCGGGCCCGGTGAACTGGGCCGGGCGCTATCTCACCCGCGATGGGACCCGGTACCGGGTGTGGTCCTGCGCCGGGCACCTCGCCGACGGCCAGGACTGGCTGGAACGCCCAGGGCGTCGAACCGGGCCTTCCACTTACTCAGACACTGCCGCGACACCCCGGCCTCGGCCGGACATGCGCGATCGCACGGACCTGGCAGCGCCGGACCAGCCGCAACTTCCCGGTCGGGGTCAACGGGGCATTAGCGTGACCACGCGGGTCTCCTTCTGGCTCAGGACGTGTTGTCAGCGCTTCACATCCTGCCGACGGAGACCCGCTTCGCCGCCTACCCCACGCTCACCCCCGCGTCACCAACCTCATGCACCGCAACAACTAGTGCGGTTGCGGCCGTGGGGGGTGCCGGTGGCCGAGCTCAGCAAGGCCGGGGTGGGGAAGAGCCGGTTGCGGGTGGTGTGCCGGGACCACGGCCCGGACCCCGTGACGGTGAGGGACCCCCTCGCCGGGGCGGGGTGGGTGGACACCGCGACCGCGGCGAGAGCGGTGCTCGGGGTGTCGGTGGCCCGGCTGCTGGAGCACACCGCCCGGGCCGAGGGCGACGGAGTCGCGGTGATGGCCGGGTAGACCCGGCTGTGGCCCGGACCGTCGCTACCCGAGTGGTGGGCAACGCAGCGGGTCGACACCCGGCCAGCCGCGCGGGTACGGCGGGACGGCCGCGCCGACCAGATTCAGGCCCTGGTCGCTGGCGGCAGGACTGTCCCGGCTGCGGCCGCCGAGGTCGGGGTGGACCCGTCGAGCGCCTACCGGTACCTGCGGCCCGGGCTGCGCCGGGACTGAGTCGGGGGTCCGGACTGCTCGGCCGGCGGCTGGGGCACGTGTTGGGCCGGCCTGCCGGCCGGCGCTGCCGCCCGGTGGTGGGGGTAGGGGGCGTGGCGGGTCACCGATCCTGACCGGGTGGGGGCCCGACCTGTCAAGGCCGCTTCGCGCCGCTGCGCGGTCGGCTCCGCCGAGCCCTGACAGCCCACCCTCACCCTGTCCGACCCGGTTCCTGACCCGCCGCACCCCGCGGCGCGACCCCAGGAGCCCGCGATGGACGACGACCGCTTCGACGACCTCGACTTCGACGATCTGGATGATGACCTGTTCCCGGTGTGCGGGCCGGGGCAGTTCGGTCGCCGGCACACCGACGAGTACGGCGTGACCTACGTGGTCGACCACTTGGTCGGGTTGGGCTGGGTGTGGGTGCCGTGGGAGACCCCGGGCGACCGGGGGTGACCCTGGCCCGGGCCGTTACCGTCCCGGCCGCCGTTCCGGCGGCTGGGACGGTGATGGTGGGGACGACGGCCGTAGGGCCGCCGGCCGTCCGGTGCGCGCAGCCTGATCGGGCGCCCGCTGGTGCCTACGGTGCCCGGGTGAGCACCGACCCGGACCCGGTGACCGCCGGCCGGTTCCTGACGTTGGAGCAGGTCGGTGACGAGCTCGCGGTCAGCCGCGCCCAGGTGTACGCGATGGTCCGGGACAAGACCCTGCTCGCGTTGAAGGTCGGTGGCCGGGGGAAGTGGCGGGTAGAACGGTCGGAGTTGGAGGCCTACATCGCGCGGCTGTACGTCGAGGCCCGAGCCCGACCCGCGGTCACGGTCGACGACGACGAGGTTGTCAGTGACGGGTGAGCGGATCACCGGGCGCCTATCCGCGCGGGGTGAGCCGGGTCTCTGGAGTGAGGGCCGGGGTGTGGGGCGGAGCCCCGCGGTCTTGTAGGCCGGCCCGTCAGGGCCGGCGGTTGGCCTGGTGGCTGGTCGGATCGGGGTGGAGTCGGGTTCTCCGTCGTTCGGGCGGGGCTTCGTCTGCCGGGCCATGCCGGGCCGGGGCAAGGTCGGGGTCCCCTGCGGGGTGGGCTTGCGGCGGCCCGGTGCGGTCTGGGACCCCTCGGGCCGATCGGGCGGCGAGGGACCCGACCGGGACCAGCCACCCCACACCGACCCCCAGTAGCCGGCCGGGTCTCAGCGGTCCGGGACAGCAAAGCGTGTTGGTGGCCGCGTGGGGTCGTCGACCCCGTGGATGCGCCGGTCGCCGAGCCGGTTGTGTGGGACGGCGCGAAGTGGGCTTCGTCGAGGTCGACGGGCGTGGTCGTCGGGGTGAACCGACCGGTCGACCCGGTGCCCTGGCCGGTCTAGGACCCAGGGCAACACGGGTGAGCCAGGGCAACACGGGTGAGCCAGGGCAACACGGGTGAGCCAGGGCAACACGGGTGAGCCAGGGCAACACGGGTGAGCCAGGGCAACACGGGTGAGCCAGGGCAACACGGGTGAGCCAGGGCAACACG
>JAABVA010001425.1_pt1 | contig 25772 bp, 26 predicted proteins | sample 5560331 | NCBI WGS metagenome assembly JAABVA01 (sample SAMN12812661, study PRJNA571458) | rock metagenome | isolation source: Antarctica rocks | place: Antarctica: Victoria Land, Mt New Zealand sud | collected 2016-01-07
GACATCATCTCGTCGCTCTGGTGAGAGCCGGAGCGACGTTCAAGAATGGGAAGTTAGTGGAAGGAAACAACGAGGAGAAGGTCGCCGCGTGATCGGGAGCCGATCCACAACTTTTGACAATACCTCCAGGCGGGTCAATAACAGTGCAAACCGCTGTAGGTAGTAGGCACTTCACAGGAACAATAATACCCGAGGGATGACCATGGCGCATCGGCCAGGCAGCATATTTTGCACGTTTAGTGAGTCAAGCTCACTACCAAAGAAGGAGCGGAAAATTGGACTTACCCGAGGTAGCGGACAGTTTTTCCTTACGCCACCGCGACCTCCTTCATTGTAGCCTGCTCATAACCTGAGGGGCTCAAGTAAGCAAGTGATGAGTGCCGTCGAACCCGGTTGTAGAACCCTTCGATGTAATCGAAGATGGCGGTCTTGGCAGCCTCCCGGCTGAGAAAGCGATGCCTGTGGAGAAGGTTCGATCTTTTTGCACAATTTCCGATTTGCGTTGAAAAATTTATGGATCGTTCGAATTATTATCATCTACTCTCTTCGCGCGGCTAGGGTAGTTGGCGCATTATATTCCCGCCAACAGCCAACGCTCAACCCCAGAAACTACTCTCACTCCAGCTTCCTTGAAGTTGCGAACACAACGATCTCGTGAAAGAAGCTTCTCAATACTGTCACCATACAGACAACCATCCCCCCACTAGCAGCAGCGACTAACAAGGCAAGCTCTAAAGCATTCGGCAATGCACTTAGGTCCAATAACTCGAGAGAAAAAACGGCCGCTGCTCCACTCGCTGCCAGAACTACCCCGGGCAATAAAGCCCAGCCTAATTCCCAAAGACTGATCCCGAATACACGACAGGTGATCAGCATAGTAGCCCAGGAGCTCAGGCTCAGAACGGCTACTACGCTCAGGGCTATAACCTCAATCCCCCGGGCCGCAACCAATAAAACCGCTCCTGCTAACACGAGGCTTTCAACGAGGTTAACCTTGAATGGCACATTCGGGAACCCGTTCGCCCGGAGCATGTCCGAGCCAGGAACGGAGATACCCCGAAAGATTCCGGCTACGACCATGACTTGCATGGGGAAGACGGCCGGCTGCCACCTCTCTCCAAGAAGTCCCACGACCAGTGGGGCCAATACAGCCAGCATTACGAGAAGCGGGATAACTAACCCACTGATGATCTGGACCATCTTCAAATAAACGCGCCGGGCGTAGTCCGGATTCTCTTGCAAGATAGCAAAGGTAGGAAACGATATGCGAGAGAGTATAATGACGAAGTTGGTAACTGGGTAATTGGACAGGTTGAAGGCCAGCGTATAAAAACCCAAAGGCCCAGCTCCTAGTATGTGGCCGACGATGAGAAAATCGATATTAGAAGCAACCTGCCTCGCTACCTCAGAGCCCAGAATGTGCTTGGCGTAAAAGGCTATCTCTCTCAAGGAAGCCCAGTGTATTCGGAATATTGGCCACCAACGGGTTATTACTATTATTAACGCACACCGGACGGTCTTCTCGGCCACGTACCCTACACCAAAGCTCAAAACTCCAACCCCTAAGAGTAGTAACGCGATGGTAGTCACTGCTGCTCCGAAGGCCGAGCCAATCTCTGCCAGGGCACGACTCTTGAACCTGAGTTTCTTGCGCAGCAAACCGTCTGGCACGTAGAATATTGCATCCGCGATGAGCCCCAGCCCCATGACCCTCAGTACGTTTGTTATCTCCGGCTCTGCGTAAAACAGAGCGATCCAGGGAGCGGCTAGGAAGAGCCCTGCGGCCGTGACAAACCCGCCGAGGACGTTTGCGGTAAACGCTGTGTTCAGAAAATGCTCGTCGGGCTCCTTACGATAAACCACTGCCTGCCAGATGCCGAATTCGGTAATTGTCTCCCCAATGAAGATAAAGATAGAGCAGAGGTTGATGGCCCCGTACTCCCTAGGAGAGAGCAGGGCCGCAATGATCAACATGATTGCCATACGAGCGATCTTACTCAGCCCATAAGGACCAAGTAACCAGACTGATCCCCTGAAAACTCTTCTTCCTAGCGGATCACCTGAGTTATCGTGCCCAATCAATTCAACCTCCTGGAGTGGTCGGCTGCCTGGATCCGCTAGCCCTTCGCAAGAAGCTTTCGAGCACTGTACAGGTTAGGATCTGCAGAAGAAGTACTGTATCCAAAAACATCAACTACTGCTTCTCAAAGCCTCTATTTTATGAGAAATATCTCTCGGCTGTGTAACCAGGCCCCACAAGAATCCACTACCCCAAGCTAAATGGGTGGTTGCGTATATAATGGCGAGTCTCCACCAGCGAGGTCTGCTACTTTCGTGCATTGAAAGGTTTGCCGAATATAGACATAAGAACAACCCATATGCAAACGGCAGGAGTAACAGCTTTGGCCTCCTAAAACCTAAGACGGTCGAAGTTACAACTCCTGCGGTGACGAACACGGGAAGTAATTGACGAAGGCGTAAACTCCGAGGGTGGCGCTTAACCACTTGCCATTTCCAGTAGCCGTAGCGGAAACGTTGCCTCACCAGTCGGCGGAGGCTAGCGCGAGCAACAATCGTGACCTGTGGGTACGGTAACGACCAGACCCCAAATCCTTGCAGGTTGGCTCGGTAGTCGAAGTCAAAGTCCTCGTTCGTCAGCAAATTCTCGTCGTAGCCCCCGATAGCCTCCCATAATTCTCGACTGTAGCAGTGCCAAGGGGCATGGTCGACTCGCGTAGGCTCGCGCAAGTTTCCTCTTGCGAGCGTACCTCCCGTACCAAGTATAGTATTGAGTGCCAGGGCGATCTCCCTCGCAAGCCTAGTGTCGGCACCAGGTATGATCCGCGTAGTGGGTCCTACAACATCCCGCCCCGGTTCGCGCAGAGCGTTCACGAGCGATTCGAGGTAGTCGCCGGGCAGCCGGGAGTGCGAACCGAGAGGGATGATGTATTTGCCACGTGCTTCCGCTACGGCGGTGTTCCACGCGTCTGGAATCGTTCCCGAAGGGTTGTCTACCACGCGGAGATCGTATGGCATATCCAAAGCCTGAAACCTCGCAAGTACCTCTCGGGTTCCGTCGTCAGAAAGTCCGTCGGCGATCATGACTTCGAAGGGCTTAGGGAAAGACTGGTCTGCAAGGTCGCGCAGAAGCTCCCCTATTGTAGCAACTTCGTTCTTGCAGGCAATGACAACGCTAAGCTCCATAATGATACTTACCCTTTCGATGCGTCTGCGTACCTTACCTGGATTTTTGGGTGCGTTTTGGTGAATGAGTTGAACTGTTCCTCGCGCTTGAGCCGGGACATTGTCCACAGAATGGCGAGTGCCCACCAGACAGTTGGCAGGGCAAAACTATCTACGCTCATGAAGTCGACTACTAGCGTCACAACAAGGACTACGGAGAACACAGTAACTTCTATACGTCGGAATGTCAGAGCATATACGAAGTGCGCCGTGACGAAGGCAGCAAAGATGGCCGTCCCTACAAGCCCCGTCTCAGACAAAGCCCGGAAGACCATGTTTTTTGCGTTCGGCAGTCCTTGGTTAATTATGTCGCCTCTCATATAACGTTGAACTTCATACTCACTGTAGGCCCAAAGGGGAACGTTTCTGTAAAAGTAGAATGGCGATTGCCCTAGTCCGACGCCTGTTACCGGCGACTCTGAGAAAGTATTCCATGAGCTCATCCAGAATGCCTCCCTACCGCCTGCGCCTACCTCTTTTGAAAATGAGTAATCAAGCACCGACAACGGCGAACTGCCGAGAAGGTCAAATGTTTCGCGAACGTAGGGGCTTAAAAGGGAAACCACCACCGTTACGAGCACTACCGAAGGCAAAATAACTGCCGAAACCAAGAAGTCCTTAGCTGACTTCGTCTTGATAAGTCGAAAAACACCCACTATCAGCACGCTTACAACGGAAACCACTAGGCCCAACCTGGAAAAACTCATGGCAAGCGCAGCCATAAAGAGAGCGAAGATGAGCCAGCTAGGCTGCACAAGCAAGCTCCGATCTCCAGCGCGAATTCGCCACCGGCGGGTTCCGGAGGGATCGAAACTTCGCGCAAGAACGATCGATAACCCAAGGACAGTCAGCTGACTCGCCAACCACGAGGGCTCCAGTGTAAATCCTCGAGCACCCTCTCTTGCATGGCTGTTGACCGCAATGAAGCTGGACAAAAAATGATCGAGGGCCTCGTAAACCGAAGGTAAACCCAGAAGAGCGATGCCTTGGACGATCGCGACGACAGCGTTGGCGCTTAACCCAATCAAAATCCAGCGTAATGTGAAAGCCAGTTCCTGACGGTTGGTGGTCATAATAATCGCCGTCACGTAGAAGGCCACGCCTATGAAAAGCGTGATGCTGCTGGCGAAAGCACTCTGGAGGGCATCGCCAGCCCCGGGCTTTATGACGGGTATGTGGGTCCCGTAGCTTATAATCTGCCAAACCGTCACAGCTACTGCCCAGATAGCAAACGAAATTAGTATCCAGATCGGAGAGTTGGCCAGCACGCGTCGACGGCGCGCGCTGGCGAATCCGAGAAGTAGAGTTGGCGGCATGAATACAAGACTTAGCGGAGACACAGTGGCCCCAAGTGGAAGCCACGGGAAACTAGTGACCGGCAACGTCACAAGTGTAAGAGCCCATAATAATTTCACAACTGAAACGTTCACTATAAAGCCATTCCTTCTAGGAACACCGAAGGCTGGAAATCTAATAAGTCAGCCTGTCTCTAGTAGTCCTCCACTATGAATTCGATGGGTAAAGACGTCCCAGCTTCTCCCGAGCATCCTCCGCTGTGAAGCGCCAATCTACTGTTGCTCCTCTCTCGTTGCGCTCGGTCTCCCATGCTCCTACCTCCTCCGTGAGCGTCTCGGCCTCAGGGATACGCCTGCCTGAGAGACACTGCCTGGCGAGCACCGAAAACTCTATCTCTACCTGATTGAGCCACGAGCCGTGCTTGGGCGTGTAGTGGAACTCCAGCTTGCGCAGGATGTCTCTGGCCTCCTTCGGCTCGAATGCTCGGTAAAGCGCCGCCGGAGTGTGGGTGTTGAGATTGTCCAAGACCACCCTGATCTTCTCGGCCAGTGGGTAGTGCTCTTCTACCAACGCTCGCATCTGAGCAGCGAAATCCACCGCCGTACGCCGGTCGGTAACTTCGAGGTGGCGCCTGCCTGCCTTCGGTTCGAAGCAGGCGAAGAGGTTGGCCGTGCCTCGGCGAGAGTATTCGTAATCGTAGCGCGCTGGCCGGCCCGGCCTTGCTGGAAGCGGTGTGCGTGTCTCGACCACCAGTTGGTAGGGTAGCTCGTCGAAGCAGACCACTGGACGCTTCGGATTGTAGGGCTCCTCGTAGAGATCGAGCACGTCCTCCATACGCCAGACGAACTCCGCTCCCACCTTCGGGATACACCACTGCTTTCTCACCCACGGCTTGAGATCCCCTTTTTGAGCATGCGCCTGACCGTCTCGCCCGAAACTTCTTCGAGGAGTCCCACTTCAACTATCCTGTCGGCAAGCATCTGCATACTCCATCGCTTTCTGCCCTCCGGCGGATCGGAGCAAGCCAAAGCCACCAGGTACGCTTCCTGGTGGCCGTCGAGCTTACACTGCGCTCCAGGCCTTGGTCGCTCCGAAAGCGCCGCCTCGGGGCCTTCCTCAACAAAACGTTTGCGTACCCGCTCGACGGTGGTCACTGCGGTACCGAGGACTGCGGCTATCTCCTTGTCGGTGCAGCCCTCATTGGCTGACAAAAGTATCTGTGCCCGACGGAGCTTGCGGGCGCCGATGGTGCCTTTGGTGGTCAACTCTTCCAGCCGCCCCTTCTCCTCCTTGCTGAGGTCTACCACGTACTTCTTCATCGTCTTATCCCTCCCGAACCGTTGGGGAAACGCGGCTTTCGTAAGAGGATTACCCACTATATACACCGTGGAGACGTACTAGCCCAAAGCCTGGTCATCTTGATGCAGCGAAGAAATCTTTAACTTCCTCCGCTACTCGCCAGATCTGGTCCGAGCGTAGTTCGGGAAACATTGGTAGAGATAACATACGCTCTGCCAGTCGCTCCGCTTCGGGAAAATCTTTCCTACTATATCCAAGGTCAGCATAAGCTTGCTGCAAATGAATCGGGATTGGATAGTGGACACCGGTGTGTATTTCGGCTGCGTTTAAGCACTCCTGTAAGGCAGCACGCTGCTCAGTTTCGATAATGAACAGATGGTAGATATGCGTCGAATAAGGCACCCTTTGTTGGAAAACTAGATCACCCACTCCTGCCAACAACTCTTTGTACTCCTCAGCATGTGTAGCCCGAGCCTCATTCCATTGCGGCAGATAGCGTAGTTTGACCGTTAAAATCCCTGCTTGCAGCGTATCAAGTCGGGCGTTCACCCCCTTTTCAACATGGTGATATTTTGCCTGTTGTCCATAGTTGCGCAGTCGGCGTAGCCGCCCAGCTAATTCTGTATCGTTGGTCGTAACCATCCCGCCATCGCCGTAGGCTCCGAGATTCTTGCCGGGATAGAAACTGAAGCAACCCGCGATCCCGATAGAGCCACACGGACGCCCTTTGTACAGCGTTCCGTGGGACTGTGCCGCATCCTCGACTACATACAAACCATGTTCTCTAGAAATCTCTAGGATCGGATCCATGTCTGCGGCTTGGCCGGTCAGATGCACGGGGATGATAGCCTTTGTGCGAGGAGTAATTGCCGACTCAATCAGGTTCACATCGATATTGTAGGTTGCCGGATCACAATCCACTAGTACCGGTCGAGCACCAACGTCACTAACGGCCAGCGCGGTAGCAATATAAGTGTTGGCGGGCAATATTACTTCATCCTCCGAACCAACGTCTAGCGCCATCAGAGCCAGGCGCAGGGCGTCTAAGCCGCTGCTGACTCCGACGGCATCTTCGGTTCCGAGAAAGCTTGCGAAAGCTTTCTCAAACTCTTCGACTTGCGAACCCAAGACAAAGTTACCTTGAGATAGAACCTGCTGGATTGCGGAGTCGATTTCGGCCTCGATACTCGCATGCTGCATAACAAGATCTACAAACGGGACGGTCTTCAACAAGTTATCTCTCCCAGTCCTCTACCGAAGCAGTACCGATTACGTAAAGCGTCAAGCCACTGCCCCGAAGCACGTGCGCTTCTAGAGGGCTTGGAATTTCCTTTATGGTTCATGAGTCGTCATCAATCTCGATAATGTGGATCTTGATTTCAACCTTCTTCCTTAGCGGAATCATTCCACTGCCTTTCTGATCTCCATCCTAGCTATATTGGCAGCGCAGCGCTAATGGAAGCAGAACGAGCCTTACGAGACGCTCCTTCTCCGGTAGACAGCCCAGTGACACTCACCGCATAAGAACCGCAATCTATAGGTTCAGCTCATACCACTCGTATACGATCCCACCTGCTCCGAAGCTTGTCTTGTACCGCTGCAGTCCCGTATTGAGCCTTCTATCATCTGTATCTTCGACGCCTTCGGTACTGATACCAAAATCGAAGTAACGAGTCCCCCACTCTTGGCTCTTATCGATAGCATATTTTAGCACTGCGGTCTGTGCAGCCACTTCTCGGCCCAAGGTCGAGCTGGCGATATACTGAGTGTGAATAACCATAGGCGTACGAAACAGGACAACACCCGCTACAACCTCATCCTTCACCATGCCGACTACGCATTCGATCTCCTTAGGGAACAGGCTCTGCAAGCGTTGGATATGTTCAAGGTTGTGCACTGGAACCCTGCCATGTTTGGTAGCAAGGTTCTCCTCAAGGACGGGCCAAAATGGCTCGAGGAAGCTTGGCCCACGCGCGATTTTCACACAATTCCTTCGGGCTTTGTTTAGGTCTCTACGCCGGAGTTTGCTCAATCCCGGTCGGTAGGCCAAATCGATAGTGGCCGATAGTTCGCATCGACAACGCACAGCCTCAAGGCGGAAAAGGGCATACAAGTCGTCGGCCGAGGGAACCCGATGGTAAATGGACGGGACGACTTTGTATCTCAGGAAGCGCAAACCGGCCAACCGGTACTTCTCGACGATAGCCTGCATCGCCTCCTGCAACATGTCCCCCCTGAGAGATCCGGCATGGACGATGCCCCCGTAGGTAAGACCCGGATGGCTTACCGAACGATCTTGCTGCGTAGGGTCGAGGGCTGCAGGGAATACGCCTATGATACGCCCTCGTTCATCTTCGAGAACAAGCGAGAGATCTTGAAACCGACCACCGTGGTAGGAGAGGAATTTGCGCCGGTGCATAAACGTGCCGTTCCAAGATTCTGCTATCAAGCCTTCCCAAGCCTCCGCATCTTGCTTCTCATACGGGCGAACGGATATCCGCCTTCGCGGGGCTTCTGCAAACCCTTGTAACGTCATGACCTCCGCTCTCCGTGATCGTGCCACAACTCGATCGAGCTTCCGTGTTGGCGATAAGCTAAACCACACATATCGCACACCGAAAATTCGTCGTTGAATCTGAGCGGCTGCCCACACTGACAGACCCATTTGGCTTGGCGAGCTGGATTACCTATTACCAAGGCGTGCGGGACGACATCCTTGACGACAACGGCTCCCGCCCCGATCATAGCGTACTCGCCTATCACGATACCGCCAAGGAGTATTGCGCCTGCTCCTAAGGAAGCCCCTCGCTTGACAAGCGTGGGCACGAGCCATGTTTTATTTTCATCCCGCCACCGCGTCTGCGGCAGCCACCGGGAGCGGGGGTAGAGATCATTGGTAAAGAAAACATGGGGTGCTACAAACACCCCCTCCTGAAGTGTCAATCCTTCGAACAGCATGTTCCCATTTTTCACAACAACGCCGTCGCCAAGCACTACCCCTGACTCGATGAAGCAATGGTCACCGATATTACAGTCCTTGCCAATGGAGGCACCTTCCATTATATGCGTATATGCCCATACCGTCGTTCCTTCACCAATTTCTTTTGACTCCACAAACGCCGTTGGATGCACAGCGTCATGCTTCCCAGTATTCTTTGTCATAGAGTTGACTGGTTTGGGCTCACTCGCGTCGGGCTACCACCTTGCTGCATGGAGACATCAATCGCTTCCAAAGCCCTGACTACCCCCAAGCCGAACCCACCGTCCGAACGTGAATGGCGCCCGTCTCGCAGAGACTCAAGAAATTCAACCGCCTGCAATTTCAGCGGTTCATCAAAAGGTACTTTCGGCAGACGTATGTCCCCATCCCACATCGACAGGTGCAGGTATTCCCCGAAATCTCCGTAATCTTGAACGGCGCTGGCTCCCCTATCGTAGATGGCAATTGGTGAAGCCATTTGCAAATCGTCCCACGTCGCCATTTGCTGATTTCCTACTACCGTCATTTGGCGCACCTTCTTAGGATCAAGCCAACTCACATGGATGTTGGTCAGCACGTTTTTAGGATACCTCATCGAAACGAAGGCCACATCTTCGATGCCCGACCGCACGTACGAAGATCCAGTTGCCGACACGACTTCAGGCTCGCTGTCTAGCAGCCAGTTGAAGATCGAGATGTCGTGGCTGCACAGATCCCAGGAAACATTGGCATCGGTTAGAAACTTCCCCAAATTTGCACGAGAAGCCGAAAGATAATGAATCTTCCCAAGCTCGCCCGCACCTACCAGTTCTCTTAGCTTTACAATACCGGGGTTGAAAAGAAAAACGTGGCCAACCATCAAGCTGCGCCCGTTAGCGTGTGCAAGTTCTACTAGTTCTTCGCCCTGCTTTGTTTCTTTGCACAGTGGCTTCTCACAGAGTACATGCTTGCCCTCAAGAATCGATTCTCGCACTATTTGGTAGTGGGTAGCGATAGGGGTTGCTACGACTACGGCATCAATCTCTGGATCGCTTATTGTTCGCCGGTAATCGTGTTCATAGCGCAACCCCGGGTACATCTCGCGCACGTATTCCAACCGCTTCTTGTCGAGATCCACCACTGCATCTACTCTGCTCCCAGGTAGACTGCTAAAAGTACGAATGTGGTTCGGACCCCAGTGCCCACAGCCAATTACAGCGAGCTTGATCATAGGTCTTATCCTCCTAAAATTTCTAAGGGCACTCTCTGTTAGTACCCGTATTCGTAGTAGGCGCGAATTCTAGAAGTTTTGACATTGTTCATCACTGTGCCGAGAACGTTGGCCCCGACAGACTCCAGGTCGCGTACGGCACGCCGGACGGAGCCTTTGCGAGTGTTCTGAGCGTCGAGAACTAGCAGAACGCCGTCTCCCCGGGTCGCGAGGATCACCGGGTCAGTGACTAGCTCTAATGGAGGGGAATCTATGAGCAAGTAGTCGAACTGTTGGCGTAGCTGGGTAACGAACTCTGCGAAACGCCTGGAGCCCAGAAGTTCCGCCGGGTTGGGTGGTATCGGACCTGGTGTAATTACCTTCAGCCCTGGCACGGGTTCTTGCCAGATCTCCTGTGGGCTGCGCTCCTGCACCAGTGCGTTTGTTACACCACGAAGGTTGCGCAACTCGAAAACTGTGTGTAGCGTAGGTTTGCGGAAGTCACAGTCTAGTATAAGGGTATTCATATCCGCTTGCGCAAGTACCACCCCCAGGTTAGCGCATGTAATGCTCTTACCCTCCCCAGGACCAGCACTGGTTAACACGATCACCTTTGGTGGAGTATCCACTAAGGAGTATAGGAGGCTAGTACGCAGCGTGCGGTAGGCCTCCGAGACAGGGTTGGCAGGATCGAAGACGGTCACGAGGCCCCCAGAACTCTCGGGCAAATCGCTACTTTTCTCTTCCCTGGTCAGTCTGATTTTCCTCCGGGACTGAAAGTCCTTCTCCCCCTGAAACCGGTCCAAATCAGTCTCTCCCTTTCTTGCTATTCGAGAGCTTGAATTCCGGGATAATGCCGAAGGTAGGAACTCCGGAGACCTGCTCCACCTCCTCTGGCGAGCGCCAGCGGTCGTCCATGTGTTCCAATAGGAAGGCTAGACCTATGCCCAGCATGCCTCCCAGCACGAATGCGAGTATTCCGTCGCGCAGTGGGTTGGGACTCGCGGGGGCTTCAGGGGTCGTCGCCTGCTCCCACACCGTGGCAGTTACAGCGTTGGCGCTAGGGCTGACCTCGGAGACCTGCTTGGAGAACACGTCGCCTGCAGTGTTGAGGATCTGTCGGCTCTCCGCTGGGCTAGCATCTCGGTAGGAGACCTCGATGAACTGAGTGTTGGCAACTTGCTTCACGCTCAGGTTCTTCAGGAAGTCTTCCGGAGAGAGACCGAGGTTCAGCTCGCGGATAACGGCCTCGGCCACCGGCCGGGTCTCGACCGCTTCCGACATTGTCTGGGTAATCTGCTGGAGGCCCTGCACTTCGGCCCCGAGGGTACCCGGAGTGCTGCCCGTCCGCTCCTGTCCCACTAGTAGCTTAATCGAGGCTTCGTAAGTTGGCGTCCGTAGAAAGTCGAAGCCCACCACACTCCCCGCGAGCAAGACCGCGACCAGCGCGATCACCCACCATCGCCGCCAGAGCACCCCCAGGAAATCGTTTAGGGGCAGAACGTATTCGTTCTGCAAAGCTTCGGTGGAAGGGCCCGGGATAGGTTGCATGCTCATAGGATCTAAATGCCCTTTGCCATTGAGTAGCCTCTCAAGAGTCGCGTGCCCTTCCCGTCCGTCAAAACCATCGCTTTCATACGTACAATTTGCCTTTCTCCCGCATGTGTACTAGGTGTATGTGCACCAGACTGTTTAGCCTACCCGCCCGGCGGCCCGCAGCCTCGGGACCGGCCCGTCCCTGGCATCTCCGGACAGATAAGAGCACCCTGACCGCGCTACCGCTCGCGAGGCCACTGCTCGTTCGATGCACCGGGCTCGAACTTCCCCCGTGAAACGAGTTGCGCCGCTTCTATCCCCATCGACCGACAGCCTGATCATGTGCCTACTTCCAGCCCTCACGCAGGGCCTCCTCAATCCGCCGCTCTAGCTATTTCGTCCCCGCGAGCCAGGGCCGACCCACGACCGGACCCCGTATAGACAGCTAGGGCGAGATCCGGCGGGCCACTTCGGTCCCGCCAACTGGTAAGTCCTTCTCGTTTCGTTATCGCTGGGTTGGACATCACAGGAACAATGATGCCCAAGGGATGACCATGGCGCAACTGCCAGGCGGCATATTCTGCACGTTTAGTGAGGATAATACGGAGTCCGGCTGCATAAATAACGCCACCACGCCTGATGCTCCACCGAACGTTCTGCACTTATGCCTTTTTGCTGGCGCTTCGAAGCAGTAATCAAACAAGCGGATTCGGTATGACGCCTCCGGCGGAATCGGCGACGAGCATGCACCTCTCCGAGTCGGCACAACCCGCGCCTCGAGGATTTTCGCACTGCAAGCCCAGAATATCTCGGCCGGCCCCTGGCGTGTTGAGTAGCCCTCTCGGCGGCGCAGGAGTTTTACGGGCCGGCGTCTTGAGCCACCGGAGTAAGTCAGGATTAACCAGATGACCCCGAGGCCTTCCGTGAGCACAGGAGTGCGCCTCACGAGTAGCTGTGTTTTAGGAGTCTTGGAGAACGGCCCCGTCGAGAAGCGGTGCATGAATTTCGTCCACACACCAGGAGAGCCTGGAGACCAACCAGCTTGAAGGCACCACCCCACCCTGGCGCTTTTGGGCATGGTCTTGCTCGGATGCTCATCCGTAGGCACCCTCCAGTCAGGCGACATCGTCCTCGTCGAACTCGCTTCTACCGGGCCCTCTTGGCGCTGGCACGACAAGGGTTGCGTCAAAAGTTCAAGATCCCCCTTGGTAGACGAACTCGAGAGTTTATCCGGCCCCCCCGATCCAAAACGTTCTTTTCTTCCACAACGCATTCTGCTCCGAGCACGGAGAACCCCCTAACGTGCAATCTTGATGGATTGTAGCATCGGGTCCCACGATAGAGTTTTGGACGATCGTCCCTTTCCCCACCTGGGCCCTCCAAGAAGGATGCGCCCCTCCACCATCGCCCCCTTCCCTACAAAACACCCCTTACCTAAAGAAGTGCGGCCATCGATGGTGGCACCGGCTCCTATCTCGCATTACTCTGCTACAGATGCTGTCAAGTCCTGCGCCACCGCGACGCTACGTAGATCGGGTCAAGAGCTACCGTGGCACCTTCGCCTGCGAGAAGGCGCTGCGCAAACGCCGGGTATGTGTGGAGATGCTGTTCGGTGAAGCTAAGGACTTGCACGGTTTATGCAGATTCAGGCTCAGGAGGTTGAAGAAGGTCAACCTCGAGGCGCTGCTAATCGCCTCTGGACAGAACATAAAGAGGTTGGTAGCTGCTCGAGACCGGGGTCCGCGGAAGTTGGCACAGGCGGCGGCCTTGTATCCACCGAGTCCGGTGATTCGTTGCAGGTCTCATGAAACTGGACGGTGGCCTTCCTTGCTGGAGCAAAGGAGTATTTCACCAGGCTGACAGCCTAGCAAGCTCCCCGACTAAGCGCGACGCTCCACACGGTGCGGGCCAGGATCATGAGGTCCAGCCAGACCGACCAGTTGTGTACGTAGTAGGCGTCCAGCTTTACGCGCTCGTCGTAGCCCATATCGCTTCTTCCACTGATCTGCCACAAACCGGACATCCCCGGTTTTATGCGCTGGTACATTTTGTAGACTGCCCCGTATTTGGGCACCTCCGCGTCCACTATGGGCCGGGGCCCGACTAGGCTCATCTCTCCCCGCAGGACGTTCCAGAGCTGCGGCAACTCGTCCAGGCTGATCTTGCGCAAGAAACGTCCAACGCGAGTAACACGCGGGTCGTCGCGCAGCTTGAAGTTCTGCTCCCATTCAGCCTGCAGCGCGGGATTGCCTTGCAAAAACTCATTGAGCAACTGCTCGGCGTTGGTGTTCATTGTCCGGAACTTCCAGCAGCGGAAGTGGTTACCCCCAATTCCCAGGCGTCGATGGCCGTAGAACGCCGGGCCCGGAGAATCCAGCTTGATAGCGATAGTTATCGCTATCAGCAGCGGACTTATTAAAAGCCCACCCACTACGGTTGCAGACAGATCCAGGACACCCTTGATCCTCCGGGCCCACGGGTCAAGGAGGTGGTTGTGCTTGACCTCCACCCCGAAGTCTCCCGCAAAGTCTCTGGTTACCACCGCCGAGTTGGTGATCCCGTTCAGGTTGGGCATGACTATGACGTATCGGAAGCTGGCACTGGCCAAGTTAACCAACTCGGCCAAATGCTCGCGTCGCATGTGGGGCATGGCGAAGATAGCGGTGTCCACACCGTGCTCCTGAGCCACCGATACCGCTTCGGTCAGGGTTCCCCAGTAAGGCACGCTCTCTAGCGCCCCTTCTGTCGAGACCAGGTGGTCGTCGTAGAGGCCGACGGGTTTGAACCCCAGCTGCCACTCCCGCTGCAGAACCTTCAACACCTGCGCCCCGGTCTCCTGAGCACCGATGACCAGGACCGGCTTACCCCACAACCCGGCCTTTATTATTGCCTGCTCGACGAAAGACCGCGCCAAGGGGGCCGCCAGCAAGAGGCTCACAGCCCAGGCGCCGAGCAGCACGCGCGAGAGCGAGTCTGCGAGTAGGGAAGTGAAAGCGAAGACCAGGATTATCATCAGGGTGGCGAGCAGGGCAAACGTCTGCCGGCGCAGCACCTCCACGTGGCCTAATCCGTAACCAGGGTACAAACCCATCGACGCGCGCAACCCTATCCACACAGCGACGTAAGGCAAGGTACTTACGATAGCGATCTCAGAGAGCGGCCAACGCCCCACGGTGCCGTGGAGCACAAAGGCCACCTGCCAGGCCGCAAGCGCGAGCACGACATCCGAGAAGATCAGGACGATAACGACCAGCAGGTGTCTCCTAGACCCTGCCCAGCGTCCCAGTAGTGTACCCCCGTGGGATGCGGGCCTGATCGATTCCGCAGCTGAAAGCGCAGCCTCGACTTTAACGTCTTCCTGGATAGTCACCTGTCTCCTCCTTATAGGCTCTGAAGTCTCGCTGCTCTTAGGCTCTGAAGTCTCGCTGCTCTATTTTTAAACGGCGGCGAGACTGACCACATCAGCCACCTGGCACATTTTGCGTCGGTCGGACCGCCGAACCCGGATAACTAGAAGAAGGAGGCTTTGCGCAAAACTCTACGGGGGCAGAAGACGCGGCGCCTTGCGAAGACCAGTTTTGGGCTGTGCACAGAAGCATCGTCGGCTTTGCGAGTCGGTCCCGGTCGCCCCGAGAGGCCCGGCTAAAACGCGTAGGTCCGAAGCATGTCTCGAAGGACTTCCGTCAGGACCTACGATACCGGCGTCGGCGGTTGACTCTCTCTGGAGTTACCGGACGAGTCTCTTTCTCTCACCGGGCGTCGGCGTCATGTAGCTCAGAAGCTCACGACTCTCTTCGGGAGACAGACTCGGGAGTTTACCAGAGCCCCGCAATCCAGGACATTCCCTTCCTCCACGACGCATTCCGCGCCGAGTACGGAGAGGCCCCTAATTATGCAGTCTCTATGTATGATTGCTCTGGGTCCCACGACGGAGTTTCGAACAATCGTCCCTTTCCCCACCTGGGCTCCTCCGAGAAGGATGCTCCCCTCCACCATCGCCCCTCCCCTACAAAGCACCTTCTACCCAAAGAAGTACGGCCACCGATGGTGGCACCGGCTCCTATCTCGCATTACTCTGCTACAGATACCGGTGGCAGCAGGCTGACGTCTTTGGAGAGCCTGGCAGATTGATTGATCGACGCTCAGGTACTCCAAGCCATCGCCCCGCCCGACAGCGTGGGAGAGCACCTCGTGAGAGGCCGTAAGGTAGCTGCGGGGGTTCCGATGTCGCGCCAGTAAGCGCTCGAAACGCAGGCCCTCAACTGCCCCATGGCTTGTAGCTCGGGGAATATCTCCCGCTAGAGCAATTTGCAGAAGGGTTGGGCTCTGTAGCATCCTTCAGCCATGAACGGTTACTCGAAGAATCTCAGGCTCAAGGCGCTCGACGCCCTCGACCGCGAGGGACGCCGAGGAGGGAGGTAGCCGAGCTCTTCGGCGTCTCCCTCTCGACCCTCAAGCGCTGGCTGGGGCGACGCCGCGCGCGCAAGGGCGAGAACCTCGCGCCCAAGCCCTCGCCGAGACGCCCCCCAGCATCCTTCCCACCAACGAGGAGAAGCGGGCGCTGTGGGAGCAGTTGTGGGAGCAGTTGAAGGCCCACGACGATGCCATGCTGGAGCGCCACTGCGAGCTGTGGGAGGAGGAACGTGGCGTCAGGGTCTCGATAACGACGATGAGGCGGGCGGTGAGGAAACTCAGTTGGATCTACAAAAAGTCGCTGGCTGCCACCGAGCGGGATGAGGGGAAGCGGAGGGCCTGGCACGAGCGGTTGAGGGACGTGGACCCGAGGAGGCTCATCTTCGTGGACAAGTGCTCGCCCAACGTGCGCATGGTGCCACTACGAGCGAGGGCGCCCAAGGGCGAAAGGGCCTTGGGCAAGAAGGCGCCCAGGAATTGGAAGGAGAACGTGACACTGATCTCCTCGATCTCCTTGGCGGGAGGGGGATGGGCGCGTCTACGAGCGTAGAGGGATCGGCCGACGGGGAGGCTTTCTTGCTCTACGTCGAACACTTCCTGTGCCCTTCGCTACAGCACGGGCAGATCGTGGTGATGGATAACCTGCAGGTACACAAGATGCGAAGGGTGAGGGAACTGATCGAGGAGCGGGGCTGTTCGCTGGTGTTTCTGCCTCCCTACTCGCCGGACTTCAACCCCATAGAGCAAGCTTTCTCAAAGATCAAAGGGATCTTGAGGAAAGCCAAAGCGAGGACCTTCGAGGCATTGGTGGAAGCGAGCGGGCAGGCGCTGTGGGCGGTAACCGCCGAAGACGCCCGCGGCTTCTTCGGCCACTGCGGATGCGGAATACTTTGAGCGCACTCATTATGAAAACGCTATATTGGTCAAGGCGAAATCGCCTGCCCGGCATCAACTCATGGGCTCTGGATCTTGTCATAAAAACTAAGAACTCACAAACGTCTTTTACCCTCGTCTCGACTTCTTCGATATTGAACAGAACTGTGGGTAACCCGTAAGGGAGCGCTGTTTCCTCTCAGGGAGAGTTAAACTTGGCCACCTCTGAACGTTCAAGCTCTTCAATATGATATCTCAGGTTCCCATCGAGAGGGTTACGGATGAGAGCTTTCTGGTAATAGGAGAGCGCCTTCGCAGGCTCTCCCCTCTGTTCGTAGAACGTGGCAAGGAACATGTATGGAGCGTAATGCCCAGGGTTTAGCCGGATCGCCCTGTCGTAGGCGTTCTTAGCACGGCTCCAATCTTCGGTCTCTACCGCCAGCTCTGCCTCCAACTGAGGTAGTCTAGAGTCTAAGGGGTTAAACCGCTGGGCAATCTCAACCATCTCTAACCCTTCTGCCGGGTCTGCAGCTGCACGGCTCCGCTCCAGGTAGTGGTCTGCAACGTAGAGAGGGACAACAGCCGTCACAGTCAGCACCGCGACGCCGGCGCTTCCCACGCGCAAGGGCCAACTAAAGAGCCTACCGGAAGGTTCTATCTCAGGCTCGCTTCTCTGCCAAGGGGGCCGCCAGGGGGACACCAATAAAGCCAGGTAGACGATCGCGGGTAGCGTTACGGCCGGCATCTGCCAGAACCATTCGGCGCTGGAGTGAACGAACCAGTAGACGATCGCGGCGATCAGCGCCCCGACCTGCGCCTTGCCTTCCGGGGCCAGGTTCTTGGACCGCTGCCGGAGGCCGGTGACAAGACAGACAGCCAGAAACCCGAAGAACAGCGCTCCTCCGACGATACCGCGTTCGCCGAGCACCTCTAACGGCAGCATGTGCGGCTGGCGCACAAACCCTGCATTTTGCTCGCGCAGCTGGTAGTAGGTCGCCTCGTAGTTCTGGGTACCGACGCCGAGGATAGGATGCGTTTCGAAGTCCTCCCAGGCTACCTGCCAGAGCGTATAACGTCCTGAACCGGAGGCGCTCAGGTAGCGGCTGTCCTCCTGGCCGCTAGTATCGTTGTTCTTGAACGCCTCCCACTTCTGCTGAGCAAGTGTAACGGGATCACCGGTACGCTCGATCAGGACCGCCGCCCCGACGGCGAGGACGAGCAGGCAACCGACGAGCGCGAGGCCGCCGGCGAAGCGTACGACGAGGCTAGAAGGACTCCACCAACGATCTACAAACCCCCACAATAGGCCATATAGTCCGGCTCCGGCGGCGGTCAGCCAGACGGTTGGGAGGACGAGGCTGAGGAGCCCCTCTACCGGGGCTTCGCGTCCCACAAAAGCAAGGTAGATCCCATTAAGATCGGGGAAGGCCAGGTAAAGCGCTGCGGCAATGGGTACAAGGGCGAGCAGGCCACGCAGCCGCTGACCGGAGAGTACAAAGAAGATCGGGAGCGAGACGGCCACCGCCACCATCGCCCCTCGCGACTGTGTCATGACGGCGAGGTCCACGCTGAGAACGGTACCCGCCAGCAACGCGCCTCGCAGGATCGGGTTGACGCTCCGGGACCCGGCCAGGTAGATGGCAACCCAGCAGGGGACTAGCAGGAACGCGGCCTCCCCGTTGAAGTAGCCTACGGTCCCGATCAGGCGATCGTTATCAAACAAGTCTTCGAGTCGGGGGCCGAAGGTCAGCAAAGTGAACGCTGCGACGGCAGCGGGTCCGAGGGCCGACGCAGCAAGCACCCACCTTCGCGACGCGCCTAGTGCTATGAGAGCCATCACGACCCAGAACACGAGTAGGTAAAGGAGAGTCTGCCCGGCGCCGAGCCACGCGTCGCCTTTGTTCGGGGACCACAGCAGCGAAGCGAAGGTCCAGACCGTGTACGCGCCAAACAAGTCGAGCGCCAGGGCGCCCCACAGGAGATTCTTTTGTTTCGGGAGGCCGACCGGGAGACCGACCGCCGCCAAGAGCAGTGCGAGAGCGGCCAGTACAAAGGCGGGTGGCGCCCAATTTCTCACGAAGTACCCGCCACTCGCGTACCCCATCCACGCAGCGAGTAGTACGATGCAGATTAGAGCCAGGGTGGGAGGTAATCGTCTCCAGCCCTTCGAAGACTCCTTTACGCCGCGCCCTGTCGGCCACACTTTTGAAAGCATGTTCCGTACCTGGCGCGAGCGGCTCGCCACCCTAGCCTACTGATACAGCATGATCTCCGAACTACCTGCCGCGAGCGGAGCGAAGCAGCATGAGCCCGGCGCCTGCACCTGCTACCACCCCTGCGTAGGCGAGGAATGAAGGTCCACCTGTAGAAGGCAGCCTATTCACAGTGGCGCCGGCAGCTTTAGCACCGCCGCTCCCGCTACCTCCACCGGACTGTGAGCTGCCGGCCACGGCCGCGGGCCCTTTATACTGGTCGGCGGCGGGGGTCTGTGCTTGGGCGGCAGTCGCCCAGAAGAGCGCGACCACCAGCATAGCCAGAAGGGCTAACCCTACTGTCCTGGGAACAGCAAAAAGCGTATATTCAGTTCTTTTCATCCTTACCTCCGTCTTGCCGTGTCTATCTAGTTCCTTTGGATCGATCGGCACTTCTCATTATGCGCCTCCTCTCCTGCAGCCTGCAGGCCTGCAGGTTTGTCTGGTTCTTTGGTTCGGATACTAGTCGAAGCCCGAAACCGGCACATCGGCCGGATGGCACATTTTGTCGGCGGGACGACCCGCGTTTTTCGGTTCTCTATCCTTGTGCTTTGCCCACTGCCCGTCGAAGCTGGTTCGTTCCTCCGTCAAGAGAGCGTTCTGAAGACGGCTGCGCGGCCGCCCGCTTGGAGATTGAGAAGTTGCCGTCATCCGACTTTACCGCCGACAACGCCTGTCCGATGGTTATACGAGCGCCTCAAAGCTCCTGGCTTGGATCTTCGAGAAGGCTACATCTATGTATGGAGTTGAAGTGGGGAGAGTAGTTCGGCAGGAACATCAACTCGCACCTGCGCTCCTCGATTTGCTCTCATTTCGCGGGGCCACCCGCGCCTGGGAGGTGCTTTACCAGAGGGATAGGGCCCCACCCCTGATGCGCTCCCCGGGGCGCACCTCGTACCCTGACCCTACGATGCACCCTTCCAGGTAGGCTCCGTTGCCGATGCGGGAGCCAGGGAGCAGTACACTGTCCTTTACTGTAGCCCCGGCCCGTACCCAGGAGCCATCTCCAACTGTGACGTTATCACAGAGGGTCACCCCACGACTGATTACAACGTCTCGTCCTAGCACTACAGGTCCTTCCAGGGTGGCCGTCCGGTGGAGCCAGGCGTCCTCATCGATCCAGAGGTTCTCCTTTGAATACTCGCCTGGGATCTTCACCCGAACCTTCCCCTGCATCACGTCGGCCTGGGCTTGGCGGTATGCCTCTAGGGTACCTACGTCTGACCAGTAGAACTCACCCTCATAGCCCACGAACTTCTCCCCGGCTGCAAGTAGGCGGGGGAAGAGGTCGTTGGCGAAGTCAAAGAAGGTATCCTCTGGTATGTAGCGTAGCGTTTCGGGCTCCAAGACGTAGATGCCGGTGTTGGCGAGGGTGCTTATGGCCTCGGCGGGATCAGGTTTCTCCTGAAAGGCTACTATGTTCCCCTCTTCATCCAGGCGCACCACCCCGAACTGGGAGGTATCGGAGACAGGCATCAGCGCCAGCGTGGCTAGAGCTTCTCGCTCCTTGTGGAAGGCTACTACCTCCCGTATGTCCACGTCTGTGAGGGCATCGCCCATCACGACTATGAACGTCTCATCGAAGTGTTCGGCGAGCCGCTTGACCCCTCCGGCTGTCCCCATGAGCCGCTCCTCGCGGGCGATGTTCACCGACATGCCCTCCACCCGGCTGTTCTGCCCGTAGCACCCGAGGATTGCCTCGGCCATGTGAAAGACGTTGACGTGGACCTCTTCGACGCCGTTACCGGCCAATAGCTCGAAGATGTGCTGGATCATGGGCTTGCCCACGATCGGGGCCATCGGTTTTGGCAGCTCGCCCGTTAGCGGGAGGAGGCGGGTGCCCTTACCTGCCGCAAGTACCATCCCCTTCATGCTCACACCTTTACCCTTGGTCTCATCCGGCGACGTTCAGCCCGCGATGCTCTTCTCTGGCTTGGTCTTCTTGGCGGGTTTGCGAGTGCTGGCCGTCCTGGCTTAAGACGACTACGTCCTGGCTTGTTTTGGATCCATCAAGCAGGGCGGCCTTGATCCGCCGTTCGAGCTCCTCTGGCTGGCAAGGCCAGAGCACAAGGTGCCCTGCCCCATCCTGCTGTGCTCCCGGGATATTAGAGACCAGCTCCAACACTAAGACCCTCTCCCCAACGGGCATACTCTCGACCGACTCCAAGAGGGCCTCGCGACATTCATTTCTCAACCCCGGCGCAACAAGCAGCAGCTGCAACCCATCTAGCAGCCCCGGCTTCTCCAAGAAGGTTTCGCTCAGGAACTTCACCTTACACTCAGAACTTCCGAGCAGCAGCTCCAGAGCATGGCCGACGATAGCGTTTCCACCTACAATTAGCACCTTCGCCGGAGTAGTGGCGCTACGCACCGAGGACGCTCCATCTACCTTTTGGCTCACGGAGTGATTCTGTTGCTTTACCATAGGTTCAATTGTGTCCTATGGCCGGCCCTTCGGCTATCCGCCGAGTGGCACATTCTTGCCCATCCTCCTACATGCCGAACTATCGGTGTTCCGAGGAGGCGGGGTCGGGAGGAGGCAGGGTTCCAAGAAGGCGAACGAGGCCTCTAGCGCTCGGGGAAGGAGATCATCCCAAGCTCCAAGGCCCGAACGGCTGCCTGGGTTCGGTCGGAGACCTCGAGCTTGGCTATTATGTGCTCGACGTGGTTCTTTACAGTACCCACGCTGATTACGAAGCTCTCTGCTATATTGCGGTTGGTATCTCCGAGCGCCAATAGCTCCAGCACCTCTAGCTCGCGGGGCGTCAGCGGTCGAGCCAGTTGTACACGCTTTGGCTCTGAGGGAGTATCCGCAGGCCCTCGCTTCTCGTTTGCCAGGCGCTGGAGTAGTTTTGTGGAGAGCTTCCGATTGAGAGCAACCTCGCCCTCCAGTACCTTTCTTATTGCGGTAGCCAACTCCTGCTGGGAAGCGTCTTTTAGTACGTAACCTGCGGCGCCTGCTCTAATGGCCTCCAACAGGTAATCCTGGTTCTCGTGCATGGTCAGCATCAGTATGCTAATCGTGGGGGATTGCTGTTTGATCGCCCGGGTGGCAGCCAGGCCGTCCATCTCAGGCATCCGCACGTCCATCAGTGCCAGCTCTGGCCGCACACGGCGGCAGAGTTCGAGGGCCTCCCGACCATTAGCAGCCTCCCCGACGATCTGGAAGTCCCGTTCGCCGGAAAGCATCAGTTTTATACTGGCCCTCATTAAATCGTGATCGTCAACAATTACGATTCGTGGCGATTTGGATTCGTTTCCGTTCACCGAATGAGAACTGGCTATCGTCTTCTTCCCCTTATCCAAATAAAATCGGCTACCCATAGATCATCGCTGATCTCAAGTAGCCGGTTGCACCACTGGCTTCCTCTGCCCCACTAGGTGCCCATCTTTAAGGACAGAGTTCTTAGCCTCTATATGTTGTAGATGACGCCCTTATAGCACCCTGCTAAGTTAGCCTCCTTTTCCCGCAACCGCTGTAACGCTTTTACCGTATTGTATTTATAGCGGGTACTTTAGGATGGTGCAAGGCCTCCGAAGCGGTCTTTGGAAGCAATTGACTGCAGAAGAACTAGTGTTACGTTAGAGCTACGTTACGGCGACTGTTCAAGAAACCTCCGCATGTTGGCACAGTCGATGCAGGGTAAGGGTGTCGAGCCGATATTTAGCGCAGAACCGTTAGCTGCACCAAGAGCCTCGTTTACAAGGGGCTTTGTTACAAAAACAATTATACGGCAGCATCACCTTCGTGATCCACTTCTCTTTGCTTCGGCAGCGGGACTGCGACTATTACCAGGACGCCGGCTCCGGGATGGCTGCTGATTTGAAAGTCGCCGCCGAGCAGGGCGACCCTCTCTCGCATGCTAGAGAGGCCTATCCTCTCGCCCGGACCGCCTGTGTTCGGAAGCGCCGCCGGGTCGAATCCTTGTCCCCAGTCCTGCACGCTGAGACGGATGCTCTGCTCCAGGTGGTCTAGCGACACGTGTACCTGCTTCGTATTCGCGTGCTTGCGGATGTTCGTAAAGGCCTCCTGGACGACCCGAAAGAGTCCCGTCTCGACCACGAACGGCAGCCGCTCATCGTCCCGCAGGGTCCCTTGGAAGCTGATGCTCCAGTCCTCCTCGCGGAGCGCCTCTACCTCGAGGCGAACCGCGGCTTGAAGCCCGAAGTCGTCGAGCGCCGTAGGCCTGAGGTTAGCGATGATTCGCCTTGCGTCCACGACCGTCTGTTGGACCAGCTCCAGGGCCTGGTGGAGTATCTCTCGGCTCTCCTCGGAGTCCGGAGGGTAGAACCTGGCGAAGGCCTGCAAGTGCTGATGGGCGGCGGCGGCAACCTGGGCGAGGCCGTCGTGCACCTCGTAGGCCACGCGGCGCCGCTCTTCCTCCTGCGCCGTCATCAGTTTCCCGACGAGATCCTCTAGTTGGTGCTCGCGTTCGGCCAGCTCCCCGTAGAGCCTGGCATTCTCTAAAGCGCTCCCGGCCAGGCTGGTCAGGCTGGTCAATACATCGAGCGTCTGCTTCTCCGTCAGGGCTTCCGTGCCGAAAACCTCGAGGGTGCCGATGGCCTGGCCCGCCCCCTGCAACGGCAGGCAAATCCCCACAGGTGGTGCATCCGGGTCGGATCCTCGCGGGCGGAACACCCCAATCCCCCCGTCCTTCAATGTCGAGTAGCGCGCGGCCCGTGCTTCGGGTGAGTCATGCACAGGGCCCCACACATGCTCTGCTCCGATCGCCTTAAGCACCCGCGTCTGCCCTCTCTCGTCCCGCAGGTTGATGACCGCCGCGCTAAGGTCAGCCACCCGGTGCATGTTCATCAATAGCCGCGCTCCCCTCTCCTCCATGTTCACGGTAGAGGTCACGATCTGGCTGGCCTCATAGAGAACGAGCAGCCTCCCCAAGCTATGCCGGAGGTCCTCCTCGGCTTGTTTGCGTTCGGTGATGTCGCGGGCGATGATTATGAACCGCGTGCGGCTCTCCTCCTGAAGCATCTTGACCGCTATCTCCAACTCGACCCGCTGCCCGTCCTTGCGGAGTATGGCGATCTCCTGGTGGTCCTGCCCCCCCTCGCCGCTCATGCGCCTCACGAAACGCTCGCTGTACATACGCCGCTGCTCGGGAGGTAAGAGTTCAAAAAAGCTCGGCAGGGCCAGGAGTTCCTCGCTTCCGTAGCCGCTAATCTCGCAGAAGGCCCCGTTGGCGAAGCTGATCCGCGAGCCTTCGGCTATCAAGAACCCCTCGCCCACCTCGCTCTGGGCGGTGAGTACGCCCTCGTAGAGATCCCTTTGCCGGCAGAGATCCTCCTCCGCCCGTTTACGCTCGCTGACATCATGAGCAACGATGCACATGGCCTCCTTACCGCTATAGGAGATGACGCTTGCACTAACCTCGACGTCAATCAGCGAGCCGTCTTTGCGGCGGTATGATCGCTCACCCAAGAAGGAAGGTCCCTCCTCCATGAGACGCCGGATATTAACGTCTATGCTCTCTCGGTCGTGGGCGACGATGTCGTAGAGCGTAATCTGCTGGAGCTCCCCGTTTGTGTAGCCGAGCGACCCGCACAATGCTGCGTTTGCTTCGAGGATACGCTTGGTGTCGAGGTCGGCCAGGAAGATGTTTTCGGCGGCCTGCTCCACCACCGCGCGGTGGCGATCCTCGCTCTCTTTAAGCTCCTCCTCGGTCCTCTTTCGGTCGGTGATGTCGCGGGAGTTGACGACTATACCTTCTACGATTGGATCCGAGAGAAGATTGTTACCCACCGCTTCGAAGTGGCGCCAGGGGCCGTCTTTGTGCCGGGCCCGATACTCGATCGAGAGGCTAACGTCAGGCTCCTCGAGGAACAGGGCGAGCGCATCGGACACTTGTTCAACGTCGCCGGGGTGGATTAGGTCAAAGACATTTCTACCGACCCTCTCCTCCGGCGCATAGCCCAGCACCCACTCCACAGGGGGGCTCTCGTAGAGGATGGTCCCCCTGGCATCGAGAACGAGCGTGATATCCGAGGAGTTTTGGAACAGAGAGCGGAACTTATGCTCGCTCTCGCGCAGCATCGCCTCGGCCCTCCTGCGTTCCCGCCGCCCCCGCGCCTCGCGAACCTCGCGCTCGACGGCCGGACCAAGCCGGACCAGGTTGTTCTTGATGAGGTAGTCGTGCGCGCCAGCCCTCATAGCCTCTACCGCCACGTCCTCTCCCACCTTGCCGGAGACGACGATGAAAGGAAGATCTAGCCTGCTCTCCTTTAGGATCTGGAGCGCCTCGATAGCGTCGAACTCGGGCAGGTGGTAGTCGGAGACGAGGATGTCCCACTCCGCATCGGCCAGGGCCGCCTCCATCCCGGCCCGAGTCTCGACCCGACGACAGAGCGGCTCATAGCCGCCGCTCCTCAAGGCCTGCAGGGTGAGGGTGGCGTCATCCTCCGAATCCTCTACCAGCAGCACCCGCAGCGGCCTAGGGCCCCGCGACACCGCCCGGGACGGTCCTGAGATCACGGCCTGCTTTTCCTGCTGCGCCGCCTCTCCGGGGAGCAACCCTCTCACTCCCAGCTTCCACGCGGCCTCGGCGAGCTTCTTATAGAGCGGTTTGCGAATAGAGTGGACCTGTGTAAGGATTTGACGCATGGGCATCTACTCGAAGGATCTCAGAGTCAGGGCGGTGGCCGCGGTAGAGCGGGGGATACCGAGAAGGGAGGTGGTGGA
>JAABVA010001427.1_pt1 | contig 25763 bp, 22 predicted proteins | sample 5560331 | NCBI WGS metagenome assembly JAABVA01 (sample SAMN12812661, study PRJNA571458) | rock metagenome | isolation source: Antarctica rocks | place: Antarctica: Victoria Land, Mt New Zealand sud | collected 2016-01-07
CTGCGCGCCGCCCTCGAACGCGAGGTCGCCGAAACTGTCGGAACCACCTGCCATGATGACGTGGTCAACGTGGCCTGACGATCAACGGGCCGCCACCGAAGTTCCACGGAACTCGGGACATCCTCCCTCCGGAGCCCACCACGCCGATGCATTCATCTGCCTGACCCGTACCTCACCACCCGACCCCGCTGACCGACATGCGGGTCTGAGCCAGTTCATCGTTGAATTGGACACCCCCGGGATCCAGGTACGCCCGATCGTCACGATGACAGGGCAGCATCACTTCAATGAGGTCGTCCTGGAAGATGTGGCGGTGCCCGAGTCGGCACTGCTCGGCACTGCGGGGAACGGCTGGACGCAGGTCACCTCGGAACTAAGCTTCGAGCGCAGCGGACCGGAACGGTTCCTCTCCACCTTCGCACTGTTCTGCGCGGTCCACGAGGCGATGTCACGCGGAAAGGTCGCGCCCGACAAACGGATCGGGCAGTTCGCTGCCCGGATCAGTGCCCTGCACCACATTTCAAGTGCCATCGCTACCTCACTCGAGTCTGGCCATCAGGTCGACGTCCCGGCCGCGCTAGTCAAGGTCCTGGGCACCACCATGGAGGGAGACATCGCTGAGTGGGTGGACCTGACGCTGGGATCCTCGACCGCTGCGGGCGGTGAAGAAGTCCAGCGGCTTCTGCTCGACGCGCTGGCGGCGCGTCCAGGTTTCACGTTGCGAGGCGGCACCAATGAGGTGCTCAAAGGCGTGATTGCACGAGGGCAGGGGCTGCGATGAGCGATCTTGGACTGGCGGATCCGGACCTACGCCCATGGCTCAACGAGGTGTGCGCCGGCCTGCTCGACCGCGTCCCGGCCGCCGAGGCCGGGCAGGCCGGGCAGTCCTCCGAGTATCTCTGGACCGAACTCGACGCGCTGGGCCTGACGCGACTCACCGGAGCGGAGAGCGCAGGCGGGAGCGGAGCAGGATGGCCGGAGGCAGCAGAACTACTCACCGCGGCTGCGTGGCACGGACTGCGCCTACCGATCGCGGAGCACGACGTCCTCGCAGGGTGGCTGCTCGAAACCCTGGGATTGCCGACAGACCATTCACGTAGAACCGTTGCGGTACTCGACGACCGAGGGGAGGCGCACGGCGTACCGTGGGCGGCCGCCAGCGAGCGGATCGTGGTGGTGTGGGGTGGCCCCGAGTCCCGAAGAACGCGGGACGTGGCAGTGGCCGATCTCGAGGTCCGACCGGGGCTGAACATCGCAGGCGAGCCACGCGACCATGTCACGTTCGTCGTCGGGGAGGACCAAGGCCACCCCGTTCCGGAGGCCGTGTTCACCGAACTCACGCTGCGAGGCGCACTGGTCCGGGCAGTCCAGGGTTGCGGCGCGCTGGAACGCATCTTGAGCTTGTCCGTCGACTACACAACCCAGCGGTACCAGTTCGGACGACCGTTGGCGAAGTTCCAAGCGATCCAGCACATGCTCGCTGACATTGCCGGCGAGGTCGCACTGGCACGTTCGGCCACCGACACGGCAGTCCGACGGGTAGCAGTCGGTCCGTGGACCTGTCGCGAGGTCCGGGCGTCCGTCGCCACGGCTCGGTCATGTGTGGGCCACGCGACGACCACAGTCGTCAGGAATGCTCATCAGGTGCACGGTGCCATCGGCACGACCCAAGAACACCAACTCCACCGGTTCACGCTCGCCGCGCTCGCCTGGCGGTCAGAATCCGGAACCACGGAGCACTGGGATCAGGTCCTCACCGACCTTCTCCTGGAGCAAGGATCACTCGGGCTCTGGCCCACCATCGTATCAAGCTGAGACGCCGCATCAGCAGTTTTGGGATCCTAGCGTCCATCCACAACAGGATCGCCCTGTTCTGAACGAAACCCGGAGAAGTCTCATGACAATCGAAATCAAACGCGTGGTCACCACCCGAACGTCGGACGGTGCGTCGGTGATTGCCGAGCTGGGGACGCCCAGGCAGGAGGCGGCCGCAGGTATGGACATCGTCAACGTGTGGGGCACCTCCGACGGCCGAGCGACGGTCACGGCCGGGGACCAGCCCGAACCGGTTCTCGCGCCGTTCTTCCCAGGCGCTGGCGGGACGCGGATGTGTATCGTCCGCTGGCCTCCGATGGATGCAGAGAGCGTCGAGGACGACACTTCGGACCCGGAGGAATCCCAGCCGGGCCTGCTGGATCCCTTCGAGCAGGACAACCCGGGGATGCACACCACCGACAGCGTCGACTACGGGATCTGCCTCGCAGGCGAGATCTACCTCGAAGTCGACGGTGGCGTCGAGGAGTTGGTCACGCCGGGCACCATCGTTGTCCAGCGCGGCACCCGCCACGCATGGCGCAACCGAAGCAACGAGATCTGCACGATGGCCTACGTGCTCGTGGGTGCCGACAGGGTGTAGCAACCCAGACCGTCCTTCTTCAACCGCGGCTCCTCCCAGATCAAGCGGAGTCCCCCGCGGAGGACCAGATCCGGGCGACTGTCTCAGCCTGAGACAGTCGCCGACCTTCTCATGGGGCTTAAGGTACGAAAGTGAGACGTACGACGCATACCGAGCTGGAGATCAACGTCGCGATGTCTGAGTTGCAGGCGACAATCCGCCACGGTCCCCGCGCCTTCGTGGGGCGTTCGTGGCAACGGTCCTCGGCATGTGGTCTGCGACGCGGCGCGGAGGTCGAACTGCCCTTCGATGAAGACTTCGATGAAGACAGTCGCTTGGTAAGGGCTGCACAGCCGATCCTGGACCGACTTGCCGAGAGCATGTGCGATGTCAACCAGAGCGTGGTGCTCGCCGATCAGACGGGCCGCATCATCCTGCGACGGGTCGGCGCGCACTCCCTCCTGACTCGGCTGGACCGGGCCAGCATTGCGCCCGGGTTCGAGTTCGCCGAAGAGCACGCGGGCACGAACGGGGTCGGCACTGCGCTCGAAGAGTCCAGAATCGTGCAGATCCATGGCAAGGAGCACTATGCCGAATTCCTCCAAAACTTTTCCTGCATCGGGGTGCCGATCAAACACCCGACACGTGGAACGCTCGAAGGAGTCCTCGACTTCACCTGCCTCTCCAAAGACTTCAATCCACTGATGCCCTCCCTGTTGGTGGAGGCGGCCAAACACCTCGAGACTCAGTTCGCCCAGCAGACCTCTGCTTCCGAAGTCGCGCTCCTCGAGGCGTTTATGCGCATCAGTCACACGCACCGGGGGCCAGTCGTTGCCCTGCGGCCGAACCTGTTCCTCAACAACGCTGCGGCCACCAGCCATCTGACTCCTGAAGACCAGGCGGTCCTGTGGAACACGGCGACCAGCCTCGTCGCGTCCGGACGCGAGCACGGCGAGGTCACCTTGCAGCGGGGTGTCTACAAGATGCATCTCACCGACGTCAGGGTTTCGTGGCAGTCCGAACCCGGTGTCGTGATTCGTCTCGCGCCGCTCGCGTCGAACCCCAAGCCGGCCCGTGGTGGCCATCAGTCGCTCCAGGAGACGACGAGTACTCATCAGCTAGCTCTGCCCGGCCGGAGCAAGCAGTGGCAGCGAGTTCTGCGTCGCACCCACGAGATCGCGCGCGAGTGGCAGTTCCCGGTGGCGATCACCGGCGAACCCGGCACTGGCAAGTTTCGTTTGGTCAGACGCTTCCTGGAAGAGGCGGGCGCTACGGTGTCGCTGCGCCACCTGGACGCAGCTGACGGAGCAGCAGACATCGTTCATCGGTGTCAGGAAGCGTTGGGCGCGGGAGACGCTGTCGTGCTGCGGCACATGGATCTTCTCCAGCGTCCGGTTCTCCAAGGGTTGACGGAGCTGGTCCGGAACCAGCCACGTTCACGGTTGCTCGTGACGTGCACCGCGGACTCACCGTTAGCGGCCCCGACGCTGGCGGCATTCAGCCACCAATTGTGGGTGCCGCCACTGCGCCTTCGCAACGAGGACATCGCCGACTTAGTCCCCTCCCTCTTGACAGAACTGGTGCCGGATCGACTGATCACGTGTGCGCCATCGACCGTCAAGGTCCTCATGCAGAGCCCCTGGCCGGGCAACACATCAGAGTTGCGTGACGTGCTTGCGACCAGTTTAGTGGCAGCAGGTTCCCGACCCATCGAGCCGACGCATCTGCCCTCGTGGGTCCTCAAGCAGGCAAGCCTACGTCCTCTCTCCCCATTCGAGCAGGCAGAACGAGACCTGATCATCGAGACGCTCTCGAGCGTGGACAACAACCGGACCGAAGCCGCACGGATCCTAGGGATCGGACGGGCAACGCTCTATCGCAAGTTGCGCAGTCTCGACATCTACAGCTCGTGGTGATCTCATCCAGCCGCAGTAGCCGAGCCAGGTGCATCGCGTCGCGGGCGTCGGTCTTGACCCGATCACCAGCCGGACGCTGCAGCTCAGCGCCGCATTGGCTGGCACGCTAAACCGCGTACAGCGGCAGCGCCAGGGTGGAACCAGTCATCACCATCCAATAGGTGAACGCGACGACCACGAACGCCGCCGGCGGAGGCAGCCTCCGGTGACCTGCGGGTCGCATGGGATTCACCACTGGTAGAAACCCCGACCCGCCTTACGTCCGAGTGCACCGTCCGCGACCATCGAGCGCATCAGCTCCGGCGCGTCGAACCGCGGTCCGAGCTCACGGGCTAGGTGGTCGGCGATCAGTAACCGTACGTCGATTCCGACGATGTCAGTTGTGCGCAGCGGACCCATCTGATGGCGGTAGCCCAACGTCATCGCATCATCGATGTCCTCCGCCGAGGCGACTCCTTCCTCAACCATGTGGATCGCTTCGAGGGCGATGGCGACACCGAGACGAGACGTCGCGAAGCCGGGCACGTCACGCACCACGATGCCGGTCTTGCCAAGGCCGACCACCCAGCCGCGTGCCAGGTCGACGAGCGGGTCAGGGGTGTGGCCGCCGACGACGATCTCGACGAGGTCGCTCACGGGGACCGGGTTGAAGAAGTGCAGGCCGATCAACGCGGCCGGGCGCTCCAACGAAGAGGCGAGATCGGTCACCGAGAGTGAGCTGGTGTTGGTTGCCAGCACAGCATCCGGCGCTGCCTGTTGTGCCGCTCGTAACACCTCGATCTTGAGCGAGAAGGCCTCCGGCACGGCTTCCACCACCAGCTCGACTCCCACGAGCTGCGACACGTCCTCGCCGACCCGAAGTCGCTCCAGGTGCTCGGCCGCATCAACACCGAGGACTCCTCGCCTCGCAGCCTGGGCGAGGCTGCGCTCGACTCGGTGGCGGGCGGCCGCAGCCGCGCCCGTGTCTCGCTCGAGCAGCGACACCTCGACGCCACTAACGAGAAACGCGTGGGCGATGCCCGCGCCCATGCGGCCGCCTCCGTAGACGCCCACGGACCGCGGCAGGGACTGCTTCATGCTGGACTCCTCGAAGATCGACTCGTTCAGGACCCCGGGTGCGTGCTGCTGGCGGGGGGTGTGTGGTGACCGTCCCGGTCAGGCCACCGACTCGACCTCGAGCCGGGAGCAGAGGTCGCCCCCGCGCCGGAGCTGGGCAACGACGTGACCTGCTCCCGTCGCTGCCGTGCTTACCGCGGCCGGCTGGCCGCAGAAGAGGGGCGCCACGCTCCGGTGGCACAGACGGGTTGCTGGCTCGCCAAGTGGTGCCTCGCGTCGCAGCGCTTCGGCCAACGCCAGCGTCATCAGCGGTCCGTGCACGACGAGGCCCGGGTAGCCCTCGACCTGCGTCACGTAGGCGAGGTCGTAGTGGATGCGGTGCGCGTTCGCGGTGGCCGCACTGAAACGCATCAGTACAGCAGGATCAGTACGCCATGACCAGGACCCCGGTGAGCACCTGACGAGCGGCGGCTCGCCCAGCAGCTCCGCGGGCTCGGGCAGCTGGATCCGGGCGTCGACCTCGGCCGCCGGTCGGAACACCAGATCCTGCCGCTCATCGATGGCCAGCCGTCCGTCCTGGCGGTACACCCTGACCCGACGCTCGACCAGGTCGAACGGCCCGGCCCGGCCCGTCTTCGACACCCAATTGGAGTATTGCGACTCGACCGTGACCCTCTCCCCCACGGTCACTGTTGCGGCCAGGTGGACCTCACCCCCGGCGAACATCCGGCGAGGGTGCAGGGTTGGCGGAAACTCCGGGCCACGGACAGGGTGTCCGTCCGGTCCCAGAGCGGAGGAGCTCCAGCGCGCCAGCGCCACCCAGTGCCACAGAAGTGGGAGCGGCGCCCCGTCCTCAAGAGGAGCGTCGGTCCCCCCGAAGAGTGACTGCAGTGCCAGGCAACGGCCGCGGTCGACGGTCACGTCGTCCGTCACCGGGACGCGCTGGCGCTCGGCGGCGCGCCGCGTGTCGCGTTCCTCCCCGGTCAGCTCGAGAGCCGTTCGATCAAGAAGGTCATGGCGCGCTCGGCCGTTACGATCGTGGCCGGGTTTATGGGCACCCGCGGGATCGTGGGGAAGATGGACGCATCGACCACCGACAGGTTCTGCGTCCCGTGCACCGCGCACCGCGGGTCGACGACCGCCAGGGGGTCACTCTCCGGACCCATCTTTGCCGTCCCTGACGCGTGGTTGTAGTGGGAGGGAGCGCGTCGGACCGCCTCCGCGAGGTCCTCATCCGCGACCTGCGGCCCCGGGGCGCGCTCGGAGTGGATGAGCTCCTTGAGCGGACTGGTCTGGGTGAGCCGCCGAGCCACCCGCACTGCCTCAGCGACCTTCTCGGCGTCCCGGGGGTCCTTGTAGAGGCCGATGTCGATGATCGGCGCGTCGCCCGCGTCCGCCGACGCGAGCCGCACGGAGCCGCGGGACGTGGGCTGGATGCAGGAGGCGAACATGATCATGTCCCAACCGGTCGGGTGGTTGTCCACGGGCTCGACGAAGCTGGCCGGCAGCGCCTCCGTGGGCACGACGCCCGTCGGGCACAGCTGCAGGTCGTAGTCGACCTCCTCGCTGTCGTCGGTCTTCACGCTCAGCACGATCTGGTACATCGCGCCCAGCTCGCCGACCGGCGGGTGAGCGGCGTACAGGTTGAACATGACGGGGTGCTCCATCAGGTTCTGCCCCATGCCGGGCGCGTCCACGACGACGTCGATACCGAGCGACTTCAGGTGCTCCGCGGGACCGACGCCCGACCGCATCAGGATGGAGGGCGTGTTGTAGGTGCCGCTGCTGACCACCACGTGCCCCGCCTCGACGACCGAGCCCTCGGCGAGCTGGACACCGGTGGCGCGGTTCCCATCGAAGAGCACCTTGTCGACCAGTGTGTCACCCCGAACCTCGAGGTTGGCGCGATCACGGACGGGGTTGAGATAGGTCACGGCCGTGCTCTGGCGGATCCCGTCGACCGCACTGAGCGGCGACAGGCCGAATCCCGGCACGTCGGGCGCATTGACGTCGTCCACCAGGGGGTAGCCGAGGGCGCCGCCGGCCCTGATGGTCGCCGCTGCGGCCGGGGAGAGGTCGTCCATCTCGAAGCGCGACATCTTGTACGGGCCGATGCGACCGTGCCACCGGTCCTCGCCGAAGGGGGAGCTCTCCATCGCCTTATAGAAAGGGAGCATGTCCTCATAGCTCCAGGCCTCGTTGCCCGCATCCACCCACGCGGCGTAGTCCGCGGGTCGGGCTCGCATGGCAAAGCAGTAGTTGGTCGACGAGGACCCGCCGATGATTTTGCCACGCGGGAGGTTGACCCGGGTGCCATAGGCGTCGGGCTCCGCGGCGTAACCCCAGTCGTGCGACGCCGGCGCGAAGGCCGCCTTCGCAATGTCCTCCGGCAGCTCCTCCAGCGACCGGTAGTCCGGTCCCGCCTCGAGCAGCAGGACCGAGCGCTCGGGGTCCTCGCTAAGCCGGCTCGCCAGAACACAGCCGGCCGAACCCCCACCCACAATGACGACGTCGTAACTCACGTGCGATCTCCTTAAGTGGCAGTCGACCGGATCCTCTCGTGAGCATCCGTTGTGATGGAGGATATTTGATCACATCCAAGCTGTCCAGACGTCGCCTCGGCCAGGATCAGGCGCGGTTGGAGCCGTGTTCAGCTCACTCGCTCGAAGACGGCTGCCAGCCCCTGACCGCCGCCGATGCACATGGTCTCGAGCCCGTAGCGAGCCTCCCGCCGCACCATCTCGCGGGCCAACGTGGTGAGCATGCGGACCCCTGTCGCGCCTACCGGGTGGCCCAGCGAGATACCTGATCCGTGCACGTTGAGACGATCGAAGTCCTGTGCGCCGAATCCCCACTCCATGGTGCAGCCCAGCACCTGGGCGGCAAAGGCCTCGTTGAGCTCGATGAGGTCCATGTCCGCGAGGCTGAGTCCTGCTCGTTCCAGGGCTGCCGCGGTGGCTGGCACCGGCCCGATGCCCATGGTGCTCGGCTCCACGCCGGCCAGCCCCCACGACACCAGCCGCACCAGCGGCCGCAGGCCGAGGCGGTCTGCCTCCTCACTGTGGGTGACGATGCAGACCGCAGCTGCGTCGTTCTGGCCACTGGCGTTGCCCGCGGTGACCGTGGCGTCCGCGTCGACCGCTCCGCGGATCGGACGCAGCCGGGCGAGCGACTCGACCGTCACGTCCCTGCGCGGGTGCTCGTCGGCGGAGACCTGCTGCTCGCCGCCCTTGACCCGGATGGACACGGGCACGATCTCCTCGGCGAAGACACCGCTGTCCTGTGCGGCGGTAGCCCGCCGGTGCGACTCCACGGCCAGCTCGTCCTGCGCCTGCCGGGAGACGGAGTGGGAGCGCCGTAGGTTCTCAGCCGTCTCGAGCATCCCACCGGGCACGGGATGTGCCGCGCCGCCGGCGGTCACCCGCCCCCGCGCCAGGCTGTCGTTGAGCGCAACCGAGTCGCCCTTGACGCCCCAGCGCATGGCCGTGCTGTAAAACGCGGCGTTGCTCATGCTCTCCGCTCCCCCAGCGAGCACCAGGTCGCTCATCCCGGTCTGGATCTGCATCGCGGAGTACAGCACCGCCTGGAGGCCGGAGCCACACCGACGGTCGATCTGGATGCCGGGGACGGTGACGGGCAGCCCCGCGTCCAGCGCGGCCACCCGTCCGAGAGCCGGAGCCTCGGCGTTCGGGTAGCAGTTGCCGAACACGACGTCGTCGACATCGGTGGCGTCGATGCCGGTGCGGTCGACCAGTGCAGTGATGACGGCCGCACCGAGGGTGTGGGCGGGCACGTCGCGCAGCGATCCGCCGTACCGTCCGATCGGGGTGCGCAGGGGTTCGCAGATGACGATGTCGGGCATGGGCGTTCCTTCGGTGAGACGGATGGGCGAACGGCCGCACCAAGGCGGCTCTGGACGTGTCCCGAGCCGGTGTCGGCCAGGTCACGGCGAGTTGCGGGTGGGGCCGTCGGCGGCGCTCGCCGCGACGTGGAAGTCGATTACTTCGGCGTGCTCCAGAAACCACGTTCCTCGAGAAGCTTCACGGCGTACTCCGAGCCGAGGCGCGTGTGCTCGGACATGGCGCGACCCGCAGCCTGCCCGTCACGGACGCGCAGGTAACCGAGGATCTCCCGGTGGTGCCGGTTCGCGTCATGGCTCCAGCCTTGCGCGAATTCGTAGAACCGCACGGGGAGGCTGTTGGCGAGGTAGCGGAGCACGGCGAGCAACCGGCTCGAGCTGCCGGCACGGTTGACCTGCCGGTGAAACTGGACGTTGAGGTCCTGAAGCACGGCCGGGTCGTCCGAGGCCTCCATCCGCTCGCAGATGGACTCCAGACGGTCCAGGTCCTGCTCGGACATCGACGTCGCCGCTCGCGTTGCCGCCAGACCGCACACCAGTCCGTAGATGTGGTAGTGGTCGCGCACGTCGTCGGGCGTCGTCATCGCGACGTACGAGCCCCGGTGCTTGCGGCTCTCGATCATACCCTCCGACTCGAGCTGGATCAGCGCCTCGCGCACTGGGAGCTTGCTCACTCCCATGACCTCGGAAATCTCGTCCAGGTCGATCTTGGAGCCGGGCAGGCTCTCCCCTGCGAGGATCCGTTCGCGGATGTGGGCGGCCACCTCGTCCTTAAGGGTCGGGCGGGGCCTGCGGGCCGGCGGGGGGCTCACCGGGGTGCCTACCAGCGTTCGGTCCATTGCCATTCCATACACCCTATCCACCCGTCGTGCCCGCAGGAGTGCTCCTGATAAACGATCACGATCAATCTTAACGCCACCGACCGCTGGGCGGTGGACCGGCACAGGTCCGCCCGCGGCCGTCGACGGCGCCCTGCGTGATTCGGGTCGTGTCTCGCTCATGCGATTGGCGCTCCATCTTGACGATTCAGCCTTAGCGGCTGGTAGTGTTCACATGATATTGGATCATCTATCCCGACGCAAGGGGACGCCCATGACCATCCCGCTGTGGCTGGACGCGCTCGTCGCACCGCGCACCGTGGCGCTGGTGGGCGCTTCGCATGACCCGACACGCGTATCGGGTCGTGCGCTGGCGTTCTTTAAGCGCTACGGCTACACCGGTGAGCTATACCCGATCAATCATCGCGCGGACACGGTCCAGGGACTGCCGGCCTACCGCCGCCTCGAGGACCTGCCCACCGTGCCCGACCTGGCGCTCATTTCGATACCGGCGGACCGCAGTCAGTCGGCGCTCGAGACCTGCGCCGCCATGGGCGTGACCACCGCGATCGTCTACGCCTCCGGGTTCGCCGAACAGGACGTGGACGGGCAGCAGCGCCAGCAGAAGCTACGGCGGGCCATCGCTGGTTCGACCATGCGCGTCCTCGGTCCCAACTGCCTCGGCGCAGTGTCCTGCGCCACGGGCGTCACCGCGACCTTCGCCACGGCCTTTGACGAAGGCGACATGTCCCCCGGCTCCGTCGCCTTGCTGACCCAGAGCGGAGCGTTCGCGAGCTTCGTCTACGGCGTCGGACGCAGCGCCGGCATCGGCTTCGGGTTTCTCGCGACGACGGGCAATGAGATGGACCTGACGCTTAGCGAAGTCCTGGCCGGGGTCGTGGAGCTCCCACAGATCGACGCGGTGCTCATGCACATCGAGAGCATTCGCGACCACGAGGTCTTCGTCCGCGCCGCGTCCCGCGCGCGTGAGCTCGGGAAGCCGATCGCCGCCATCAAGGTCGGCAGCAGCCCAGTCGGCGCGCTCGCCGCCCGGGCCCACACGGGTGCGGAGGTCGGCGTCGACGCCGAGTACGACGACCTCTTCTCCAAGCACGGCATCCACCGCGTGCACACGATGGCGGACCTGGCCGACGCCGGGCAGGTCTTCCAGTCCCCAGCTCGCCCGGCTGGCCGCCGCGCGACGATCGTCAGCGTCTCCGGCGGCACGGGCGTTCTGATGGCCGACGTGGCAGAGCTGGAGGGACTCGAGGTCCCCGGGCTGCCGACCGACGTCCGGGAGCGCCTGGACCGCCTGCTGCCACCGTTCGCGTCGACGCGGAACCCAGTCGATGTCACCGGTGCGGTCTTCGACGATCTGGCCGCCTTCGAGACCGTCCTGCGTGAGTGCCTGGAGGATCCGAGCACCGACATGCTGCTCGTCGCCGTGGGCAACGCCGCTGCCACCGAGCACCTGATCACCAAGGCGCTCGTCAGTGCCGCCGCCGATGCGGAGAAGCCGGTATACGTCGCGTGGGTTGGCGGGAGCGGCGACCCGGCTCGCCAGCTCGTCGACAACGGCATCCCGACGTTCGATGACCCCACTCGTGTGGTTCGCGCGGCCGCGATGGCTGCCAGTGCGGGCCGACGCGACTAGCACACTCCGACCTCAGTACCAGGAAGGCAACAGATGCCACTCGACAAGTCCGAGCTCCAGTCCGTCATCTCGTCCGTGCGGACGTTGGTGCGCGAAGTGGTTGTGCCCGCCGAGGACGAGATCGAGGACCAGGACTCGGTTCCCAGCAGGATCCGCGAGCAGGCGGCCGACATGGGGCTGTTTGGCTTCGCCCTTCCCGAGGAGTACGGCGGGCTGGGACTCAGTGCGGTCGAGGAGGCCCACCTCGCTTTCGAGATCGGCTGGACCACCCCCGCGTTCCGGTCGATGTTCGGCACCAACAACGCGATTGCGGGCCAGGTCATCGTCCAGAGCGGCACGGACGAGCAGCGGAAGGAGCACCTGCCTCGCATGGCGAGCGGCGAGGTCGTCGCCTCCTTCGCCCTGACGGAGGACGAGGCCGGCTCAGACGCTTCCGGGCTGCGGACGCGCGCTGTCTACGACGGCGAAGGCGGCTACGTCATCAACGGCTCCAAGCAGTACATCACCAACTCCCCCGTCGCCGGGCTCCTGGTGGTCTTCGCGCGCACCGAGTCCGACTCGGCGTCGCAGGTCTCGGCGTTCCTCGTCGACGCCCAGGTTCCGGGCGTCGAGGTCGGCCCGCGCGACAAGAAGATGGGGCAGTCGGGAGCCATCAGCGCCCCGATGACCTTCACCGACGTGCACGTCGGGCCCGAGGCCTTGCTGGGCGGGGTCGAGGGCCGGGGCCTGCAGCACGCGATGGGCGCTCTCAACCGCGGCCGCCTGCACGTCGCCGCGCTCTGTGTGGGCCTCGCTGACCGGCTCCTATACGAAAGTGTCGCCTATGCCGAGGGACGCCGCCAGTTCGGCCATCCCATCGCCGACTTCCAGCTCGTGCAGGCGATGCTGGCCCGCTCCGCGGCCACCCGGCACGCGTGCCGCGCGCTGGTCCTCGACGCCTGCGCCGCCTTTGACGCCGGCCTCCCAACGACGATCGAGCTCGCCTCGAGCGCGAAACTTCTCGCCACCGAGATGGTGGGCGAGGTGGCAGACCGCGCGGTTCAGATCCACGGCGGCATGGGCTACATGCGCGGCACCGCCGTCGAGCGGTTCTACCGCGACGCCCGGCTGTACCGGATCTACGAGGGGACGAGCGAGATTCAGCTTCTCGCCATCGCCAAGCAGGTCCGGCGGCGCCACCAGCTCCACGGCGCCGACTGATCACGGCACACCAGCAACGGAACACCCAGGAGCAACGATGCAACTCATCAGCGAAATGTTGGCCAGCAGTGCCAAGCGCTACAGCGCCCGTGTCTTCCTCGACGACGGGGAGCACAGCGTGACTTACGGCGCGTTCGAGGAGGACGTGTGCCGGCTGGCGCACGTTCTGACCGACCTCGGTGCCCGGGCCGGCGAGCCGGTCGGTATCTACCTCCCGAGCAGCATCGACCTCGTGCTCGCCTACCACGCGTGCCAGCGGCTGGGCGCCGTGGCGATGCCGCTCAGCGCGATGAACAAGCACCGGGAGCTGGACCAGATCGCGCGCCAAACAGACCTGGAGATCTTGGTGACCGGCGCCGCGGGCGCCGCGGTGGCGGTGGAGACCAAGCACAACGCCCCCTCCCTGCGCGTGGTGGTCGACCTGCAGGGGTCTGCGCCGGACACGGAGGACGGACGCCTGCTCATGGACAAGGCGCCGGTGTCGTTCCCCCTGGTCGACCGCGACCCCGAGTCCCCGGCGACGTTGTTCTTCACCTCGGGCACTACCGGTGCCCCGAAGGGGATCGGGCAGTCCCACCGCAGCGTCTACTCGACGGTGCGGGACATGAACGTCTACAACCACTTCCGCGCGGGTCGAGAGGTGGTGCTCTCGGTCCTGCCGATGTTCAACAACTTCGGCGCGACGTCGGTGATGCTCACGGCGATGTTCGACGGCGCGACGCTGGTCGTGCACGAACGCTGGAACACCGAGCGGGTGCTCGACGCCATCAAGACGCACGGCGTCACGTTCTTCGCCGGGACCCCCACGATGCTGACCTACATGCTGCAGGCCTATGACCCGGCCGTGCACGACCTGAGCACCCTGCGCCTGACTGTCACCGGTGGCGCCCCGGTCCCGCCCGAGCTCATCTCGGCCTGCCACGAGACCATGGGCATACGCGTGCGCCAGATCTACGGCTCCACCGAGAGCTGCGGCAACGTGGTCGGAGAGCCGGTCCACGGCATCCGCAAGCCTGGCTCCACCGGTACCGCCGTCGGCAGCTCCACCATCACGATCGTAGACGACGAGTACCGCGAGGTGCCCGCCGGCATTATCGGGGAGGTGGTGGTGGGGGGCGACACGATCTCGATCGGCTACTGGCGCGACCCGGAGACAACCGCCGAGATCTTTTCCGAGGAGGGGTGGCGCAGCGGGGACCTCGGCTACCTCGACGAGGACGGCTACCTGTTCATCGTGGACCGCAAGAAGGACCTGATCATCTCCGGCGGCTTCAACATCTACCCGATCGAGGTGGAGGGCGTGCTCTTCGACCACCCGGCGGTCACCATGGCGGCCGTCGTCGGGATCCCGGACGACGCCCGTGGTGAGATCCCGGTGGCCTTCGTGATCCCGTCGGGAGAGGTGGGCGAGGGCACCGCCGAGGAGCTCATCGCCTACGCGCGCGAGCACCTGGCGGTGTACAAGGCCCCGCGCAAGGTCGTCTTCGTCGACGAGTTCCCCCTCGGACCCTCGGGCAAGATCCTCAAGCGCGAGCTGCGCAAAGCCGACATCTCCGCCCACTGACACGAGGAACTCGACATGGAAGCCCCCGAGTACGACGACATCCTCGTCGACACGCGCGACGGGATCTGCACCGTCACCATCAACCGACCGCACCGCTACAACGCCTTCCGGGGGCGGACGGTCGAAGAGCTCATCGGCGCCTTCCGGGCTGCCTGGGCCGACCGCTCGGTGCGCGCCATCATCTTGACTGGTGCCGGGGACAAGGCCTTCTCCACCGGTGGTGACGTCAAGCAGCGCGTCGAGACCGGCGACTACGGCCCGACCAAGAGCGGCATGTTCGAGGTGGACTACTTCCACCGGCTGATCCGGGACATCCCGAAGCCGGTGATCGCTGCCGTGAACGGCCTGGCCATCGGCGGGGGCCACGTCTTTCACGTGTTGTGCGACATCAGCATCGCCAGCTCGACGGCACGCTTCGGGCAGGTGGGCCCTCGCGTCGGCTCCTTCGACGCCGGCTTCGGCACGACGTACCTCGCGCGCGTGATCGGCGAGAAGAGGGCCCGCGAGATGTGGTTCTTCTGCCGGCAGTACGACGCCGAGACCGCCGAGCGCATCGGACTGGTCAACGCCGTGGTGCCTCCGGAGCGGCTGATGGACGAGGCCCGCGACTGGGCCCTTCAGGTCACCGCGATGAGCCCGACGGCCATCCGGTACCTCAAGGCGTCGTTCAACACCGACACCGAACACCAGGCCGGTCTGGCCAATGTCGCCGCGGAGGCCCTGGCTCACTTTGTGACCTCGGAGGAAGGCATGGAAGGCGCTCGCGCGTTCGGCGAGAAGCGCCCGCCCAACTTCACCCCTTTTCCCTGACCCTGACCCACTAACGGCCGCGCACCGCCCGGCACGAAGGAGATCACGTTGAGCCTGGTTCCGAACAAGGTCGCAATCGTTACCGGCGGGGCCCGGGGGATCGGGTACGCGATCGCGGCCCGGTTGGTGGAGGAGGGTGCCCGCGTCGCCGTCCTCGACCTGGACCACCGGGAGGCGCAGGTGGCCGCCGGTTCGCTGCAGGATATCGCGAACGACGGACTGGGGCTCGGGATGCACCGTGGCGGACCGCGGAGCCGGGCCTACGAGTGCGACGTGTCGGACGGTACCAGCGTCTCGCGGGCGGTGGGGCAGGTCGTCGAGGACTTCGGCCCGGTGGGCCTGCTCGTCAACAACGCAGGGGTGACGCGGGACGCCACCATGGCGAAGATGAGCGAGGAGGACTTCCGCACGGTCATCGAGGTCCACCTGTCGGGGGCATGGCTGTGCACGAGAGCGGTGATGCCGAGCATGAGGACGCAGCAGTCCGGCTCCATCGTCAACGTCTCGTCGATCTCCGGCAAGGTCGGCAACTTCGGGCAGACGAACTACAGCGCCGCGAAGGCTGCCCTGATCGGTCTCACCAAGGCCAGCGCCAAGGAGCTCGCGCGCCACGGCATCCGCGTCAACGCGATCCAGCCCGGGCTCATCGACACCCCCATGACTCGGGCGATGCCCGAGCAGGCCTGGGCCGACAAGCTGCGGGAGATCCCGCTCGGCCGCGCGGGAAGTCCCGACGAGGTCGCCGGTTGCGTGGCGTTCCTGTGCTCGGAGATGGCCAGCTACGTGACGGGCGGCGTCCTGGAAGTCGCCGGTGGCCGCCACATGTGACACCGATCTGCGGCCCACGCGGCCAGCCGCCGCCCGTGGTCGTGCTCCGAGGAAGTCGCATACAAGCACATGGTCGTCCGTCACCTCCGTGACGGACGACCATGTGTCGATGCGCGGCGGGTGGCTCAGACGCCGACCGCGATGACCTTGGACTCCAGGAACTCCTCGAAGCCCTCGCGGCCCGACTCACGGCCCAGACCGCTCTGCTTGAACCCGCCCGAGGGCAGGTCGTGACCGTAGTAGAAGCCCCCGTTGACGGCGATCATGCCCGTGCGGATGCGGCGCGCCACGCCGAGAGCGGACTCCTCGTCAGAGCTCCAGACCGAACCGGCGAGACCATAGGTGGAGTTATTCGCGATCCGCACCGCGTCGTCGACGTCCTTGTACGACATCATCGACAGCACCGGTCCGAAGATCTCGCGCTGGGCCAGTGTGGAGTTCTCATCCACGTCGGCGAACAGCGTCGGTTCGACAAAGTACCCCTTGTCGAACTGCTCCGGGACCCCGCCACCGGTGATGAGACGGGCGCCCTCGTCCATGCCTGCCTTGATCAGGCCGAGGATTCGGGAGCGCTGGAGCTCGCTGATCTGCGGTCCCTGGATGACCTTGGGGTCGCGGGGGTCGCCGTAGGGCACGGACTGGTAAGCGATGGTGGCGAGCTCGACGGCCTCGTCATAACGGCTCTCCGGGACGAGCAGCCGGGTGGGCAGCACACACCCCTGGCCGGAGTTCATGCACACCATGCCGGCCGCCAGGGGGACGATCCCCTCGAAGTCGGCGTCGGGGAGCAGGATGTTGGCCGACTTGCCGCCGAGCTCCAGGGCCACCCGTGCGACACGGTCGGAGGCGGCGGACATCAACTTCTTGCCCACCGCGGTGGACCCGGTGAAGTGGACCAGGTCGACGCGCGGGTCCGTGGCGAGCCGCTCGGCTACCGCGTTGTCCGACGGGGTGACGATGTTGACCACCCCGGCCGGGAAGTCCGTCTCCTCCGCGATCAGCTTGGCGATCAGCGTGGCGTACCACGGGGTCTGCACGGCGGGCTTGAGGATCACGGTCGCACCCGCGGCCAGGGCCGGCAGCAGCTTGGTCATCGCGGTTTGCAGCGGGAAGTTCCACGGCGTGATGGCGGCCACGACGCCGACCGCCTCCTGGCGGACGATGTGTCGCGAGCCGACGGACCAGGCCCGGTCCGGCATGACCTCCTCGTAGTCGAAGCTGGTGGCCATGTCGGCCCAGTAGGGGATGGAGGAGATGGGCCAGTCGGAGTGGAACGTGTACGTGGTGCGCACGGCGATGCCGGTCTCGGTCACCGCGATCGCCCGCAGGAGGTCGGCGTTGCACTCGAGCACGCTGTGGAGCTGCAGCAGGCACTGCCGGCGGAACTCCGGGTTGGTCGACCAGTCGGTCTCGTCGAAGGCGCGACGGGCAGCGGCGATTGCCCGCTCGACGTCGTCGGGGGACGCGTCGGCCACGGTCCCGAGGACCGTCTCGGTCGTCGGGTCGACGTTCTCGAAGGTCGCACCCGTGGACGAGCCGACGAGCTGGCCGTCGATGAGCATTCTCGTCTCGCCCACCACACCTTGGTCCAAGAGCTCGGTGGTGGAGTCGTACGGGTCGTGTGAACCCCAGAGTCCTCTGAGGCCCTCCTTCATGCTGTCGACGTCGATGTCAACGGTCATCGCTGCTCCTCTCGTTGGCGCTATGGGTCTCCTAAGGCTTCACACCCCAATAATCACCCATACGTGATATCGTATCTTACATCTGAAAGGTGGCCATGGGTAGATGGGTAGAGACGTCGAGCTAGAGACCGGCTCCGCAGCCGAGGACGTGAAGGCGCCCTCGGCTGCCCTCGCGCTGCCCCTAGCCGGGATGCGCGTTGTCGAGATTTCCAGCTTCGTGGCGGCGCCTCTGGGCGGCATGACCCTCGCGCAGTTGGGCGCCGACGTCATCCGCATAGACCCTCCTGGCGGGGCGGCGGACCTCCACCGGTGGCCGATCACCCGCGACGGCACCAGCCTGTACTGGAACGGACTGAACAAGGGCAAGAGGTCGCTGTGCGTCGACGTGAGGTCGGCCGAGGGCCAGGACCTCGTTGCGCAGCTCGTCGCTGACTCCGGCCCGGACGGCGGGATCGTGCTGACGAACGCCGTCGGCAGTGACCGCCTAATGTACGAGCAGCTGCGCCGCCGCCGTCGTGACCTCATCTTCGTGCAGGTGCAGGGCCACCAAGACGGGCGACCGGCGGTCGACTACACCGTCAACGCGGGCGTGGGTTTCCCGATGGTGACCGGCCCCCAGGGTCACGCCGACCCGGTCAACCATGTGCTCCCCGCGTGGGACATCGCCTGCGGCTTGTACGCCGCCATCGCGATCTTGACGGCCGACCGTCGTCGCCGTACCGACGGAGTGGGCGGCGAGCTGGCCATCGCTCTGCACGACGTGGCTCTCGCCATGGCAGGCAACCTCGGCTTCCTTGCCGAGGCGCAGATCAACGGCGTCACCCGCACGCGGATCGGCAACTACCTCTACGGCGGGTTCGCTCGCGACTTCGTCTGCCGCGACGGAACACAGGTCATGGTGTGCGCCCTCACCAAGCGGCACTGGCGTGACCTCCTCGAGATCAGCGACATGCGGGGGCCGGTGCAGGCCCTCGAGGAGTCCCTCGGGGCGAACTTCGACCTAGAGGACGACCGTTTCGAGTTCCGCGAGGTCCTGGCCGGCCTGTTCAGCCACTGGTTCCAGGCCAACACCTACGTCACCGTGGCAGCCGCGCTGGAGCGCACTTCGCTCCTGTGGTCGAAGTACCAGACGTTCACCGAGCTGCTGGACGGGCAGCTTGATGGCAACGCCATCATGAGCAGCGTCCACCAGCCCGGCATCGGGCCGTTGCTGACCCCCGGTTCACCGATCCGGATGAACCGGATTCCCATCGGTGCGCGACCCGCGCCGTTGCTGGGAGCCGACACGGCGGAGATCCTCACCTCCCTGCTACATCGTTCCGCGAGCGACCTGGACGACCTGGTGTCCCGCGGCGTGGTTGCGTCGTCCGAGCCCACCTGAACCGCATCACCTCACCTACCCGGAAGGAACACCGCCCGCATGGCTCGACTTTGCCTGACCGAGGGTCTCGACGATCTCCAAGAGGAGTTCCTCACAACGGTGCGCCGGTTTGTGGAGGACCGGATCTTGCCGGTGGCCACGGAGCTGGAGCACGCCGACGAGTACCCGCAGGAGATCGTCGACGGGCTCAAGGAGCTCGGGGTCTTCGGTCTGATGATCCCGGAGGAGTACGGCGGCCTGGGGCAGTCGTTGCTGACCTACGCGCTCGTGGTGGAGGAGATCGCCCGCGGCTGGATGAGCGTGTCGGGGGTGATTAACACCCACTTCATCGTCGCCTACATGCTGGCGCAGCACGGCACGGACAAGCAGAAGAAGAACTATCTGCCGAAGATGGCCACGGGTGAGGTGCGGGGTTCCTTCTCGATGTCGGAGCCCGGTCTGGGGTCCGACGTCTCCGCGATCAGGACCAAGGCGGTCACGGTCACGATGGAGGACAACAGCGACGGCTACTCCATCACGGGCCAGAAGATGTGGCTGACCAACGGCGGCTCCTCGAACCTTGTGGCGGTGCTGGTGAGGACCGACGAGGGCTCGGACTCCGTCTACAAGAACATGACGACGTTCCTGGTGGAGAAAGAGCCGGGCTTCGGCGAGACCGCGCCCGGCCTGACGATCCCGGGCAAGATCGACAAGATGGGCTATAAGGGCGTCGACACCACCGAGGCCGTCTTCGATGACCACCGGGTCTCCGCTGCGCAGGTGCTGGGCGGTCGACCGGGCCACGGCTTCTACCAGATGATGGACGGTGTCGAGGTGGGCCGAGTCAACGTGGCGGCGCGAGCCGTCGGGGTGGCCAACCGGGCCTTCGAGCTCGGCATCGCCTACGCCCAGCAGCGGGAGACCTTCGGCAAGCCGATCGCGCAGCACCAGGCGATCTCGTTCCAGCTGGCCGAAATGGCCACCAAGGTCGAGGCTGCCCACCAGATGGTGGTGAAGCCGCCCGGGTCAAAGACCACGGCCAGCGCAACGACGTCGAGGCCGGGATGGCGAAGTACCTCGCCGCGGAGTACTGCAACGAGGTCGTGCAGGCCTCGTTCCGCATCCACGGTGGCTACGGCTACTCGAAGGAGTACGAGATCGAGCGCCTCTACCGCGAGGCGGCGTTCCTCCTCATCGGTGAGGGCACCGCCGAGATCCAGAAGATGATCATCAGCCGCAGCCTTCTCCAGGACTACCGGTTGCGATGACGTCCGACCCCGACCGGATCGACAGCGCTGAACGGGCCGACGGCGCTGGCAGCGCGCTGGCCGACCGCATCGCCACGGCGCGATCGTTCCTGTTTGTGCCCGGGGACCGGCCGACGCGCTTCGGCTCCGCCCTCACGAGCACGGCCGACCTGGTCGTCGTCGACCTGGAGGACGCGGTCGCCGCCGAGGCGCGGGAGGAGGCCCGCACCCACGTGGTAGCGCTGCTGGAGCGGCGGAGCGACGTGCTCGTGCGCGTGAACGCTCCAGGCACCGCAGGGCGGCGCGCTGATCTCGCCGCCCTGCGGCGTCTGGACGCCGCCTTGGGCGTGATGGTGGCCAAGTGCGAGACCGAGGCCGACGTGGCCGAAGTGCGCACGGCATTGGGCCCCGAGGCCGTGGTGCTGCCGCTGCTGGAGACCGCCTCGGGCCTCCGCGGCATCGACGCCGTCGCGCGCTCCCGCGGAGTGGTGCGCCTCGCGTTCGGCTCAATCGACTACGCCGTGGACTGCGGGTGCGAGCACGACCGGGAGGCACTGCTTGTCGCCCGCTCGACGCTGGTCGCCGCGTCTCGGGCGGCTGGCCTGCCGCAGCCCGTGGACGGAGTCACCACCCAGCTGGGTGATCCGGAGCGCCTGGCCGACGACACCCGCTACGCTCGACAACTAGGGTTCGCTGGCAAGCTGTGCGTGCACCCAGGCCAGACGGACGCGGTCAACGACGGCTTCGCCCCGTCGGCCGACGAGCTGGCGTGGGCTCGACGCGTGCTCAGGACCACGACTGAGGGTGTCCGCGGCGCCGTGCGCGTCGACGACGAGATGGTCGACGCGCCGGTGCGGCTGCGCGCTCGGCGCATCGTGCACTCCGCGCATGCCTCTCCCCCGCGGCCGGACCGTCCGGCCGCCACCACCCACAGGAGTGATCCGTGAACAGGTTCGAGTCCCAGAGGGCGATAATCGTCGGCGGCGGCAACATGGGCGGCGAGATCGCCCGCGTCCTGGCCGCCGAGGGCGCACGCGTCTTCGTCACCTACCACCGCAACCAGGAGGCGGCGCAGCAGCTCGCCGACGAGCTCGGAACCGGGCTGGCGGGCTCCGCCCAGCTCGACATCTCCGACCTGGCGGCGATCGAGTCCGTCGTCGCGCGCGCGGCCGAGGCTCTCGGTGGTGTGGACGTGCTCGTGGTGACGGCCGGCTACGTGCACAACATGGTCCCGATCCTGGACGTCGACTTCGCGTCCGTCACCAAGACCATCGACGTAGAGCTCGTCGGCGTCATCAAAGCGGCGACCGAGTCGCTGCCCCACATGCGCGCGGGCGGCTACGGCCGGATGGTGTTCGTCGGCTCGGATAGCGGCAAGGTCGGCTCCACGGGAGAAGCGGCCTCGTCAGCGGCGCGAGCCGGGGTCATCGGCTTCGCCAAGGCGCTCGCTCGAGAGACCGCCCGCGAGCAGGACATCTGCGTCAACGTCGTGTGTCCCGGCCCGACGGAGGGCCCCTTGCTCGAGGGCCAGATGGCCGACCCGGGCATCACCGGGAAGCTCGTCAATGCCATGATGCGGGCCATCCCAAAGGGCCGTGCGGCCAGCACCACGGAGATCGCCGCCGCCACGGTCTTCCTGGCGTCCCCGGATGCCGCTTTCATCACCGGTCAGGCCCTCAGCGTCAGCGGCGGGCTCACGATGTCCTAACGGTCAGGGCAACAGTCCCCGCCCCGACCGGCGTGGTCAGGTGGTGGCAGCAGAGGTGGCGTTGCGGGCCGAGCGCGCGGCCAGCATGTTGCGCAGGCCGGGAGCCTGGATGCCGGCGACGGCGGCGAGCAGGAGACCCAGGATGACGTCGGAGTAGTACACCTGGACCGACATCACCTGGAAGATGCCCTGGAGCAGGCTGAGCGAGATGGCGGCGGCGGTGATGCCCGTGATGGATCCCTTGCCACCGCTCAGCGACACTCCCCCGATCAGGGCCGCGGTGACGGCGTAGGTGAGGGGCTGAAACCCGATGGAGGCCTGTGCGCTCGCCAGGGCGAAGGCATTCATCCCTCCGGCCAGCGCCGAGAACGCGCCCGAGATGCAGAACACCGAGATGACGGTGCGGTCGACCGGGAGGCCGATCGACGCGCTGGCCGTGCGGTCGCCACCGACCGCACGGAGCAGACGCCCTGCAGCGGTGTAGGAGAGCACGAGACCCACAACAAGGCACACGGCCAGTGTGATCACGCCCCGCACGGAGATCACGCCACCGACGGCACTGTCGATGGCGAGCCCGAAGTCGATGTTCTCGAACGGCACGTCCTTGCCTTCACTGATGCGATAGGTCAGGCCGAGAAGGACGAGCAGGCCACCGAGGGTGACGGGGACCGAGCTCAGCTTGAGGCGGGTCATCAGCGTGGACTGCGCGAGACCGACGAGAAGACCCATCGCGACGGCGCAGCCCAGGCCAACTAGGGGGTTGTCGCCGCCAAGCTTCACGGCCACCAGGGCGCCGAAACCGTAGGACCCCAGCACCGACAGGTCGAACTCCCCGATGAGCATCGTGAGCGCGAGCGCCAACGCGACCAGTCCCATGGCGGAGAAGCCCTTGAGACCGTTGAAGACGTCGAAGTTGCCCACGACGATCCCGGACGCGAGGAACGGGACCAGCCAGAACAGCACGATCATGACGACGAGAAACGCCAGCGGCGGCGACACGCGACCGCGGATGGCCGCGAAGCGCCGGTCGGCGCGCTCGGCTGGGAAGACCGACAGGGTCACGACGACTCACCCCTGGTTCGCAGGTGCACGAGGACGACCACGACGACAACGAGGAGTCCTGTCGCGGTCATGCGGACCCCCTGCTCGTAGCCGCGGAGCAGAAGCACGTTGGAGATGATGGCGATCGCGGCGGCGCCGAGGAACGTCTGCAGCGCGGAGCCACGTCCGCCGGCGATCGCCGTACCGCCCACGAGGACGGCGGCGATGGCGTCGAAGGACAGCGTGCCGCCGATCTGGGTGGTGGCGTTGCCGGAGAACGCGGCGACGAAGACGCCGGCCGCGGCCGCCGACACGGATGCGACGGCGAAGGCGCCGGTCAATACCCGGCCGACCGGCAGACCGGCGGCGTACGCCGCCTCGCGGTTGTCGCCGATCAGGTAGATGTGGCGTCCCCAGGTCGTCCTCGTCAGCAGGAGGGTGAGCACCACGACGAGCCCGACCAGCGCGTAGACCGACACTGGCAGACCGAGTGGGGTGTCCGAGAGGACCTGCCACTGGGTCTGGCTGGCCGGCGGGTACATGGTCGCGTCTTTCGTGAACCAGCTTGCGAGCCCACCCTCGAGCGAGCCGGCTGCGATGGTCACGATGATCGGGTCGGCACCGAGATAGCCGACGAGCCAACCCTGGATGAGCCCGGCGACGAGTCCGAGGACCGAGGTGATCACCAGCGCGGCGAGGAACCCGAACTTTAGGGTGCCCACGAACAGCACTGCGCTCATGGCGACGGTCGTGCCGAGGGTCAGGGAGAACAGGCGGCCGCTCAGGGTGATCGGAGTCATCCCCACGGCGACGATGCCCACAAACGCCATGCTGGCGATCGTCGCGCGCAGGTTTGAGGCTTCGAGGAAGCCCTTCGTTGACAGCATCAAGAAGATGAGCGCGAGCACTCCGATGACCGTCAGGGTTTTGCCGATGTCCGGCAGGCGCCTCACGGCGGGCAGATCCGGGGACTTTCCACGCGTGATGTCCATGCTAGTCACGGTGTTCCTTCGACTTCTCCGAATGGGTCATTTGGTGCAGGATGGTGGCAGCATCCGTCTCGGACCGCGGCGCAATGTGAGCGGCACGGCCGGTCCGCATCGTCACCACTGTGGTGGCAAGATCGAGGACCTCGTCGAGCTCCGTCGAGGCAAACAGGACCGCGTTCCCTTCGGCCGCCGCGCGACGGACGAGGTCGTGGATCTCGGCACGGCCGCGCACGTCGACCCCACGCGTCGGCTCGTCGAGCAGAATCAGTCCAGAGACTTCCTGGCGCAGCACACGACCGACGAACACCTTTTGCTGGTTGCCGCCGCTGAAGTGAACGGCAGGGCTGCGGAGCCGCTTCTTGTCGAAGGCGACGTCCGAGGCCAGCTCGCGGGTCCGGGCCTGAACTTGACCGCGCCTGAGCACCCCGCAACGGCAAAGCCGATCCAGGCGAGTGGCGACCAGGTTGCTCCCGGCCGCGTGGGCAAGGAAGAGCCCCTCACCCTTGCGGTCGTTGGACACGAAGTGCACACCGGAGCGGAGCACACTACGGGGGTCGCCCAACCGCACCGGTCGGTCGTGCAGGGAGACCGTGCCCCGTGCATCGGGGTGCAGCCCGCCGATCGCGCGCAAGACGCTGCTGGAGCCGGCACCCACCTGGCCAGCCAGCGCCACGATCTCGCCGGCACGGATGTCAAGGTCGAAGGACTTCAGGAACCCGGGCACCTGCAGCCCGGCGATCTTGACGATGACCGACGCCGAGTCGTCGACGGGACCTTCCTCCAGAGTCGTCGTCTCGGCCTCACCCACCATCATCGAGATCAGCTCAGGACGCGTCAGCTCGCCGGTCGGCTGGGTGGCCACGAGGCGACCGTCCCGCATGACCGTGATCCGGTCGCACAGGGAGAAGACCTCGCCCAAGCGGTGCGAGACGAAGATGACCGCTGTGCCGTTGGCCGCCAGCCGGCGTACGACGTCGAAGACCCGCTCGATCTCGACGTCGCTCAACGTCGCCGTCGGCTCGTCCAGGATCAGCAGTCGCGCGTCGCGCCCGAGCGCGCGCGCGATCTCCACGAGCTGCCGCTCCCCCGCCGAGAGCGTCGCGGCGGACGCTCCGGGACGGAGGTGGTGCAGGCCGACCAGTTCGAGCAGGTGCCGGACTTGGCCACGCTGCGACTTCGAGCGGCTCAGGAACCGATCGTGCTGCCCGGCCAGGAGGACGTTCTCCTCGATGGAAAGTGTGGGCAGCACACTGAGCTCCTGCTGCACGAAAGCGATGCCCAGCCGCTCGGCATCACGCGGCGACCGCAGCTGGACCTCCTCCCCGTTGATGGAGATCTGCCCTTGGTCCGGCTGCTCGAGGCCCGCGATGAGCTTGACCAACGTGCTCTTGCCCGCACCATTGTGACCACACAGTGCATGGATCTCCCCCGCAGCGATGCCCAGGGTCAGGTCCCGCAACGCGTGCGTGGAGCCGTAGTCCTTGGCAAGGCGCTCCACGCGGAGGAAGTCCGTGGTCATGCGCTGCTGCATTCCGCTGCGTATTGGTTGACGTTGTCCGGGGTCACGCGGGCTTCCTGGTTGAGGGCTTGTTCGGGGATTTTTTGGCCGTCGACGAGCTTCGCGACGTACTCCGCG
>JAABVA010001429.1_pt1 | contig 25747 bp, 20 predicted proteins | sample 5560331 | NCBI WGS metagenome assembly JAABVA01 (sample SAMN12812661, study PRJNA571458) | rock metagenome | isolation source: Antarctica rocks | place: Antarctica: Victoria Land, Mt New Zealand sud | collected 2016-01-07
TGGGTATTCTTTATGCGGCAGATGCAGTCGGGTGGCGGCCGAGCCATGGGCTTTGGAAAGTCCCGCGCGCGGTTGTTGACCGAGAAGCAGGGCCGCGTGACGTTCGATGACGTCGCAGGAATCGACGAGGCGAAATCCGAACTGCAGGAGATCGTCGAGTTCCTGAAGGATCCGCAGAAGTTCCAGCGCCTGGGCGGCAAGATCCCCAAGGGCGTGCTGCTAGTCGGGCCTCCGGGCACGGGTAAGACGCTGTTGGCCCGCGCAATTGCTGGCGAGGCTAACGTCCCGTTCTTCACCATCTCGGGTTCCGACTTCGTCGAGATGTTCGTGGGCGTCGGCGCGAGCCGGGTGCGCGACATGTTCGAGCAGGGTAAGAAGAATGCGCCTTGCATCATCTTCATCGATGAGATCGACGCGGTCGGGCGGCATCGTGGCGCTGGGCTCGGCGGCGGCAATGACGAGCGTGAGCAGACGCTGAACCAAATGCTGGTCGAGATGGACGGTTTCGAGAGCAATGAGGGAGTCATCCTGATTGCGGCGACCAACCGTCCGGACGTACTGGATCCGGCATTGCTGCGTCCAGGCCGATTCGACCGTCAGGTTGTCGTGCCGAACCCCGACGTAAACGGGCGGGAGAAGATCCTGCGTGTCCATATGCGCAAGGTGCCGTTGGCGAGCGACGTCGATCCGAAGGTGATTGCACGTGGCACGCCTGGGTTCTCTGGCGCGGATCTGGCCAACCTCGTGAATGAGGCGGCTTTGCTGGCTGCACGGCTTGGTAAGCGAGTCGTGGCGATGTCCGAGTTCGAGCATGCCAAGGACAAGGTCATGATGGGTGCCGAGCGTCGGTCGTTGGTCATGAGCGAGGATGAGAAGCGCATGACCGCCTATCACGAGGCCGGGCATGCCCTGTGCGCCATCAACGACCCGGAGTGCGACCCGGTGCACAAGGCGACCATCATTCCACGCGGCCGTGCGCTTGGGCTGGTCATGAGCCTGCCGGAGGGCGACCGTCTGTCCGAGAGCAAGGCGCGCCTGCTGGCCCGTATGAAGATGGCGATGGGCGGACGTGTCGCAGAGGAACTGGTGTTTGGGCCTGACAAGGTTTCGAATGGTGCTGCTGGAGACATCAAGCAGGCAACCAACATCGCCCGCGTGATGGTCACTGAGTGGGGCATGAGCGACAAGCTCGGCATGATTGCCTATGGCGACAACAGCCAAGAGGTGTTCCTCGGCCACTCGGTCACTCAGAACAAGAACGTCTCGGAGGTTACTGCGCGCGAGATCGATGGCGAGATCAAGTCGATCATCGACAATGCCTATGGTGGCGCGAAGCGGTTGCTGACCGAGCGACTTGAGGAGTTGCACCGCTTGGCACGTGGACTTCTGGAGTACGAGACGCTATCGGGTGAGGATATTCGGACCGTGTTGCGGGGCGAGCCTGTGATCCGCAAGGTTGTGGACGAACCAATGGCCGAGAACCGGCGCGCATCGGTTCCATCTGCGGGTCGTCCGGTCGCTCCGCCGCCCACAGGAGGGCTTGGCCCGGCACCGCAGCCGGGCTAGGACAAGACTTCAAGAAATGGCCGGCGTCACAATGTGGCGCCGGCCTTTTTTATATGAATGACGTATTGGAACCACTCGGCATCCTGCATGGCGCTGCCGCACGCGAGGCCGTCGCATCCGGCGCTGCTCTCCCGTTAGCTGGTGGCCCGTCCGCCTTCATGCTGGCGCGCCGCAACAGTGTCGTGCGGCCCGTTGCAGCCATCCCCGAAGATTGGGCAGTTCAGGCACTGGTGACAGCCCCATCACCCTGGGCCGGATTGAACCGTCGCCCAAGCGTGATGGGCATCCTGAATGTCACGCCCGATAGCTTCAGCGATGGCGGTGATACCCTAGCCGTTGCCGCCGCTATTGAGGCCGGGCATCGAATGATCGCTGATGGCGCTGCGGTTCTCGACATAGGCGGCGAGTCGACTCGCCCCGGGGCTGCACCTGTGCCGCCTGACGAGGAGCAGCGCCGAGTCCTGCCAGTGGTTTCCGCCCTGGCCGATCTCGGCGCACTGATATCGATCGACACTCGCAACGCCGCCACCATGGCCGCGGCGCTCGATGCCGGTGCCACTATCGTTAACGACGTCTCCGCCCTCGCGCACGACCCTGCCGCAGCCCGACTGGTCGTGGACCGGCAATGCCCAATCATACTGATGCATATGCGGGGCACGCCGGCCACCATGCAAGAGCACGCGACATATCAGGACGTGGCGGCTGAGGTGATGTCGGAGCTCGCTTCCAGGATCTCCATAGCCCTGGCTGCAGGCGTCGCCCGGTCTAGCATTGCCATCGATCCCGGTATCGGCTTTGCCAAGACGGCCGGGCAGAACGTCGAAGTACTGCAGCGCTTGCCAATGCTGCTGGGCTTAGGCTGCCACATCATGGCCGGAGTCTCGCGCAAAAGCTTCGTTGGCACTTTGGGAGGCGCCGCGGATCCAAAGCGGCGGATGCCTGGCTCTCTAGCTGCGGGGCTTTTTGCTCTGGCACAGGGCGCTACCATCCTGCGCGTGCACGATGTTGCTCCCACGGTCCAGGCGGTTCATGTCTGGTATGAATTGATGGGTTAGGATAGGTTCGTTGCAATTTCGTGAGGAAAGCATGACCACTCGCAGACGCTTGTTCGGCACCGATGGCATTCGTGGGAAAGCCAATGTCGACCCAATGACGGCCGAAACGGCGCTGCAATTGGGCCAGGCTGCGGGATTGATCTTCGTCCGTGGCAACCACCGGCATCAGGTCGTCATCGGTAAGGACACGCGGCTGTCGGGCTACATGATCGAGCCTGCGTTGGTAGCTGGCTTCATCGGTGCGGGAATGGACGTTACCTTGGTCGGCCCGTTGCCGACTCCGGCCATAGCCATGCTGACCCGCAGCCTGCGTGCCGACCTCGGCGTCATGATCTCGGCCTCGCACAACCACTTTGAGGACAACGGCATCAAGCTGTTCGGCCCCGACGGCTTCAAGCTGTCGGACCAGACCGAGCTGGAAATCGAGCTGCTCATGGCAGCGGACCGATCCACCAAGTTGGCAGCGTCCTCGAAACTCGGCCGCGCCGCCCGGCTGAACGACGCAGGCGGTCGATACATCGAATCTGCAAAGGCGACCTTTCCCCGGGGCCGTACGCTTGCCGGACTTAAGATCGTCGTGGACTGTGCAAACGGCGCTGCATACAGCGTGGCGCCCACTGTACTATGGGAGCTGGGCGCTACCATCGTTCCCGTGGGCGTCGAGCCGGACGGGTTCAACATCAACAAGGGGTGCGGCTCCACCGTGCCGTCTTTTCTCTGCTCAAAGGTGTTGGAGCATGGCGCCGACCTCGGCATCGCACTAGACGGCGACGCTGACCGGCTATTGCTGTCCGATGAACGCGGTGAGATCGTCGATGGCGACCAGATCCTCGGTTTGATTGCGCAATATTGGGGTCGGACCGGGTTGCTGACCGGAAATGGTGTGGTGGCGACGGTCATGTCCAATCTCGGGCTGGAGCGCTTCCTAGCCGGCGAGGGCTTGGCGCTGCATCGTACTCAGGTCGGCGACCGTTATGTCGCGGAGCGCATGCGCGCCGATGGCATCAACGTTGGCGGTGAGCAGTCCGGCCATGTGATCCTATCGGACTACGCGACGACCGGTGACGGCCTGATCGCGGCATTGCAGGTGCTGGCGGTGCTGGCGGGGCAGAATCGTCCGGCGAGCGAAGCCTGCAAAAGGTTCGACCCGTTGCCGCAGCGGCTGCAGAACGTGCGCTTCCTCGGCGGCTCGCCCTTGAAGGACCCGCATGTCATGGCAGCTATTCTCGCCGCAGAAGCCGAACTCGGCGCATCTGGCCGCCTCCTGCTGCGCATGAGCGGCACCGAGCCGGTCCTGCGCGTAATGGCGGAGGGCGAGGACGAAGCCATGGTGAAGCGCATCGTGGCCGAGCTTTGCGAAACGATCGTCGCGGCAACCCACGAGGTCGCTTGAACCGCCAGCAGAGCGGCCGTGTCCTAGTCGTCGCCGGTTCCGACTCCGGCGGAGGCGCTGGAATTCAGGCCGATATAAAGACGGTGACGGCCCTGGGTGGATACGCCGCGACCGCGATCACGGCACTGACGGCGCAGAATACCCAAGGTGTTCATGGAGTATTGCCAGTTCCGCCGGATTTCGTGCGCCTGCAGATGGCTGTGGTGCTGGACGACATCGGCGCCGATGCGGTCAAGATAGGCATGTTGGGCAGTGCCGAGGTCGTCAATGCTGTGGCGGCAGCGCTGCGGCGCCATGCCGGCGGGATACCGTTGGTGATTGACCCTGTCATGGTGGCCAAGGGCGGCGCACGCCTACTCGATAAGGCAGCTATCGACGCGTTGCGGCGGGAGCTGCTGCCCTGCGCGACCCTCCTGACCCCCAACGTGCCAGAGGCGGAGGCATTGACCGGCCTCACCATCCCCGATCACGCTGCGGCCCGCCTGGCGCTGCAGGCGCTTCTGGACCTAGGCGCGCCGGCAGTGTTGCTGAAGGGCGGGCATCTTTCAGGCGCAGTCGTGCAGGATATGCTGGCGACGCCGGCCAGCATCGAGGTATTCGACAGCCCAAGGATCGACACGCGCCACACTCACGGCACCGGCTGCACTCTAGCCAGCGCGATCGCGGCCGGGTTGGCACAGGGCATGCAACTGCCTGATGCCATCCGACGCGGCATAGCCTATGTCCACGCGGCCATCTTGGCTGCACCTGGTTTCGGCGCCGGGCACGGGCCGCTTGGGCACGGCATCACTGTCGACGTCAGCCGGCTTGCCTGGATCCCGGCACAAGGCTAAGCCTTTCGGCGGGCCACGCCTCCCCACCGAGGCGCTTCTCTTCTGGAAGGGAGAGCAAGGTATGACGCTTACGTTAAACGCCGTCGCGCTCGACAGCGTGTCTTCTATGGCCAAGCCGCAGCTCCGCCCGTCCAATCCCGATTTCTCCTCCGGCCCTTGCGCCAAACGCCCTGGTTGGACGCTTGATGGCCTATCCGGTGCCCTTCTCGGCCGCAGCCATCGCGCCGCTGGCCCGAAGGCGCGGCTGGCGGAGGTCGTCGACCGGTCCCATGCCCTGCTTGGCCTGCCACAGGATTGGGTTCTCGGCATCGTCCCCGGGTCCGACACCGGAGCGGTCGAGATGGCGATGTGGTCAATGCTCGGTGCGCTCGGCGTCGACATCCTGGCTTTCGAGAGCTTTTCGGAGGCGTGGGCGACCGACGTCGTGAAGCAGCTCAAGCTCGCCGATGCCCGGGTGCTGTCGGCGCCCTATGGCAGCCTGCCCGACCTCGCGCAAATCGATCCGGCGCGCGACGTGGTTCTTGCCTGGAACGGCACAACCTCCGGCGTGCGGCTGCCCCATGCCGATTGGATCAGCGAGGATCGCGACGGTTTGGTGATCTGCGATGCCACGTCGGCCGCCTTCGCCATGGCTCTGCCATACGAAAAGCTCGATGTCGTCACCTGGTCGTGGCAGAAGGTCCTGGGCGGCGAGGCTGCGCACGGCATGTTGGCGTTGTCCCCGCGCGCTGTCGCACGGCTCGAGAGCTATAAGCCTGCCTGGCCGCTGCCGAAGGTGTTCCGCCTGACCAGCGGCGGCAAGCTCAGCGCCGGCATCTTTCGCGGCGAGACGATCAACACACCCAGCATGCTCTGCGTCGAGGACGCGTTGGACGGCCTGCGCTGGGCAGAGGGCATCGGTGGCCTGTCCGCCCTAATCGCTCGCAGCGAGGCCAACCTGGCCGCCGTCGCCGCCTGGGCCGACCGCACGCCCTGGGTGGACTTCCTCGCGGCTGACCCCGCGACACGGTCGTGCACCTCGATCTGCCTGCGCATCACAGCTCCTTGGTTCGCCGCACTGCCGCCCGACGAGCAGGCGAAGGTGGCCAAGCGCCTGGCATCCCTATTGGACAAGGAGGGTGTGGCCTTCGACATCGCCGCCTATCGGGACGCGCCGCCGGGCCTGCGGATCTGGGGCGGCGCCACGGTCGAGACCGGCGATATCGAGGCATTGCTTCCGTGGCTCGATTGGGCATACGCCCAGGTGCAGCCGGCGTGACCGCCCGCGTCTTGATCAGCGATAAGCTCTCGCCGGCTGCGGTCGACATCTTTCGGACACGTGGGTTGGAGGTCGACCTGAAACCTGGCCTGTCTGCGGCCGAGTTGCGCGCCATCATCGGCGACTACGACGGCCTGGCGATCCGCTCGGCTACCAAGGTGACGCGCGAGCTGCTCGAAGCAGCGCCGCGCCTGCGCGTGGTGGGTCGGGCTGGCATTGGCGTCGACAACGTTGATGTGAAATCCGCCACCGCGCGCGGCGTAGTCGTGATGAACACGCCCAACGGCAACGCCATCACGACGGCCGAGCACGCAATCGCCATGATGTTCGCCCTCGCGCGTCAAATTCCGGAGGCGACCGCCAGCACGCGGGCGGGAAAGTGGGAAAAGAACCGCTTCATGGGCGTGGAGCTGACGGCCAAGATGCTTGGGCTGATCGGCTGCGGCAACATTGGGTCGATCGTGGCCGAGCGCGCGCTTGGCCTTCGCATGCGGGTCGTCGCCTATGATCCCTATCTCACCGAGAAACGGGCATTGGCACTCGGGGTAGAAAAGGTTGAGCTGGCGGACCTACTGGCCCGTGCCGACGTTATCACCCTGCATACTCCGCTTAACGACGCTACCCGCAACATACTATCGCGCGACGCGATCGCGGCCTGCAGGCGCGGCGTGCGGATCGTGAACTGTGCTCGGGGCGGGTTGATCGACGAGGCGGCGCTGGCCGATGCGTTGGCGACGGGGCAGGTCGCTGGCGCTGCGCTCGATGTGTTCGAGACCGAGCCCGCCACCAGCAGCCCGCTGTTCGCCTTGGACAACGTTGTCTGCACCCCGCATCTCGGCGCCGCAACCTCGGAGGCGCAGGACAACGTCGCGCTGCAAGTGGCTGAGCAAATGAGCGATTTCCTGCTGACCGGCGCCGTGTCGAACGCGATCAACATGGCTTCCGTCTCGGCCGAGGATGCGCCGCGGCTAAAGCCCTACATGGAGCTGTGCCGCCTGCTCGGTTTGTTCGCTGGGCAGATGACCCAGGCCGGGGAGGGCGTGTTGCGCAGTGTCACCGTCGAGTACGAGGGCCTGGCTGCGCCGTTGAACCACCGCCCGCTGACGGCCGCGTTGCTTTCGGGACTGCTGGCGCCGCTCATGGCGGGCGTAAACATGGTGAACGCCCCGGTCATCGCCCGCGACCGCGGCCTGGACGTGGCCGAGACGGTGCACGACCGTCCGAGCGAGTATCAGACCCTGGTGCGCGTGACGATCGCGACCAGCCATCAGACCCGGTCGGTCGCGGGCACGCTGTTTGCTGGCGCCCGTCCGCGCCTGGTCGAGATCAAGGGCATCAAGGTCGAGGCGGACTTTGGCCGCTACATGCTGTACGTCACCAATCAGGATCGCCCCGGCTTCATCGGCCGTTTCGGGGCGACGCTCGCCGCGGCGGATATCAACATTGCGACCTTCCATCTCGGCCGCGCGGCCGCCGGCGGGGACGCGATCTGCCTGGTAAGCGTGGACGAGCCCGTGCCGGAGCCGGTTCTAGCCACGGTGCGTGCTCTTCCGCTCGTCATGCAGGCGACGTCGTTGCAATTTTAGGCTATAGCCGCAGGGCCATGACTGAAGACACTCCCCCGAACGCGGCGTTGCTGCCGTCCGGCCTGCGCGACCTGCTGCCGCCCGAGGCCGAGGCCGAGGCCGCAACCGTGTCGGCGCTGATGGAAACGTTCTCTGCCCATGGCTACCAGCGCGTGAAGCCGCCGCTGATCGAGTTCGAGGATGGGTTGCTGGCCGGTTCTGGCGCGGCGATGACGGAGCAGACGTTCCGCGTCATGGACCCGGACACCCATCGCATGATGGGTGTCCGGGCAGACATGACGCCGCAGGTCGCCCGTATCGCGGCCACCCGGCTCGCCGGCAGTCCGCGTCCGCTGCGTCTCTCCTATGCCGGGCAGTGCCTCCGGGTGCGTGGTAGCCAGATCGCGCCGGAGCGTCAGGTCGCGCAGGCTGGGATCGAGCTGGTCGGCGTCGATGCCCCGGCAGCCGATGCCGAGATCGTTCTGGTCGGCGCCGAGGCCCTCGCCACCGTCGGGATGGGCCGCGTGAGCTTCGATCTGACCTTGCCGCAATTAGCGCCGACGTTGCTGGACGAGGCAGACATTACCGGCGCGCCCCGTGTTGCGCTCACCCGGGCACTCGACCGCAAGGACGCTGCTGCTGTCGCGCAGTATGGCGGCACGCTGGCCAGGTTGCTTACGGACCTGCTCCTGGTCGCCGGGCCGGTCGGACCCGCGCTGGAGATGCTGGAGGCCGCGCGGCTGCCGCCCCAATCCGCCGCCCTCTGCGCCCGGCTGCGGCAGACTGTGCAGGCCGTGCTGGACCAGGCGCCGGACCTGCGGCTGACGCTCGATCCCATTGAGTTCCGCGGCTTCCGTTATCATACCGGCGTTTGCGTGACGGTGTTCGCACCGGACCGGCATGAGGAACTTGGCCGCGGTGGACGCTATCTATCCGGCGACGCCGAGCCAGCCACTGGCCTGACCCTTTATCCGGACGCTCTATTGCGCGCCCTCCCGCCCCGTGTGGCCCGGCCACGCGCTTACCTGCCCTGGGGTACTTCGCGCGAGAATGCGGTTGCCTTGCGGAAGCTCGGCTTTGCGACACTTTCGGCAATGACTGAGCGAGATCCGGCCCAAGAGGCAGGGCGCCTCGGATGCACACACATCCTGCGCGCTGGCGCCGCTATTCCTTTGGTTTCGGAGAGCTGAATGCCGAATGTTGCTGTTATCGGCGCCCAGTGGGGCGACGAGGGGAAGGGCAAAGTCGTGGACTGGCTCGCCAGCCGCGCCGATATTGTGGTGCGTTTCCAGGGCGGGCACAACGCCGGGCATACCCTAGTCGTCGGCAACCAGACCTATAAGTTATCTCTGTTGCCCAGCGGGTTAGTGCGCGGCAAGCTCGGCATAATCGGCAATGGCGTCGTCATTGATCCCGTTGCGTTGCTGGCCGAGATGGACCGCGTGCGCGCACAGGGCTTGGATGTAACGCCGGAAAACCTGCGTATCGCCGAGAATGCCGTGCTGATCCTGCCGGTGCATGGTGCGTTGGACCGCGCACGTGAGGCGGCGCGCGGCGACCGCAAGATCGGCACCACCGGCCGCGGTATCGGCCCGGCCTACGAGGACAAGGTCGCCCGCCGCGCCATCCGAGTCTGCGACCTTGCCGAACCCGATGTGCTGTCCGAGAAGCTGGACGAGCTACTGCTGCACCACAATACGCTGCTGACCGGCCTTGGTGCCGAGCCTGCGCAAAAGCAGGAGTTGCTGGATTTGCTGCTGGGTCTGGCGCCGCGCATCCTGCCGCATGTAGAGGCAGTTTGGGCGCGACTGGATGAGGCACGTCGTGCCGGTCGGCGCATTTTGTTCGAGGGCGCACAAGCCGTGATGCTCGACGTCGACCACGGCACCTACCCCTATGTAACGAGCAGCAACACTATTGCGGCGACTGCGGCGTCGGGATCGGGCGTCGGGCCGGCAGTTGTCGGCTTCGTGCTTGGCATCGCGAAGGCCTATACGACCCGGGTTGGTGCCGGGCCATTTCCGACAGAACTGCACGACGACACCGGCCGGCAGCTTGGCACGCGTGGACGGGAATTCGGTACTGTCACAGGCCGCCCACGCCGATGCGGCTGGTTCGATGCGGCGCTGGTCCGGCAGGCGGCCAAGGTTGGAGGCATCCAGGGTCTGGCGCTCACCAAGCTTGATGTGCTCGACGGGATGACCGAGCTCAAAATTGCCGTCGGTTACGAGATTGACGGCCATCGCTTTGATCACTTGCCGGCTGGGCAGGCGTCTCAGGCGATGGCAACGCCGGTTTATGAAACCATCGAGGGTTGGACAGAATCGACCTTTGGCGCTCGGTCTTGGGCGGACCTTCCGGCCCAAGCGATCAAATACGTTCGGCGAATCGAAGAGCTAGTCGAAACGCCAGTGACGTTGCTGTCGACGAGCCCAGAACGGGACGACACGATCCTGATGCGCGACCCGTTTGAAGGGTAGCGTGCCCCGCTGTCCGTAGCGGGGCGTGGTCAACTAGGCAGCCTGCTGGGTCGCCATACGGCGCTCGGCCACCTGGGTCTTCATAGCCTTCTGCAGCTTCTCGAATGCACGAACCTCAATTTGCCGCACCCGCTCGCGGGAGATGCCATACTGCTGTGATAGATCCTCAAGCGTCGTCGGGTTATCCTTCAACCGGCGCTCGATAAGAATATGCCGCTCACGCTCGTTTAGCGTCTTCAGCGCGCCACTGAGCAGGGCCTTGCGGCCAGTCAACTCTTCGCGGTCCGCCAGCATGCTCTCCTGGCTATCGCTCTCGTCCACAAGCCAATCCTGCCACTCGCCCTCGCTATCGGCGCGAACGGGGGCATTCAGACTGTTGTCCGGCGCGGCGAGGCGGCGGTTCATGCTGACGACATCCTGCTCGGGCACAGCGAGCATGCGGGCGATTTTCGCCACCTGCTCGGGCTGCAAGTCACCGTCCTCGATTGCCTGCATCTGGCCCTTCAACCGGCGCAGGTTGAAAAACAACTTCTTCTGTGCTGCCGTGGTGCCCATCTTAACGAGCGACCAACTGTGCAGGATGTATTCCTGAATAGCGGCGCGAATCCACCACATCGCGTAGGTTGCAAGACGGAAGCCACGGTCCGGATCAAACCGCTTCACCGCCTGCATCATGCCGACATTACCCTCGCTGATCAGCTCGCCCACCGGCAAGCCGTATCCGCGATAACCCATCGCGATTTTGGCAACGAGGCGCAGGTGGGACGTCACGAGTTGGTGCGCGGCACCCATGTCCTCGTGGTCGCGCCACCGGCGCGAAAGCTCAAGCTCCTCTTCAGGAGCAAGCATCGGAAACTTGCGGATCTCTTGTAGATACCGCGAAAGATTGCCCTCGGGGGCGACATTGATTACGGCACCAGCCATGTTGAGGCCTCTTTCGTCTAAGTTGACCGTTCCTGAACCCTATACGGCGATTGGACACGGTCAGTTGCGACGGAAACTAAATTCAGGCGCGGGGATCGTTATCACGTCCCAGAGACCATCCCGAAGCGATGCCCTACTGGACTGAACCTCAACGCGGCACGCCCGCCACATCGGATGCGGCCAGGAATACAGGACCTGTGTCGTACTGTCAAACAAATTGCGGTTCTGCCCTCGCTAATCCTTCAAGATTGCGATCAGAGCTGCCATATCGGCTGCCATTGGCCTTTCAAATAGAAGTGCCGTCCCCGTGCGCGGGTGTGCAAAACCCAGTTTTACAGCATGCAGGGCTTGCCTGGGAAAGTCCAGCATAACAGCGCGGACAGCGCCGCCCAGCTCCTTTGCTGCAGCCGGCACCCGGCGAAGGTAAACGGGATCCCCAACCACCGGATGTCCGGCGCTCGCCAGGTGGACGCGGATTTGGTGTGTCCGTCCCGTTGCCAGCACGCACTCCAGCAGTGTGGCGGCGGGTGACCAGGTCCGCAATGTATGATACCGGGTGAGGGCGTGCTTGCCTCCCCTGGTAACAACGGCCATGCGCTTTCGCTCTCGCGGATCTCGCCCGATTGCACCCTCGATCTGGCCGCACGGCGGCGTCGGGCAGCCCCAGACGAGGGCCTGATAGGCGCGGTCGATGTCGTGCGCGGCAAAGGCGGCCGACAGCGTGGCAAGCGCCTGCTCCGTCTTTGCGACAACCATGACGCCTGAGGTGTCCTTGTCGAGCCGATGCACGATCCCGGGCCGCCGCTCGCCGCCGATGCCGGGCAGGCTGTCGCCACAATGTGCGAGCAGAGCATTGACCAGCGTGCCGTCCTCGTTGCCCGGTGCCGGATGGACAACGAGACCTGCTGGTTTATCAAGCACGATGAGGTCCGCGTCCTCATACAGGATATCGAACGGGATGCTTTGTGCTTCGGGCCGGGCCGCGATCAAAGGCGGTGGCTGGACGATAAAGCGCGCGCCGGGCCGGACGAGTTCAGCCGGGTCGTGCAGGGCCACGTCGTCGCGCAGGACGGCGCCGTCCTGCATGAGGGACTTGACGCGGGAGCGCGACAACGCGCCGATGGAGTCCGCCAAGAACCGGTCCGTGCGTTGTCCGAGCGCCTCCGGCCCGGCGACGACCTCGATCGGATCGGGCATAGGACGGGCGAGAGGGGGAGCAGCATTGCGCGGGTTGACGGTGGCGGTGGTCGTCATGGGGGTCCTGATCGTTGCCGGCACGGTTGGTTTATTCGTGGTGTTGGCACAGCGTATGTCGAGCGGATCAGCCATAATTGCGAGTATCGTACTTGACGAGCCGTCCGGCACGCGCATTGCCGGCACGTCGGTTGCGGCCGACCGTGTCGCAGTTCAGCTACAAGGCGGCGGCCCGGACCGCGTGGTTTGGGTTGACACGAAATCTGGCCGCGTGCTGGGGCATGTGGCGCTGGCGCACTGATCAGGGCAAGAACGATGGCGCACAAGAAACAGAGCTTGCCGACGAAGATTTGCATCGCGTGTGGACGGCCGTTCGCGTGGCGCAAGAAGTGGGCGGCGTCGTGGGACGAGGTGCGCTATTGTTCCGACGCTTGCCGGACTGGCCGGCGGGATGCGGCACGGCAGAAAGTCATGCCGAAATCAGGCGCTTGATTCCTTAGGTCGCCTGCCTTAGTTAGCCCTCGGCTACGTCCTGTTCGTCTAGAGGCCTAGGACACCGCCCTCTCACGGCGGTAACAGGGGTTCGAATCCCCTACGGGACGCCAGTTTCTTTCGTTCGGCGCAGGCGCCTGGTTGTCAGGCGCGCTCGGTTTGACGAGCATGCCATCCCGGCAAAGGAAAACAGCCGATCGACTTCCATATTCACGTTTATTGGGCAGTACGTCATTGAGCGTCGATGCCGATGCTTGACCCGGTGCGCCGCCGTTACGACGTCGGCGCGGCCGGGCCGGGCAACTTCGCCGGCTTCCGCAAGCATGTGATCGAGCGCAGCGAAAGACCCATCCGAGCCTATCTCGATGTGTCGCACGCCGGCATCTTTGCGTTCCCTCCCAACATCATGGTTGGTGAGAGCCAAGACTTGCGACTGATGGATCCGGCAGTCTGCGCGAAGGTTGCGTGGGACAACCGGGATGTGATTCGCGGCGTCAAAATACGTATTGGCCTCAATACGAGCAGTGCCAACGGGATGGTGCCCTCGCATTATGCGATCGAGGCTGCCGAGCGGGCAGGGCCGCGAGTGATGTGCCACGTCGACCGACCGCCGCCGCGTAATGGCGACATTCTAGAGGCACTGCGGCCCGGCGGCGTCCTGACGCACTGCTACCGCCCATTCCCGAGCGCGCCGGTCCACGCCGATGGCCGGGTTCGCGGGGCGTTTTGTTCGATATCAGCCACGGCAAGGGCGCGTTTGCCTTCGGCGCTAGCCCGCGCTGTGCTTGCCGGCGGTTTCCCGCCCGACGTCATCTACTCAGACGTCCATGTGCTCTGCATCGATGGTCCGGCGTTCGGGCGCGTCGCGGCTACATATGTAGGCCAGCCCACAGGATGTCGGGACGGCCAGCACGGCTACACGCGTAAAGGTCGGGAGTAAGCATCGCTTGCGCGCGTTGGCGGATCGGCGTGCCTGGATCAAGCTCGGCTTGCAGTAGGCCTGGTCGCGCCTGCGTCTTCTAGAACAGCCCTGTGATCAGGCCGTCGGCGTCCAACCGTATCGAGTTGGCGGCGGGAACGCGGGGCAGGCCGGGCATCGTCATGATGTCGCCGCACACCGCGACCACGAAGCCAGCTCCGGCTGAAAGCCGCACTTCGCGCACCGGTAGGATATGGCCGTCCGGCGCACCCATCACTGCCGGGTCGGCGGTGAAGCTGTATTGCGTCTTGGCGATGCAGACCGGGACATGGCCAAAGCCCGCCGCCTCGAATGCCGCCAACCGTTTCGCGACCGCAGCCGGGACTGCAATGTCTGCAGCGCGATAGATCTCCTGCGCAACCGTACGGACCTTGTCCACGAGGCCCATGGACGCCGGGTAGAGCGGCTTGTAGCGCCCCGCGCCGCGCTCGATGCACGCCATCACTGCGTGGGCCAGTGCTTCCGCGCCGACCGCACCCTCGGCCCAGTGGTTGCACAGGACGGTATCGACATTGCGGGCGCCCATGGCATCATGCACCACGTCAAACTCGGCAGGCGTGTCCGACACGAAGCGGTTAAGCGCTACAACCACCGGCAGGCCAAACTTCTCGAGGTTCTCGACGTGCCGGGCCAAGTTCGTCATGCCACGCTTCACGGCAGCAGCATCCTCCCGTGCCAGATCGGCCTTTGCCACACCGCCGTGCATCTTTAACGCGCGCAACGTGGCGACCACGACCGCGCACGACGGCGTCAGTCCGGCGCTTGGGCATTTGATATCGAGGAATTTCTCGCCGCCGAGGTCCGCCCCGAACCCGGCCTCTGTCACAACGACGTCCGCCAGCTTTAGCCCGAGCCGGGTCGCCATGACGGAATTGCAGCCGTGCGCGATGTTGGCAAAGGGGCCGCCGTGAATGAGCGCCGGCGATCCCTCGAGCGTCTGCACCAGGTTGGGCGCGAACGCATCGCGCAACAGCGCTGCCATCGCTCCATCGGCCTGCAGGTCGCGAGCCGTCACTCCAGTTCCATCCCGGCGCGACGCCACCTGGATGCGTCCGAGGCGATCCTGAAGATCCGCCAAATCCCGTGCCAGGCAAAACACTGCCATTGCCTCGCTCGCGACGGTGATGTCGAACCTGTCCTCGCGCGGCGATCCGTTCACTGCGCCGCCAAGCCCATTCACGATGCCCCGCAGCGCCCGGTCGTTCATGTCGAGCGCCCGCCGCCACGTGACCCGGCGTGGGTCGATGCCCAGCGCGTTGCCCCAATACAGATGGTTGTCCAACAGCGCCGCCAGCAGATTGTTCGCCGCCGTGATCGCGTGAAAATCGCCGGTGAAGTGCAGGTTGATTTCGTCCATCGGCGCAACCTGCGCCCGCCCACCGCCAGTCGCGCCGCCTTTGATGCCAAAGCATGGGCCGAGGGAGGGCTCCCTCAAACAGATCATCGTCCTGCGACCGATACGGTTCAGCGCGTCGCCCAGCCCGATCGTGGTGGTGGTTTTGCCCTCTCCGGCCGCGGTCGGGCTGATGCCCGTCACCAGGACCAGCGCACCGTCCGGCCGGTCCTGCTGCGCACGTATGAAGTCTAGGCTGATCTTAGCCTTGAACTTCCCATATGGCTCGAGCGCATCGGCAGGAATGCCGGCAGCTTCCGCTACCCCGGCAATAGGACGAAGCCGGGCGGAGCGGGCAATCTCGAGGTCGCTCGCCATCAGGCAGCCCGCCAGGTTCGCAGGCCCAGTGCGGACATTGCGCCGCCAATTGCTTGCACGGCGGTATGCATGTCGTTCGGCGTGATCGCGCCGATGCAGCCGACGCGGAAACTTGGTTCGGCCGTGTCGTAGAAATTGCTAATCAGGATGCCTCGCAGTTTGAGCTGGTCCACGAATGCTTGCAGGTTCCACGCCGGGTCGGCTGGGGCCAGGACGTTCAACACGATCGGTCCCTGCACCTCAGGCGGCAGGCACGGCTTCAGGTCGAGCGCCTGCACTCCGTCATAGATCACTCGCATGTTGGCAGTGTAGCGAGCGAGCCGAGCGGGCTGGCCGCCCTCGGCGTCGAAACGGTCGAGCGCGACGGCGAACGCCGCGATGGCCTGCGCAGCGGGTGTGAACCGATGGGTGCCCAGGCCGACGCGCTCGCCATGGGCATGGACGTCGGCGAGGTCGAGCGACCAGCTTGCCGCACGGCCCGCGCCAGCCCTGAGGCTGTCCACCCGAGCAACCGTCAGCGCCATCCCCGGAAGGCCCTCAATGCATTTGTTGGAGGTAAAGGTGACGCTGTCGACCATCGGCAGTCGGCCGATGTCTATCGGCATGGCGCCGAATGCGGAGATGGCGTCGACCAGCACGCGCCGGCCAACCCGTCCGGCGGCCTCGGCCAGCGCAACAGCATCATGGACAATGCCTGTCCCAGTCTCGCTGTAGACGATCGCGAGGTGACTGATGGTCGGATCGACCTCCAGCGCCGCTTCGACCGCGGCGGGGTCGACACGGTCGGTCGGCGATACCGCGAGCGTTCTCACTCGCCGCCCAGCCTCGGTCGCGAGCCGGACGAGCCGTTGGGCATATTGTCCAGTGAGCGGCACCAAGACCGTTCCGCCCGGCGCCACGAAGGTGCGGAATGCCGCTTCCATTGCAAAATGCCCGCAACCCTGGAGAGGCAAGACGGCGTGTTCACCTTCCTGCCCGCCAGCAATGGCGAGCACGCGCGCCCGGACCGTCGTCAGCAGGTCGCGAAAGCCAAGGTCCCACGGCGCATAGTCCTGGGCGGCAGCGGCGCGCACGGTCGGGTGGGTGGTAACGGGTCCAGGTATCAGGAGGAGCATAGGACCATAGAGCCTGTAAGGAATAGTTCGTGGGACCGAGTCGTCGCAGAGTTAGGCAGTGTGATCTAGCATCGCAGACAGCTGGGAAACTTGCTAGAAGTCGCGAATGATACCATCCCTGCCGTTGCCGGACTGGGTACCTTGGTGGGCCAACCTGGCTGTCCTGATTGCTGGCTTGCTGTTCGCCTTGATGTTCCTGCTCATGCCGTTTGCCGTTTTTGGTGTGAAGGGCCGGTTGGAAGCACTGGAGGCGCGTCTGGACGAAATCCAGGGTGAAATTCGCAGCCTGTCGCTACGGCTTCCAGAGCCGGGTATAGGTGACGATGGAGGCTCTTCCAGCAGGCGTCGGCATGACAGGGCAGTTGGCCGCGATGAGGCGGACGACCCAGACGGCTACGCTGGCCCGGGAAGCTACGTCAGCCCACGCCCACCTATTCCGCCAGCACCACGCGATCGCAAGCCGCCCGTCATGCCGCCGCGTACGGAGCCGCGGCTTTACTGAACCACCCTTGCGCATCGGGCGCCCGCGGGTGCTTGATAGGTTCGACCACAAGTCTTGGAGCCATTGATGCGCGTAAGCGTCGTGCAGATGAACCCAGGTTCCGACAAGGCAGCCAATATCACCCAGGCCAGCCGGCTGATCGATGGCGCGATTGAGGCTGACCGTCCCGATATGATCGGTTTGCCTGAGATGTGGACCTGCCTGGGCGGTGACCGCGCGGCCAAGCAACTGGAGGCCGAGACACTTCCTCCCGCAGGCTCGAACGAACCCGGCGGCCCGGCTTACGAGTTCCTGCGCCGCACGGCCCGGATGCGCGGCATCTACGTGCATGGCGGCTCGCTGGGTGAAAAGGGCAGCGAGGACGATGGAGGCCGCTTGTTCAATACGACAGTGGTCTTCGATCCGCAGGGCGCCGAGATCGCTCGTTACCGCAAAATACACCTGTTTGACATCATCACGCCAGATGGACAGGGGTATCGGGAAAGCGCCAGCTATGGGGGCGGCGATCAGGTCGTGACCTTCGATGCGGGCGGCCTTCGAGTAGGTTGCGCGATCTGCTACGACCTGCGCTTTCCAGAGCTATTCCTGGCGCTGCGCCGGGCAGGGGCAGAGCTGATCATTTTGCCCTCCGCCTTCACGGTGCCGACTGGCCGCGACCACTGGGATGTGCTGATCCGTGCTCGCGCGATCGAGACTCAATGCTGGCTGGTAGCTCCCGCTACTTGGGGCGAGCATCGTGACGGTGCCGGACAGACCCGGCAAACCTATGGCCGCTCGCTTATATGCGATCCTTGGGGACAAGTTGTCGCGATGGTATCGGACGGCCGCGGCTGGACGACTGCGCACATCGACGGTGCCCTTCTTGAGCGGGTTCGCCGCAATATGCCTGTCCTGGAGCACCGACGGCCCGACGTCTTCGGTCCGAGAAATCTCAATCCGGAATGAGGTTGGTGGCACCGAGAACAAGGATCCGCCGCCCCCGGTGCATCCCGAGAGGCTTGGGCATGACGGCTCGGCCTCCGTCAAAACGGGCGTATCCTGCTAGGCGGCTGGCTTGATGTCCGCGGCGATGCCCCTGCTTGGAGTGCTGGGCACGTCCCATCTTAAATCTCCTGTCGAACGCGTGGCGTTTGTCGCATCCCCCACTATCCTGGCAAGTGAGAGCTGTAGCCGTCTCACACGCCTTTACGGCAACTGCGCCGTCCAGGACGCGGACGTTGTCGTGTGCCTCGGCGGCGACGGCTTCATGCTTGAGACGTTGCACCTCCTCATGTCGGCTCACGCAACCACACCTGTCTATGGCATGAACTGCGGCTCGGTCGGGTTTCTGATGAACGCGTTCGCAGAGGACGACCTGCTTCTTCGGCTTGGCTTGGCGCAGGCGGCGTCGCTCCACCCACTCCGCATGCACGCGGTCACCCGGACCGGGTCGGTCGAGGAGGCCTTAGCGCTGAACGAGGTCTCGTTGCTGCGCCAATTGCGCCAGGCTGCAAAAATCCGCATTACAGTGGACGGTCGCGTTCGTCTCCAGGAACTGGTCTGCGACGGCATTTTGGTTTCTACCCCGGCGGGATCGACCGCCTATAATCTGTCCGCACACGGGCCGATCGTACCTTTGTCTGCCAATTTGCTGCCATTAACGCCAATCAGCGCCTTTCGACCTCGCCGATGGCGTGGCGCATTGCTGCCCAGCACTGCAGACGTGCTGTTCGAAATACTCGAACTAGACAAGCGACCGGTTGCGGCGGTTGCGGACTTCACCGAGGTTCGCGATGTAGCGTCTGTCGCGGTCAGCGAGGACCGGAGTGTCGTAACGACCATTTTGTTTGACCCCGATCAAAGCTTGTCCGAGCGGATCATCGCCGAACAGTTTACTGTTTGATGCAAGCGGCATTGAAGCGATATTTCATAAGTTGTTGCAGCGATGCTTGGTTGGAGTAGCCAAGAGCAACATGCCGGCTTGCCGCCTTAGGCAGCGCTAAGTTGCGCCATGATGTCTGACGCAGGGCTCACGCTCGCTAGAACTCTTGCCGTTTCTCCCAACACTGTTGGCAGCGTCTGCCCGAGGACAACGCTCGGATGACTATGCGTCGGCTGGTCCCGCACTGTGTATCCGCGGCCCCAAACCGTTCCGATCAGGTTGTCGGCGCCCGCGATCGCGAGCTTCTTGCGCAGCTTGCAGACGAAAACATCGATAATTTTCATCTCCGGCTCATCCATTCCGCCATAAAGGTGGTTAAGAAATGCCTCCTTGGTCAGCACCATGCCTTTACGCAGCACCAGCAACTCGAGGATGGCGTATTCCTTGCCCGTTAGATGGACGGGCCGGCCGGAGACCAACACCTCTCGGCTGTCTAGGTTGAGTTGCACTGCGCCGATCCGCAGCGTGGGTTGGCTGTAACCCTTGCTCCGGCGCACGATGGCTTGCATACGCGCCAAGAGCTCCGTGCCGTCAAATGGCTTCGATATGAAATCGTCGGCGCCGACGGCAAAGGCTTTGACCTTTGCTTGTGGCCGGGTCAGTCCGGATAGAATGATGACCGGCGCCTCGACCCGGCTGGACCGCATCCGCCGAACCACCTCGTAGCCGTCCATATCCGGCAGCATAAGGTCGAGCAGGACAATGTCATAGTCATAGTGACGTACCAGCTCGAGCGCTTCTTCTCCAGTGTCGACATGATCGACGATGCCACCATTGGCCTTCAGCATCTGCATCACGCTACGGGCTGTCACGAGTTCATCTTGGACTAGTAGCACACGCATGGGTTGATCCTGATTGATCGACAACCAAGATATGCAACTAATGCGTGTATATGTCCATCTATTTTTCATCTTTCTAGCGTATCAAGAGTGAGACATGCGTTTAAATCAGAAAAGGATATTCGGCGATGGCGCAAAAGCAGACCGTGCGATGAAATCATGTCCGATCGCAATGCAGACTGTTGGGCGCAACGCGGTTGCCGGACGTCTTCAGGCAGCGCCTGCTGCCATCGTCCGCGCTGCTGCGCTGTCTCTGCAGGGCCGCGTCGCCGCTATTTCCGGAATGATGGTCGAGGTGGCCGGATTGAGCGGCCATTCTGCAGTTGGAGATCGGATCGCCCTTGTGCCGCAACCAGAAGCACCCCACTCGGGCCGTAGCTGCCGCAGACTATCGGTACCGGCCGAAATCGTTGGGTTTCGTGCCGGCCAAGCGCGCGCTTTGGCCTTCGGTACACTCGACGGCATCGGGCCCGGCTGCACGGCTATTGCTCCCCATGCCCGGATCCGCGGCGCGCACCTCGCCGTCAGCGACGGTTGGCTCGGCCGCGTAGTCGACCCAATGGGTGCTGCCCTAGATGGATTGGGACCGCTTCCCGCGGGATCGCCGCGGCCGGTCAATGCCGGTCCGCCTGCAGCGGCGACCCGGGCGCGGCTTGGCCCGCGTATCAGCCTCGGAGTTCGCGTGCTCGACCTATTCACCACTTGCCGTCAGGGCCAGCGCTTGGGGCTGTTCGCCGGGTCCGGCGTCGGGAAGTCCACCCTGCTGTCGATGCTTGCGCAGCAGGCGCAATGCGATGTCGCCATACTGGCCTTGGTGGGGGAGCGTGGCCGAGAGGTGCGCGAGTTCATCGAAGATGACCTAGGTGCCGAAGGACTGGCGCGCTCGGTTGTCGTGATCGCGACCTCGGACCAGCCTCCCTTGATGCGGCGGGAAGCCGCCTATGCCGCGATGGCGATAGCTGAGCACTTCCGAGATCAGGGCAAGTCCGTTCTTTTGCTGATGGATAGCGTCACCCGTTTCTGCCTCGCATTGCGTGAAATCGGACTTGCCGTCGGAGAGCCGCCGGCGACTCGGGGCTACCCGCCCAGCGTCTTTGCCGAGCTCCCCCGTCTGCTTGAACGCGCCGGTCCCGGCCCAGACCGTGGCTCCGGCACCGGCCATATCACTGCGTTGTTCACCGTGCTGGTCGAGGGCGACGACCATAACGAGCCAGTTGCTGATGCGGTGCGTGGCATTCTAGACGGCCACGTCGTACTCGACAGGCGGATCGGCGAGGCCGGCCGTTTCCCCGCAGTCGACGTGTTGCGCTCGTTATCGAGAACGGTGCCGGGCTGCAACAGCGCGGTCGAGAACCGCTGGACCCGTCGCGCGCGTGGCATCCTGGCATTGCAGGCGGAGCTTGCGGATCTGGTTCGCCTCGGCGCTTACCGGCCCGGCACTGACGCCGCATCCGACGAGGCGCTGCGTCTTGGCCCCGCCATCGAGGTCGTATTGCAGCAGACCAAGCAAAATCCTTGCGGCCTATCTCAAGCCTTTGACGAGTTGCGTATCGCGCTGGAGGCGACGGATGAAACATGACGTGATGGTTACTATCGCCCGGCTGCGCCGCCTGGCGCGAGATGAGGCGCGCCAGGAGCTATCCCGCGCGCTGGCCGCAGAGGCCGTCGCTATCAGTCGAGCTGATGATGCGTCGCGGCAGATTGCCGATGAGGCTGCCGCAGCCTCAGACATAATGACAGGCGACGCTATGGTCGAGGCCTTTGCCGTCTGGCTGCCCGGCGCGCGCCAGCATGCGGCCGCCACCCGCGCGGCCTGTGAACGTGCTGGCGCCGAGGTTGGCCGGATGCGCGCCATTCTGACCGTGAGCCGCATCGCTGCCGAGGCTATCGAAGTTTTGCTGGCTCAGCGTGGCGAGGAGAGGGTCAAAAACAGCGCCCATCGGCTTCAGACCGAGCTTGATGAGGTTGGGCGTGGGACCGAGGTCCAGTAGTACGTGAGAAGCATATGTACTTAGCGTATGCCGGTGGACTGTGTGCGCCGGTGTTACGCAAGCCGGTCTCGGCCGCAATCGCATCCACTTCGGCTTGCGTCTGACGCTTCGCTGTTGGATATCCGGGATATGCCAAATACCGCAGCGTCCCTACCCGCGACCGTCCAGCCTCCAGTCCTGATTTGGGCGAATCCTGCCGCTGGCACGCCGTCGTACCTGCAGGCAATGCCTTGCCCCAACTGCGGGGCGTCATTGCCGAAATCGCTCGTGCTGACCATCGATGTACAACTTCCGGACAACCCATCAAAACGATTGCAAGTGCTGCGCTGTCCTGCCTGCACCTGCCATTTCTATGACAGCCAGGTGCCACCGGACTACGCCGAGCCCGCGCTGAACAATCGCGGCCGCGTGCCGTTCTACGTACAGCAAGGTGCTGGCGTATCGCTGATCACTCGCCCGCTGGCCCAGGCCGCGTCGCCGGCCGGCAGCGCCTATATGGAGGTTGGCTGCGGCTACGGCTTTGGCCTTGATTTCGCGCTGAACACCTGTGGCTGGCATGGCGTCGGCATCGACCCGGCACCGCTTGCCGCACTGGGTCGCGACGCGCTGCGCTTGCCCATCGAGCTACGTTACCTGCGCGACGATGATGAGTCCCGCGGTACGTTGGACGTCGTGATGGGATCGGAAGTCATCGAACACGTGACCTCGCCCGCCGCCTTTGTCCGCACCTTGCGCGCCATGCTGAAGCCGGGCGGCTTGCTGATCCTAACAACGCCGAACGGTGATGATATCGATCAAGCATCACCACCAGGCATCATCATCCCGCTGCTATCACCTAGCCTCCACTTGGTCATCCAGAATACAATGAGCCTCAAAGCACTACTGCAGCGTGCGGGCTTTGCGCACATTGACGTGCAGGTCGACAGCCATTCCCTGGTTGCCTTCGCCAGTGACACAGCTTTGACCCTAGAGCGTGATCATGGCCGGCTGCGGCAGATATTCCGCGCCCACCTTGCGCGCCGTGCCAGGTCATCCGATCCGCACAGTGACGTGTTTCTAGGATTTGCCGGCCGGTCGTTTCAAGAGAACGTGAACGATAACGACATGGAGGCTGCCGCCCATGCTTGGGCATTACTGCTGCCGGCCTGCCGCGAGCGCTTTGGCTTTGACCTAGACCAAATCGACATGCTGCCGCCTGTGGTCGCGACCTGTGGGCTTGAGGAAATGGCCCAACTTGTCCCGCTCAACCTGGGCGGCCTGCTCTATGCACGTGGCATCCAGCGTCTGGGTGAGGGGGCTGCGCGGCCTGGCCTCGAACGGCTCTTCAGCCTTGCCGCCGCCGCTGCCGCCGCGATGCGCCGTGCGCTGAACGAGCTTGCCATGGAGGATGGCCAGACTGAGGATATTGGCTGGACGGCAATGTCCGAAGCGCTGTTATGTGCGGCTGCCGGTGGCAGCGGAGACATCGCCGAGCGCCTTGCTGCTCTGCCGCCGGCGCCTGCTGGCGGAGCAGACCGGCGTCAGACTATCTTGGGCCGTGCGGTCGGCAGCCTTGTCAACGCCGGACATTACGACTTAGCTCGTGAGGTCGTGCGGTGCGAGGGCATCACCGGATTTGCGGGCGATTTGCCGATAACGGATCATGAGCGCGACCTGGTTTTCAGTTTGGCGGTGTTGGAAGTACAGGCCGCGCCGGACGGACATCCGCTTGGCGATCCCTTTGCCGCTCGGAGAAATTTTCGTGGGGTTTGGACGTCGACACTGCCAAGCTCTGGCCTATGGTGGGCGGCGCTGCGTGGAGAGATGCAGGCAATCGATCTTGCCCCCTCAACGGATGACATCACGGCGGTGACGGCCACGGTTCTGGGTGTCCACCCCAATCTGGAATTTGCTCGCTGGGCTTTACCCAAGTTGGTCAATGCTGGTCAGTATCACATGGCGCAGCGGGTCGTGGAGTCGTGTGCCCTAGATGGGCCATCGGCTGTACAGCAGATCACGGACCAGGATCGCGATATCCTGTTCTGCCTGGCTATCCTGAGCCTGCAGACTATGTCGAACATCTCCGATACGAAAAACGCCAGTGTGGCGCAGGCGCAGTTTGCCCGCGTGCGTAGCACGACCGTACCGGGATCGGCCCTATGGTGGGCGGCATTTCGCGGCGAACTGCAGGCCATCGATCTGATGGGCGATGCGCCGATGGCGGCTGCGCTTATCGCAAAGATCATTTCAGAAAATAGATCAGTTGAGATGGGATTTCCCGAGATGGCCCGTTTAGTGAATGCCGGCCACTATGACGAGGCGCGCGACGTGACGCGCCGGTCTCGCCTTGAGATGGCGGCGTTTGCACGGCCCGGTCACCCTTTGCCGCTGAGTGATTTTGAGCGAGACTCGTTGTTTTTTCTTGCAATCCTCGACGCGCAGATCGGCCCCGATGGCCACGCTGTCGGAGAACCAGCGATGGGGCGCAGCCGCTTTGCCCGCGTTCGTGCGGCGACCCAGCCGGGTTCCGATCTTTGGTGGGCAGCATTGCACGGCGAACTGCAGTCGCTCGATTTGCTCGATGCGCAGGATGAGGCGGCGACGCTGACCACTGAAATCCAGACCGCGCATCCATATCTAACAATGCGTGAGGCGATTGCGGCCCGCATCGCAGGGTCTGACCCTGCAAACAACCACACTTGAGATGGCCGGAAATTTCACGAACCATATCTTTCGACCGCTTTATCGCTATGTCCGATACGAGGTGTTACCCTCGATCGGCCACCTGGTCACGAGTTGGCGCAGTCCGAAGCGCCTCCTTCATCAATGGCCTGAAGGTGAAATGGCGCTTGGCTCTAGAGTCTGCGTGTTCGTTCATTGGGATGGTGCCGGAGACGTGCGGGACCATGTGCTCCATCATATACAGTGCCTCGCGCAGGCTGGGCTATCTATCGTGTTCGTCACTAATTCTGGCTTTCTCCAACCGACTGCTATGGCAGCGCTGCAACGAGTTTGTGCCGGTATCCTCATTCGCGGCAACGTCGGATATGATTTTGGCGCGTGGCGTGAGGGCTTTGAGGTGTTGCGTCTGCCGCGTTCAAACACCGAGATGGTTGTGATGGCTAATGACAGCGTATATGGCCCGATCTGCTCGATCGATGAACTGCTAGCTGCGATTGACTTTGAGCAAGCTGACTTCTGGGGTTGCACTGAGAGCTGGCAGACCCGGTATCATTTGCAATCATATCTGATCGCGTTCAGCCCACGCGTGGTGGCCAGTGAAGCTTGGCGTAAGTTTTGGCTGACGGTTCGACCGACTTGGTCGAAGGTATGGCTTGTGCGTCTCTATGAAATTGGCCTAACGCAGACGATGCTTAGAAGTGGATTTACGTGCCGAGCGATCTGGCCTTATCAATCCTTGATTAAAGACCTGGATCCTGAATTGTTGACGGACTATTCAGAGGGCGGACCGAATATTGCAGATCCGACAATCAGGGCGCGTCAATATCATACGAGGCATATCCGAAATGCCGTCGTACTTCGTGTGCCGCTCAATCCAACTAGTGACCTATGGCGCCAGTTGATCCACGCAAGGTTTCCATTCATTAAGCGCGAGTTGCTACGGGATAATCCAACCCATGTTCCGGATGTGGCGGAGTGGCAGGAAGTGGCTGCTACCCAGTCCAATGCGAATTTTTCAGCAATTGAACGGGATTTGCAACGCACCCTGAAGAACCGGGCTCCTTAAACCGTCCAATAGTTCCTAGTCTCTAGCTTCCGGATAAAACGTGTCACGACTTGACCAACTAGGCTGACATAATTCTAGGCTCTTATTGTGAAGTCTGTAGCGACCTGGGATGCTCCGGCTACGCGGTGAGGGAGACCGGCAATGGACTCAGTGGCATTCGCGGCCTGGCTGCTTGGTGTTCGGTGTCTGGATGCATCGCAGC
>JAABVA010001431.1_pt1 | contig 25728 bp, 15 predicted proteins | sample 5560331 | NCBI WGS metagenome assembly JAABVA01 (sample SAMN12812661, study PRJNA571458) | rock metagenome | isolation source: Antarctica rocks | place: Antarctica: Victoria Land, Mt New Zealand sud | collected 2016-01-07
CCCGCCCCCCCCCCCCGCGCGCCCCCGCCGCCCCGGGCGCCGGGGCGCGGGGGGGGGGGCCCCGCCCCGGGGGGGGGGGGCCGCGGCCCCCCCCCCCCCCCCCCCCCCCCCCCCCCCCCCCCCCCCCCCCCCCCCCCCCCCCCCCCCCCCGGATGTGGCGACGGCGGCAGCGGAGACGTTTGTGAGTGCGGAGGTGCAAAGCTGAAAAGAGCCGAGTGGCGAAGTCGGCCAATTGTAGAAGTAGCGGATCGCTTGGCCAGGTAAACTCTGGGGAGACTCAACTACAAGTCGTCAGGATCGAATTGACCCAAAGATAGTATCGACCTTAATAACCGTAACAGAGAACGGGAACGCAGATCGCATAACCGGCATCGACACCACCCTCACCGTACCCAGCCCCCACGTAATCATAACCGCAGCCGCCGAAAACCGTAACCGTATCCAACACCACCCCCGAACTCGGCGAACTCGAACTCCCCAGCGCCCCCCCACCAAAAAACTGCACGCTATAAAACGCGTCTCCCGTCGGTTATATGTAGTCGAGCATACTCATACCGAAGTCATAGGGGCTATGTAGTCAAGTCGGTTACCCGCTGCGCTACACAGTCAGCGCGGACAACCCAAAAAGGGCGAGCGAACAAAGAACCTAGCGATCGACCAGGCGGAACAGAGAGGAGGAAAAGCGCTATATATATCGATCTAATCCGTCGATCGAGCTACCTACCTGCTGAATAGAACCCGTCTGCCACTCAGCGCGGGCTGGGCGCTGCTGTCGAGAGAAAGAGGGGGGGGGGGGGTTGATGAATGCGTTGCCGAGTGCCAGGGGCGCGAAAGCGAGGGCGAGGAGGGGTGCGAGGAGCAAGGTCGTTTGGAAGGTAGATAGAGCGGAGCGCAGATGCATGGAGTGAGAGCGGGGAGCGGGAGGGGCCTGGAGTGGGAAGGGGGGGGGGGGTTTATCCGTGTTCTCCTCAAGCCGGGCGTGAGACATGGGCCGAGACGGTAAGGGCGCTCGCTGGTGGGGGTGATTGGTAGGTATTGTGTCTAAAAGGCAGGTGTCCGCCGTGTAATGATTCTAGACATGCATCGATTTTGAAAGCGATGACAGAGGTGAAAGGCAAGTGTAAGATGACCCGGGAAAGTTTCGCTCGATGTGGTCGAGCTGTAAAGCGATGACGGCGTGTTTCGGATTTTGGTTCGATATCCGGAGGGATATGCAGCTCGTCGGGTGGGCGGTCTGATATGGAAGTTCTGTGGGTGGTTCCGAGGCTGGTGATGGGTATTTTGGGGGAATTAAAGCTCGGATGAGTTTTTTTTGTTTTTTTTGGACGAAAGGGGGGGGCATGTTTTGAGGGTTTGGGTGATTTCTCTTGCTTGCAAGGGGGACAAAGCGTGAAGGGAATGATTGAGATACGTTGGACAGGTACTTCGCGGATGGATACTGCTGTAGTAATAAAGTGGATGAAACTCGAGCGCGGATCCCTATTCCAACAACTCACGAAAAAGGAACAACTTTGAACATGAGATACAGATGGTCCTCTGAAACATCGATTGAAAGTCAACGCAAATCGATACTCTTCAACTCTAACCACGTGATTCTTCGGTCTTCGTGTCCCAAAGCTCGATACTGATGAGCCTGCGCCAAACTCTGTCGTCATCTATCATACCAAATTCCGTCTTCACCCATCATACCAAACATCCTCATACAATAAAATCTAGAGATTCGATGATATCCTGTTTTTGCCTTCTGACCTTCGCGGCTGAAGCGTGATTTCCCCACCCTTCCAACATCGTCTCATATGTTAGTAGATACTTAAGTGTGCGGGGATGATCCCAGCCCCTTGCGAGTGCACTCTCTTGAATCGCACGGTCAATGCTGGCCTCCGCAACAGGTATTTTACCAAGTTCGCATTGAGCTAATGACAAGAATTGATAGCCTTCGCAGTAGAAATAGCGGGAATCAAACATGTCGGTATAGGGAGCACGTGCAATGAGATCAAGGGCTGTATGCTCTGCCTCGACATATCTTTCTTGATTTAGGAGGTTATTTACTATCAGCGACAGCACATCTAAGGATGCATCATCAGAGCCTTCGTGTGCGCTAATGCATTTCTGGAGATGATCTCGTAAGCCGGATTCTATTTGTTCGAAATTTCCAGTATGGTAGGCAATGTATTTGGTACGGAGATTCAACGCATCGAAATTAAATTGACCTAGGATACTCTCAAATTGATCAAGGAAGCTCTGGAAGCTCAATGGGACGATATCATCAAGTTGATGGGAGTCCAATGATCCGAGATGTCGGTATATCTGACCAATTGGATGTTTTTCTGGGAGAACAATTGCGGCCATATCTGAGAGCTGTCTGAGGATGGGCAAGAAAATATGAGTTTTTTTTAAGCGTGTATATGACATTAAGCTGATCAATATAAGAAAGAATGTCGGAGACTCTGCGACCAGGATGTCTTTAATGCCTGCAGCAGCAGCAACGAGCAACCTTCCGCCTTCCGCGACTGAACCTTTCTCGTAGTGAACGTAAGCACCGCCTACGAAGGCATTGAAGTTTTCGAGTGCTGTAGCAGCACCGCCGAAATTCTTTATGCTACGACACCCCGATTTAGGGTCGTCACAGATCCATGTCCCAGACTCGAAAGAGCCCGTAACGTAGTCTCGCATCAGGACAAAGATCTGTTCTGGGACAGCATAGACTTCTGGAATCCTAGGCGACGAAGGCATCTCGGGCGTAAAGCATACCAGTCCCGGGGGTGTGGATGCCGATTGCTCTAGCGCGAACTCCATCGAGTAAGGCTTTCGCTTTATATAACGCTGTACCTCTTCTAGATCTAGCACATGGTTTCTAACTCGGGCAATGGTTTTTTTCCCGACTGCAGCCCGTTGGGTCGTCTTACGGATGAAAGCTAGGACTTCATGTTCCTTGTTCTTCTTGTCCAGGCCCCACTGCGTGATCTTGTTCTTGTACATCTTGATCCTATTTACCATTAGTACGTGAACAATGTGAGCCGGCATGAGACGGCTGAAGACTTCGCCATGCTTACGTCGCCTTCAGATTGTAATCTCGTTCCATGATGGACATGACTTCCTTAAGGGTCTTGTTCTCGTCTCCATAAAGCCGCTCGAAAGTAGCACGATGACTTTCCCATTCGTGTTTCGATACGCTGTAAGGGAGTGAGGTTCCTTCAAGAGCCCTTGCAGTCAAATCTACGGATCCCAGGCTTGAGGTCGCCATACTCTTGAGGCGTGTTGTGCGGCTCTGATAGGGAAGTGTAAATTTGTAATCGAATCCGGGACGGTCGCTCGATAGTGAAGAGAGCGAGTTGTGGAGGGTCGAGTGAAGGGTCGTTCCATCTTATAGGCATTTCCTCTGAGCCCTCCGCAAGGTGCGTTGTTCAAGGATGATACCTTTTGTGGCACTGTCGGCCCATGACCTGTAGGCTATAACATCAGACGCTAAACCAAAGTTCCTACCTTAGCGTTGGAAGGACGCACGCTAAGCCCTCAACGGACCAATACGGAAGAGACTAGCCGCCCTTACCTTACGATACACATCCCTTCGTTTTCATACATACTACATGTACGAGTGCAGCCTTTCGCAACGGGGCAAACCAGGCGTGGCTCGTCTTACTTTAAGTAGGTACCTACTGGTGTGCACCTACCGAGCCCTCACACCTCGGCTCGGCTTCACCAATCAATGCTGCCCCTCGAGAATGTAAGGATCGAGGGGGCTACCTACGAGTACAGGAACTTTGGCCTTAGTATCTTTCCCAAAGCGGCGGCCGTATTTGCGCGCCTGACCCTTGAACGACGGAAGTTCCTATGAATTCGTTGTCGCTGCTGCCTGGACACTGTTATAAGTCATGTCCAGTAATTAAATAATCCCACCTTTTCAGCTCCGTCATCCAATCAGTGATGCTCATGAATTTGCTATTCACGAGATTCCCACTCTCCCTATCTTAGTACAGCAAGCGTAAGGTATGCAAGACATTTACGAATTACGATAGGTAACGAGGCGGCAGATATATTTCCACTAGACCGTTTCGAGCCTCACGAAAACCAAAGTTCTGGTGTTGCGGACTCACGGCGTTGTCTTCTATCATCCTCGAACGCCCTGGAAACCACCAGGCGACGCTCAAAGCTGCATGTACTAACGTCTCAGAGTCGTCGTCCGCTTGCTATATCGCAGGATTTTCAGGTGCAAAAGTTCCTGCAGCAATCAAGTCATCTGAACCTTTCTGGCCATGGCTTTCCCGAGTTGCAAAAGTTCCTCACTGCTTCGCCATCGCCATCCGATCATATCAAGATTCCGCGCGTGCAATGAGCCATTGGATTATCCACCCACACTCCCGAATAATTCGATTGCAACTGCTGGTCATGGTTGTTCGAAAGTACTTGCGTTTCCATCGGCCTTGCTAAACCCGAATGCACGGCGAATTCATTGCAAGGTGTCTGGGGATATTGAAGTGTCCGTCCGCATGCTTCCCTTATGTGTCTGATGTATTTAAATCGTCTCGTCTCTCCTCTATCCCTCTCCTTTTCATCTGCCTTCTCAAGCACGCTTCCAATCTCATACTCTTACCAGTTCTTTCGCCTCGAAATTCATATCTACTCCTCCACTGCAACCGTTTCTTCTCAGAGACCATGAATCACTCCACGCCTCTTACACAGCACCTTAATGCTCCAGCAACCCCGGCTCCTTCCTCTCGTTATCCTTCCCACTATCCTCATAACCCCTCCCACCATCCACCTCATACCCACCCCGCCCCCTTCTCAACACTTACCAAACCATTCGACTCCCCTCCCGGCAGCTACCACCCCACCCATCCCTACCCCACGCACCTCAATCTTCCCTCCACAAACACAGCACCTCAGCCCTCCGCCCCAGTCACCAGCCTCGGAATCAAGCAACGCGAAGCTCGAGCAATCAAAAGACCCTGGGTTGGTATGGGGACACAGCAGCCCGACTATACCCAAGACAATCAAGGCTTTTCCTCCAAATACCACCCTCATCCCACGTCAACCCCGCGTCAGTCTGACCACACTACCCCTCATCAGTCATACTCCTCGACCCCTTACGACCCCTCCCAGCTCAGCCCCCTCGCCCGCTGGCACGCAGAGTCCACAGCTCAGAGCCCCTATCACAACCTTGCTGAGGCCTACCCCCCTCCCCGTCCCTCCATCCCCAGGACCAACCATTCTCAGTAGAGAAACTTACCCAGCCGCGGTTTTACAACACAGGGGAGCTGGGAGGGGTATCAGGAATGAGATATAGAAGCTGATATGGCTCACTGGTTAAGTGGGTACGGGGAAAAATGGAATGAATAAAAGTGGAAAGGGGGAAGTGAATATCTCGACATATCATCTTTTCGATTGTTGTTATCGTAGATGACGCAGGTCGTCTATGCCAGTATAGGAACGGAAAACCTAAGACGCAGCCGAAATCACATACACTTACGTCTTCCCTCAAACAGGTCTTCTGTGCCCTTTTCTGAATTTCCTTCCCCCACTTCCACCCGATCCTCTATTCCTTCCCCCCCCTCTTTTCCTCTCCTATAAACTCCCCTATCCCCTCCCCAATCCCTCCCCTTCCCATTCCATTCCGCACTTTTACTCCTAACTTCACCTCCCCTCCCCCTTCAAAACCACCCCTCGACCACAGACTCACTATGTACCACCTTAACTTCAAGAATCAAACTCCGTGAATGATTGTAAATGAATAACGCTAAGTCCTCACAATCTGCGATCACGCTTCAGACTTACAGTCGAGTGTGAACGACACTAAGCGCACTAAGGGCATCGCCCGCCAATTACATAGCCTTGAATGCGTAACCCGCGATGCATGTTTATCGAACAGTATACCCTCATAATATTCAGGTAGGTACATTGTATCAGAATAAAATAATCTATTATTTCAAGCTGAAACGCGTCAAGTGTTGCATCAAAATGACTTTTCATCACGTGATTTCGCGAGAATAAACAATTTTATATTCTTTTATCTTGCAGTTTTTTACGTTTAAGTTACATTTTTACATCTTTTTTTTATTATCACAATGTTTTAACGTTATCTATCTTAGACGGTAGGGCCAGCTTTCAAAATGCCGACGTGATGCGAGTGCATGACTATCAAATCTTCTTTATTTGTTCCTTGTTCTCTTCGTATATATACTTTCGAAAGTAGTTGCCAGTTAATAAGTATTATCTTGACTTTAAGAATATCACACTGTCGAAAATACTTCATCTCAAAAGTTGGCCATACTACCTCGTCATCACATGTACTTTCTGCACTGTAGCTTATCTGCTTCTTCGCACGCTCTTCTCTGAGTATCCTCCCTCAATCTCCACCTCTTCTCGCAACTCCCGCGATAGATATGCCTACGCCACCTTCCTCAGCCCTGGAAAAAGACCGTCTTCTTCCTCTCCTTCGCGTTCCACCTCGTACTCCGATCCGGATTCAAACCCAGACCCAAACCCATACTTTACCTCCGTCCGCCTGCTGACCTACCAACTCCTCCACGACCCCCGTACCCGCACACGCCTCCAACCTTCAATCCCATTCCTAGTCCTAACCCTCCCATCCGTCCCCGTCTCTCAGCTCTCCATCCTCGTCTCTGAAGGCGCAACCATCGTCCCGATCCAGCCTCTCAACCTACCACAGACCTTCGATCAGTCCATCATTCCCCGCTTCCGCGACGTCCTAGCTAAGCTCCGTCTCTGGCAGTTGACGCAGTACGACAAGATTCTCGCCCTCGACGCCGACAGTATCATCCTTTCCCCTCTCGATTCCATATTCGCCGACCCCGATCTCAGCACGCCCATGGCAACCCTCCACAACGGCAGTACCGTCGTTGCCCCCGAAGCTCACCTCCCGTCCAGCTACCTACTTTCCGCTAGCGCCGACACCTGGGGCAATCAAGCTGACTGGATCGGGTCTGAGCGCCCAGCCTACCTCTGCGCATGTTTCATGCTCCTCGCCCCGTCGGATGCGCTGTTTGCAGATTACGAGTGGGTGCTCGGCCGACCCGAACCAAGCTTCAATGCCTCCTTTCCGGAACAGGATCTGCTAATCTATGCACATCGACCCGAGGGAAGTATGCCGTGGCGGAAGATCCCCGCTGAATGGAGTGCGAATGATGGAGATGTGGTGGACGAGCTTCGGGTCGGGGCTGGCGGGGTGAAGAGCTTGCATGTCAAGGCGTGGGAGGGGGCGGACGGGGGGAATGTGGGAAATGAAAGGGTGCACTTTGCCGAAGACTGGTTCAGATTGACGAGCATGAGCGGGAATGTGCTCGGCGTGGCGGGGAGTATTGCGGTTGCGGTTTTTCACGAGGGGAACGGCGGATGCTTGCAGCGGGCTGCAAATAAAGGGAGAAGAAGTGCTGTTGGGATCGAAAATTATGTAGCAGGCGTGCAAGTTGCACAAGGTTGTGTTCCGCGACGAGGATCTGTAACCCGTGAGGCTTCCGTCAACTTTTGGATTCTTTGCATTCCGGTTTTCTTGTGACTTCGTGAGACGAATTTGTGTAAGCTGATGGTCGAGGATACAGCAGTCCGATATGGATTGATGAGTAAGATAGAGAGGTTGGAAAAGAGAAACAAAGAAGAATGAAGTCGATGGGAATCGCGATGTTTAAAAATACTATTAGAATTTGAAAAATGTAGATGAGAATTCAAAATAACAAAAAGGTAGACATATTGCTTGAACGAGATGACCACCCACAAAGACTTGATTCCGAAAGTGGTCTATCGCTATCGCGTATTAGAACCACATCCTACAGTAATACATGGCCCCCCCCACGACGCCTCCAATTCCCACATCCCAACTCCATCCATTCACGCTTCCACAACACACCAAACCACATCGTCCCCGTCACCCCCTCCCCAGCAGGACCACTACGGGCACGGGCAAGCTTGAACCACATGCCGCCCACAAAACCGGTCGGGGTTATCATGTACATACAACCCCTTCCGCAGATCCTGTTGGAATACGAGGTCATATGGGGGCATATTGATATATTGGTTGTTGTTGTTAGGAGGCTATCTAGGAGGTGGAAGGTGAAAACTCTACTAGCGGGCCCCAGCCCTACCAGCCCTATGAGGCGGAGGTTACCAACTCCCCTATTTCCAACAGATCCTTGCGCTACGTCCAGGAGGGCCGACCTGGTATGTCTCCTGTCGATGTTCCCTATTTCCCAAAGTCCGATCCACCGCCGTATGAAGCAGATCTAATAGCGGATGAATTTATGCTTCGGAAACTTTTGTGGCCTGAGCAGCGCTTGGGAGAGAGTGAAACGGGTCTGGATACTGTTTGGAGGCATCAATTCGTCGTTTGGATTGTTCCCTTCGCGTGCCAGGCATACATACCATCTGAGGGCGTATTTCTCCACAAGCAATACGACATCTGACTGCTGCGGTTGACCAGAACGGTAGCATGTCGGAGTGTCGTGTTCTGGTCAAAGACATAATAATGCATTCGTAGTGGGAGAATGACGCTTCTCCAGAAGACTTCTAGTATTCTATAGCAATTTCCATTAGATACTAACTCTATTACGCCAATGTCTGATGCTTTACGCTATAAATTTAGCCGACACGCATTCAATTTCTCGGAGATCTCAGTTTCCACCTGTCTTGTATGATTACCAAGGACGCCTAGATGATATAGATCCATTACCGACCAAGACGATCAGGCACCGAGGCCAGGTCGCTGGGCACTCTCGAGCCCAGTGACTCAACAATTTCTGTCCAGACCTGTCGCTGCATGATTTTCCCTTGATCACTCGTGACTAAGTCTCCTGCCCTGCAATTGAATGTCAGACAATCCCAGATGGTAGAAACTGCTATCGTGCATTCTGAAACATGAAATGACGCGCAGTCGTCGAGACTTACTGAGTCAAGGCTGTTGTCTTGTACCACCTGCCATGTCCCTCTGAGGGAAGTGCCGCAGCTCGGACGTACGACCAGCCTCCCTGCTCTGTCGGCTTGTTGAACAGGATGTCGAAAACCCGCAGCGCCAATGTTTGAGAAAAGCTCTTGCCAAGGAGATCCCTCATCAGATCTGACTTACATGCCCCGGGACACACAGATGTTACTATCACCTCCGGCTTGCCATTGGGGCCTGTTGCTAGCGCGGCCAAAGATTCTGAGACATACATGGCGAATAATTTTGATCTTGCATTTTGTAGCAGAGGATTCCATTTGTTGCCATCGCTCGGTCTGGCACTGACAGCGCGTAGTATACTGCCGCCGAATTTTGCAGTATCAGGGAAGTCGCTCAATTCCAACCATCTGTGAGCCGTCGAGGTCACGATGACAAGATGAGACAAGTCGTGTGTCACAGCGGTGGAAGCTCGCAGTCTAGGGAGTAGCAACAAACCCAACAGCGCTGTCGCCATGACGTTGACTTGCAATATCGACTCCCACCCTTCAACACCGACGACATAGTCGTTAGGCGAGATGCCTGCATTGAGGATCGCAACGTCCAGTCGCGGCATCTCCTTCTCTATTCGGGCTGCAAACCTCTGCACGCTGGAGTAATCTCCCATATCAAGCTCCCAGACATGCACGTTCGACTTTCCTTGCCCCCGGGCCTCGATCTTTCGACGCGCTTCCATGCCTTTGTCCATATTGCGGACGCCAAGGATGATGTGGTCGGCATCAAGAGAGGCGAGCGTTGCTGCGGCTTCAAAGCCAATACCAGTGTTGGCGCCCGTCACGAGGACTCTTCTACCGGCAAAGCTAGTCGTGGGCTTTGCGACGCCCGCCCACCTTTCGAGAAGAAAAGGAAGCGGATTTGGCTTCATGGTTTTGATCCGAAATGCGTGGAGCAAATTAGATGAGTTGAGGCGTAAGTTTGGAAAAGTAGAAGGGAACCGAGTACTGACAGTATAGCTGCCAGATGCGCAATCTAAGATGATGTGAAGCCCTGATGGAGTGCAGACACATCTGTTAAGTACTGCAATATGGATCGGACCGGTCCACGGAGGAATGTTCGGTCGATCGATTCATTTTCGGTCGATTGGTCCGTTCCGGTCGGGTCCGGTCGAGTTGAACCCGGAAGCAACGCAACGCAACGCAGCGAATTGCTCACGAGCACGAGCACTCTTTTATCCCATTGGAATCTACACTACGTTTCGTGTCGATCCACTTGTTCATCCTCACGGCGAGCTTGTTGTTGGGCTTTGGTAGATCCATCGTGCTGATTGCGCCTCGATTCCTGCACTCTCGTCAACAAAACTCTCTTCGTCCGTAAAAAGCAAGATAGGTAAGGCATTTACGGTCGCATATATAGCCTATGCCTATGAACAAGAAACAAAGACAGCCCACAAAATGCTTTTACGACGAACAAGCGATCTGAATAGCCCCCCACCGAAGCCGATGCGCAAAGGGACACACAGCTGCCTTGAATGTCGACGACGGAAGGTCCGCTGCATCGTCGGGCCTCATGCGCGCAAATGTAATGCTTGCTTGGCAAGGGATCTGCGATGCACCGATCAGGAGCTTCGCAGATCTAGATCCCCCAAATTGGACGAGAGAAAGAGTACCAGAGACCGAGTTCGAGAACTCGAAGGCATGCTTGATCAAGTGCTGTACAACCAGTCCAAATTCGATAGGGCAATTGGTTTTCACAAACCTGATAGTGCTGTTCCTGAGCAATCTGAGAGTCTCGTTGTAGCTGAGGAAAGGGTCCCTGCCACCGGGGTCCAGAATGTTAGTACGGAGAATGATCGAAAAGCGGACCTTCTTGATCCCAACTTTCCTGAGGCACGTCTCACGAGGAGTCAAAACTTCAGTGATGAGCCGTTGCTAGGGCTTTTCATAGATGTTGACGTGGGGGAGAGGCGAGATCGCCATCTTCAAGGCAGTGTTCGAGGTGCTCAGTCAGGCCTGCCTGTGGCTGACGAATCAGCGAATCGCATCCTCCGGACATTGCGAGTCCAGATTCCCAACACCAGAGAACTCATGTTATTACTCCGGGCCGGACAGTCAAACCTGAATATATGGAGCGGCGCATATCCCGATAAGTTAGGGACTGCTGAAAATGGATTACTTGAGCGACTACGAGACCATATCTACGGGTGTTTGCACTCGGACAGCATGACAGACGCAGCCAAGGTCGTCCTCTGTCTTGCATTGCACATTCAACAGCTGCCCACAGATTTTGACACCACAAAGATCGGCCTCCTAGTGCCGTTGCACAATCTGCAAGAAACCTACATGGCTGCTGCCGAGAGCCTGTTGGCTTCGGATGAAGGTCCTGCCCGGACTCTGGATGGCATGGAATGCATGATTTTACTGTCAGATTATTACATCAATCAGGGCAACTTGCGCAAGGTCTGGCTGATTGTCCGCCGAGCTGTCAGCCTTGCTCAGCTATTGGGCTTGCAACATAAGATTGATGCTGAAATTAAACCGAAGCTAGCACGGCGCCGGATTGCTGTCTGGTCAGAATTGTGGCAGAGAGACAGGGGTTTCTCTCTTATCTTGGGGTTGCCCGATACTACGCTGGAATCTCAAGCTCCCCCACTGACTTTGGGCAACGGCGACACTGATCTCGAGAGCCCCGACCTGTTCTTGCGAGACCTAGGTATAGTGATGGGACACATCATTCGCCGCGACCAAGACCCCAATGGTATGACTTACTTGATCATGCTTAAGATCGAAGAAGAACTCGAAGAGTGCCACAGCATCATGTCTGCCGAATGGTGGGACTTTACGCCCAGTCCCGACACGCCGACGGACGTCCTCTGCGGTATGTATGTGGCTAAGATGAGATTTCACACCGTTCGACGACTGCTTCATCTCCCGTTTCTGCTGAAAGCTTTCGAAAACGCGAAATACCTAAGCAGTAGATTGGCCTCCCTGCAAAGCTCAAGAGAGATGATCAATGTTTATAATGTCCTACGGGATGAGAAGAAACCCATTCTCAAAACTTGCGAGATGGTCGATTTTCAGGTCTTTGCCGCAGCGATGACACTTGTGGTCAATCTCCTAGCCTGTTCGCAACCGCCCGACCATAGTGACCTGCACCGCGAAGAACGCGATTGGCAGCTAGTCCTCCAGACCGCAGCGGAACTCAGACGATTCTCCCACTCGACGAAAGGGTGCAAAGTAGCTGCGCTGGGTGCTCGCGTGTTGAATGACTTTTCCAGTCTACATAAAGCATCTGCTGAGGAGATCTGCAAAGTTGACATCCCATACTTTGGCAGGATTGAGATTCAACGGCTTCATTCTCGTCCCACCGAGCATTGCCCGTACGCTCATGATGCTGCTCGGACGATCAATCAACAACAAATTCAACACAACTCTATGGGTGGTCTTGGGGGCTCCGTTGAGCCGGCGGTGTCAGATGATAGCTACCTTTTCCCCATGCCTGCGGGTCCTCAGCCCTGGCAAGCAGCAGACGAGAGCTGGCTGCACATGTTAGACTCAAACTTGGCTGATGATTGGAATATGCTAGACTCTAGCATGGCTGATAATTGGAGTTGGTCTCCACGCGATAACAGTAACTAACACAGACCTTCTTTTCGGGACCTAGTCCCCAATGGTGGGAGACCGCCAGGACATGGACAACAAGAAGGAAACGCGAAGAGATTGAGGATCCCACTCTCTCCGTCTGATTCTTCTATTCAACACTAGCTTGCCATCGGGCGTTCTAAGACCGGTTCCGTAGACCTGAAACATAAAATAAGAATCGAGTACGTTCAGACCTTACTCTCTCCACCTTTAGCAGCTACGACCTGATCCATCCATTTCGCAAGTTCTTTGCCAATCAAATGCGGATTGTCCTCCTGTAAGTAATGCTTCCCTGGTCCAATGTGCACACCCTCGATAGGTACCTCATTTAGCCAGCGATAGACAGGTTCGCGATCGACCGGTTCCAAATATGGGGCTCGATAATGCTCCATATCCTTTTCACTCAGGGCTCGGACGACACCTCCCGGGAGAAATTTCTCAATGAAGACGTTCTCCTCAATAAGGAGCTTCCGCCCGACTTCTGGAGGGCCTCGGAACGCCTGGAACGTGCTTGTCATTCCACCTTTGTCGAAAATCTCCCACGTTGGCATGGGCGGAACGAATTCCATGAAGGCCAGGCCGGCCACGCGATGCGCGTTGCGACGTGCCCAATGAAACCCCAATCCGGAGCCCCAATCGTGCAAAACGAGGACGACCGTCTGGTTCTTCGGAATAACGTCGGCGATGAATTCATCGAGATAAAGGGCATGTTCAATGAACCGGTATGATAAATGGGGAAGCTTGTCGGATGCACCCATGCCGATGAGGTCCGGAGCAATGCAACGCGTCTGGCTAGAGACGTGAGGAATTACGTTCCGCCACAAGTATGAAGAAGTTGGGTTGCCGTGGAGGAAAAGCATGACAGGTTGTTGTTGTTGCTTATAATGGTTTGTCGGTGCAGTGTCTACGTAGGCCATCTCGGCGTCGAGGACTTTGACGCGGTGGAGGATGAAGGGGAAGTCGGAGGATATTTCAATATTGACCATATTTGCTTGCTATTTGCCAAGAACCCTGAATGAAGGAAGGTGGGATAGGGATTTTTATGGTACAAGTGTCTTCCGTCTTTGGGGTTGAGAAAGACGATGGTATCTGAAAGAACAAGGCGTTGACGGTTGCGAATTAGATGTAGATGATCGACAGTGCGATATTAAGTTGAGGGTGTTTTGGTTGTGAGTCAACCGGATATGTATACCTTTCTTGTATCCGAGCAAGAGCGATAAGCCCCACAATCCAATCCTCGTGCAGAAAGGACGGGCTCTACTGGGCGGAATCATAGCGTTTTGGTGACTCATATCTAATAAGCCTGTCTGTCTCGCTGTGGTTAGGAGGTACGCCCCCGCAAAGGTAGATTAGTCAACGTCGAGCTTCGTCCGAACTTCGTCCGACTTCTGGTGAGAAATGAACCCTGCCGCCGCATTCTTCGAGACCTAAATGACACCAGACTTTGCTTGCACAAATTACTGCCCGCCATCAATTGCTAACTTGCAACGCCCTGCATATGTTGTATCCTGCATTCCTTGTTAGGAAGCCCAGCACGACTATAATTCTCAGGACCCGTGTCGCCCTCTCCGTCAACGCCCCGGACTTTCTTATAATGGCAATTTGCTACTTCGTCGCTTGTCTGCACTCAGCGTCGAAATTCCGAGCAGGCTTCTTGCTTAGCAATTATTCAATATCGAAAGGCCACATCTTCCTTAATTGCTCCTCGCTCATAGATTGATCGTCGGTGATGTTCGCATCTCTCACAGCCTGGATAAGTTCATCAAACACCTCCTTGTGGGCTGATTTTGTCGCTTCCCATGATCGTGTCGGAACCCATCCATCAGGAGTTGTGTCCAAGAGGCATACCAGCCTTTGCTTCAATTTCCGCGCGGCCACAAAGTCTTCAAATTCCTTCCGATAGACGACCAATTCATCCGACGTAGGGAGGGGGTAAGGGCAATAATCCGGAAGACCCAGCTCCTTCCAGCGACTCGAGATTTCGATCAGCTCTTGTCTAAAAGCCACTGCACCATCTCTCCAGGTCCTATGACAATAGCGGAAAGGTCGTAGCAGGTTGTCGTCAAGGGCCCTCGCAGCGGATAATCTCGGAACGAGGCCTTGCAGGCAGGCGTCAAAAGCCTCTCTGCAGAGGTCGACGCTGATATCTGCCTGCTGATCTTCCAACGAAAGGTTAGGGCTAGGGGCTGCAAAGTCTGGTGTCTCGTCGGCGTACTCGAACGCTGGCTCGATACTGGATGATTGCCAGTCGATAAGATCTGTGATGATAGTGGGGTCATCGTCGGAAACATATATATTTCTTTTGTGTAGATCGGCATGATACAGGGTCGGAGCAGCTATTTTCCCAATTCGAGGATCCTCAGACAGCTTATGGATTACATCGCGACCGGAACTAAGCAGGCGAGTGTGCGTTGCAACGGATCCATGAAAATGTGGACTTTCGGGGAGGGGTTTGTCGACAGGTGGAAGTCTGGAAAGGCCAGTATCGATAAGGCCGTCGCAGTATGCCGCGAGATCAGACCCTGCGCAGACCTGTAAGCGGCACTGTCCTGGCAGCAGGGAGAACGAGAACTTACACGGCCCCCTATTAGGCTTTATCGAATTGTAGTATCTCGCTTCGCCGATACTGCAATCCCAGTACCTAGTTCCACAATGGGGCCCAACACAAAAGCCTTGGCCTAATGGCACCTTGGAAGCGGAGTCGATAGGGATGTCGGCAAGATACAGGCTTCCGTATGCTGGAAACTTGATTGCTGCTATTTGCTGAATGTTCGTAGAGATGGCTCGGATACAGACAATTTGCTGCTCTCCAGACATCATTGGCCACTTTTGGTGCAACTGAACGCCCACCGCGTGTTCCATAATGATATACTCGCTGCCGATGGCATTTGAGGAGTTGTCGCTCCAGTCAAGAATCGTTGGTATAGGCACAGTAGTATTAGACTGAACTAGCACGAAGATCATGGTTAGCCGTAGTACGCCGCCTGGAAAGGACATTCAGACTCACGATGTTTGATGGTGGCCACTTCCGAATTAGTGGCCAATCTGGGTGGCCCTGCTACCCGAGTAGGTAGCCTCGCGACAACACGCTTCCCATTATCACAAGTGAAAATAAAAACTCTGTTGAAACCCCCTTCTTTCTTCTCGTAGCTCGCAATGGAAGCTGCGCCATGGCATATCTCGATTACCCTTTTGCGAAGCTCGTCAAAGTCAAATTTGATATAGCGCGCATCGCGCTCTGGCTTGTCACGACGGAGCCACCGGCCGCTTGTGTAAGTGCGAGGGTCGAGAGCTGAATAGGAGTTGGCTCAAATGGTATCAAGTGAAATATATGGATAAGGGGAGGAGGAGCCTACGATCTTCTGACGGTGGGTTGATTGCTGGCTGTGAAGTATGGACTTCTGCTATATGTTTCAGCAAGGCGTGTGATGTCGACCGACGTAGAAGCAATCTCGTTTTCGCGGCGACGGACGTAGTGAAGGGTAAACCAGCACCAGGAAGGCTGAGGTTTGCTGCGCGGTGCAACCATTGCGACGTGACGCAAATCATATGATGTCCCGTTGAACCAAGCGATGAAGCTCACGATGAGTTCATGTGTAAGAATGTGAGGCTTCTGTATGTAGGTGACGTAGGTCTGAAGAATTGATTATTTGATTATTTGATTCATACATCGTTTCAGAAGACTAAGCCAACCTATGCGAAAGCTGAGCCTAGCTATTCGAGTGTACTGAATTATCGAGCTTGTCTCGAAAGTCGAAGAATTTTTGCCTTCAAAATAATCCCCTTAAGTATTAAATACTCATTTCTTACAATCATTCAATATCTCAAAAAGTGTTCTTCTACATGATCTCTACTATAAATACAGCTCGAATTCCCCTTTGCTTCCTTCTGTATTCTTAGCATTCTAGTTATAGCTACCTCTATTGACTCAAACATTCTATCCGCGGTCCCACTGGTTAGATTCTAGGCACGGTCCCAACACAAATTTCAATGATTATTAAAGTCAATATAAATCATATAAACAAGATTAAGACTGAGCTTAAAAGCATCTTCAGAATAAAAGATCATGCCGATTTTAACTCAATATTGCACTATTTAAAAATAAAAATTTGACGTAACAGAAGTAGTAAAACTTTTACTTTGCTATAAATCTTTTATTTGCAAATAGTTTTGAACCAATTCAACATAAGAAACTGTGCTTCAGCCTTCAGTGATCACATCAATGAAATTCTTCATTTTCAATGAAACAAAGCAGATTAAGATATTATTTACTAATATGAGATTCGAGTCGATTGACTCACTAATGTATGTCATGATGATTACTGGATCAGATATCATCTTTACTCTGTCAGTGCTTATTTTATATTTGATCGATGCAGCTGTTCTAAACTTCTAATTACCGACGCTGTGGCTGTACCCATTGGATCCTGGCTCTTGTCCAAAGATCTCTGGCTGCCCTACTGGTTCAGCACCCCTATGATTCTACTTGCATTCCCAATTATCATCCTGATACCCGAAACAGTTCCAGGTAGGGCTCGCTCACGTACGAACTGCTTGCGAGCCTACAACACTTGATCGGCTGTCTTCTTCCTTCAGCATAAATGTAGACTCGGCGTTTGAATGCTGGGAGCTCTGAGGTCCTGATTGTGGGAAAGAAAGCGACTGTGAGAGGTCGAAATTGATATCAAGCGGCAGATCATCGATAGCTGAACAGGTTCTTTTGTGTTGAATGGGGATCCAAATGTTGTAGAAACTCTAGGTGAACTTGTTCTCTTGTTGGCTTCCACCACTTGTTCCGTCAACTGCAGCGCCTCTTGCCGTCGACCCGCTTCGCTGTACCTGGTGGCAAGATTGAGTGAGCTTCCTTCAGAACCCCTAATGTAATCCACTGGACAAACCTGAGGCAGCGAGGTGGCTAAATTCTCTCCCTATCTCGGCGTGTTGTCAATGATATCCATTATCCCGAGAATCACGCTGCTGGCCTTGCGAGCGCCACTCTCGAAAGCAAGCTCCAAATCCGCAACTTCTACAACCCGGTGCCAATATTTCCCGGTAGAGGAAATTTGACGTTAGGCTCCTGCCTGGAAAGATAGGCGAAAAGATTGACTCGAAGTGGAGATGCAATATGTGCGGAGACAATGGGATAACGGAGGTGGGTAGAGGAAGTTCACAAGAGTGATTGTGAAGGGACATCATCGAAATGTGATCACAAACGGGAGAGAAACGTAAGAGAGTTACCGAGAAACTTTGATTGTCGCTCTCTGAATCTTAGAGCTTCATGGTATGAAATGTTGAGTCGATAACTTCGCAAAACACTGTTGATTTTGGTAGAGCTCAGCGAAAATCGATGTGCAACGACTTTTGTCACCGTCCCTCGATCCTTCTCTGGCTACGGATCTGCCTCAATCCTAGCCCTACTGTTTCGCATGTTGAAGAAGAAGATCATATGAGACATTTTGATATGTAGATTGAAGCTTGTTAGAAGTCTATCTACGAAGTACAAAATACGAAAGTAGAAGCGAGCAGGTAAAACTCTACTAGCGAGCCTCAGCCCCATCAGCCCTACGAACCATCTCCCTATTTCCAACATCGCATCGGGTTATCGTACTTTGACGAACTCAGCGCATGTAAATAGATTTCTTTCTGAGGCTCTCATAGCTTTTCATTTGTTTCACACTCATCATATATGACCACATTCATATTTGTTCCTTGACAATTTGAGTAGATGCGCACATCGTCATCAATGATCTTTCGCGCTATGACAAATTTCCTGTGAGCATAATATCAAGCTATCGAGGGTGAGGCGTTGCAAGAACTGAGCTGCGCTGAACATGAATCTGACAGGTAAGAACTAGACTGTCATTCCAACATAATGAACGATCTGATTGAATTGTCTATCATCCTTTGTTAATGTAATGGTTGCTAGTGCTTGTTCTTCTGTTATTACTCATTGTGCGACTCCTGTGAACTTTAAGTATGACCAACGGAACGATGCCTTCGTCGCAAGCTGGCCGTATTCAAACTCAGCAGAATGAGACCCCACTTGCGATGAGGTCGAGATCTAAAGACCGTAATTTAGATCATTCTCGTTATGAATCCCTCGAAGAAGGTCAAATCCGTCTGCTAATCATTACCGGATTCCATCTGTCCACCAATTTGGGAAAGAAAATTCCCGTTTGTGAACTCAAGCCTGTCTCTATTCGATATGAAAGGTTCACTCCAGACTATACCGCCCTGTCATATGTATGGGGAGCCAATGAAAGATCAGAGACTATCATCTGCAACTCAAAGCGTTTGACGGTAACAGCAAGTGTCTTCGACGCTCTCTCTCACCTTTACAGTCGGAGACTGCATGAGACTCTTCCGATCTGGATTGACGATGTTTGTATCAACCAAAAGAACAACATTGAAAAGACACTCCAAGTCAAAAAGATGCATTTAATCTACCAGAGAGCGTATAAAGTCGTTGCATTCTTAGGTCGTGCTGCGGAGGACAGTGATTATGCGCTTGGACAAATACATAATCTCACAAGAAGACTGGCCTTTAGTCCGGACGTCCATCCGAAAAGCCTAGCCTCCAACGGACTTCCACACCAATATCACAGATTATGGACCGCTGTTGCTCTTGTTCTAGATCGACCATGATTTCGTCGCGTTTGGACATTCCAGGAAGCGGTGCTTAGCCAACGTTTAAGCATTATTTGTGGCTATGTTGTGATCAGATGGTCTGTATTGCGTGATTTCTGCGATCAAATGAATCGGCATATGTTGTACTATCTGCTGCTTAGTCCACACAGCAAGAATGGGCCTAATTCCTACTTTCCAAATAACGTTGTATTGATTGAGAATATGAGGGCCAACTTCTTGACACAAGCAAAATGCGACTTCTGGAGACTCTGGGAGATTTCCAACGCGAGAGATGTCACGAAACAAATCGATCGTATCTACGGCATGCTTGGTCTTGCTTCCGAGAATTTTCGTCGCAAAGTACCGGTGGAATACGGCCCTTCGGGCAACGGTGACCTAAGAAAGACCTTGATCATTTGCGCTAAAGCTTGCATAGAAGAAGATCCTACTCTGGCTCTCCTTTCTATGATCGAAGATGGGTCTGATGATATTGAGCTACCGAGCTGGTGTCCTAGACTTGAAAAGGGCCACTCGATACGGCGGAGGCTGGATCGAACCCTGCAAGCCGGATACTTTCTCCACGACCAAAGACCGTCGCAGGTAGTCACATACAGTTCTACTGATACAATTTCTATCCACGGCTTCCGCGTTGACAAAATTGCCTCGGTCGTGCATGACACCATGCACACCTTAGCTGACAGCTCACAAGACGTGCAAAAGTGGTACCAGCATAACAAATCCTGCCTCAGTGAATACCTTAAGCTTGCACAAAGAACGTACAACAAACCTACTAGCATCCCAATGGCGCACCTCTACACTCTCACGCAGTCCATGCAATCGCATAACACCGAAAGCGCCGAGCGGCTTCGCAAAATATACGAAGATTTCATAGAATCCATGGAGGTGCTCTATGAAAATGGAAATGAAGAGCACCCGTCTGCCGCCGATATTGCAGAGTTCCACATGTTCTACGAAACGATGACGAAGACGTGCAATGGGCGGCGATATTTCAGCACTGTTGGGGGCCGAGTTGGAATCGGGCCTTCTGGAATACGGCCAGGAGATACAGTGTGCGTATTCGACTCTGCAGGCCCGCTTTTTGTGCTTCGCGAGGGAATAAACAGGCGGCTTGTAGGGGAAACGTACGTGCATGGTCTGATGCGGCTTGAGGAGACCCTAAAAAAGCCGCATGGAAAAAACGAAAGGTTTCAGATTGCCTAAGGCTGGTTATTTTCACCCTGTGAAGACACCAGGAGACTATGTTGAGCTGGCTCCTGCCACGACAGAGGGCAGAAACGTGTTTTCAACCATCGAGGAGGGAAGCAGAGAATGCAGTGTCGGATGCCGTTTGAGCGACATCGTGGAGTCCGTCAGCTCGGGCATTATTCTGACGGATTCGTGAAAATCTGAATCTGTGAAGTTTTATAAAACTGAATGTGTGACGTTTTTGTTTATAGGCATTGGTTTCCAAACTCATGTGTAGTATAATTTGCATCAAGACCTTGGACTGCGATAACACTTGAACGCTTGTCAATGATGCTGCTTGGGCTTCATGAACAATTCTTACTCTACTTCGGGTCCATTCCGACTGTTCTCACCACTGACCCAAGTACTGAGACCTGTGGCCTTAGCAGTGTCTTTGGTGCACATTCTCGTGGCGGCTTGAGCTGCGTAGTCTTGCGACATTGAAGGAGGAGCCAGAGGTCCGCAGTGACGTTGAGCCAAACGCAATGTGAAGACCTCACGAGACTAAAAGCATTTCGCTGATTTTAGTTCGTATTTTCTGTATGGTGATTTGATTTCATTTTTTAAAGAATTATCTTTTATTTCGGCTCGACTTTTACTCAACATGAACATGATTAGGGTTAAAATGACCGACGGTCACTCTAATTCTAATCGGGTGCGGTCGGCTCAGGCCGTTCGTTCCAGTGCTTAGCGTGCGAAGCGTGCGTTCGAGTAGTAAAATGTAGCAGGCCGTAAGTGCCTGGCTGCTTGCTCAGCCTTTGTCTAGGTGTTACCTTACTGCTATGAGGTTACAGTGCAGGATACTTTGCACTGCAATTTAGCCTTGCCTTAGCTCCGCCTTGTTATCTCTTATGATGCCCTTTAGACGATGATGCTGTATCTTATCAACTAGATCTGTGTGAATTGAAAGAAAACATATGATAGAGATGGGATCATCAGATTCCCTCAGTCGCCGTTGAAATACCAAGGCTAAATTCGTACTAGCGTGTTGTTTTAGCGAGCGCGTCTTAATCGCAAGTCCCTCAAGCTTTCCAGCTTGACTCTACATAACCGCAGCGCCTTCCATTAGAAGGATGACCTTTCTATTGTGAAACTGCGGTTCGCCACAGTGGAAACAGGCAGTATACTATGGTAAACGGGAAATGTTTGAGGCTGGTAGAAGAAGTTTTGCCGGAGTTGAAGTGACATTGTCAAGTCACAGCTGAGCCAAATACAACGAGCAGATCATGACCGAGAAGCACATTGCAATGAAGCCATTGATATGTGGTCTACCGCACGAAGGAGTCTTGAAGGAGCCGCTAGACCACGGCTGAGTCCCTTTTTCGGTGGGACAATGCCTCACACAGATGGTCTGTTGGCCGCTTAAAATCCTTGACGAGGATGGCAGCTCAGATGGAACACAAGTGTTGTGGCTTTTGGTCCACAAGAAGGCCTTCGAGTCTTGGCAGCTGGTGTAAAACGCTCGAAGAAGAGCCGTGGGGAAGGTCAGGGCAGAGTAACAGAAAAGGCAGTCGCTGACTTCTATTTCTTTCTCATTGATTTACTACTTCAATGTCAATCCATTTGGGATGAGAACATTAGGGAAAACGGAAGTGGTAACTTTACTTGGGCCACTCATTCTCTGCATGACCGTTTAGTCTTCATATTACGTGTCTCGTTGACTTTCTTTGTTAATGGCATGCGTGTTTTCTTCAGATTAGTATGTAATACCGATGTCTATATCACTCATTTTCCTTAGGATGGCACTCATGCCTTTTGGTAAGGTATTCGATGGCAATTGCCGTATGGTGCTTGATCTCACCATAATCAAGATTGCATTTACCGTACAATCCTCGAACACCACTTCTACAGCATCGGAGAATCCGCAGATGATCAATGTTATCGGACCTACATTTTTGTTCGCCCCCGTTGGCTCTTTAAGGTGTCCCAATTCGTAAAAACCAAGTGGAATCAATCTTTAAAAACCTGGGAGTCATCGAATGGGAAGCCAAGACTTAGCTACGTGAGCATCCATCGATCAAATTGCGGAGACTAATGTCTAAAGTATTCTCACAGGGTCTATTCTATCTGTTACGTTGTTACAATTTGTGATGCTCTGCACTACCTAAGTTTCGCAGCACTTACCTAAACCACCTATGAAGTAGACTATCTGAGAGACCTTCATATAGCTACTACTAAGCAATACCGGCGCTCAGGGTCAACAATCGTATCTGTTCATGCCTACCATTTACCTCGTCTTTCATCAAAAGAAGCTTTTTAACAAAATCCATTGTTGTCCTTTCCAAAATTTCATTATAGTCTAACAAAGCATTCTTTTCTTGGCGATAACCTAGGGTATACAAAGGAATTGTTCCTATTGCATCCACATTTCTATAAACCCACCCCTCCCCACTCCCCCCTCAGCCTGAGACTAAGATTCGCGGACTCATCATTCAAACGGAATTCCGCTCACCATTTGCGCTCCCACTAGCTTTGGGAATCTTCAGCAGAGAGCTACCTATCTTTGATCTTAAGTGTGTGTTGTGCATCAAAGAAACATCAATTTTCCACTACACTCGGGGCCATGTTCGACAAGTTCAGGAAGTTTGTCAAGAACCGCGTCCACCACGCCAAAGGCAAAGCAGACCGTCTGCCGGCCGACTCAAGCTCCGCTCCGCCTGCACCTTGGGCGAAAAGTACGCCGGGCCTCACGCAATCATCCACCCCTCGTCGACCTCAAAATTCTGGCCCATACCCGTTCCCTAAACGCAATCGGGTCTACAATGGCGCGTCTGAAGACTGCGCACTAAGGATGGAAAAGCGCCGCACCGGCTCACCTTATGCATACACGCAAAGTCTGGGAGATGTCAGAATCACCAACCCTGACTTTACTTCAGCTTCGTCCAATACCTCTCCTGCTTTGACCTCTTCGAACCTCTCAAATTACGGCCCTTCCCCAATCAGTGATTTGATGACAGCCGCCTACCATCGAAAGCCCAGTCCTCCATCTGAGTCCAATCTTTCCGCCGTGCCCAATTCATCTCGTGTTTCAGTGGCTGATGATTTCTCCCCAATGAATGACGATCTCACAGCCGCCGTGTTCACCACGCAGGTCTCCGATGAAAGCGAAGAGCCTGAAGAACACTTATTTGAGGCACAGTCTCCAAGATCAGCAATGAATCCCCTAAGACTGAATCCGCCATGTATGCCGATGGTCAGCACTCCAAGGCAAGAATCTTGTTCTCCGCTCGATGGGCAAGAAAACAGAGAACTAGCCGCCGCAGAGCTTCCGCTTCCAATGGATCCTCGACAGTCCTCAAGACCGGGATTCTTACCCTCAGCCCGCGATCAAGAAGGCGTTCGGTTGTTGCCCAATTCTACTCCTTCTAGAACCATATCTCGACGATCATCTAGTGTAAAATCCTACCTACGAACTCGAGAGGATGCAGTGGCATCCGATGACCATCCCATTATTCGTAGGCCATCGTCCAGCTCTGGGCCGTATCGGAGCACGCCTTTAGGGGAACATCTGCGAACACGAATCAGACAACGTCGGTTCAGTGGCCGCCATGGTCCCCTCACGACTGCCGAGTTCCCCGAGACTCTGCAGACATTGGGCCCTTACGCTCGTTTTCCAAAGTTCACACGCTCTAGTGCCTACAACTTCCCTCACGACGAGCCTTTTTTGTTCCCTAACGAGGGTGTACCGGGCCAAGACCGCGATCTTGATTCTGGGATGTCAGCAAATCTTACCCGCCCTGCGATAACCCACTATGAAATCTACCGGAAGTCCAACTCCTCATCGGTCTTTGTCGACTACCCTGATGAACCGGACAAAGACATCTACCAGCGACCTGTAAAACTCCACCGTCCTCCAATGACCTACATGCACACGCGCTACCCCCGTCATCTGCCCTCCCAGCTCGTTGTCGGGGCTCCTTTCCCATCGCGAGGTCCAGTAAGCTCCCCGCCTTTCTGTAGAAGAGTGTCCCATTCCTTCGTCAGCGCACCTCGTCGCCGAAGATTGACAAAAGCGAGGGTCGGTCCTGTAGAACACACTCTCAAGCGCATTAAGAGTAGACGCCAATCGCAGCTTCAATCATATGGAAGCACCAGGCCTGCGAGTCGCTCACAGGGGGTCCGCAAGTACCACGCCTTCATGTACAACTCTATGCCCCAGTCTGGTCGCAAATGGAACGACTATACCATCATTGAGTCCTCGCGCGAGAACTCCATCGGCGGCGCAGCCGCTATACAAAGCTATGTACCCTTCAGTGTTGGCAATGCTTTACCAACTCCTGAGACAGTTGCGATTGTCGCACGACAGAATGCTACCAGTGGCGACACAATCTCGTCCTTCACATCCCCCACCATGGTCCGTGAGGCCATCAGCGTTGGCAACAACACCGTTTCGACAATACCTGACACAGCTACAATTGTCCCACTCCAGACCCAAATCAGTGGCAGCACAACCTCCCCCCCCCTCCCCAACCAAAGCTTCTCCACCCCTCAAACTCCACGACAGCGCTCTCTTGTCATCCCACACCAAGCCTCCGCTCGCCTTCGGCACCGCCAAGCAGCCAGACTTGCGAGTCTAGGACAGCTCGCCGCGCTGTGGCTACAGCAGAACAATACCATACCCTCTCCACAAGAGTTTGTCAACGTTCCCTGAGTGCGTAAGTGCACTTGATTTTCCCATGTGAGTATTTGTAGGGCTTGGATGGATTGTGCCCGGATTTGTTTTTTTCACTTGCGTTTGTGTGCATTGATGGTGGCGTTTGGAAGTTGATGGAGTTTGTGATATAGAGTTTTGATAGTGATACTTGATTTGTTCCTTGTACTGACTGGTTGAGTAGGATGTGTGTGAGTGATTGTGACATTACTCGTCTAAGTGTCTCTACCTAGGCTTCGCTCATCTGTAAACCTCGTAGTATGCCTCTTAACCCACTACCATGGTCTTTCCGTCCTTGCTACTTTATCTTGCTTGATGGTACTAACCACTGACACCACAATTCGTTGTCTAGGACTACAACAGACCACTAAGATGCGGAAGTCATATAGCTTTTAGACACCTTTCTTCTCCTTCCCGATCGTATATGCAACACATACCTATCTAGTATACGAAATCAATAGCTCGAACTTATCTATAGTTCTTTTTCTTCTTCCACCATGCCATCACATTTCGAGCCAACCACTGGACCCGAACCATTTCCCTTCTCCCCTGCTCGCCAACATCTCTAAAAAAAAACCCTCCCTATCCTTCATAACCCCCTACTATCACCCCCTCCCTCCCTTCACAATCTCCCAATCCTGCTTTTTAATCCTGTCCCCGCAACTCCAAAATCTACCCCACAA
>JAABVA010001432.1_pt1 | contig 25725 bp, 50 predicted proteins | sample 5560331 | NCBI WGS metagenome assembly JAABVA01 (sample SAMN12812661, study PRJNA571458) | rock metagenome | isolation source: Antarctica rocks | place: Antarctica: Victoria Land, Mt New Zealand sud | collected 2016-01-07
ACCCAGGGGCAGGAGGTGTACGCGGAGTAGAACTGGCGCATGGTTTCGGCGCGCCCGTTTTCGTAGTCGCCGCCGGGGTTGAAGGGGGTGGCGCCGCCGACGGGCACGTCACTGTCGTAACCGGCCCGTACCGGGGTGGCAGCTGGGCGGGCTGGGGCGAGGATCGGGGTGACTTCGGTGACCGGTGCCGGTGCGGGAATGCCGGCTTCGAGGGTGAAGGTCACGGGTCACCTCCTCTACGCGGTGTGCAGCTTGGCCAAGGGGAAGGCGTTGGCGGTAGAGATGGCTTCGTGGTGGATGGTGGCAGCAGCGTCGAGGACGATCTGGTCGGCGAGGGTGATAGTGACGCCACCCTTGAGGAGCGCGGCGTGGTACTTGGCGATGTGCTCAGCGACGGGGAGGTCGGGGGTGGTGTTCATGGGTGCCTTCCGGGAGGGGTTGAAGGGGTGATTCTCATGCGCTTCCTGCCCACGGTGAGCGGGTGATTTTCCCCAGGTCCGGGTCACGTTCCGGTGCACCCGGTGCCCACCCGTAACCGTTGCCGGAAGGTGTCGTCAACTGCTCCACAGGGACCGCTGGGTCGTGCAGGTCCGGGTCGAGGAGCAGGGATGACGCGGTGCCCACGGCCATCAGGAGGTAGCGGCTGGCGTCGTAATGGTGGTCGGCCCCAGCGGTATTCACATCTTCGGGGCGGTGCGGGTCGTACGTCAGGTTCGGCAGGGTCCGCACCAGTTCGGGGCAGGTTTCGTCGAGGATGTGCAGCATCGGGCAGGTATCCCAACCGAGTGCGCGGTGATGCCCACACGCCGGGCCGTCGGCCAGGTAGGTGTGGTAGCGGGCTTTGCCGCCGAGCCGGTCGTTGTCCGCCTTTGACAGGGCCACACCTTCGATGGCGAACTGCGACGACGGCGGCAACGCTGACCCGGTTTTCCCCCACATCGCGGGATCCGCGGCGTGCCGGACGACTTGTTCCCCGGTTTCGGCGGTGAGGATGTTCCGGGCCTGTTCGCGTTCCGGGGTCTGCACCATGGTCAGCTCGCGGTACAGCCACATGCGTCCGTCGTTGTCTCGGGCGCCCCAGATGACCACTGATGGTGCGGTCCACCCGTAGTCCATGCCCGCGTACCGCAACCAGGTGGCGGGGAGTTCGATGCGGGGGACGACGTGCCGGTCGTGTCGCCATTCGGTGAAGACTTGGCCGCTGAAACTGGTCCAGGACCCGTCGCGGAACGCGGCGCGCATCGCTTTGGGGAGGTTGTCAAGGTCGGAGGCGTACTCGGGGTTCAGGTGCGGGTTGTCGGTGAGCTTCGCGGGGATGAACCGCACCTGCCGGCCCCGGTTGTCGGTGATGATTTTCGCGCCGTGGTCGGTGGCGTCGATGTACCGCTGCTTTACCGCACCGTGCCCAACGCCTCCGGGGTTGGAGCTGCTGCGCACCCCCAACACGGGGATGTCCTCACGCCCGCTGCGTAACCGGGATTCGAGGAACGACACCACATCCGGTGGGGTCAGGGTCCGCTCATCGAACAGCAACAACTGGTACTGCCCGCCTTGGCGTTTCGTGGCGTCCGTGATGTTCTCGGCGTACCTGAACATCATCAGCGATCCGTTGGGGAACCGCAGGTCGTGGTGGGACCGGTCGTATTCGGCGCCGACGTCGCGGGCGAAGGAGTAGTTGCCCAGTTCGGCGAGCAGGGACTCTTCGAGCTCGGGGTAGGAGCGGCGGAAGGCGCCGACACGGATGCCGGGGTGGCGCATGCAGGTGCGGATGCCCTCCATCAGGAGGGCCAGACTTTTCCCCCGCCTGCCGATCCACCGAACAGGACATCCCATTCGGTTGCGGAGTGAAACAGTTCTTGCGGGCATTCCCCGCACGGGGGGACGTCTAGTCCTTGTTCGGCGGCTTTGGCGCGGGGTAGGCAGTTCGGTTCGTAGCCGAGCATCCCGAACACGTCGGCGTTGGCGGCGTCGGCAGCGTCAGCGGCTTGTTTCGCCGTCCGCAGTTCCCTCAATAGCTGCAATTTCGATATTTGCAGCTCGGGCAGTGAGTTCGGCTTGGAGTTCGGCGATTTCTGCGTCGATGTGGTCAATGGTGCTCACCCCAACCCTGATCGGCGCATCCAAACCTAGGAGCTTGCTGCGCCGTTCGCTGATCTTCAGCAGCCGATCGATGGCCTGCAAGACAGGCCCGTCGTCCTCCAGCGGGGGCGCGCCGTCTTCGAGTCGGATGAGGCGGCCTTGGGAAACCAGGTAGTGGCGGGCTTCGAGTACTCGCCAGGCGGCGCGGGCGAGTGCGTCGAGTTTCATCAGTTCGATGCGCCGTAGTTCTTCGCCGGGTTCGGTGATGGTTCGAGCCAGGGCGCGTTCGACGGCGAACCGGGCGCCGGTGCGGGAGGTGAAGCCAGTGGCGTCGGCGATCTGCTGATATGTGTAGTCACGGGCACGGAGGTGGGCGCATTCGGCGTCGCGTTCGGCGGTGTCGATGGTGCGGATGAATCTGCCGTGGCCGTCGTGTCCGGTGGTGTCGTTGTCGGGGTTTTTCACAGCTTGCCACTCGGCGCGAAGCGGCCGTTGGCGTGCGCTTTCTCTGCGCGGGTCCGATATCCAGGCCACCGCGTATTTTTCTCTGCGAGGCGCATCAAACCGTCTTTTTGGCCGGGAGACAGGACCAAGCCATCACGCTCAGCATTGGCCACGAGCGCCCTGATGTTGTCCCCGATGTTGTCCATCACTGCTCCTTGCGTGTGTAGCGGCCGGTGGTGGGGTCGCGGTGGGTGTGCCGAACAGGTGGTGAGGGTTCGGTGTCGCGGCCCAGGTCGGTCACCATGTCCCGATAGACGTCATCCGGCACGATGATCGGTCCACGAGATAGCGGGTGGTGTGCGGCCACAGTGGGTGCCAGGGTGGTGTGGTGCTTGCCGTGTTTGGGGGTGCCGCGGTAAATCCACCACACAGCCCACAGCAGGAACACCCCGCCAACGGTGCACACGACGATGGTCACAGTGCCCCCTTGCTGACTCGGAATCGCCTTTCGAGCAGAAAGTCGATGCTGTCCGTCATCACCTGCACCCTGGTCAACGCCATCTGCTCGGCGATGGGTTCGTTGTGGGATTCGGCGGCGACCTGGCGGGACACCTCACGGGAGTGCCGGGTCCACGCCAGCTTCTGGTCGATGGTGGCGAGGAGGAACTCGCGGGACTGCACACCTGCCACAACCTGGATGCTCATCGGTGTGCCATGCCGAATCCGACGATCGAGGCGAGGATGTCCCGCTGCCGCCGTAGATCGTCTGCGATGGCATCGCCCGCGGCCACCAGCACCGCGTAATGATCGTGGTATGCGAGGTTGAGGTCTTTCAGCGCGGCCGACCGCGAGGTGCCCTCGCCGAAGATGCCGGTTTCGTGATTGATGGCGATGAACCCGTCGCCGTCTTTCTTGACAGCCACATGGAGCCTCATGCTGTCACCATCCTGTGCAGCTCGGTGCACCACTCACACCAACCCGCCCACGCCGCCAGGAACTCGGTGCGTGGGGTGACCCGACCGGCGTCGGCTTGCAGCATTGCCCATTCCGCGAAGGCTGTGGCTTCGACCCGTGAACACCGGGCGTTGGTCATGGCCCAGGCGATGCAATGCCCGGCTAACTTGCTCGACACGGCCATCACGTCACTCACCGAGGCCGAGGTCCGTGAACGGGCCGCCGTGAGTGGAGATGTCAACACCGTCAGGTGCGATGGCCAACGCATGCTCGGTTACGAGGTCGAACAGTTCGTCGTGTCGCTCGAAGGTGAGTGAGCCGTGGAAGAGGATGGTGACGTAGCGTCCACCGCCGTCGTCATGGGCCACGTCAATCGCCGCCGAGGTCAGCAACCGGGTCGTGGCGCCAGCCGATAGTGTTAGACCGCTCAGCGACCACGATCATCGCCGTCACCCCCGCAGCAACAACCATCACCGAACCAATCACACCCCAACAGAGGGCGGCAACCAGGTCATGCGTCATGGGAATCCCGCCGATCCCGATAGGACTGGTGCAGGATGACGGCCAGCGTGGGGAGGTAGATCGCGGCGTACAGGGCGCCGATCAACGCGTTGTCGCTCATAACTTACCTACCCTTGTCGTAACCGGGGCCGTAAACGAGATGCCAGTACGGGTCGATGCCGCGTACGAGGTTGAGGACGGCGGCGGCGTCCCGGTCCTCGCGGTGCCGGTGCTCCGGGTCGAACCTTTGGTGTGCGGTCGCATCCGCGGCTTGCTCCACCGTGGGGAGGTGCACGAGGGTCCAGCCCTGCGCCTCCAGCTCGGCGAGCAACTGCGCGGCGTAGGTGTCGTCCCGGCGCAACAGCAACGCCACGGCGAGTGCTTCGACAGCGTCGGGCATGGTCGACGACCTTGGTCGAGAAGGTCCCGCCCCGACCGGCTGGTCGGTAGTGGTCAGCGGGGTAGCACGGGCGCCAGGAATCGAACCCGGCTGATCGGCTTTGGAGACCAATCCCATCCCAGATGCGCCCATCTGGTGCCCCCACAGTTGGGTTGACCGTCCGCAAGTGGAGTGGAGACGTGCCGCAACAGCGGGGGCGGTCCCCGGACAGTGGCGGGGACGACGAAGCGGCCCGCATTCAGTGAATGGGACCGCCTAGCGGACACGCTACCACACCCCGATTTCAGTTACGCGGATTTGTCAAGCCACGCCCGTGATCGGTTGTGCTGGTCCACCACATCGCCGATCCGATACATCCACTCCCCGCGCTGGTCGCCCTTGGCCATGATCCGCTTTCGTGACGCCCATACCCGGATGTTCTTTGCGGTGATCGGAGCCCCTAGGAACCATGGCAGCATGCGTTCGATCTCGGTCGCCGTGGCAAGCCGGTCCCGAGCTCGAGCGAGCAGATCGGCTCTGCGCTCTCCTGTGTCCCACTTCGCCCCGCACTCCCGGCATGACACCGAGGGCGCATCAACTGCAGCGTAGAGGTCCGCCCCGCACCTGCCAGCGTCGGTCTCCGAGCCACAAGGGCCGGCGAAGATGCGCCCCGCGGGAGCGTCGATGATCCGCCGTGCGCTTGCGATGGCGTCCGTCAGCTCGTCGTAGGTCTGCCCGCCTCCCTCGTCGTGACGGATGGCGCCGACGTGCCGAGCAAGCCAGGCGGCGATCCCTGGTGAGGTGTCCGCGCAGTCCAGGTCCAGGCCGCGCTGCTCGGCCAGGTCGCGGGCCGTGGAGGTAAGCACCTCATGCAGAATCCACCCAGCCTCGGACGCACCCACGTTGTACGGCAGGGGTCGTTCCACTTCCTTGCCCGGCTTGTGGCCACCCTGCTGCACTCCAATCCGGTCCTGACGGGAAAGGGTCACGTCCAGCTCGTCAGAGATCCACCCCACGGTGCGTAATTCCTTGGCCAGCAGGTCGGTGCAAGGCGAGCAGAGGTAAGCGTCCGAAACGCGGTAGCAGTTGGCGCAGGGAGTGTTACTCACGCTGCGGCCACCTCCCACTCACGGCACGTCAGAGTCAATGGTGGTCGGCCCGTACCCCTCATCACCCACTAGCACAGTGCCCACACCCCACCCGTTGAGGCGGCAGGTTTCCGCGTCAGTGCTGCCCCGCTTCATACTGCCTTCACCCCCTCGGGCGCGAGGTAGCCGTACCGGGAGAGCACGTCCGCCATGTGCTCATAGCAACCAGCCAGATACCCACCCCCGATGCGCCGCCCGCCACTCGCTTGCCAGCCGCACACGCAAGTCCAAGCCTGCGATGTGGGCAAGCCCGCCGCCTTGTGATGGTTTGACAGGATGATCGCCACCGTCTCCCGCACACTCACGCTGCGCCCCCAGGGTTCCAGGTTTTCGCGGGGATTCGGAGCCACCGCCACCTACGCCGACGACGCTCGCCCCGCTCCAACGCGGCCCAGATTTCGTGTGCTCGGCGGTCCATATCGTGCTCAAACGCGGCACGCTGTGCGTCACTCATCAGGCGAATCCTCCAACAGCGGCACGATCGCTTGCCAAATCTGATTGATCGCCGTCTCTATCACCCCGGCTTGGCTGTCGTCTAGGCGCACCCGCCGCCGCCTCTCGCCTTCACGTAGGGCAAGCCACGAGTCGCCAGGTATCAGATTGAGATTGAGTGTCACGTCATCGTCGATGCTGTCTACCCTGACCACGCTCATGCTGCCTTCACCTCGATTATTTGCAGTTCTACGCGGGGGTCGGCGCGGTCCACAACCACCGACGACCCCGAACGGGCGACGTACTGGTGATCATCACCGGGCAGGCCAATCTGCGCCTCGACCAGGGCGTCCAACGCGGCTTTGAGGAACGGGGCGCAAGCATCCGAGTCTCGCACCTTGGCGTCCGGTGCGTACCACGTCACGAACACCTCCACTGGCGGGGTAACGCGAAATTTCGCCGCCCGAACAGACCAAAACACGTCCCTCTCGACGTCCCGCTTCGCGCCGCGTACATCCGCCCAGTGCGCCCGCCGCTGCATGTTCGAGGTCATCGGCGGCTTCGTGTGGGCGAGGCGGATCGTGTAGGTGCTCACCGTCGCTTCACTCCCTCACATAGACGCCAGTAGGCATCCCCGACGTTGCCGCTGCCATTTGAGCGGCAATCAGGCTGGCCTCGGTGTGCTCGTACTCGCCGGACACGACAACGCGGTGGTGGGCGTGCTGCGAACCGTGGCGCCGCGCCGCAGTAATGCCGTATTGCATCTCATCGTGCGAGGACACGGTTACGTCGAAGCTGTGTGTGCTCACGTCGCCACCATCCCCGTCAGGGACTCAGCCCAGTCGAGCACGAGTTCACCCTCACCGTCCGTCACGTACTGCTGCCAGGTGCGGGGCTTGCCGCCCAACGCCAGCCGCGAGCGCATAAGGAGCGCCACACCCTCGGGTAAGTACGCCTCAGCCAGGGCCGTTCGTAGGCGTTGTTCGACCAGTTTCCGTAGGCGTTGCTCGTAGGGGCTCATGCCCCCACCATCTCCGGGTGCTTGCGTGCGTGCTTGAAACAGGAGTAGCAACGTCCGTGCGCCGCGTGGCGTCGGGTGCCGGGGCGTCGTGGGGTGTGATGGCGGGTCATCGGGAACCCACAGTCCGTGCACTGATCGGTGCCCACCAACCGGCCGGCCCAAATACCGGAATCCTGAGCGGTGACCGCCGCAGCGCAGGCTTGCAAAGCTGGGCAGGTGGCGCACACGGCTTGCGCTTTGCGGTGGCGGGCGCGGCGTTCCTGTGGGGTTTCGCTGCCCGCACCATCCAGGTGGTCATCCCACAGGGAGGCCAGGGGTCCGCGGCAATGGGCCTGCACCTCCCACGACTCGGCGGTCAGAGTGGCCAGGAGGTGCTTGGGTACATGCACGGCGCGGGCTGCATCAGTCCTCACGGGAGCACCTCGGTCAACGGACCCCGGTGCTCACACAACCAGGTCCACGTCCCTTTGACGCGACCATCTGAAGTGCGCCACATGCTGCCATAGTCAGGGTGGTTGTTGTGCCATACCCAGACTCGCCCATGCTTGTCTCGCACCCTGACGTAGGCCGCGGGCGCAGGCTCGCCGACCTTCCATACCATCGGCTTCCGCTTGGACCGTCCCCTTGCGGCCTCAGCCTCAGAGTGAGTGGAGCGGAGACGGGCGATGACAGCTTTCGCAGCGCGCTCGTAGCGATCACGCACCGCCGAAGAGATCCCGCTCCACGGAAAGAATCCGTACGGTTTGGTCCACACCTCGTACAGCGTCTGTCCCGGCGTTGTGCCGTGCTGCTCGGCCCAGTGGATGGTGAGGCTGGGGGTGCCCTCTATCCAGTGCCCATAGCGGCCGTCGACTTCACGCGCCGTACGCCACCCGTCATCGTCGGCCAGCAGTGCCCCGGTGCAGGACTCCCCGCCCCGCTCCACCACAATGGTCGGATACCAACCCGGCACGGTGGGCAGAGGCCGCTGCTCGCGTTCCAAGTCGTCCGCCCACCTAGTCAGTGCCATGTGACTCTACCTTAGCGCCACGGTCGTTCATCCACGTCGCATGGGAGCGCAGGGACTCGGGGGTTACCTCGGTGCTCATTCGATGCCTCCGGTGTGGTCGCGGTGCCAGCGATTCAGGGCTGTCTGGGTGTGCGCCTCCGTGCACGAATCCGCCGGCAAAGGTGGACCCCACACCGTTACCGTGATCTGCGTCGGGTTCGGCACCAGGTTGGACAGGCGGGTGCAGTCATCGCACACCGCGGACGTGTTCCAGGTGGTGCGGCGGGTACGGGGCCAACACCAGCCACAACACACCGCACGCTCACGAGGCTGGACGGTGGTCATGCCGCTGCCTCCTCGACGTTGAGCAGCATCCGAAGGGCTGCCGCGCATTGAAGGGGGACGACCCCGTTGCCCAACGCCTTGAGCTGCTCGTTGCGGGACAGGCCGGGAACCTCCGTGACGTGCCCGGAGGGCAGTCCTTGCATCCACTCCACGAAGCGGGGACTCAGCCGCGAGTTGCCGGTTCGTCCCAGCTCGGTAGGGGCAGGGGCACATCGACCCAGGACGGATTCCCATCGGCGGATGGCCGGTTCGTACTGGCCCCACTGAACATCGTGTTGAGCGACGGCCGCACTGCAGCTCCGGGACTGTCCGTCTGGTCCGTCCCGTAGGGCGTCGCGGTCGGTGTCGGGAGCAACGCTGCTACTGTCCGCAGGTCCGGTCCACCCGTCCCGTGACTGCCCGGCCCGTTGGTGTCCGATGTGCGCGGTGTCGGTAGCAGCGATGAAACACCGGTTGCGTCCGTGCGAGGCGCCGACATCGGACGCGCGTAGGCACAGCCATTGCGCGTCATGCCCGAGGCCGGCCAGGTCACCGACTGCTCGGGCAAGCTCCCCGAGAACAACGACGGCTGCGACGTTCTCCAAGATGACGTACCGGGGTCGTAGGTGGCGAACGGCATTCGCGATCGCTGGCCAGATGGCTCGCTCATCCTGAGCGCCTTTCCCTTTGCCCGCCAGTGACCAGGGCTGACACGGCCACCCAGCGGTGATGATGTCTACGGGCTCAACGGTGGACCAGTCGGTGGTAGTGAGATCGCCGTGGTTGGGGACGTCCGGCCAGTGGTGGGCGAGGATCTTCGTGGCGCCGGGGTCGATGTCGGAGTGCCAGGCGACGGTCCCGCCGAGCACTGACTGCACCCCGGCGTCCAGACCCCCGTAGCCGCTGCACAAGCTGCCGATGGCGAGGCTCATCCCTGCACCTCCGAGGCGGCAGCGGCGGCCAGGAGAGCAGCAGCGAGGGAACGGGCATGGTCGGCGCGGATCGGCTCGACCGGGTAACCGTCGTGGTGGAAGCCGACCTCTCCGACCGACTCGACGTAGCAGGGGCCGTAGATGCAGCCGTTCGTGTCCCAATCGTCGCTAGGTGACTCGTCGTCGTCGGGTTCTGCGTAGAAGTCGATTGCGTCGGGAAGTTTGACGCACACCCAGGAGCCGCCAGAGCGGATGGCATGGACAAAGATGCGAGCGACTCCCAAGGACTCTGCCAAAGTTCCGACATGATCCGGGTCATACTTATGCAGCCACTTACCGAGATCGGCGGCCAGTTCATCCGCGTCACACAGGTGCGCGCTCACAGCCCCACCACCGCGGCAATGCCCTGCCACACGATCCGACCGACCACCAACAGCACCAGCAGTGCGGCGGTGTCCAGCAGCACCCACACAGGTGCGCGCTCACAGCCCCACCACCGCGGCAATGCCCTGCCACACGATCCGACCGACCACCAACAGCACCAGCAGTGCGGCGGTGTCCAGCAGCACCCACACAGCCACCTTGTGCAGCGGGGACATCTCCGGCTCGGGTTGTGCGTCCAGGTGGGCTGTCCATGCGGCGAGCTGGTCGCAGTCCGTCCACGCCGGGTTGACCTCATCGAGTGAGAACCGGGAGGGGTGTCGTCGCATTGCTGCCTGCCGGGTGGTGTTGTCCCAGCCACGGGGGGCGGTCACGCTGACCACCTGACAATCCGAAAGCTGTCCCCGTAGCCGACATGCTCACCGGTGGCGTGTGCCATCCGTGTGCACCTGACAGGACTGGGTTGCTCATTGCTGGGGCCGTACAGCGGTCCGCTGGCCATGCATGGCTTGGTGCTCTTGAAGTACGTGGGGTCCGCCGGGCACTGACCGCCGCGGGCAGCACAGATGCTGTCGTGAATATGCATCACGCCGACACCCCCAGCGCGTGCTTGTTGAACTGATCCACCACAGTGGGGTCCACACCCGTCAGGCGTAGCAAGGCGGGGTCCACCCCCACCTCCACCACCGTGCCGTCGACGAGAGGTTCCCCGGTGACGTACTCGATCATGTAGGGCAAATGCGTCGCGCACACCAGTTCGTACTGGTCGTTGGTCCAGTCGTTGGCGTCGCCGGGCAGGATGCTCACCTGATACTCGAAGTAGGCCATCGGTGGCTCGGTGCAGCCAAGGTTGCTGCACCGGCTGTGCTGCTCCCAGGACTCGCGGTCCAGGTACCAGCGGGTGTCCGGGGTGTTGAGCAGGCGGGGCCAGTCCAAAGCGGTGAGGGTGCTCATGCCGCCACCGCCGGGTCGATGAGGTCCGCGTACAGGGCAACAGCGTCGTCCCAGGCTTCCGCGATCAGCCCCGCGCACTTCTCCTGATAGATCGGTTTGACCTTCGCGTACACCGCGTCGTAGGTGGTGTTCCACGGGGCATCGGCAGCGGCAGCGGCAACGGCAGCGGCATCGGCAGCGGCAACGGCAGCGGCATCGGCAGCGGCAGCGGCATCGGCAGCGGCAGCGGCAACGGCATCGGCAACGGCATCGGCAGCGGCATTGGCAGCGGCAGCGGCAGCGGCAGCGGCAGCGGCAGCGGCAGCGGCAACGGCATCGGCAACGGCATTGGCAACGGCATTGGCAGCGGCAACGGCAGCGGCAGCGGCAACGGCATCGGCAACGGCAGCGGCAACGGCAGCGGCAGCGGCAACGGCATCGGCAGCGGCATCGGCAACGGCAGCGGCAGCGGCAGCGGCAGCGGGCTTGTCCTTCACCGCCTCCCGTACCGCGGCCCGAATCGTCTCGTAACGGTTCCGCCGCAGCTCGTACATCTCATCGGCCACGGTGCGCAACCGCTCCGCGTGCGGGCGATACGTATCGGCGTCAGTGATCCGGGGCAGCGCCCGCAGCGTTGCGGCCTGCTCGTGCCGGTCGAGCTTGTCGAGGTACTTCGGGAGCAGGAACCGGACGGAGCGGTCCACAGCCAGCCAACGGCGGGCGTGGTCCTTGCCGTCACCTGCAGTACCTACCACGAGTGGGATGAACCGTTTCAGGTCTTGGCGCTGGGTGTCGGTGGCCCGGTCGTTGAGGTGGATACCGACGTTGGCGAGCAGCGTGGACACACACTGCGGGTGGTCGGTGTGCTTCTCACCGGCGAAGAGGGCGGCGGCTTCCATCATGCACACATGGACGCTGCCCTCGGGGTGTGATCCGGATTCCAGGTGCAGGGCGTCCAGATCCAGGGTGGTGGCGGGGCTCGGGGTGTACACGAGGCGGGGGGAAGTGGGCATCGGGGGTTCCTCTCGGTCGGTGGGGGGGGGGGTGGTTCAGCGGAGGCAACCGCCTAGTGAGAAGCGTAACGCGAGGAAGTGCGAAGCGCAAGAGCGAAAGCGAAGCAGCGTGTCGATGTGTGCTTGTGCAAACGGCCATGGGGTGCACCACGGTCACCTGTCCTCACCTACCGCTTCCGTGTTGCGGTTTGTTGCTTGAGCCGGTCTCCCGATCCGTCTCAGCGGCCCTGATCCGCTGGAGGCATGGCACCTGCGCCGGCCGGTCGATGACCGGGTTGCGGCAGTAGGCGTCCCGTTCGGCCTGGCAGCGGGGGCAGGGGACGTGGATGCAGTCGTCGTAGGCTTCGGCACCCATCACGGCCGCTCGATGCGACTGGCGAACTCTTGGATGGCGGTCCGCCGTTGCACGGTTTTGGCGTCGATCGCGGCGGTCCGCTGCTCACGTTCGGCGGGGGTTTCCCGCATCATCCGGTCGTGGGCGATGTCCCGGGCCCCGGCCACGACGTGCCCCGGCTTCAGGTACGGCGCGGTCGGGTCGAGTGCATGCCGGACAACTGCGGCGATCGCATCAGGCTTGCTGATCGTGTGCCCGCACATCTCGAACGCTGCTGACCAGAGCGTGATGTCGCCCTCGCCGATGGTGCGGTGGTCGGATGCGTGGACGGCGGTGAGCACGTCGATCACGTCGTCGCGGTTCATGTGATTTCCAATCGTTGAGGTTGTTTCATGGCTTGAATGGCGGCGATACCCGCGTCTGTTGTGGATGGGCGGGTGCGGGTGGTTTGGGTGCTGACCGCGACGGCTTTACGCATCCAGTTGCGCCAGGTGGCATCCCAATCGGCCTTGACGCCCCTCTGGTCGGGTTGTGCTGCCCAGTAGTCCGCGAACACTCGGTGCTCGGAGCGGAGGTCAACGGCGGGGCATTCCTGGTGCATTTGGTCCACGAGCTCGGTCGAGGGCTGCCAACCATCTGGGAGCCGTGAGCCGCGTTTCGCGGCAGCAGGCGAACGTAGTGAGCCTGCTTGTGTAGTCCCTTTAGGGACTACGGTCGGGTCGGGTCGGGTCGGGGCACTGTTAGTCACACCGTTAGTAACGCTGTTCGTAACGGCGTTACGCTCGGCGTTACGACGCTTGGTGTCGCGCCACTTCTGTTGACGTTCCTTGGTGGCCACGCGCTCTGCCTCTACCTGCTCCTTGCTGGGGTTTCTCTCGTCCCACTGGTGAAACAGCCACCCGTCGTCGCGCTCATCCCAGAGCCCGGCGGCGACCAGTTTTGCCGCCAGTTTCGCACCGGATGGCCAGCCGACTACGAACCATCGAGGTACCCAACCTTCAGTCAGATACGCACTCGAATAGGAACCAGAAACGGCCCAGAGACCCATCGCGGCGAGTCCGGCGCCGCGTGCTTTCTCGTGGGAGTGGAGGTTGTCGTCCACCTTGAACCAGCTCATGCGACCCCTTCCCATCGGTGTTCATGGGCGACCGCGGCGAGGTGGTCGTCGGCTTTTTCCCGGCCGATTCGGCGGATGATGCGGTCCGTGGTGTAGGTGGTGGTGCGGGTGTGTCGGGCGATGTGTTCGATGCTGTTTCCGGCGCCGTACATGGCCCAGAGGAGGTGTGCGCGGTCGTTGGTGGTGAGGGTTTCCGCGGCCAGGTCACCGCGCTGTGCGGCGCGATAGTGGGCGGGGTTGTCAGGGGGTGCCATTGCACCTCGCTGACACCCTCATGCGGCGCCTGCCTTGGCGCCGGTCCATACGGTGAGTTGTGATCCGTGGCGGGTGCGGCGCCCGCTGACAGCCCGGTCCACACCCACGATCTCCCGGCGTGCTGCAGCGGTGCCGATGACGCTGGGGAGGACGTTGACGTGGTGGCCTTCCATCCCGGCGGGGATGCCCTTGCGTACGTCGTCGGAGGTAAACGACCGCCCGGAGCGGATCAGTGCGGCCAGGGCCACCTCAGCGTGATGGCGATAGTCCCGGTTGACGGCAACAGCGGCAGCCAGGTTGGCATCGATGCCCTGCTGGCGAAGGTCGGTTCCGGTGGTCATCGGAACAGGTCGCCGGTCTTACGCACGTCGCGAGCCTGCATGGCACGGATAATCTTCGTCGCGCCGTCATCGAATGTGGAAGCTGCCCTGGTGACCTGCGCTGCGTTCCGGTATCTCGCGGTCGTCGACGACTGCCAGTCATCCTGCGTCCACAGTCGCAACGTCTTGTCGCGGCCGTCGCCCACGGCATAGGACAAGTCCAGCTTCGGGTCGTTGACACCGAGAATTGTGCCGTCTGCGAGCGTGTCAAGTAGGTACTCCACCGACTTGCGCATCTCGTTCCGGCGCCGGTCACGCTCAGGCTTCACCATATGGTCGAACAGTGCACGCCCCTCGGTTACAAGGTCGGTCGCCCAGCGTTCGATCTCCGCCGTCTCCACGCCGTCTGCATAGACGTGGGCAACTGCGTCCTTGGTTTTGTCAACCTCCGGACCATCGTCGCCCGAGTTTTTGACAATCGCGTCGTACTGTTCGATGAACCACTGTCGGTCAGTCATTGTTGCGCTCCTGTAACTCGATGAGTGTGTTGGTGAAGCGGATTACTCTGCGGAGGTTCTCGGGCTGTACTCGCGGGCGTACTGCGGCGGGTGCAGCCGTGCCGGGGAGTACTCGGCCATGAGTGTGGGGATGTCGTTGTATCCGCCGTACCCGCCGAGGATCTGGAGACCGCGTGCGATGCCGGAATACAGATCGACCAACGCTGACTCGTCCTCGGCTTTGCGGCGGTTCTCGGCGTCCTTCTCCGCTTTCAGCCGGGCGGCTTCCTCGCGGTTGCGCCGGTTCCACACGTCGCGGGCTTCGACGTAGGTGCGGAACGGACTGTCGTCGCCTACCTGCGCGGCGAGGTCGGGGGCGGTGTCCTCGATGAAGGTGCGAGCGTCGGCTTCCTCGGCTACGAGCCGCTCTACCTCGGCGAGCTTGTTGCGTTCGGCGTCGCGGGTCTCGCACGCCTGGCGGTAGGCGGCGTCGAGGGCGAGGGCACCGTTGACGACCTGCTCGGCCAGTTCGGGGGCGTAGTCGAGAACGATGCCCGCGTTGTTCAGTGCCTTCTGCTCTCCTGCGGACTTTGGAGAATTCTCCAAAGTCCGAGACCATCCGACCCAACGTCCACTTTCGCGCCGCCCGGCTTCGACCAGCACCAGCGCCGTGGACATCGCCCGCGCACCGGTGGACATGTGACGACGCGACGAGTTGCACGAGATGACGTACTCGGCGAAGTCGTCGTCGGGGTACGTCTCGATGATCGGCTCAACACCGGCACGCTGACAAGCCGCATACCTGTTCCGGCCGTCGAGAATGAGACCGTCCAAAGTGACGACAATCGCGTGACGTTGCTTAGTCGCTGCGATGTCGGCGGCAAGCTCCACCAACTCCGACTCTGGCAGCATCGGGAACTTGTCGGCGTACGGGTGAGTACCCGTGATCGCGCTCACGCCGACGCCCCTTCATCGACCAACTCGGCGTCGACGGTGTCGACGGTTTCCTCGGTCGCTGCTGCGTCGAGGTATTCCTGCCGGGCCTGTACTTTCGCGGTGATTACCGTGCGAAGGTCGTCGCGTTGCTCGTCGGGCAAACCCGCAGCTTGGTGCCACACCTGCCGCAACACGTCGGGGTCGTCGGTGGCTTCGATGGCGGCCGCCAGGTTGTCGGCGTCCACAGCAGGCTCTGGCGTGGGTTCGGGGCGGGTGATGCCCTTCGCCTCGAAGATGGTGCGGCCACCGTTGCCGTTCCCGTTACGGGGTGCGGTGGGCGGTTCCTGCCGCTGGGGGGCGCTGGTGATGATCGGGGTGCCGTCCTCGGTGACGTTGGCGCCCAGTTCCTCGCTGGTGTAGATGCACCCGTAGAGAGCGTCGGAGGCAGCCATGCGGGCAACCTCGGTGATGGCGCGGGAGCGGAGCATCGCCGCCGGGTAGTTCTGCCACGGACCTTTCTTCCCGAGCAGACCGGCAACCTTCGCCCGGTCCAACGTCCAGATGGCTTCGAACGTGAAGTCCGGATCGTCGCAGCGGACGATCTGCGCGGTCGCGGTCGTGTCATCACCGGACACCCGCAGCTTGTGCCCAGCTTTGCGGACCAGACCGGAGATCAGGTCCGCGCTGGCCGTTGGTTTTCCGTCGATGACGTAGATGGAAGTCAGCGCGTTGATGCGGGGGATGCCCAACGCGTCGGCGAACTCGCAGGCGAACAGTAGGGACGCCGGGCTGCCCTTGAACTGGCGGGGCAGCATGTCGGAGGTGGCGAGGGCCTTCGACCACGCCATCTTCTCGTCCAAGGCGGACTGTGTGTGGACCAGTTCGGTACTCATGATGTGAAGCCCTTCACGGCCTTGTTGTTCGGGGTGAGCGCGGGCCGGCGGGTTTCGCTGGCGGCGCTGATGGTGGCGATGGTCTGGCCTTCGCAGGTGGCGCGTTTCCCAGCACCCACCGCGTCGAGGAGGGTGGCGGCCGCGGCCCGCTTGGTTGTTTCCGCCGTCTTGTGGCCGACATAAGCGGTGAGGTACCCATCGGCAATCGCCCGCGGGATTTCGACGGGCTCATCGGTGGCGACGAACGCGTGAGCCCGGAGCATCGACGGCAACGTTTTCGGGTGGCCGTCCGTCGGGGGTTGGCATGGCATGGCCCCCCAGGGCAGGGAGTTCATGAACGCGGCAGCCTCACCGAGCACCATGTCCGCTTCGGCCTGGTCCCATTCGAGGGTGTACTCGGCGAAGTCCAACCAGTTGGACAGGACGGCGTACCGGACGCGGCGGCGACCGGAGCAGATCATCTGCCAAATACCCTGGGCGCGGTAGTAGACGGGGATTTCGTCGGTGCCGGGTGTCCCGAACACGCCCTTGCGGTCCGACTTGACCTCCAGCAGCTCCACAGCGCCGGTGTCGGTGACGATGTGCCGGTCCGGGGTGGCCGTCGCCCACGAGTGCTCAGGGTGGCGCCACATGCCAGCCGCAGTGATGGCCCAGCCGGGGTGCTCATCGGCGAACCACGCGGCGATGCCGGCTTCGAGGTAATGCCCACGGCGCTTCACTGCGCTGTCGCCTTCGCCGGGGTCGAGACCCGCCATCTGGTTCCACAGGGAGAGGGGTGAGTCGTAGGGGGAGTCCTCGTAGTCGAGGCTGAGGGCGGCGGCCACCCTCGACGCGCTCATTGTCTTGCGCCACTCGGGTGATCCGGGGAGCAGCGCCGTTTCGGTGGGTGTTGTAGTCTGAGTGAGCATTGTGGTTCCTTCTTTCCTCTCGATCGGGGGTTCCGGGGTGCGTGGGCCGTCAGAGGCAACTGGCGGCCCTTTTTTCGTGCTCATGTCTTGCGGCTCGGGGGTAGTGACGGCAGGGATTCCAGCCATGCGTCCAGCTCCCGAACTTGGATGACGGGTTTGGCACCGATGTAGCGGGCGATGAGGCTGTGGTCGGCGATGGCCCGGCGCAGCGTGGACTCGCTGACACCCACGGCCGCGGCTGCCTCGGGGATGGCGTAGGCGAGGGGGGTGGTCATGCGGCGTCCTCGGGGTGGTAGCGGTGCTTCTCCAGGACGGACATGGGGACGTTGAGCGCAACCGCGAGCTTCTTCGTCATGCCTGCGTTCGGTTCGCGGCTACCGGATTCCAGTTCGGACAGGTAGGAGACAGAGATCCCAGCTGCCTTGGACAGGCTCGTGATCGAGTGACCGTCCTTGGTGCGGAGGACTCTGAGCTGTACCCAGGTGGTTGATTCGGCCATGTGGAAATCGTAGCGCGAGGAAGTGCGAAGCGCAAGGGGCATCGCAACCTTCGCACCCATATGTTGGTTGACCTGCGGTGTTCGATAACTACCGCCGTGTAACTGTGAAGAAGTGCGACACGCCGCGCAGTGGACTTCGCAGGTGTTCGCGGCCACGATTCACGGGTGAACACGACACGCGACGACTGGCCACTCGGTGAGTTGATGAAGCGCGCGCAGGGCAACCTGTCGGCGCGGGAGATGGCTCGGCGCAGCGACGGCCGCTTCTCACAAACCACATGGCGGCAGCTTGTGCGCGGCACGATCCGGCGCGACGGCGAGGACCTTCCCTACCGGCCCGACCCGCAGACGGTGCTCGCCGCAGTGCGCGTCGCGGGAATCGAGGACGAGGAAGCCGCCCTCCGGATGGCGGGCTACGACCCCCGAAGCCTTCCGATACCAGTCGGGCGAACCGTGCGACCCGCTATGGGTGTGTTCACCGATCAGGAACTACTCGACGAGGTGCGCGGGCGCATGCGCCGCGGGCGTCACGGAAGCACTCCCGTCGAAGATGACAACGTTCGTGTCTTGCATCCGTCGAAGCAACCCGTCGACGTTGACGCGGTTGCGGCTCGCACAGTCCTCAACTCCCAAGCTGAGCAGCGCGAGGCCGAGTGGGCCGAGCGCGGCCAGGAATCCCAAGAAACCGGCTCGAACGAGCCGCTGTGAGAACGAGGACGCCATGACCGACCAGCCACCACCGCACCGCTCCGACGGTCCTCAGTGGGGTTCGATCCCCGAGCAGCACCGGTCCGGTTACGTGCCGCCGAAGCGCAAGCGTCGATGGCCGTGGATCGTGGTCGGAGTGTTCGCGGTGATCTTTATCGCCGGGGCCATCGGGAACGTGGTGAGCCCGCCGAAGCCGACTGTGGCAGCGGCCCCGGCGATCGTCACACCGTCAACGATCGCTCCGACGCCACCGCCATCCACCACGGCGGCAGCCACGACGACCACCGCGCCCACGACAACGGTGTTTGTCGCACCCCCTTCGGCGGCTCCCGCCGCCGTCTACCCCCCGACCACGCTAGATCAGTTCAAGGCCTTCGCCCGCTCGGGCAACCCGACGGCGATCCACCCCTACAAAAGTGAGGCGGTCGGAGCGGTCGGAATCTGCCCACAGCCCCGAATCGAGGCCACAGCAGATGCCAACCTCCCGGTGCGCGAATTGCAGGCCGACGAGGCGGCGTTCTTCCTACAACGGGGCTACCTGGACCAGAACTGCGGCGGCGTCCTCTTCCTTTATGACAGCCCAAGTACGAGTCACGACGAGGGCTTCAACGTCGGGCGTGTTCTCTATGACGTGGGGTCTTCCAATCCTGCGCACCGCCTCGAAGTCGACACCAGCGACATCACACCAGCGGGCAGCTTTACGCTGACCTACTGACCGCGGAGATTGTGCTGCATATGCCATCCTGAATTACACCGTTGTCATTGTCGGTGCAGGTCAGGACACTGCCGGGCATGCGATTCAACCCCTGGCGGCACCTCGCCGCAACCCATCCTGACCTGCACGTCGATTGCCGCGCCGACCTCCGCCCCGGACGAATGGGCGCATGGCTGGCCACGGGAGAAGTGGCCCTGTCCCGCCTCCTCGGGCAAGCCGAACGCCGCTGCACCATCACCCACGAAACGGTCCACGTCGAACGCGGCCCGGTGTCCGCTGACCTCAGGTTGGCGGCGCGGGAAGAGCGCACGGTGGACGAGATTGCCGCCCGTCGGCTCATCACCCTGGATGACCTGATCGACGCGATCCGGTGGGGGCAGGGCAACCCGGACTGCGAGGAACTGTGGGTGGACCTACCCACCCTGCAGGCCAGGGTGCGAACACTGACCGACGCCGAACGACAAGAGATCAGTGAGGCCCTGCAATGACCGAGGAGGAGGCCGCCATCCTCGCGTTCGAGGGTCGGTGGTGGCGGCTGGCCGGACACAAGGAGCAGGCCATCCGCGACGAGCTCGGCTTCACCCCAATCCGGTACTACCAGCTGCTGGTCCGGCTGCTGGACAGTCCCGAGGCGTTGGCGGCTGATCCGGTACTGGTGAACCGGCTACGGCGCCTGACCTGCCGGGCCGGGTAGGAGTCCGTCCAGCGCCGCGAGGGCGGTGCGCTGCATGGACCGATCGGCGTGCAGATAACCCTGGGTGGCCACGATCGAACTGTGGCCCATGATCGAGGCGATGATGTTCTGATCCACCCCGGCCTCCAACAACAAGGTAGCGGTGGAATGGCGGGCGGCGTGCAGGGTGACTTTCGGTAGGCCCGCTCGGGTCAGAGCTTCGTGCCAGGCCGCGAGGTCGACCTTCGGGCGGATCGGTCTGCCGCCCTCATCGGTCCACACGAGTCCGTCGACGTTGGCTCGTGCTTGCTGGTGGTGACGCGCGAGAACGGCGACGAGCGGCACGGGTAAGGGAATGAGGCGGCGCCCGGCGCGGGACTTCGGGCGAATCAATGCCATGTTGCCGGAGATGGGCCGCAGGTCCAGTCCCGGTTCCACGTCGAACTCGCGTTGGGGGCAGTATCCGGCGCGGGTATACCAACAGGTGCCGCCGCATCCGTGACGCAGAGGGAGTTCCTGGAGCTGCCAGGCGAGGTCGGCGGTTCCTGCGGCCAGGTCCACTCGATCCCACGTCAGTCCGAGCAGCTCCCCCTGCCGTGCTCCGAGGAGCAGGGCAGCGGCCCAGCGTGATGCCATCGGGTCGTCGGCAGCATCGGCGGTGCGCAGGAGTTGCACAGCTTGCGCGGTGGTCAACGCACCACGGTCGGATTCACTCTTGCGGGGGGCGTCGACGAGTGTGGCCACGTTGCGGACCACGAGTCCCTCCCGTTGCGCGTCGGTGAGCGCTTTGGCCAGCACGCGGTGGGTGCGCAGGATGCTTGCCGGGGAGAGGTTGTGCGGGGGCCCGGCCAGGGCCTTGTGCATGGCCCGGACATGGGCAGGGGTGAGCTTGTCCAGGCGGTACGCGCCGATGAGCGGTATGAGGTGGCGGGTGATGGCGCTGCGGTTGGAGGCGAGGGTCTTGGGTTTGAGCCGCGGCCGGGCGATCTCCTCCAACCAGCGGGTAAGCCACGCGGTGACGGTGGTGTTGGAGGTGGTGGCGAGGGTGCCGTCCTCGATCTGGCGGCGCAGCACACGCAGCTTGCGAACAGCGGTCGCGTAGTCCTTGGAGGCAACTTCGCGGGTACGTCGCTTTCCGTCGCCACCGATGCCGAGGTCCACCGATGCACGCCACAGGCCGCTGCACTGATGCTGTGGTCGATCATCGAGTGAGCCGTCCGGACGGACCGCGCGAAGGGGGCAGTCTGCGGTGTGCCGCTGGGAGAGGCCGCCGTCACCACGCTGCCGACGCTGCGTCATGGCAACTCCATTCCGCGCTGATTTGGTAGGTGGTTGGCAGGTACCAACCATAGTCCCAACTACGCATGCATAATCATGGGTATCACTGACCGGCCCGCAGTGCCTCTACCGGGACGGTTGCGCCGTCCACCTGCATGCGTATGACTCTACATTAGCACTCGTAATGAGAAGGTCGTCGGTTCGATTCCGACAGGCGGCTCCAATAGAAATAGCCTCCCACCTGCAAGAACAGGATGGGAGGCTATTTCAATCAGAGACTTGGTACCAACGGAAGTCCCATCAAACTGCTAGGATGAACGGCAAGGACCCCCGCGAGTGTTTGAGCACTCCGGGGGCGGGTTGCGCTTCGCGCAAGCCTGGCCAACGAAGCTGTGGTGAACCTCGGCCGATCGTTGGCGTCATAGCCGAAAGAATCCGGTGCAGCCAACGATGTTGCCCACCCCCGCAGACGACGATGCCCCCCGCCTGCCGGTGAGGGCAGACGAGGGGCAGTGAGCAGGGGGGGTCAGCAGCCGGGCAGGTTGATCCCGAACCGCTGCGCCAACCAGCACAGCCACGGCGGCGGCGGGGCCGGAGCAGGTGCGGGTGTCGGGGTCGGAGGAGGCGGGGGTGTCGAGGTCGGGCTTGGCGTGGGCGCTGGAACCGCGCTGACCGTGATAGCCGCGCTCGTGCCCTCCAGCCGGGTACCCGCGTAGGTGACCGCCGAACGGTTCACGTTCACCACCACACGCCCGTTGGTGAAGTCCCGTCGCCACACCCCGCCCTGCACCTGCTGCCGTGCCCCCGTGGGCGCCCCCAACTTCTGTGCATCGGCATAGCACTGTGGGTACGGGGTGTTGGTGTCCTGGTTGGTGTCCGCGCCGTAACGCCCGGTCCCGTTGTCGACCAGCAGGAACGAGCAGAACGAGTACGTGATGCGGGCCGGGTCGGTGGCGTCGTCGTGAAAAACCGACTGCGGTGCGTTGGCCATGCACCAGTCCAACCAGCCCATCTGTACCGGCCAGTTGTTGTCCTGGTCGCCGTCGGTGGACTGGGGGGCCTGTCCGGCGTTCTGGTTGCCGGCGACGAAGAACTCAACACCGGGGATCATGCCGCCCGTGACCAGGGTGCGGGCGAAGGTGTGGGAGTTGTAGTTCGAGTAGGTGCCCAGGTTACCGGCGAGTAGGAACCCGGATGCTTTCAACTGTTGGGCCAGGTAGCCGCAGAACGACACCAGGGCGGCACGCCAGGAGGTGTCGTCGGGGTACTTGGCGGGCCTAGCCGGGTAACCAGCCCAGTCCCAGTTGGCGTTGATCTCGTCCATGTAGACACCAGACCAGTTCCCGGACCGGCACTTGCTGATCAAGAACTGTGCGGCCGCCTGCTGGTAACCGGCGTCACCCACGTCCAGGCACACCTCGTCGCCATTATTGCGGGGCAGCGGATTGCCGGAGCTGTCTTTGAGGATCCACTCCGGTTGCACGTCGGCGGGGCGTAGGCACTGGGTGAGCCCACCGGGGTCGCTGGTGCGTTTGATGAAAGCGGCGTACACGAACTGAGACGGTGCCTGCGCCCTGGTGGGACGTGACTGCCCGTCCTGGATCAACTGCCACGGGAAGCGCTCGGTCCCTGCTCCGGCCGGGTCACCGGAGAACGCGATGCGCATCAATGTGGGGGTGTAGGGCATGGTGGCCGCCTTCACTGTGCTGGATCGTGACCAGGGGATGAGTGCGGCAGCCGAGACAACGGCGCCGAGTTGCAGAGCACGACGCCTGGTCAGTGGCATGGACATGATGCCCTCACTTTGTTAGGTGAAGAACGGTAAGAACTGTCCCGATGGTGGACCGGAGGGAGCAGGAACATAGTCCGCGACCTGGATGGCGTACTTGTTCTGCAGGTAGGTGTGGACCTGCGCCCGCTCGGCTGCGGTAAGCACCCGGGTGTAGCTGATGACCTCGGCGATGTCACCTCGCCGCGTTCGAACACCAGACGGGCGGTGGTCCCGACCGGCCATGTGTAGGGGGCACTGTTGAGTACAGCATCAATTTCGGCGGTGAACGATGCGCCTGGGGTGAGGATCACGGACAGAGGGCCGGGCGCTGCGCCGAGAACCAGCGGACTACTCATAGAGGTCTCCTAGTGCTCGTGCATCTGTTGGCGGACCTCAGCGGGCATCGGAGGGATTGAGGGGTGGTCCGGCAACTGCGCGCTGATGAAGTCCAGCAGGCGTTCGATGTAGGCGATGGCGGCGGTCAGGGTGCGCCCCGCCCGGTCCAGTTTGCGGCCGACGTCGGCGATCCTGTCGTCCTGCGCGGTGATCCGCACATCCTGTGCATCGATCTTCATATCCTGCGCTGACAACTGCTTCTGCAGGGTGCCGGTGAACGATTCCCAGGACTCCACCACGTCGCGGCGGCGTTGCACATCGTCGTGGGAGACGACGACCGCCTGGTCCTCTTCGCGGGTGACCCGGTTGGCGTCGCGTGCTTGGCGCCCGGTGTGCCAGACCGTCAAATAGCCGATGGCCGCCGCCGCGATACCACCACCGGCACTGAGGAATTCAGTCGCTGACATGCGCTGCCGCCTCCGTTTCTGGGGGCACGAATTTTGGTGTCTCCGGCCACCCCGAGATGGTGTACACGAGGATGGTGACGGTGCCCCACACGATGAACCCCAACCACCCGGTGGGATCGCCTTGACCGCTGAACAGGTCGATCAGCCACGCCCACAGGTAGGACATTGCCCGGACGGTGGGCATCAGGATCAAACCCATGTACCCCCAATCATCGCGTCTACCGGCGACCCGCCACGCCGAGGACAGGGCGAGTAGGGCAGTCCCGATCCACAGGGTGGCCCGCAACCACACAGGCAGGGCTTCGTGGAACAGGTCCTGATTTCGGCCGACCCCGGCGTAGGGGTCGGTGATAGTGGAGATGCCGATGAACGCCCAGATGATCCCGAGGATGATCAGCACAGCCCCACGCCTGCCGATCTTGATGGAGGGGCGTTTGATCCACAGCCGGGGATGCTCAATGAAGCGCAACCGTGCCCTTATCACGGCGCAGCGCTGACAGCGGTCGCTCCCACAGGCTCGGAGACAGGCGGAATCGGACCGGTATAGGCGGGCTTGACGGGTGCAGTCTCGGCCGAGGTGACCGGGCCGGGATCAGCCACCGGGGGCACGTACGGGCCGTCAGGGTAGGTGCCGGTCGCCGCGGCAGGGACGGTCACAGGGACAGACTCCGGGGCGCCGGTGGTGTTGACGACCACCGACACAGGCTCACGGGGGGCCGGAGACGGTACAAGATGCAACTGGCCCCGCAGGCCCTCGAACTCGGTGCGCACGTCGGCCACCAACTCAGCCATCTTCGACACCGCGTCGGCGCTGTGCCCCAGTGACGGTTGCGCCACGTCGGCCACGACGGACTCGACCAGGGTTTCGTTTCGGACCCAGAAGGTCAGGAACGCCGTCATGAGCCCCAAAGCGACGTTGAGGGCGACAATCCACTGCGACGGCAGGAGACCGTTGAGGTTGTTCGACACGTCTGTGCCGACGAGCAGGATTAGGCCGAGGACGGCGACGATCGTTTTGTTGTACTGCGCGGGTTTGGACATCAGGCGACCTTTGCGGTGAGGGTGAGGGTGGCGAGGACGGCCCGGAGTGCGGCGGAGACGTCGGTGGCCGGGACTGGGGCCGGACCAACAGCCGTGTACTTGTCGGCCAGGGCTTGCACAGCGGCGAGCAGGGCCGGACCTTGCTGAACGGCGACCAGGTAGGAGTTGGCCTCAGCGTTGCGCCACACGTCCTGCGGGGACATCTGCACGGTGGAGCCCGCTACCCCTGAGGTGATGGGGTCGGTCACCGCGTGCTGAGCGATGAAGCTGGCGGCGTCGGCGTTGCGGATGCAATCCCCGAGCCCGAGGGCCACCGTGGAACCGGGCACCCTCGTGGGGGCCTGCTCGTTGAGGACGTCGCGGATGGCTTGGCGGCATTCGTCGGGGGTCACATCTACTCCTTGGGTTGTGGTGGTGAGTCGTTGAGCGCGGGTGATCAGTTCGTCCCACGGGAAGTTGGGGCCGGGGTCGGTGTGGGTCCCTTCGCCGGCGCCGCGGGTCCAGTCGACATGGCCGATGACACCGGGCTGGTTGTTGCGCACACCATCGGTGCCGACGTAGGTGATGGGCAGGCCGCGGACGGTGGCACGGTCGGCCAACCAGGCGGCGGCGTTGTCGAGCATCCCGCAGTCCAACCACTGCTGCCGGGACCACGCCGAGAACGAGCCGCCGAAACAAAAGTGGTCGGCCCTTCCGTTGGCACCCAAAGCCGCCCACGGGGAGCGGTCGAAGGGAACCACGTCGATCAGCTCGCCACCATCACCCACGGTGTTGTAGGAAACGCCGCTGGCTGGGTTGTCCAGGTAGCGGGCCAAGCTGTCAGCGGTGCCGTTTCCCTCCTGTGTGTGGAAGCACAACCAGGTGACGTTGCGGGGCCGGTCGTCGCAGTTCGGGGACCACATAGCGCGGCGTGGTGGCATAAGCATTGGCACTCCTTGGGGTTGGACGCTCACCGTGCGGCAGCGGTCGAGCATCTGCGGCACGGTGAGGTCGGTGAAGTTCACGTCGCCGGGGCCGTTGCCGCCAGGGAAGGCACCCTTGTCGCTGTACTGGTGCACGTCGTACGGCCAGGACGGTGCAGGGCCGCGCTGGTCGGTGCCGGAGTACTTCGGGGCCTTGACGATGCGATTACCAGTCACAGCCCTTGTCAGCACACCGGACAGGGCCTGCGGAACGTAGATCCAAGCGAGGGTGTTCAGCCGGGGCTCGACCACAGCGCACCAGCGGTGCATGAAGTCGGCGTAATCAGCGAGGTTGCAGGACGGCTCGGTGTCCAGCATGACCATCTCGTTCGGCGCCAGGCGCCCGAGCAGGTCGCAGAACAGGGTGGCCTGCTGCTCCGGTGTGCTTTGGCTGTCCGGCTTGGCGTAGTACAGCATCCCATCGAGCAGCGGTTGCATCGCGGCGCGCTGCTGGGCGAAGCGGGTGTCGGTGAGCATCTGCCCCGT
>JAABVA010001433.1_pt1 | contig 25722 bp, 29 predicted proteins | sample 5560331 | NCBI WGS metagenome assembly JAABVA01 (sample SAMN12812661, study PRJNA571458) | rock metagenome | isolation source: Antarctica rocks | place: Antarctica: Victoria Land, Mt New Zealand sud | collected 2016-01-07
GCGCTGCTTGGAGTTGGAGGTCATCCCGTTGCGAATAATGTTTTCGCTGCCGCAATGGCGACAGGCGATCTGAATCGTAACCATGATCGTGAGTGTACCGTGCCTCTCTACCTTGAACCATTACCCAAAAAGCTACTACAGAGCTATGTTACTAGAATGAACCTGCGCTTCCTTATCGGAAGCCTTTATTCCCACTCGATAGTGCCGGGGGGCTTGCTGGTGATGTCCAGAGCCACCCGGTTTATGCCTGGAACCTCGTTGATGATGCGGTTGCTCACCCGTTCGAGCAGGTCGTAGGGCAGCCGCGCCCAGTCGGCGGTCATCGCGTCGTCGCTCGTGACGGCCCGGAGCACTACCGGGTACTCGTATGTCCTCGCGTCGCCCATGACGCCTACACTGTGAATCGCCGGCAGGACGGCGAAGCTCTGCCAGAGGTTGTGGTAGAGGCCGGCGTTCCTTATCTCATCCTGCAACACGAAGTCCGCCTTGCGCAGGATCTCCAGCCGCTCCCTCGTCACCTCCCCGATAATGCGTATCGCGAGCCCCGGCCCAGGAAACGGCTGTCGCCAGACCATCCGCTCGGGCATCCCGAGCTCCGCCGCCACGACGCGCACCTCGTCCTTGAAGAGGTTGCGCAAGGGTTCCACGAGGTCGAGGTCCATGATCTCCGGCAGCCCGCCCACGTTGTGGTGGCTCTTTATGCGGGCCGCGTCGCGGGTGCCGCTCTCGATCACGTCGGAGTACAGCGTCCCCTGCACGAGGAACTTCGCGTCCTCCGCTATCTTGCCGGCCTCATCCTCGAACGTACGGATGAACTCCTCGCCGATGACCTTGCGCTTGGTCTCAGGGTCGGTTATGCCTTCGAGCTTGTCTAAAAAGCGGTCCCTGGCGTCCACGTCTACCAGGGGCACGTCTGAGTTCTTACCGAACGCCTCGACGACCTGCTCGGCCTCGTTCTGCCTGAGAAGTCCGTGGTCCACGAAGACGCACGTCAGGTTGTCGCCTATCGCCCGATGCACGAGCATCGCGGCGGTCGAGGAGTCTACACCCCCGGAAAGGCCACAGATTGCCTTCCTGTCTCCGACCTGCCCCCTTATCTTCTCCACCGCGTCGGTGATGATGTTGACCGGCGTCCAGTCCGGTGCGCAGCCGCAGGCCTCGAAGAGGAAGTTCTTGAGGACGTCCATCCCGTACTCGCTGTGCTTTACCTCCGGGTGGAACTGCACCCCGAAGAAGCCCCTCTCCGGCTCCTCGAAGGCGACAATCGGTATAGACGGGGTCTCGGCCGTCACCCGGAAGCCCTCGGGCGGGGCCAGCACGGCATCGCCGTGGCTCGTCCACGCCCTCTGCTCGTCGGGGGTTCCGGCGAAGAGCAGGCCGTGCTCCTTTACGCGCAGCTCCGAGCGGCCGTACTCCCGGACCTCGACGGGCTCGACCTTCCCGCCCATCTCGAGAGCCATGAGCTGCATCCCGTAGCAGATGCCCAGAGCGGGCGTCCCGAGCCCGAAGAGCCGGGCGTCGACCCTGGGCGCGCCTTCACCGTAGACGCTGTTCGGGCCGCCGGAGAGGATGATCCCCTCGGGCTCGCGGGCGAGTATCTCCTCGATAGGCGTATCATAGGGGATCAGCTCCGAGTAGACCCGCGCCTCCCGCACACGCCGGGCTATGAGCTGAGCGTACTGCCCGCCGAAGTCCAGGACCAGGATCAAAGTTAGACCTGCCTAACCCATCCCGACCTGCTGCGAGCGCTGCTCCAGCTTGCCCTCGGTGTGCAACGACGGCGCGACCATGACCTCGGCCTTCTGGAACTCTTTGATGTTCTGGTAGCCGGTGGTGGCCATGCTGGTCCGAAGGGCGCCCATGAGGTTCCGGGTGCCATCGTTCTCGTGGGCGGGGCCGGTGAGGATCTCCTCCAGAGTTCCGGTGATGCTCGTCTGGATCCTGGTCCCCCGCGGCAGCGTGGGGTGGAAGGTAGCCATCCCCCACGAGTAGCCGCGTCCGGGCGCCTCCTCGGACTTGGCGAAGGCGCTCCCGAGCATCACCGCGTCCGCGCCGCAGGTGATGGCCTTGGAGATCTCACCGCCGGTACGCATCCCGCCGTCGGCGATGACGTTGACGTACTCGCCGGTCTCAAGGTAGTGCCGCATCCGGGCGGCGGCGGCATCCGCGACGGCCGTCGCCTGCGGCACGCCGACCCCGATCACACCACGAGTCGTGCAGATGCGCCCCGGCCCCACGCCGACGAGGACGCCCACGGCCCCGGTACGCATCAGGTGCAGGGCGGTAGAGTAGCTCGCGCAGCCGCCGACGATGACCGGCACGTTCAGGTTCGGAATGAACTCCATGAGGTTGAGCGGCTCGACGGTCTTTGAGACGTGCTCCGCTGAGACTACGGTTCCCTGGACAACGAGGACGTCGAGACCGGCCTCTATGGCGGCCCGGTGGTAACGCTCGACACGCTGGGGGGTCAGGGATGCGGCAGCTATGACGCCCTGGTCCTTTATCTCCTGCACGCGCCGGAAGATAAGCTCCTCTTTTATGGGCTCGGCGTAGATCTCCTGCATCATGCGCGTGGCCTTGTGCCCCGGCAGGCTGGCTATCTCCTCGAAGACCGGGGCCGGATCCTCATACCTCGTCTGTAGCCCTTCGAGGTTGAGGACGGCGAGGCCGCCGAGCTTGCCTATGATGCCCGCCGTCTTGGGGTCTATGGCGGCGTCGAGCGCGCTGGCGAGGCAGGGTAGGTCGAGTTGCAGATTACCCAAAGACCATGAGATGTCCACGTCCTCCGGGTCGCGCGTCCGGCGGCTTGGAACAATGGCGATCTCATCGAGACCGTAAGCCCGCCGGCCCGTCTTTCCTTTGCCTATCTCAATATCCATCCGGGCTCGAACCGCCTTTCTCGTCACTATAGAGAGGTACACGAAAGCCCACGGAGTTCTCCCCCGTGGGCTTTCGAAGCTTCTTATCCGTTACGCACCACAATCTCGCGCTAGATTAACCCCCGGAGCCTATAGGGTCAAGGCGCACCGGCAATGTTATAACACCCAGATTCCTACTTCCTGGGTATCTCACGGAGACGTAAGAAGCTCACAAGGTTCCCCCTTGTGAGCTTCGCCATAGCTAGCTATTTAGTACCGCAACTCTACACTGTACTACGTATGACCACTGGATCGAGGCGGCTTGTAGGGCTAGAAGATGCCCAGGTACCCTGAGCAATACTATGACCAAGATAACCGCCACAATGAGGCCAATTATTCCGCTAACGCCTCCCTGCACGTTCTTATCTCCCCTCTAACGACACAACGTTTCAGCTACCGATAGCAGCACACTAATTTAAAGCCCCGCGAACGGCACCGTACGATCGGACCATACAAAATGGTCAGAGAACTTTAGGGGTCTTCTCCGATCCATGCCGACCAAGACGACTCGGGAACGTTTAGAAAAGATGCAATATCTTCAGTAAAATTATGATCAGGATAACTACCACTATAAGGCCAACAATACCGCCTACTCCACCCCTCATGCCCTTACCTCCTTTTCCGCTGCCACATCGTCCGGTACTATACCCGTTTCCGAGTGCTTGAAACAATACATTCTTAAACAAAAGACAAAAAGGTAAAAGAAAAGGACGGCGCCCGTGTGGACGCCGCCCGAAAAAGATCCCTGTGGGAGGGACCTTACATCATGCCGCCCATGCCACCGCCGGGCATGCCAGCGGGGGCATCTTCTTCGGGCTCGGCGACGACGACCTCGGTGGTGACGATGAGGCTGCCGATGGAGGCAGCGTTCTGCAACGCGCTCCTGGTAACCATCGCCGGGTCAACGACACCGGCCTGAACTAGGTCCTCGTACTCGTTGGTCAGGGCGTTGTAGCCGAACGCGCCACTCTGGCCCCGAACGTTGTTCACTACGATGGAGCCATCAGCCCCGGCGTTGGAGGCGATCTGACGGATCGGCTCCTCCAGAGCCCGATGCACGATCCTGGCACCGGTCTTCTCGTCGCCGTCGAGCGATTCGAGCATATCGGTGACAGGGTCCTGGGCATGCAGGAGCGCGACGCCGCCGCCCGGCACTATGCCTTCTTCGAGGGCCGCACGGGTCGCCGAAAGGGCGTCCTCTACGCGGTGCTTCGTCTCTTTGAGCTCAGTCTCGGTAGCAGCGCCGACCTTGATGACAGCCACGCCGCCGGCCAGCTTGGCGAGCCGCTCCTGAAGCTTCTCGCGGTCGAAGTCCGAGTCGGTGTTCTCTAGCTCGGCCCGGATCTGGTTGATCCTGCCACGTATTGCCTCGGTGTCGCCGTCGCCGTCCACGATGGTCGTGTTGTCTTTGGTGATGACGACCTTGCGCGCCCGTCCGAGCTGGTTTAGCTGGGTGTTCTCGAGCTTCAGCCCCAACTCCTCGGTGATGACCTCGCCGCCGGTGAGGATCGCGATGTCCTCCATGCTCCTCTTGCGCCGGTCACCGAAGCCTGGAGCCTTTACGGCGGCGGCGGTGAACGTACCACGCAGCTTGTTGACGATAAGGGTAGCTAGCGCCTCGCCCTCGACGTCCTCGGAGATGATGAGCAGCGGGCGGTTGCTCTGCATAACCGCGTTTAGGACCGCCAGCACGTCCTGGACGCTACCGATCTTCTGGCTGGCGAGCAGGATGTAGGGATCGTCGAGGACGGACTCCATCCGCTCCTGGTCGGTCACGAAGTACGGGGAGAGGTAGCCCTTGTCGAACTGCATGCCCTCGGTGAACTCGAGGTCCATCCCGAAGGTCTGCGACTCCTCGACGTTGACGACGCCGTCCTTGCCGACCTTATCGATAGCTTCGGCGATAACGTTGCCGATCTCCTCGCTGCGAGCGGAGATGGCGCCAACCCGGGCGATCTCGTCCTTCTCGGAGATCTCCGTCGCCTGGCTCTTTATAGCCTCGACCGCCGCGCTGACGGCCTTGTCGATGCCCGCCCTCAAGATGACCGGGTTCGCGCCGGCCGCGACGTTCTTGAGGCCCTCGCGCACGATGGTCTGTGCAAGAAGCGTCGCGGTGGTCGTCCCGTCGCCCGCGACATCGTTAGTCTTGGTCGCGACCTCCTTGACGAGCTGCGCGCCCTGGTTCTCGAAGACGTCCTCCAGCTCGATCTCCCGAGCGATGGTTACGCCGTCGTTGGTGATGGTCGGCGTGCCGAACTTCCTGTCCAACACTACGTACTGGCCCTTCGGACCGAGCGTTACCTTGACCGCGTCGGCGAGCTTGTTGACCCCCGCCTCCAGCGCCCGGCGCGCGTCCGTATCGAACTTTAGCTCTTTGTGAGCCACTCTTGGCCTCCTCTGCTAGACTACAATGCACGCGGTGCACGCGGTGAAATCACCGCTTTCAGCACTCTTACCACGAGAGTGCCAATGCGCGAAGTATAGTCCGCGCCGGGTTACAATTCAAACCATGAGCATATTCCGTACCGACAAGATACCGAGCCTCAATCGGCTACCCAAAGAGCTTGGCCGCGAGCAGCGCCGGTGCGAGGTCTGCGGCGATACCACCGAACACATCCTGTACCGGGTGCCGAAGAAGGTGGCTTTCCTGTACCTCAAGGACCATCCCGAGAACGTACACGCCACATGTATCAGGTGCGCCCGCAGTACCGTCCTCAACGGCGAGGAGCGCGAACGGGTGCTCTCGTTAGAGCGTTAACGTAGAGGCCTCGACCTTTTCCCCGCTGAGTTCACTCTAGGTCCCTGTGAGCAAACGCTTGATCGGACCCGGCGCGGGCTCCGCAGACCGGCGCAGGTCCCGCGTCCAAGGCGCCGCCCAGCTTCAATACCGCCACCGACACCGCTACGGCGAACATGGCGTAGCACGCTTTCGCGAACTCTCCAGCAAGCTTCCCCCTCCACGCCGCGAGTCCGGCGATCAGACGAGGCGACAGACGACGACCCGGCACTCGTGCAGAGCGGTTGTCGCCCATCAAGAGCCCTCGATGGGTAGCGGAGAGCAAGATCGTGTCAGATATGCCGTAAGGCGCGAGGATCGTCGCGCTGAACACTCAGACGCTGCGGGCGTTGAGGCCGAGGTAGTCCGGGAAGGGAACGGCGAGGGTGTTCGGAACGGCGGCCCCGATCATGGCCGCGTTGTCGGTACACAGCTCGGGCGGCGGGATGACGAGCTTTACCCCGCGCTCCTCGCCCTCCTCCATCAGCCTCCGGCGCAACGAGGCGTTGGCAGCCACGCCTCCGGCGACTACGAGGGCGGAGGCGTCGTAGAGGTCGGCGGCACGCAGGAGCTTACGACTGAGCGCCTCGACGACGGCGGTCTCGTAGCCTGCAGCGAGGTGCGGCAACTCCTCCCGGACTTCCCCCTCGTCGAATACCTTGAGCTTGTAGAGGAGGCTGGTCTTGAGACCGGAGAAGCTGAAGTCGAGGCTACTCTTGTCCTTAAGAGCGACAGGGAAGTCGTAGCGTGTAGGGTCTCCGCCTTGCGCGGCCTTTGATAGGGCGGGGCCGCCGGGAAAGCCGAGGCCGAGCATTCGGGCGCCCTTGTCGAGTGCCTCGCCAGCGGCGTCGTCGAGGGTTTGGCCGAGGAGGGTCATGCCGCTCACCGTCACGGAGTAGAGAGCGGTATGGCCGCCGGAGGCAATCAGGGCTACAAAGGGCGGCTCGAGCGTAGGGTCGGCGAGGTAGGCTGCGGCGACGTGGCCTTCGAGGTGGTTGACGGGTACCAATGGGAGCCTCCTCGCGTAGGCAAGTCCCTTGGCCGCCGAGAGGCCGACGAGGAGCGCGCCGATGAGCCCGGGGCGCACCGTGACGGCGACGCGCTCTATCTGGTCGAGGCCGGTCCCGGCGTCGTCGAGCGCCTTCTGTACGACGCCGTCGATGCGTTCGAGGTGGGCGCGGGAGGCAACCTCGGGCACGACGCCGCCGTAGCGCGAGTGCTCCGTCTGGGTGTGGACTACGTTCGAGAGGGCACGGCGGCCCTCTCCATCGAGGACGGCGGCGCAGGTGTCGTCGCAGGAGGTCTCGATAGCCAGGATCATACGTTGTTTATAGCATCTCTGCTATTCATTTCGTGTCAGTAACGGTTCGGGTCCGACCTACCGCGACCGTTCGCAGATCAAGCATATGCGCTGGCCGAGGGAGGCGAACAGCTCTTGCTTGCGCAGCTCTCTCCACCTCCAAAAGACCGTCGAGCCGATCCCGGTCTCGCGCGGCGCCGTTTCGTCGCGCGGCGGTGAGCTGAGCAAGCTCCGAGTCAGCCGCAGCATCCAAATCTTCCGCGGCGAGGTTAAACTGCTCAACCCTCAACTTGGGTCTGAGCCCGAGCGCCTCGCGCAGGGCTTGCCAGACGGACGGCTCCGTCCGAGAATATCGTAGCGATCGGCTCTGCAACGCGGTCAGGCAGGGAACATCCGGGATTCGCTGAAATCGAACCAGCCGCTTTTCGAAACATTTCTTCGGCGGCGTGGAACTTTCCGCGCTCCTGCTGTGTTGTATGGATATGGAAAGCGAACTCGAGAGTGAGAACGACATGGGGAGCTTGGATCCGCTGGCATGGCGTCTGGCGGGCGGCGACCCTGGCGCGCCCCGGGAGCTGGTGAAGCGGCACCACGCCGAACTCTGCCGCTATGCTCAGACCTTGCTGCGCGATGCGCCTGCCGCCGAGGATGCAGTGCAAGAGGCCTTCGAGAGGGCCTTCGCCGCCCTCGGGAAATACCCGGAGGAACGCATTCAGACCCTCTCTTTGCGCCCCTGGCTGTACCGCATCACCCTCAACGTGGTGCGCAACGCCTGGCGGAAACGTCGCCGGGAGGTGCCCGTAGCCGAGATGCCGGAGGGGACCGCCCAGCGCTTCGGAGCAGTGCCGGGTCTCGCTCCCGGCGCGGACAGGGAGGCCTGGCTGGACACGCTCGAAGCGCTGGGGCGGTTGCCCGAACGCCAGCGGGTGGCTGTGTCGCTGCGTTATTTCGAAGATCTGCCTTACGCTGGGATCGCGGAGGCGACCAGCTGGCCGGAGAACACCTGCAAGACCCTGGTGCGCCGGGGTATCGAACGGCTCGGTGTGCTGTTGGACGGAAAGAATGGAATTGGAGGTAGTTAGATGAACGACAAGGAATCGAGAAGGTTGAGTAAAAAGAGAAGCGAGGAGCGTGTGTCCGGGATGCTCAGGGAGGCCGCCTCACGCCTGAGGCCCGGGGAAGATCCGGACGAATCGGTAGGGCGCGTGCTCGCGCGCGGGACCGACCGCCTCTTTTCGTGCGACTCGCCTCTAGGCGAGGTCTACGTCGGGGTGAGCGAGAGAGGCGTACGCCTGGTCGGGAGAGCTGCCTCGCCCGAGGGGTTCGCCCGGCGCTACAGGGAGCGCTTCGGCCGCCTCCTCTCGTGGGGCACGGACGAGACGGCGCGCAGGCTCGCCAAGAGGGTCGCCGCGGCGCTCGCCGGTGAGAAGATCGAGGTTCCGGCGGATCTCTCGGGGACGACACCCTTCCAGCGGCGGGTGCTGGAGGTAGTGAAGGGGATCCCTCGCGGCGAAGTCCGGCCCTACGCCTGGGTCGCCCGCGAGGCCGGTTCGCCGAAGGCCTCCCGGGCCGTGGGCACGGTGATGGCGAACAACCCGGTGCCGCTACTCGTCCCCTGCCACCGGGTGGTCGGGAACGACGGCACCACTGGCAGCTACGCCTTCGGCGCCGAGGAGAAAGTCGGGCTGCTCGAAGGGGAGGGCGTACCGGTCGGGAAATTGGCCGGCTCTCCGTACCTCGCCACGCCGACCACGGGAATCTTCTGCCACGCCACCTGCCGCAACGCTAGGAGGATAAAGCCCGAAAACCGTCGGCGCTTCCGCTCGGCGAAGGCAGCGACGAATGCCGGCTTCAGGCCCTGCAAAGTGTGCCGTCCGGTGGTGGCCGGGTAGCCGGCGTGAGCGATGCGATGGGAACCAGCAGAAAGGAACCAACGCATGAATCTCGTCAAGGACCGCCGAGGGTCAAAGTCGCCGCTGGCCACCGCCCGACACCGATCACGCCTATTAATATCCTACAGAACGGTGGCCCTACAGGGACACCGCCAGCTTCATCTTCAATGGGGCCGATGCCAACTTTTCGAGTTCCTCGGACTCGATGCGGAGATCCCGGGCGAGGTCCTCGGAGCCTAACCCGCGTTGCGTACGCAGTACCTCCCGCGCGTTGGAGACGAGGACCGGTTGCTCGCTGTCTTCGAGCTCGCCCGGCTCCCTATTCTGCCAGCCGTTCTTGGAGTACTGCACCATCGCCCTCTTGCAAGAAGCCTCGCTGAGGAAGCCGAGGTCCCTAGAGTAGCGTACGAGGGCCTTCATCGAGATGCCCCAGCGCCGCTTGAGATCCGCGTACCTGCGCCAGTCGAGCCCACGCGGGAGTTCCCGCAAAGCCGACTCGCGCGGTAACAGGAACGCTGCGGCGAAAGCGAAGGCTTACTGCTCGATGGTCCGGCTGCCGGGCTCGGCGTCGTGGTGCATGACCAGGTGCCCCAACTCGTGCGCCGCGTCGAGGCGGGAGCGCGCGATGTCGTCCTTGTCATCGTTCAGGATGCTGAGCGGTCGATTGCCTATCTAAGTCGAGAAGGCGTCCACATTCCTGTTGTCGTGCCTCAGCCTCGTCACCACGCAGCCCTTGCTCTCCAGGAGGCGCACCATCTTTGGTATCGGGCCGATCCCCATGCCCCACTGTTCCCTGACCTCGGCCGCCGCCTCTATCTCCGCCCTCGAGTCTCCCAGCATGGGGATGTCGGGGATCGCCACCTTGGGAATCTTGAGGTACTTCTCCAGCTCCGCGAGCAGCTCCGCCCTCGCCAGAACCTGCGAGCGCTCCATTTTGCTGGTTGACCGCAGCCGCCGGAAATGCACCTCGTCGTGGCGTACCTCGAAGCGCCGACGACCACCCTCGAAGAACTCGGGAGGAAACCTGAGCGCCCAGCGGAGCTTGGCTATGACGGGGACGCTGGGCTGGCTCAGGCCTCGCTCGAACTGGCGGATGGCCGCCGGCGTCACTCCGACCATCTCGGCGAGTTGCTTCTTGTTCAGTCCTCGGCTTAACCGTGCGAGCGACAGCCATCCCCCGTCGAAGGTAAGCGTGGCCGCTACCGAGTCAACGTCCGCCACGGCGTGAGCCCTCTGCGCTCCGGCGAACGCTACGCCCTCGGCGTCATCTTCCACGATGCCGAGTAACCGAATAGGCATGCGGCCCGCGCCGCCGCCCGCGTCGAGGATGGAGGGACCTCCACGCGAGATGCGGGGTAGCCCGTTCGAGAGATCCTCCCATAGCACGCGCTCGCTGACGTACCCCTTGGAAGAGCCGTAGACCTCCTCCTCGAAACTCGCCGCTACGCCGTCGAAGTTGGTGTCGGATCTCATATTCTCCCTTCAGAAGCTCCGCTTCCCTGAGCTAGCGCTGTCCTGCCAGCGCGCCTTCCCGGAGGATCCGGGTACCTTACGGAAGCAAGGCTGTAACACCGGTGGACCGGATATACTGGGTGTATGAGAATGTTCTCGTTGCTCTTCGTCTTTATCGCACTGGTACTGTTGGTGCAGTTCCTGATCTACGTGATACGGGAACCTACGGACCCTTTTATCGCGGGGGGCATCTTCGTTAGCTTCCTGATCTGCCTGGCTCCGGCCCTCTACCTCCTGAAACCTTTCGGAAGCGCGGAGGACCTCCGGCGCCGCCGGGAGGCTCGCAAGGAGCGCGAGACGCGACGGAAAGACGGGGACAACGACTCCTCCAGAGACTCGTAGCTTCGAGTTCGAGACTGTCAGAGGTTAGCGCGCGACCTGCCGGAAGCCGAGCTCTTCGAGCGCCCGCCTTATGGCCTCGGCTGCCTCGTTCAACTCCGCTGGGTCGGGGTCCTGAACAGCGTTCTCGAAGTTGAGGTCTTGCAGGTCGTCCACTTGCAGCAGGTGAAAGTGGACGTGGGGTACTTCGAGCCCCGCTATCACGAGGCCGACTCTCGAGGGGTCGAACCCTTTTTGGATTGCTTTGCCGATGGACCTAGAGACGGCGGTCAGGTGCGCCGCCAGGTCGAGGTCTAGGTCGAGCCAGTGGTCCACCTCTTGCCTGGGGACGACGAGGGTGTGGCCCGCCCTGATCGGGTTTATGGACAGAAAGGCCACGCAACGCTCGTCGCTCCACACGAAGCGGCCCGGCAACTCTCCCTCGATAATGCGAGTGAACACGGATCCCAAACCCTACCTCCCTACCGTTCGGATGCTCAGGGCCGAGGGTAGCATCTTCTCGAAGCGCCCGGCTACTCTAACCATGCTCGAGATCCAGGGTCATTAGCATCGCGTCCTCGTCGCCGTAGTAGCCTCGCCGGACGGCGGTAGGTCGAAAACCAAGTGACTCATAGAGGATGCGGGCCGCGACGTTGCTCGGGCGTACCTCCAGGTACACGCTCCTCGCGCCGGCCGCAACCGGGACGGCGAAGGCAGCCTGGATGAGGGTGCGAGCGTGGCCTCGCCGGCGCTTTTCGGGACGTACCGCAATAGTCATTACGTGCGCCTCGTCGGAGATCAGCTTTAGCCCGATGTGCCCGGAGACTTCGCTGCCCTCTTCGAGGATCAGGTAGAGGCTAAACGAGCTCTCTATCTCCTCGCGCCAGAGGGCCTCGCTCCACGGCCGGGGGAGGCATCGCCGATCCGTCTCCATAACCTCGGGGAGGTCCGCCGCGCACATCTGGCGCACCCGCGGCTCCGTCAAGCCTTACTCCAGGGGTTGAGGTCGCGGCGCACCTCGGCGTCCGGCTCGCGGACGTAGAGCGGGACGACCTTGCCGGCGGGCACAGGCGAGAGGTCCGCCGAGAGAACATGCCCCGCCGCCGTCACCCGGTGTAGCGGCGAGGCATCCGGCGGGATGCGTCCGATACCGGAGAGCGTCTCCCTGTAGCGAATCGCCCCGTCGCCCACGACCAGGAGCGGAGCTCGCGGCGCAACTTCCATCGCGAGCGCCGACGCGAGGTCCCGCGGCGCGAGGCATAGTATCCCCCCTAGCGCTCCTTCGGTCCCGAAGCGTTGGGCAAATACCTCTCGGCGCCTGGCATCGAGCACGGCGAGGACGTCGGGGCTCTCCACGCTAACCAGAGCCGGGGCAGCGAGGGCGGCGAGGGTCGAGTTCGTGGAGAGTTCCGCGCCGGTTCCAAGCGCGAGGGCCCTGGCCGCGGCTAGGGCGATGCGGATGCCGGTGAAGGTGCCCGGACCGACTCCAACCAGGATGCGCCTCAACTCGTCGAGGTCTGTCCCGGCAAGGCTCAAGGCATCGTGGACCGCCGGGAGCAGGGCTTCGGAGGCGCCGCGTGAGGGGACGGAGACCTCCGCGAGTATCTCCCGTTCATCCTCCCCGGGCCGGGCGACGGCGACGGTCACGACGCTGGTCGAGGAGTCGAGGGCGAGGATCAGCACGTCTTCGAGAGGCGCGTGGCGAGTGGACCTGAGAACCGTACCAGGCGCGTGGTCGGGGAGCGGTGCAGTATCTCCACGACGCTCGGCTCCGCGAGGAGGTCGAGCGCGGGCTCCGCCCACTCGATAAACGTCACGCAGCCCGGCCCTAGATACTCATCGAGCTCCAGCACGTCCCACGCGTCCAACCCCTCCAGCCGGTAGAGGTCCAGGTGATTCACCTTGACCGGGCCTCCGCCGGCGCGGCCCTCGTAGCCGCGGGCGAACTGATAGGTCGGGCTCGTCACTGCCTCCTGGACGCCCAAAGAACGTGCCGCCGCCCGCACGAAGGTCGTCTTGCCGGCCCCGACCTCGCCCCGCAGCACGACGACGTCTCCGGGCACGAGAAGCTCCGCCGCTCTGGCGGCCAGCGCCGTGAGGTCGTCCTCCTCCAGGTTATCTTGGTCGAGGGCTGGTCCCGGCACTCTACCAGAGGCCCGGTTGGATGGGTTCGCGTTCGGCGGTTGGGACACGGGAGACGTTGAGGGTCTCGTAGGTGCTCGGACGCTCCGAGGCGAGCAGTTCCGGCAGGCGGGAGAAGTCCGAGATGAGGAGCGCGCGGTCGGCCGGGGTGTAAAGCGCCCGGCTCAGCGAGAGCGTCGGGAAGACGTAGCGGCCGTCGAGCGGTATCACCCGCCCCCGGATGCGCGAGGCGGGCTCCTTGCGCCCGGTCAGCGACCGGCTAGCGAAGTCTCCCAGGGCTACTACCACCTTCGGGTCCACGGCGGCGAGCTGGGCCATGAGGTACGGCCTGCAGGCGTTGATCTCCGCCGGTTTGGGGGAGCGGCCCTCGGGCGGCCGGCACTTCACCAGGTTCGTAAGGTAGACCCCCTCTCGCTCCAGCCCGGCGGAGGCGAGGAGACGGTCGAGCAGCATCCCCGAGGCGCCCCGGAAGGGCTTGCCCTCCCTATCCTCGTTGAAACCCGGCGCCTCGCCAACGACGAAGAGCCCGGCGTTCAGGGGCCCCTCACCGAAGACGACCTTCGTCCTCGACTGGCACAGAGGACCGCACTTGCGGCAGGCATAAGCCTCCTTCTGCGCCTCGGCGAATTCCACGGGGCCTAGAACTCCTCCTCGGGGAGCAGGTAGCCGAGCAGGACGTAGACGAGTATCGTGGGGACCACGCTCACGCCCGGGATAAAGATCGCAAGCACGATAGTCGCCAGCCTCACCACCGTCGAGTTCCACCCGTAACGGCGGGCGATACCGCCGCATACCCCGTAGATCCAACGATCCCTTCTAGCACGCCTCAAGCCCACGCCAAACCTCCTATACTCTGTCGCTAAAGCGTCCGTCCAATCAAGCCGATATTATCCCCAAAGAGTCTCTTTGTGAAGCACGAGCGGAGTACGAGTTGACTCTGCCCGGGAACGAAGGTCGCCAGAGACCGAAATCTCCCGCAACACTCTACAAGCCTACTCTCGCCCTACCACCACGTTGTCTATTAGCCGGGTCTTCCCGACACGGGCGGCTAAAGAGAGCAGCACCTCGCCGGTCTTCCGCCCGACCGGCCCGAGCGTAGCGCCGTCGTTTGCGGAGACGTACTCCAACTCCAATAGCGGCTCCTTCGCCAGCTCCGCGCGGACGGTCTTCTCCAGGACTTCGGGGTCGGCGGAGCCGGTATCTCTGGCGGTTGAGAGGGCGCGGGGGATAGCGGAGGCGGCAGCGCGCTCTTCTTCGTTCAGGTAGACGTTGCGGCTGCTCATGGCGAGGCCGTCGGGCTCGCGGACGGTCGGGGCGACTACGAGGCGGGTCGGGAAGTCGAGGTCCTGGATCATTCGCCCCGTCAGGAATGTTTGCTGGGCGTCTTTCTGGCCCATGTACATAAGGTCGGGGCCGACGATGTTGAGCAGCTTGGCGAGCACGGTCGCCACCCCCGCGAAGTGACCCGGCCGCGCCGCTCCCTCAAGGACGTCCTCTATACTCCGCACCCGCACCTCGGTCGTGAAGCCCTCCGGGTACAGCTCGGCGGCCTCCGGCATGAAGAGAACGTCCGCGCCGGCCTCCCGGGCAAGCTTCAGATCCTGCTCCGGGTCGCGGGGGTAGCGGGTGAGGTCCTCGTTCGGCCCGAACTGCAAGGGATTGACGAACACGGAGACGACGGCCGCGGCGCACTCCTCCCGAGCCCGGCGGAGGAGCGAGAGGTGACCCTCGTGCAGGTAGCCAAGCGTCGGCACGAACCCGAGGGGCCTCTCCGCCCCATACGACCGCATCTCCGCGATAGTCCTCAAAGTCTTTATCTCCTGGCTCACGCCCGGATTCTACCCCGCGGAGCCGGAGAACCATCCCACAGCCCTGTTCGCATACAGGAACAAACCGCGAGGGAGAGTACGAACATCGTCCGGCTACACCCGCCCCGGCACCATATGAGTGGGACGGGCTTCCCGAACGTCTCCCTCCCACACACTCCGGAAGGCCGGCTTCGCCCTCAACGCGGGAGCTAGAGTATTTGGCACAGGGTAAAACACCACTACAGCAACACTGAGCCGAGCGCCGCGAAAAGAGCTCCGACAGCACCCACCGGCATGTCGTCAAGAGACGGCGTCTACCAGAAAGGCGAGAACCATCTCGATCAAGGAGAGGCGAGGCCGAAACTACAAGCTCCTCAACCATTCTCCGGAGACGCGTCGCTAGCACGATCGACAACCTCACCCAACCGTGCCTGGATCTTGAGTACGTGCTCCAATGCCTCGTGCTCTCCTACCCCGCCCGCCCGCAGCAGACGTAGACGGCTCGCGGCGTAGCCGACACCGGCGTCGGGGGGACGGTTCAGGCGTGTGGCCAGGTCTTCGTAGGCCGGCTCTTGGTAGGGGCCGAGGTTGCGGCTGACGCGGAGGAACTCGACGCAGAGGTCGCGGTGGCGCTCTACGTGCTCCTCCTTGAGGCGCGGGCCACGGGCGGCGAGGCGGTCGGCCCAGCACAGTATTGCCAGCTCCTCCCCAAAGGGTCCGGCGGCCCGGGCGAGCCTCTCGGGCGAGTAGTCCGAGCGAGGGTTGCCCATAAAGCCAATCTTGAGGTGCAGTGCCGTGAGGGTGGCCGTAAGGTCGGTGATCCGGGCGGAGAGCCCGAGACGTTGGCAGACGTGGTTCACGAGGCACGCCCCCAGGGTGTCGTGGGCGACGAAGAGCACCCGCCCCTCGATCTCCCCGCGTGTCACGGGCTTTGCCACGTCGTGCAATAGACCGGCGACGCGCAGCCCCTCGCGGGACCCCTCACCCACGCGGGCCCCTATACGGCCCTCGTCGAGCTCCCTCTCGACGCACCGTATAGTCTCGAGGATGTGACCGAGGGTGTCGAGGTGGTGAAAGGGACCCTGCCCCTGGCCCCGGGCGAGCCGGAGCTCCGGCACCTCGTCGAGCAACGCCTTCGCGTCGAGCGGGGGCGTTAGCGCCTCGCGGATGGACAAGCCCCGGCGCCTCTAGCGCCGCCGGCGCCGCGTCGTCTTTCTGCGGCTGGTGTTGGGGTTGTGGCGGCCCCTGAGATCGCTCGCCCCGTCCTCTCCGTCCCCGGCCGCGTCAAGGTCGACGGTCTTGGCAGCTTTGGACTTGGGCTTCTTGCCCTGACTCTCCGCCTTCATCCGGGCGAGGCGGCGCCTCTTGCTCCGGTCCGTGAAAGCGAAGAGGATAGTGTAGAAGAAAAAGAAGACTGCGGCGACGACGACGGAGCTCAGGCCGCCCGCCCCGAAGGTGTCCGGTGACGCTACGCCCAAGATGTAGACGAACAACAGGTAGAGTAAGGCTGCGAAGGCCGCCCGTTTTATGGCACTCTTCCAGTTAAGATCTTCGAACATAGGCATAACTCCTCTCTACGCGCCAGGCATTCAGCCCGGTCGTTACCTCGTAGTTTATCGTGCCCGCCCACCGCGCGACCTCCTCGGCCGGCACCCTCCCCCGTCCCTGCCCCCCCACCAGCATGACCTCGTCCCCTATCTCTACCTCTTCGTCCACCCCGAAGACGCAGGCATCCATCGTGACCCGCCCCAGAAGAGGACGTCGCCGCCCCCGAATGAGCGCCGCCGCCTTGTTCGAGAGGGTCCGGCGGTACCCCTCCGCGTACCCAACCGGGACCGTCGCCGCGAACGTCGGCTCCCCGACCCTGAACGTCAGCCCGTAGGAGACTCCCTCGCCGGGCGAGAGACGTCGCACGCCCGCCACGTAGCTCTTAAGGGCGAGCGCAGGCCTCAAGCCCTCGACCTCCGGGTCGCCCTCGTCCCCCAGAGGGTGCAGGCCGTAGAGGGCGATGCCGGGGCGGACGCAGTCGTAATGGGAGCGAGGATGCCAGAGGGTGCCGGCGGAGTTCGCGGCATGCACGAGAAGCGGAGCTCGCGGGCCGCCGAAGGGATGCGCGGCGAGCATCTCGTCGAAGACGTCTAGCTGGCGGCGGGTTTCCTCCTCGTCCTCATCGGCGCAGGCGAGGTGGGTGTAGACGCCGACGAGCTGGTCGCCGAGAACTTTGCGGGCCTCCCCAGCCTCGTCCGGCGCGATCCCCCAGCGGTTCATGCCGGTGTTGACCTTCAGGTGGGCTTCGAGTCCGGGCCGCTGCGCGATGCGCCGTGCGCTCTCGATTGAGTGGGCCGTGACCTGGAGACGATGCTCCGCGGCGAAGGCGAGCGCGTCGGGGAGGAGGTCGGTGAAGACGAGTATCGGCGCCCGGAGACCGGCCCGCCGTAGTTCTACGCCCTCCACGACGCTCGCGACAGCCAGGGACTCCGCGCCCGCTTCGAGGGCGGCGCGGGCCACGGGGACGGCGCCGTGTCCGTAGGCGTCGGCCTTTACCACGGCCATGAGGCGAGCGGCACCGGCGCGGCGTTTGAGGGCGCGGACGTTGTCACGGATCGCGCCGAGGTCTACCTCGGCCCAGGTGCGGCCCGGGGCTTCCCTGGGAGCCTTCGGGGGGGGGTCTCCGATCAAGCAGCTAGAGGCGGGGATTCAGGACGTGCAGGGTGAGGATGTCGATGCGCGCTATGACGCCGGCGAGGCGATCACCTTCGACGACGGGGAGTATCTTCTTGCGCTCCTCGGCCATTACGGTCGCGGTCTCGGCGAGGGTCGCCTCGGGGATGACGGTTATCGGGTCGTCGGTCATAACCTCGCCGACGGTGACGCCCGCGCTCTTCAGGGCTTCCCTGCGATACTCCTCCGTGTTGCCCAGAGGGACGAGGCCGCCGAGGATGTCCAGGAAGCCTGGCGCTTTGACCTCCGCGTCCTGGAAGATCAAATCACCTTCGGTGATGATCCCGGCTAGCCGCCCGTCCTCGACGACCGGGGCGCCGGAGATGTGGGCCTCGGCGAAGAGCTTTATGGCCTCCTCAACGGTGCTCTCGGGGCCGAGGGTAGGCCAGCCGGTGTGCATGATCTCCGCGACCCTCATCTCCCGTATGTCCTGCTGATCCACGCCTAATAACCCCCCGCCACCTAAGTTTTACGTCCCGCTGATACTACTCCAAACACGCGTCTCTTACAGCTAGTAGACCTCGGCGAAGGCGCGCGGCAGATAAGGCAAAATATCCGTGGCTGCCATGCTCTCCGGGGGCCAGCCGCTCTCTTCGAGCCACAGCTCGGCGGCCCTCCCGTGCGCCCACGCCCCGGCCCGCGCCGCGTCGTAAGGGTCCGTCCCGCGTGAGAGGAGAGCGCCGATGATGCCCGAGAGTACGTCCCCCGTCCCGGCGGTCGCCAGCGCCGGGTTGCCGGAAGAGTTGACGGCGACGCACTCGCCCTGGGCCACGAGCGTATCCTCACCCTTCAAAAGGACGCAGCAGCCGGCCTCTCTGGCCGCGCGTTGCGCGAAGTGGAGCCTGCGGGCCTGAACTTCCTTCGGGCTCTCGCCGAGGAGCCTCCCGAACTCGCCCGGATGCGGGGTGATGACCGTCGGGGCGTTCCGGCGAGCCAAGGTCTCCAGGCCGGCTTCGGCGAGGTTGGAGATCGCATCCGCGTCCAGCAGGACCGGGATATCCGTGCCGTCGAGAATCCCCTCGACGAGCTTGCACCCGTCCTCCCCGACCCCCATCGCCGGCCCGACCACCATCGCCGAGGCCCCTTGCGCCTGCTCCAGGATGCTCTCCAAAGCGTCCGCGGCCATGTTCCCGCTCCCGTCCTCGGGCGCGCCCGAGACGAGGGCCTCTATGAGCTGGACGTCCACTAGGGGAGCGTCGCTCTCGACGGTGACGACGAAGATGATGCCGCACCCGGCCCTCTGTGCCCCCTTCCCGACCATTACGGCCGCGCCCGTCGCCTCGGCGGAGCCGGCGACCACGAGCAGGGACCCGGCCGAGTACTTGTGGGCCGCCCCCGCCCGACGCGGGACCACGCCCTTCAAGGAAGACGCGTCCGTCCACGTCGCCGCCGGCTCGACGTCGGCCTCGGGGGGGATGCCGATATCTACCACTAAGACCTTTCCCCCGTACTCCTTCCCGGACGAGGCGTACTCCTTGCCCGGCGAGACGGCGCAGCCGACCTTCACGGCGTGAGCGCATACGGTCACGTCGGCGCAGACCGCGACGCCCTGCACCTCTCCCGTCGACGCGTCCACCCCGGAGGGCACGTCCACCGAGAGGATGGCGGCAGAGTAGGAGTTCATAAAGTCTATGTACTCCGCGGCCTCCCCGCGCACCTCTCCATTGAACCCCGTCCCGAGCAGCGCGTCCACGATCAGGTCCACCTCCTCGAAATCGTAGTCAGACTCGTGGATCTCGGAACGGCCCAAAATCCTGACGTTCAGGTTGCGCAGAACCTCCAGGTTGGTCTTCGCGTCGCCCTCGTACTCGTCTTTGGTCGGCAAGACCGCGACCTCGGCCCCGGCCCTGTAGAACTCGCGGGCGATGACAAAGCCGTCCCCGCCGTTGTTGCCGCCGCCGCAAACCACGAGGACCTTGTGCCCGTGGCCGAACGAGGCGTAGAACTCGCGGCCCACGCGGGCCATCTCCGCCCCGGCCCGTTCCATGAGGACGCCGCCGGAGATGCCAAAAGCCTGGGCGCCCTCATCGGCGCGGGTCATTTCGTCGGCGGAGTAGAGCTTCAAGAGGGACCTGCCTTTCGCACGACGCAGACGGCGACCGCCGAGAGCTCGGAGTGGGTGATAGAGATGTGGAGCTCGTCCTCGCGCACGCCGACCATCTCGGCGAACCGCTCTATTTTGCCGAAGATGCGCACTGTCGGAGCCTGTCGGGGGCAGCGCATTACCTCGACGCCGTTCCACTGGATGAGGCCGCAGCCGAGGGCCTTCGTGACGGCCTCCTTGGCGGCCCAGCGGCCGGCGTAGTGGCGTTCGGCGAAGCGGAACTTCTCGCAGTAGGAGATCTCCGCTTCGGTGAAGAGTCTCTGGCGTATCTTTGGCGTCCTCTCGAGGGCAAACTGCATCCGCTCGACGTCTACGACGTCCACTCCTATTCCCGGCACCACGAAGTTTTCCATAGCCCTACATGTTAAGGCAGAGTAACTTCCGGGGAAAGGGCATATAGTAAGGGGATGGACATGATCATCGTTGGCAACCCGAACTCCGGACGCGCGGGCAGCCGTGAGCGCCTGAAGCGTTATGCGGAGATACTTGGCTCCAAGGGCGCCGATGTCGAGGTCTGGAACACCGAGCGCCCCGACCACGCCACGGAGCTCGCGGATCTGGCTGGCGACAGGCTCGTCATCGCCGCCGGGGGTGACGGCACGGTCAACGAAGTCATCAACGGCCTCTCCAGGGAGGCGACCCTGGGGATCATCCCCCTCGGAACGGCAAACGTCATGGCGCGAGAGCTCGGGCTGCCCCTGAAGCCAGAGGCGGCCTGCAAGCGCATCCTAGAAGGTAGGGAGGGCAGGATCGACGTGGGCGTCGCCACCAACCACGAGGGAATCGAGCGCCGCTTCACCTGCATGGCGGGGCTCGGCTTCGACGCGCACGTCGTCAACGAGGTAACCCCGCGCCTGAAGCGATACCTGAAGGTGCTGGCCTTCCCTTTAGCAGCGCTGAAGGTGTATTTCCAGGGGGACCTGCCGAAGTTGCATGTAGTCTACCAGGGCACGACCTACGTCACGCAGTTCGCCATCGTCGCCAACGGCCAGCACTACGGTGGCGACTTCCGGGTAGCCGAGGACGCCGCGCTCGCGACCGGCAAGCTGGAGGTCGTTCTAGTAGACTGGGTGGGCCGACTCTTGAGGGCCGACATCCTCACCCGTATCCTGGCCAAAAAACCTCTGGACCGCTCCATGCGCTCCTTCAGCGCGGAGGAGTTACGCGCAGGGTCTCCTGGCACCCAGGTCCCCGTACAGCTAGACGGAGAGCTCTGGGGCAGGCTCCCGATGTCCTTCCGTATAGAACCCGGCGTCCTGAAAGTGGTTCGTTAGCTCTCCGTTAGCGGCCGAAGAACAGGACGACGAGCACGGGTACGACAGCCTGGAAAAGCTCCCGTGGTCCCGAAGACCAGAACGACCACGGCGTCGTCGAGGCTAATGCACGCATCTCCTTCCGCTCGGAGAGACCAAGCGCAGCAGCACGGTCTCTCCGACTCATCCGCATTACCGGCGTTCCGAGAGGGCGAGCCGGATACCGAGGCGGATCACGACGCTGCCCGTCAGCCAGCGCAGGTAATCCGCGAAGCTGAGCCTTTTCCTTAGTTCCAGAGGGGCGTCGAGATGCGATGTGACAGGTCGCCGAATCTACTCTACCGTCACGCTCTTAGCGAGGTTGCGGGGCTTGTCAACGTCGAGGCCGCGGGCCTTGGCGACGTGGTAGGCGAGTAGCTGCAACGGGACGGTCGAGACGAGAGGACTGAGTATCTCTGGCACCTCCGGCACCGGCAGAACGACGCGCGCCACGCGCCCGGCCTTGTCACCCTCGCGGGCTATGGCTATTACGCGCGCTCCACGGGCGACGGTCTCCTCAACGTTTGAGAGGGTCTTCTCGCGTAAGATACCCTCGCCGAGGACTGCGACGACGGGGCACTGCTCGTCGACGAGGGCTATGGGGCCGTGCTTCATCTCGCCGGCCGGGTAGCCCTCGGCGGGGAGGTAAGAGATCTCCTTTAGCTTCAACGCCCCCTCGAGCGCCGCCGGGTAATGGTGCCCTCGCCCCAAAAACAGCGCGCACCGCGCCCCCGCGAACACCTCGACGGCCTCCCCGATCCGCCCCTCCAGCAGCCCAAGAACCTCCTCGACCTTCTCCGGCGAACGCCTCAGTCCACGCCCGAGCTCCGCAAGCTCCTCCGCGGAACTGGAGCCCCACGTCCCCGCGAGCTCCAGAGCCAGGAGATACAGAGCCGCGACCTGCGTGAGGAAGGTCTTCGTCGCGGCGACCCCAACCTCAGGACCAGCCTTCGTGAGGAGTACGGCGTCGGACTCGCGCGTGATGAGCGAGCCTTGCGTATTCGTCACCGCGAGGACGCGGGCGCCGAACCCGCGCGCCGCCTCGACGGCGGCCAGAGTGTCGGTCGTCTCCCCGCTCTGGCTTATGGCGACGACAAGGGTGCGCTCGTCGCCGACCGGGTCCGCGTAACGGTACTCGCTCGCCACCGCGACCTCGACCGGCAGGCGGGCGAGCCGCTCGATGGCGTACTTGCCGAGGAGCCCCGCGTGGTACGCCGTGCCACACGCGACTACGACTATGCGCTCTATCCCCGAGAGGTCGAGGTCCAGCTCGGAGAGGTCCACGGTCCCGTCGGCGTCGAGGCGACCGGCTAGGGTGGCCTGGAGGGCGGCGGGTTGTTCGTGGATCTCCTTAAGCATGAAGTCCTCGTAGTCCCCGAGCTCTATAGCCTCGGCGCTCCAGTCGACCTCGAAGGTCTCCCGCTCGACGGGTTGGCCGTAGAGGGTCTGTATCTCGACCGAGGAGTCGGTGAGCGTCACGATCTCCCCGTTCTCCACGAAGAGGAACCGCCTCGTATTGCCGAGTAAAGTCTGCACCGCGCTCGCCAGGAAGTTCTCCCCCTCCCCAAGCCCCACGACCAGCGGGCTCTGGTGTCGCGCCGCGACGATAGTCTCAGGTTCCGTGGCGCTCATCGCCGCGACTGCGAACGATCCCTCCAGCCGCTTCAACGTCCCCGCGAGCGCCTCCTTCAACGCCTCCCCGGACGCCACCCTCTCGGCCAGAAGGTGCGCGATGACCTCCGTGTCGGTCTCCGAACGGAACTCGCGGCCGCGCCCCTTTAGCTCCTCCCGCAGCTCCGCATGGTTCTCGATGATACCGTTGTGTACCACCGCGACCTCGGGCCCAAGCGGGTCGCCGCCGCCCGTGTGGGGATGTGCGTTAGCTTCGCTCGGCCGCCCGTGCGTCGCCCAGCGAGTATGCCCTATCCCAGCCCGCACCTTGAAGAAGTCGCCGTCCCTCCGGCCTATGACGCTGGTGAGGTTGGCTAGCGGGCCTACCTCCTTAGCCGTCTCGATGCGGTCCATATCCGGCAGCGCCAGGGCGAGCCCCGCCGAGTCATAGCCCCGGTACTCCAGGTTCTTCAGACCGTCGAGCAAGACCTCGACGCACCGCTCCTTGCCAACGTAACCGACGATCCCGCACATATACGCCTCCTCTACAAGCCCCGGTACATAGCCCGGAGCGACAACGCTTTCGGGGAACCCGAAGGAGGCAAAGCGGAGCAATGGTACTGCCCGGGCGTGGGAGGCGCTTTGTCCCCGGCGTCGCCGCCGGGATTTGTCGCCGCCCTATCGACCGCCCGTCTGCCGAGACGCACCCGCCGAATAACTCGATGAACGTCTGCCTCGTCAACTCCCTCCGCCCAGTGGGCTCGGGGAGTCCTGGCGCTTTGTGTTTCGCTCCTTCTTGCCGGCCTCTTACAGGTCCCGCTCGTCTACACTCGTGTTTTTACTTTGCGATCCTCCGATCTGCGTAGACCACATAGCTTAATGTAATCCGTCGGGGGCGGAAAGGGAAGTGCTATATCCGAAAGCCACAACTGGTTGTGGTCAGGAGCGTAGCACGATAATAGCGCCGACGATTACAAGGACAGCGCCGCCTAGCCTCGGGAGGGTAATGAGGTGAACAGGCAGGTTGAGCAGGCCGAACTGGTCGAGGATAATTGAGGCGATCACCTGTCCCGAGATGATGAACCCTATCGTGGTCGCCGCCCCGAGGCGCGGGGTCAGAACTATGGAGGCGGCTACGTAGAACGCCCCGAGAAAGCCCCCGGCCCACGCCCACCACGGCGCCTTGGAGAGGCCAGCAAGGGTCGGCGCCCCCTCGCGCGTCACGAGCATGGCCACGAGAAGCGCCATCGTACCGACGAAGAACGAGAGAGCCGCAGCCGTTACCGGCCCGCCGACCACCCCGCGCAACTGGGCGTTGACCGCGAACTGCACCGGCACCGCCGTCCCCGCCACCAAAGCCACCAACACCAGGATCCACTCCGCCCTCATCGTTCTCCTCTTCATTGTCGCCGTCTTATACGCCGTACTCTACCTATCCTCCGTCCATCCGTCTCTCCGGTGCCCGGTCGCCGTGTTGGTTGGATCTTCCGTCTTCGCCACGAGCGGTAGCATATCCGATACGATTCAGGCATGGAGAGACGAACCGGAAAGGACGCCCCGGGCGGTACCGGCTTCACCATCCGTCCCGGCAGGCGCAACGACGCTACCGAGGCGGCCCGGCTCTGGGTACGGAGCGCCGAGGAGCATACCCTCTACGACCCCGTCTACGCCACCGCCCCGGAGGCCGAGAAGGTCATGCGCCGCTTCCTAGCCGACCTCTCCGGCAGCTCCCACTCCTGCCTCTTCGTCGCCGAGATCGACGGCGAGGTAATTGGCTTCCTCTCCGGCGAGCTGCGCGAGGGCTCCCCCGCCTTCAAGCCAAAGACCTGGGCCGCCGTCGAAGACATCTACGTCGTTCCCGCACATCGCTCCTTGGGCATAGGCCGCGCCCTCGTCGAAGAGTGCAACAAGTGGGCCCACGAGAAAGGCGCCGACGGCGTCTCCTTACAAGTCGCCGCCGGTAACCTTCGAGCCCGCAAGTTCTACGAGCGATTGGGCTTCCACGAGGTTTCGGTGTACGAAGTGAAGGAGTTTTAGATGTCTATTGCGTAGTTGGATGAGGTAGAAGGGGAAATGGCATATTTGACTCACCAAGGCACCTACCCCCTATAGAAGCAAGATGCTAGCCTATTGCTTCGAAACCTCCTTAACAGGGAGCTTGCGGAAATCTTGCCTTCTCCTAGATTTCCAGGTATAGACTGCAGTAAGAACAAAACTGCCGGGGAAATAGCCAGAGAGGAAAAGACTTTGTATCAGCAAAGGAGAACAACTCTGTGCTTCTCTCCACCGTAATGTAGAGCTTTAGCAGGGTGATCTAGGTGCAGCAGAAGAGATCATTGCTTCCTTCGCGCGTGCTCTCAAGCGCGGGGCGAGGGTGAAACGGATCGAGGTGTCACGCTACACTGGCTCCTTCGGCGAGATAGCCGTACCTCTCTTCCCGAATCACGTCGCAGTCATCTACCTCAATCGCAACTCACTCGATTTGGTGCAGAGGCTGGACGGCCAACTCCGCAAAGAACGTGTCCATTGCGGCGAAGTAGCCATCATCCCTGAGGGGCTGGCCTGGGAATAGGGGTTCAAAGGGGGACTGAGAGCGATATGCTCCCCTTGTGTCTGGAAGATGCATTATTACGCGAGGTGACGCAAAGCGTGGGGATAGATCCGGACGAAGTCGAGATCGTGCCTCTGCTCGGTGTGCGGGACCCTCAGATCGAGCGGATCGGCCTCTCGCTCAAGGCGGAGGTCGAGGCCGGGGGGCTTCTGGGTGGCAGACTCTACGCCGAGTCGCTGGCGAACGCTCTGGCGATCACCCTGATCAGAGAGCACTCTTCCCTTGGGAGGAAAGCCGCCAGTAAGGCTGCCCGCGAGCATACCGGTGGCCTCCCCAGGCGCGCGCTGAAAACTACGATCGACTACGTGGGCGACAACCTCGAAAAAGACCTGACGCTAGTCCAGATTTCGGGGGCAGCGCAAATGAGCCCATATCACTTCTCGCGTTTGTTTAAGGAATCCACTGGGCTTACTCCTCACCGCTACATCATCGAGCGTCGCGTCCAGCGGGCCAAAGAGCTTCTCGGTGACAGCGCCCTGCCCATAGCCGAGATCGCCCTCCTGTGCGGCTTTGCGAACCAGAGACACTTGAACAGGCACTTCAAGTGCCTCCTCGGCGTCTACCCAAAAGCCCTTCGTTAACTCCTCTCTCCCGGTAGTGGCTCAATCATGGGAGGTGAGAGAGGTTGTAGCGGTGCAGAAAGAGCCGCAGGCAAATCTCGTGCATCCGATCCGATTTGGAGAACGACAGGCTCTTGCGCACGAAACGAGAAAGCCG
>JAABVA010001434.1_pt1 | contig 25715 bp, 16 predicted proteins | sample 5560331 | NCBI WGS metagenome assembly JAABVA01 (sample SAMN12812661, study PRJNA571458) | rock metagenome | isolation source: Antarctica rocks | place: Antarctica: Victoria Land, Mt New Zealand sud | collected 2016-01-07
CGGGCCAAGCCCGAGCTGTGGACCCCTGATGGTGGCCGGGTCGCTGCCGAGCCGTTCGCGGCCGCGGTGCGCCACCAGCTCGAAAAGCGCGCCCTGAGCGCAGCCGACCTGTTCGTGTCCCGCACGGTCGGCGAAGAATGGGCGACGGTAGCGCGCGCCGCTGACAGGTTCGGCACGACTCCCGCTGCCAAGGTGGCGAAGCTGGCCCGCGCCGCGGGCATCGACTGCGCCGACCTGTACGGCGCCAACGACTGGGCAACGGCGGTCAGGATGGCCGAGCAGCGAGTCGACACTCGCCTGGCCGCGGTCGACGTGACCATGACCGCACCGAAGAGCCTGAGCCTGGTGTACGCCACCGCCGACCCGGCCACCCGCTCACAGATCGTCACTGAGTTCCACGAGGCGACCAGAGCCGCACTGGGCTACATCGACGACCTCGCATCGCCTGCCCGGCGAGGCTCATCCTCCGGGCAGAGCGGTTACGAGGTCGCCACAGACGGCCTGGTCGCCGTCTCCTTCATCCACGACGAGGCCCGCCCGACTGACCAGTGCCGATGCGGCGACCCGCACCTGCACAGCCACGTGATCGTCATGAACACGGCGCGGGGATCGGAGGACGGCCGGTGGACCGGGGTGCAACTGGACCGGGTCACGACTGCGGCGAAGACCGCGAGCTACCTGTTCAAGGCGGAGTTGCGCAGCCGGCTCACCGAGCGGCTGGGCATGGCCTGGCGCCCGGTGGTGAACGGCAGCGCTGAGGTTGTAGGCATCACCGACGCGCAGCGCCGCCACTTCTCCAAGCGCAGCGACGACGTAACGGCCGAGCAGGTCGAGGCCGGCGAGATGGCCGGAAAGATCGGAGATCAGGTCGCTAGCCGCAAGACGCGGCTGGCGAAGCGGACGCAGCTGCCGATCAAAGAGCGGGTCAGCTACTGGCGGACCGAGGGTGCCACGGTCGGGCTGACACCGGACGTGGTCGCGGCGACGCTCGACCGGCCGCCGGCTTCCGCCGGGCCGGCTGCAGAACGGGACAGCGCGATCTACACCGCGAGTGTGCTGGAGCGGCTCACTACGCAGGCAGCCAGCTTCACCCGCAGCGACCTGCTGCGCGCCCTGGCGGAGGACTGCCGGCAGGGGGACAGCATCGCAACACTGACAGCCCGTGCCGACGCGATCCTGTCCAGCACCCGGGTCGTCGCGCTCGCCGAGGGTGAGGGGGGGCTGACGACCCGGGACGTGCGCCGCGGCCGCGGTGGCCGCGTCTTTGCCTACGCCGTCGAGCAGAAGTGGACGACCCCGGAGCAGCTGGCGCTGGAGGCCGCCCTCGTCGACGCAGCGGTCCGCCGGCAGGGCGCGGGGTGCGCCCAGCTCGACGGCGACCTGGTCGAGGAGGTCATCGGCAGGCAGCCGTTCGTCCTGTCCGACGAGCAGGCCGCGGCGGTGCGGGTCCTGACCATGTCAGGCGCCGGCGTCGACGTGCTGCACGCCTCCGCCGGCACCGGCAAGACCAGCGCCGTCCTCGGCAGCGTGCGGCAGGCGTACGAGGCGGCCGGCTACCGCGTGGTCGGCGCGGCCACGTCCGCGAAGGCTGCCCGCGTGCTCGCCGACGACGGCGGCCTGCAGGCGGCGACCATTGCCCGGCTGCTGCTGGACCTGGAGCGGCCGGAGACCGGCGGGATCAGCCCCCGGACGGTGCTGGTCCTCGACGAGGCGTCGATGATCGGCACGCGGGACCTGGCCGCGCTGCTGCAGCACGCCGAACGGGCGCAGGCCAAGGTCCTCGTCGTCGGCGACACCCGACAGCTGGCCGCCGTCGACGCCGGCGGCGGACTGCGGGCCCTGCAGGACCGGCTCGGTGCCGCCACGCTGACCGTCAACCGGCGGCAGCACGCCGAGTGGGAACGCACCGCCCTCGCCGACGTTGCCGCGGGCACACCCGCCGAAGCCCTCCGCGCCTACACCGCGCACGAGCGGGTCACCGTGTCGGACACCGCCCTGTCCGCCCGTGCTGCGATGGTCGCCGCCTGGTGGGGCGACGTGCAGGAGCACGGCATCGACCGCACGCTGATGGCCGCGGTCCGCAACGTTGACAGGACCGAGCTCAACCACCTGGCCCGCGGCGTCATGCGCGAAGCCGGCCGGCTCGGCGACGAGGAGCTGACCGCGGCCGGTCGCACGTTCGCGGCCGGCGACCGGGTCATGCTGCTGCGCAACAGCGCAGCGAAGCGCCTCGACAACGGCGACACCGGCACCGTGGCCGCCCTCGACGACGGCCGCCTGGTCGTCGACCTCGACCGCGGAACGACCGTCACGCTCGACCGGGCCTACCTCGCCGCCGGTCACGTCGAGCACGCCTACGCCGCCACCGTCTACAAAGCCCAGGGCAGCACCGTGACCTCCGGACATGTCCCTCGGCACCGGCCTCGGCCGCGAGGACGGCTACGTCGCGCTGAGCCGTGGCCGTGCGGCTAACCGGCTGTACCTGGTCGAGGGACAGGCGCCGGGCGACCCGGAGCTGGACCTACCGGACCAACAGGCCCGCGGCGCGTACGAGCAGGCGGTGAAGACGCTGGGAAGCTCGCGGGCGAAGCGGCTCGCGCTCGACAGCGCGGCATGGGGCGCCGACGCCGACCAGCTGGCGGCACAGCTGCAGGAGACGGCCAGGCTGCTGCGCCAGCGGCCGGCGTCGGACACCGCTCGGCTGCCAGCACTGCACGCCGAGGTCACCCGGCTGCAGGCGCAGGTCGGCGACGCCGGCCAGCGCCTCGACGGCATCCGCGCACAGCACGACCAGCTGCGCCGACGCGACCCGCAGCGCCAGGTCCTCGCCGACCGCATCGACCGGCAGACCGGCGCCCTCGGCCGCCTCGAGGAGCAGCTGACCGGCGTGCGCGCCACCGTGGCAGCAGCCGAGCTGGGGACGACGCCGCGGGACGCCTGGGACGCTGCGCACACCGAGCCGCTCGAGCGGGCCGTGTCCGCCGGGCGCGAGCTGGGCTGGCGTCACCGGGCCGAGCAACGCGCAGTGCGGGCCGTCGAGCCTGCGGCGGTCACCGTCGAGCTGCCGCCCGTCACGGTGGAAGCGCCGAGCCGCGTGCTCCGCCGCGGCCAAACGCGCCGATAGGCCGACCATGGACGAGATCGACAAGATGCTCCAGCCCTCCCGAGACGCTTTCGCGCTCGTAACAGCCCTCTTTGACGAAGATCGCAGCCCCGAGACTCTGCTTCCCGTGGTGAACCGACCGGAGGAGTCAGCCGACCGGATGAGCCACCTCGCGTCCCCCGGTGTGTTGGACCGGGCTGTGGAGACTCAGACCGCTGTCAGTTGTTGAGGTCCGTCTCCCACATCCGAAAGGGCCTCTCGCGGTTGTCTGCCGCGTCGCTCTGCCCCTGCAGGATCACCTCCCGTGGAAGGTCCTGCGGGTCACGGCCGAGTAGCCACGCGCCGTACTCGGTGTTGGAGCGGGCGAGCCCGTTCCACAGCGGGCAGACGGCACGACCGCTCCTGCGGCGGGGCCACCCGCCGGCCGACGGCCGCAATCAGCATTGACGAGGAAGGGGCAGGCGTGGCCCCGGCGACGACGATCACCCCCTCGCACCGGGGGTTGCGCTGCTGAGCCCCCGGGCCCGAACCCACGTCGCCGGGACGCGAGGCCGTGACTTGACAGCTCACGACAATTCGACCAACAAGCTGCTCGAGGCACCCGCGAACCACCACGCTCTTGGAGGGCGCCTCGACCGAGAGAGCACGATGGCGGCGGACGTGTCGGCCCCGCTCGCGGACCACGGCAACCGGCCAGTTGGCACGTGAACCGCGGCATGGGGGCGATTCACGTCCTCACCAAGGGCGAGTACACGACGGTCCTTCGCGGCTCCCCAACCTGTCTTGTCACCTCTGGCTCGACATGACTCAGCGGGCGGACCCGTCGCTCGCGGCCGACGGCGCCGCCGGGCCGGGAGCTGCTGTCTCGATCCGGTCAGCGTTAAACGACATCCCGCACCGGTCGCCCATCGCCCACTGCGTCGCCACTAGCCCGGCAACGGTCACAAGCATGCCCTGTACCAGCCGGCCCGAGGGGGCACCCGACAGCCGCACTGGCATGATCTCCGCACCGCCGCTGTGCAGCACCACCAGCTGCACCAAGAACAGCGGCAGTCCGTTGTCGTCCGCCTTCGGCCGCTTGGACTCGAAGTCCACCACCGCCACCGCCACCGGCGCAGCAGCGCACAGCAGCGTCATCCCCGAGGTGTCAATCGGCAGGTTCTTCATTCGATCTCCTCTGTCTGTAGCGGTCCATATCCGTCCAGTCAGTAATCTCCGCAATCGCCGGGGACGGCTCGACCACGTGGCAGGACGACTCAGGACGTCCTCCGCCGTTCAAGTCGTCCCCGGACGTCTCACCGTGCGGTCTGGAGCCAGCGCGCTGCGGTCCGTAGGCTCGTCGGATGCCGTCACCGTCCTGGGCACGCGATCTGGCCGGGCAGCACCTCGCCGCCCCGTTGCCACGTCGCTGGCGGCACGTCCAGGCAGTGGTGGAGCAGGCAAGCACGGTCGCGCCCACACTCGACGGCGACGGCGAAGGCGATCTGCTCGTTTGCGCAGCCTGGCTTCACGACATCGGCTACGCGCCCTCAATTGCCGATACCGGCTTTCATTCCCTCGACGGCGCGCGCCTGATTCGCCGGCTTCAGGGCGACGATCGACTTGCCGGGCTCGTCGCATATCACACCGGTGCCGCTGTCGAGGCGGGCCTTCGCGGATTGTCAGAAGAGCTGCATGCGGAATTCCTGCGGGAACGCTCGAGGGTCGCCGACGCACTTTGGTACGCGGACTTGACGACCGGGCCGGACGGCCGCCGGGTCACGGTGGACGAGCGACTGGCCGACATCGAGCAACGCTACGGAACGGGCCACGTGGTCGCGGAGTCCGTGCGACTGTCACGACCAGAGTTGCTGGCCGCCGTGGATCGCACCCTGCAACGGTCCTTGGTTCAGCCGAGGTAGGGTTCCGGCTCGCTTGCGAATCCGCGGTCGATCCGGAGGCGCATCTCTGCGTGAACGTCGAGTTCGGCGACCTGGGCTCGGCTGAACCAGTCGACGCGGGGCGACTCTGCACTGGTCTGGATCGTGCCGCTGATGACGCGTCCACGGAAGCAGATCGAGAACTGTTGGCGGACCTCGCCGTCGGCGTAAGCGATGACGTGCCGCGGGTTGCTGTAGATGCCCACCAGACCCGTCACCTCGATGTGCAGGCCGGTTTCCTCGAGGGTCTCCCGGACCGCGCTGTCGGCGACCGTCTCGCCCGGTTCCTGGCCTCCTCCTGGGAGCGCCCACTTGCCGTTGTCGCTACGACTAATGAGCAGGACCCGGTCCTGATCGTCGAGCACGAAGGCAGTTGAGGCGACGACGATGCTGTTGGCAGTTGGTGCGTCGGGGTCGTCGAGATAGTCCGTGCGTGCCATAATGCCTCCAGTGCTTCAGGACCAGGCCGGGACGGCGCCCGACCAGATGCGTTCGAAGGATGCGACGTAGGTGAGGAACAGCTCCGCCTCGGACAGCCGTCGCAGGTGCAGCAACGGGGCGTGGGCAGCGGGCAGGCCGTGGACGTGCAGGCTAACGAGCATGTCGTCGTCGAAGCGGTAGATCGAGTTGTAGAGGGTGGTCCCATGCAGCCGCACGTCGACCCCGGCGACGTCGACGAGAGGCTGGTAGTGCACCAGCACGTTTCGGATCTTGTGAGCAATGGCCTCGTCGATGCCCTCTTCCTCACCACGCAGTGCCACCGCAGCGCAGTCAGGATCCCCGAGTAGCAGGCGCACCTTTGCGCCTGCCGTCGTCCGAGCGGCCATTAGTTCGACCGTCCGCGGGTTCTGCTCAGGCAGGAAAAGACCGGCGAACACAAGCACGTCGATCTGCTCGACAGCCTCGACCAGGAGGCGTGTCCAGAGCCCAGCGGGCGCGTCAGCACGTCTCGGGTAGAGATCAACGAGTTCCGAGCGCCCGACGACTGATCGCTGCTCGTCGTCGAGCGCGTCCGGCCACAGGTACGCCTCTGACTCGCGGAGGAGTGCGCCGATCCGCTGCCGATGGCGTCGGTAGGGAAGCCGGCCGAGAGTGATCCAGCGCTGGACGGTCTTCACGTCTACGGCGAGGTCGTCTGCCAACCGCTCCGGCGAACAACCGGTGCGAGCGAGAGCATCGCGAAGCCGGTAGTTAGACACAGCGCCTCCGCGGACGGCTAGGGACGTCTCCTGTCGCTGCCATTCAACCCCTCGGGGCCCGCGAGCAAGAAACGAGGCGCGGATTCCGCTACGGCGTCTGCCGCGGAGGCTTCGCACCTCGCCTCCGGTCCCCGTGACTACTACCGGCCCGCTAGTCGCTTTCCCAGCCAGCCGCTGCCCCGGCCCGGCTGTGTGACAAACGTCTGTACGGGATCAAGAGGGGCGGCTACGCCTCCTGCAGACCTGCGGCGGGCCTCCTCCGTCGGCCCGTCCTCGGACCGCTGAGGAGTTCAGCGGAAGGAGTTGGGTCACGTCGCTCCGCAGACACCACTCGATTGCACGGTCCCTTCCCCGAGAAGAAAGCCCCGGAGGCTACCCGCCCATGGTCGAGCCACTACCACGGCTCGGTCCCCCTGCAATCGTTGCAAATTCAAGTGAAGCGCCGGTTGCGCTGGGACCGAGCGGCGGTCATGGCACCATCACTCCAGACGGCGGGTGAACCAAGCGGAGGAGTGGAATGGCCGAACAGGACGATGACCAATGGTTGGAGCCTGGTGCTGCGAGCGACGAGGACGCCGATACCACGCAGATCGACGAGTATGACCTGACGTCTTCACCCAACGACTTCAACGTCTTGACGATCTATGACTTCATCCGCTCGGGTGCCGTCAAGATTCCCGGTTTTCAGCGCAACTACGTGTGGGACATTCGACGCGCGAGCAAGCCTATCGAGAGCCTCATCATTGGTCTGCCTGTGCCGCAGGTCTTTCTTTACGAGCAGGGGCGCAACAACTTTCTAGTGATCGACGGTCAGCAACGCTTAATGACTATCTACTATTTTATGCAAGGTCGCTTCCCGCGTAAAGAGAAGCGCGCAGAACTTAGGCGAATCTTTGCGGAGCAAGGCGCGATTCCCGAAGAGACCTTGGCTGACGACGACTATTTTGACAAGTTCAACCTGCAGTTGTCGGAGATCTCAGTCGGACACCCCAACCGGTTCAATAAACTGAATTATCAAACGCTCGAGGATTACCGTACCCAGTTCGGCCTGCGGACCATTCGCAACGTCATCGTCAAGCAGGTGCGCCCGTCAAACGATGATTCATCTATCTACGAGATGTTCAACCGGCTTAACACGGGTGGCATCCTCCTGACGCCTCAGGAGATCCGAGCGAGCTTGTATCATTCAGATTTTTACGACCTTCTGTTCAAACTGAACATGGACCCGAGGTGGCGAGCGCTCCTGGGACAACCCGAGCCTAATCTGCACATGCGCGACATAGAGGTGCTCCTGCGGGGCATCGCCATGTGGAAGGCTGGCAATGTCTACGCTCCCTCGATGGTGAAGTTTCTGAACCGATTCTCCAAGGACGCCCGAAAGTTTACTGATGCCGAGATTCGGGCCGTCTCTGATCGTGTCAACGTGTTTCTAGTCGCTAATACGACCGTTCCAAGGTCGCTTTACCTGACCCGACAGCAGCGCTTCAGCCTACCGCTGTTCGAGTCGGTGTTTGCTGCTTCCGCGGCCAAGTTGGACTCAGATCCAGAATGGAGCCTCTCCCCAGACGCCGTAGCGGAACTAGCCGCGGACGAAGATTTTCAGAGATACTCCCAAGATCAGACCACGAATACGAGTAACGTTAAGGGACGGCTCACAGCCGCTCGCAGGGTCCTAAAGGCGGAGTGACGAGCCTCGAATGAAGTCCCCCGTCGCGGCACTCAAGGACGCACACGACGCCCTTCGGACTCTCGTCCTCGAATCGGAGCCCTCACTCGCAGTTGCCGCGTCGGAGACGTTGTCTAAGTCTTTACTGCTCGCCGGCGCGAGTGAACTCGAGGATGACGTCCAGCGGATCCTAATCGAGTATTACGAAGAGGCTACTGCGAACACGGTACCTGCGGTCGAGTTCATCCGACGCAAAGCTCTGAAACGCCAGTACCACACGCTGTTCAGCTGGGAGGCAGCCAATGCCAATACGTTCTTCTCGTTCTTCGGTCCGGACTTTCGCAAATTTATCGACGAAAGGCTGGCGGCGAATTCGGGTCTGAAGGACGCCATCCGGGACTTCCTGCGCTTGGGCTCCCTCCGGAACCAACTTGTCCATGGCAACTTCGCCGCTTTCTCTCTGGACGTCACTGCCGAGGAGATCTTCTCGCTCTATCTGTCGGCGATCGGCTTCCGAGAGGCGCTCCCTGGACTCCTTCGACAGGAGTTGGGATAAACCCTTGATCGTCCCAGGGGTCCGCAAGTGGACCAACCCGGGGAACTCAACAAGTCGGCAGGACACCTCCAGCGAGGTAGGGAACGCTCGTGTGCCGAACGCTGCCGTCGCCCTAGGCCGCCCTCCCGGGACCGGGACGCCGACGCACGCCAGCGATTGGCGAACCATTCCTTGAGGTCCGTCTGCACCTCCGGAAGCCTGCCCGGTGTGTCACTACTGCGAGTTCTTCTCTAGGCTGACTTGGTATCCGTTGTGGGACTGGAGAGTAGATGAGTGCTGAAGGCGGTAACGAGACGGCCCCCGTCGACGATCGAACGCCGATCCTTAGGGGGGACCGCTTTTACTGTCCCCTCTGTAGTACCTACGCCCACCAGCTCTGGAGTTCAACTTGGGTGAGGGTAAGGGGCAGTGCTTTTTCGCAGATCGACTTCTCGGTGAGTGTTTGTGAGGCCTGCAACGAACCGGCGGTTTGGAAGGACGGTGACGGGAGCCTGCTCTACCCGCGCAACAGACTGGGGCCTGAACCACACCCGGACATGCCGACAGGCGTGCTGGACCTCATTCAGGAGGCGCGCGAGGTGTCGTCCGCCTCCCGCAAGAGTGCGGCTGCGTTGTTGCGACTAGCGCTTCAGGTCCTTGTCGATCAGCTCGAGCCCGGCAAGGCTTCGATCAACGACAAGATTGGTGCTTTGGTGCGGAGAGGCTTAGACCCGCAGGTTCAGAAGGCGATGGACGTATTAAGGGTCGTTGGAAACAATGCCGTTCATCCCGGAGTTATCGACCTTGAGCAGGATGACGAACTGTTGCCCGCGCTTTTCGGATTACTAAATCTAGTCGTAGAGCAGGTCATCGCGCGCCCTAAGCACATCGCATCCTTATACGGTGCATTACCCGCCACGGCGCAGTCGGCCATCGCGCGCCGGGACGCACCCGCGAAGCCTTAGACGGTATGGAGGTGGCCCATCAGTTGGGCCGGGACCTCGCTCGCACGTTGTCGTGGGTTGCCGGCCGGGCGAACCTGGGCCGGTAGAGCCAACATTTGCGGGAGGTCCCGGTGGAACGAGAGCGTACGAGCGTCGGGCTGGATGTGCACGCCCGGTCGGTGGTGGCCTACGGTATCGACGACGACACGGGTGAGATGTTCCGGGCCCGGCTCGTCCCACAGCCCGAGGCGATCCTGGGCTGGCTGAGCGAGCTGCCCGGCCCGGTCGCGGTGGTCAATGAGGCCGGACCGACCGGCTTCGGGTTGGCCCGATTCCTGACCGACCATGGGGTGCGGTGCGTGGTGGCGGCGCCGTCGAAGTTGCAAGGCCCGTCGGGGGATCGGGTCAAGACCGACGCCAGGGACGCGCTGCTGCTGGCCCGGCTGCTGCGCCTGGGGGAGGTGACCGCCGGTCGCGGTCCCGACCGTGGCCCAGGAAGCCGCCCGGGACCTGGTCCGGGTCCGGGAGGACGTGCGTGGTGATCTGATGCGGGCCCGGCACCGCGTCTCGAAGCTGCTGCTGCGCCAAGGGATCGTCTACTCGGGTTGGACGGCGTGGACCGCGGCCCATCACCACTGGCTGCGCCGCCAGCGGTTCGACCAGCCGGCGCTCGCCGCCGCTTATGACAGCGCGTTGGAGACGGTGATGCTCACCGGCGACCCGCGACCGGCGGGACCGGCTGGACAAGGCGATCGTCGAGCTGGCCCGCGATCCGGCGGGCTTCCGCCCTCGGCTTACCGCTCACAGAAGCGATGCCGGTCACGAACGGCGACATTCCGCGTAATTAGCGAAGTTGCTATGGCACGAGGGACGTCCCCGGTCTTCAGTGAGCTTGGGATAGTGGAACTTCCAGCGTCTCCGTAGGAGTTCGTATCTGCTCTCGCTTACTTATCCTGCATCCCAGCTGTCGGCGCGAGCCCGGCGGCACCCAGAATGTGCTCTGCAATCTGCGCCGGGAGAAGACCACCTCGGACAAGGAGCCCGCATTCGAGATTGTGCAGCATGGCCTTGCCGGTCAGGTTGGCGCTGCCAATGAGAGCGACGCACCGATCGACGACGAGGACCTTTGCATGCATGGAGGCGCCAGACGGGCGTAGGGTCCCTGGCCAGCAGAGCTTTCGAGCCTGAAGCCCCGGGAATGGGTCGCTGACTCCGTTATAGTGCGGGTTGTCCTCCGGCCGCTCCAAAAGCAGCGTTACGTTGACACCACGTTCGACCGCTCGCTCGAGCGACACTCGGACGTCCGCGCTGGGATGCGTGGCGTAGCTCACGAGGATCAATCCGGTTGTGGCCGTGTTGATGAGGTCCGCGACGACCGCGACGGTCAGTCTGGTGGATGCGGCCGAGGACTCCGGGCCCGTCCACACCGGCGTGACCATGGGCTGCTCCGCTGCTGCGTCGAGCCGACCCAGCAACAGGCCGCCAACGAAGGCTCCGTGGTCCTGTTTGGCGTACGCTAATGCGTCCTCGACCGCCTTTCGTGAGGACGGCAGCGCGGCTATGGTGCGCAACGCGCGCAGCCTGTCTGGCCCCTCGACGAGCGCGTGGGCCAGGGTCCGGGCAAACTCTCGCGGAAGTTCGCGAGACCATTCCCGCGCCTTGGCGGCGGGGGTCATGGTCACCACTTGATGGCCAGGCCGTCGCCCAGATCCACGAGCACGCTGCGATGCAGCCACCTGTTGCCCGCTTCGCAGCTGGTCTCGGAGGCAAACAGGCAGGCATGGCAGGCGGCGACGTGAAGCTGGTCGCTCGGCGACTCCGGGATCCGCTCGGCACACAGGGGATCCGACGAGCAGGTCCGTGCATCCTCAAGCGCCTGGTCGAGCAGCCGGCCGAGGAAGCGAGCGTCTGCCAGGGCGACGAGACCCCCGAGTGTGCCTTCGCTGTCGCTCGCGGCAGTAGACAGCAGCAGACCAGCTGTTGGCGCAGCGGACGTCCCGACGTAGAGCCGCTCCCGAATGCTCGCTGAGGAGTACCCGCACTCCAGTGCCACTTGCCGCAGCAGCAGGTGGCTCAAGGTATGAATGAGCAGGTAGCGCGGCACCGGGAACGAGGGGTCGACCTTGCGATCTCGGTTGCTGCTCCACCGCCCGTACGCGCCACGCAACGCCTCGATGTGCGGATGGTCGTCAATTGCGTGGCTCCAGCCCGCCACCAGGTCCTCCCGCAGCTGCAGGAAGATCCCCTCACCACGGCGTTCGACCGCGGGGACCCACCCTGGTTTGCCGATCGACAGAGGGGCCCGCTGCGGCGGGTCGAGCTCACCCTGACCCGGAGCGTCGATGCGGGTGAAGCCGAGCATGGCCTGGACCTCACGGAGGCGCTCCACCTGGACGACCTGTTCGAGCAACGTCCGGTGCTGCTTAGGGGACGCGATGGGAACGGCCCGGAAATCGTCGTCCTGTTTCGCGGTGGTCGGGTGGCAGAACAGGTCCCACTCGGCGTCGAGGAGGCCTCTGTCGTCGTGTTCGCTGTCGCCCTCGCGGCGCGTCCGTTCGCCCTCAACCGCAGCGGTCAGCTCCTCTGCAGTCAGTTCACGCAGCGCATGCAGCGCGGGCACTGCGGCGACCACCGCCTGCAGAACCGCCGGGCTTGGCTGTACCGACAGGATGTCCCAGTGCTCGGCAATCAACGCGGCGACCGGGTCCTCATCCGGCAGGTGCAGTGCGCTGACGGGCACGCCGAACCACATGTTCGACGCGCCGAGCACCATCAGTTTCAGCGTCTGGTCGCACGGGGCGAACGTCTGCAGATGAGGGTGTCGCCCCCGGCACCGGGGCAGATTCGGCGCGCCCTTCGTGCCAGCGGCGTCGCTGATGTTGCGCTGCCTGTCACAGGCGATGCACCGCACCGTCACGCGCGGCCCGAGGATGCTGCCGGCGTCGCGCATCTCCAGCTGGGCACCAGGACATGGCTTCTGCGCTCCGAGATGCACGAACTCGCGGTACGGGAACTCATCGAGGTGACCGCGGGAGCAGGCGACGACGAAACGGGCGGGGATGCACGGTCGCCGCTTCGACGTCGCTCCTGGCTGCTTCGGGCAGTGCCGATGCGTCCACTTCGCCAGGTCGGGCCGTCGGCCCCATCGGTGGATGAGCTCGAGCTGATCCACGCCATCAATAGGGAGCAGCTGGTGGCACACAGGGCAGCGCAACCACCGCGGGAATGTCGTTACCGGCACGCCGACTGTGGTGTTGGGGTCGTCGAGTGTCGTGGAGTCGCCGGGGGCGGCGCGTAGTGACGTGATGCCCGCCCCGGGCAAAGCGTGCTGCACCTGGGCGAGCAAGCGCGGCTCGGACACCACTGCTCCGCCCGCTCCCCACGCGTCGAGGCCTCGAACGATGACGCTCATCCCCGGCAAGTCAACGACGGCTCCCACGCCTGCTGTGGTCATCAACTGACTTGGGCGAGCATTGCCGATCCGGGTGGGCTGGAACGGCCCGCTCGTCATGCACTCGCCCCAGGAGCCGTTGCAGCGGCAGTGAAGTCCCACGCGGGGGCTGACTCCCACATTGCGTCATCTCGCCGGAGCTGGAGCAGCACCTCGGGCTCGACGTCGCGCAGGCTCATGGGGGCGCTCCACTGGTCCCACGGGACCTCGTCGGGTTTGCGAAGCAGCCCAGCCGCCGCCTTGGGGCCGGCCTGGTAGCCGAGCTGGCCCACCGGCAGCTTCGTCCGCTTGTTCAGCCAGTTGTCGAGCTGAGCCTGAGCCCGCTCGGCGACTTCCTGGCCGATCGGGGCGGAGTCCGCGACAAGTTCAGCACGGTCCCGAAGCGCCTCGAGCAGGTCCGCGACTGCCGCAGCACCTAACGGCGCCATCTGCGCTCCGAGGTTGGGCAGCGCTCCGTCCGTGGCGTGTCGGACTGCGCCTACCAGCACTCCGGCGAGACCGCGGTCGAGGGCGCGCTTGCTGAACGGTGTGGTCGTCAGTCCTTCGACCCGGCGCCCAAACGTTGCGTGCTCGTACTCGAAGTGCTCGAAGTGCGCGAGGTCCCGTGGACGGTTCCACTGGAACAAGGTCAGGACGAGACCGGGCCCGTCGACCGAGCGGCCCACCCGCGAACTGGCCTGGATGTACTCGGCCATGTTCTTCGGCTGCCCAGTGACCACCATCAACCCGAGCCGCTGCACGTCCACACCGACCTGCAGCATCGACGTCGCCAGCAACACGTCCACCGGCCGCAGGTAGCCGGCGCGCACGGCAGCCTCGTAAGCGGACTTGTCGGTACGGCGCAACGCCCGCAAGGCCTCCAAACCGGGCGTGCTGTCCTGCGCAGGATCGAACCGCCGCTCCAGGTCGGCCAGCGACTGGGTGATCTTCCGACTCTCCATGCGGCTGGTGAGCTCGGCGATCACCGGTCGGCGACGCTTGACCAGCGCTGCCTGCCGTCCGAGGCGGTCAGTGACATCGTCCTCGGCCAGACGCCGCATACCGGCAAGCTCTCGGGTGGAGGTGAAGTAGTCAACGACCGTCATGTAGGGGTCAGCGGCAGGGCCATGTTGGTCGAACAGCACCTGACCGAACTCGAGCAGGGCGGTCATGACACGAATCTCGACTGCTGTCAGACGCTCTCCGGGAGCGAGGATGCCCCGGTAGCGCCGGGCCGGCCTAGCCCGCGAAGGCTCGACCCGCCGGGAGAAGAACGTGTTGCCGGCGTCGATCAGCGGCGGGGGAAAAACGGCCAGCCCGCGGGCAAACACCTGTTGCACCTGTGCCTTTGCCCGCCGCACTGTGGCGGTTGACGCAACAAACACCGGCCGCACCTCACGGTCACCCTGGATGCGAGTGCAAAGCCGGTCGACCAGGGTCTCGTACAGCCCGACCATCGAACCGAGAGCGTCGCTGATCAGGTGCAGCTCGTCCTGAATGATTAGATCCGGCGGACGGAGTCGTCCGACCGGCTGTGGGTGCGTGCCTGGTAGGTCGCCGGCCTTGGGGTGTCCCCCGTCCTTGCACCACTCTGCTGTGTCCGGGCTGCGGTAGCCATGCCGCTCGCAGGAGCTGGTGACGTGGCCAAACAGATGTGCCGTGGACGACCGCCACGGCAGCGACGCGAACTTGTCGACGGTGCCGATCACCAGCGCAGGGGTGAGCCGGTAGATCTCCTCGTCCACCACCAGCGCCGGCAGGCCCAGGCCCTTCGACTTGGCCCGGCTGAAGGGGCAGCGACCGTCAGGGTCACCGCAGAACAAAACAATCCTGCGCCGCGCCTTGTCCGCGTAGCCGTCACGCCCCAGGTCCAAGCCCGTGCCACACCACGGGCAGGTGGCGAACTGCTGCAGGCCACCGACCTGACCCTCACCGGACCGAGAAGCGGCGTCCTCGAGCTGCCGAAGCGCCTCGTCGAAGGTGTTCGGAGTGACCTTTGAACCGACCCACAGGCCGATCCTGATCGGAGTCTCGCCCCACCGAAGGTCGCCGCTGGCTACCCGCTCCTGGCGCAGCAGCTCGCAGGCACAGATGAGCGCAGTGGCTCGCTGGAACTGCTGAGCTGTGAGCAGGCGCAGGGTGTAACGCATGAGCACCGCGACACCATCGGTGCCGCCCCGCGCGTCCGCCCCGGCACCGACGAGGCCCTGGAGGCGGCGGATTGCGATGGTGTAGGCGGTCAGGCCGAGATAGGCCTCGGTCTTGCCTCCGCCGGTGGGGAAGAACAGCAACTGCACCTCCCCGTCCAGCAGCGGACCCCTGCGAGCATCCTGGTGCGTTGGATCGGTGAGCCCGGGCAGGCACAGCAGCACAAACGCCAGCTGGAAGGGACGCCAGCTGCGGTTCTGGGGTACCTGCAGCTCGGTGAGCAGGGACCGAACGTCCGCGCCCGGCTCGGCGCCGCGCCGGCGGACAAGCTCACTGCGGACCCGCTGCTGCGCCATGGCCTGGTTGGCGAAGCGGAACGCCTCCCGGGCCTGCGGGTTGTCCCGCAACATCCCCACAGCGCGCTCGAGCCGGTCCGCGACATGACGCGCGCGCTCCACCGCCGGCACGGCGACATCAACGAAACGGGCCACCTCGGCGTCGCCTGTGATCCGGACCGCCTGCTTCTCCAGCCATGCCCGGTAGCCCTCCACGAGCGGACGCAGCGACCGCACATAGTCATCGCCCTGCATCTGCGCGCCCCCGAGCGTGCTCATGTCCAGGTCGAGCCCAGGGGTGTCGGCTGGGTCCCCGGCGATCACGGCCGGGACGTCAGCGGTCGGGAAGCACGTGGTGCGCAATCGCCACGCCCGGACCTCGTGGGCCCGCGTGTCAGCGTCGACGGCGCACTGCCGTCCGGTGGCGTACAACCGGTGCTCGCGATGCTGGAGCGCGAGCAGGCGAAGTTCCTCGTCGGTGTCGCGCCGCAGCTCCGGCAGCTCGGGATCGTTGTGCCCGAGGAACACCGGCGAGCCGCCGTCCACGGCCGTGACGATCAGGCCCACCTGGAAAAGCCGCTCCCGGTCCGGGGTCTCCTGCCGGATGGCCTGCTCGTTGACCAGGAAGAGCTCGACGACCCTACGCCCGTCGCGGCGGCGGACCCGCCACTTGACCAGCACACCTTCTTGGTGGCCCTCGGGGATGCCCTCGCCAACGCCCTCGGCGTCTACCGGCACCTCGACGGATCCCTCGACCGGCACCCGGTGCCAGACCGTGCGGGGTTTTCCTCCCTCGGTCTGCTGCGTCTCGGACGGGCCCCGCTCGTAGCGGCCCCACGCCGCGGTCACGCGGAGCGTGTCAACATCCTGAGGCACCGCACAGGCCAGACCGATCGAGGCTGCGGCCATAACCCGCCCCCGGACAGCCGCAGGCGTGGGCGCCTCGTCGGTATCGGTCGGGTCGAGGTCGATCCCTGCCTCGGCCACCAGTTCCGGGCGGTTCTCGACCCCGTCGTCCTCAGCTGCGGCGCCGTCTGCGGCGGGCGGCTCCTGTACCTCGGTCCGGCGAGGGACCAGGCGACCCAACAGGTAGCGCTCCCCGGGCGTGGTACCCGGCGGCAGCTCCTCGGTCGGACCATCCCACGGGCCAAGCAGCTCACGCTCGAGCATGTCCTCAAGCTGGGCCCTGACGTCGAAGCCGCTAGTCGGATCTGTCACTGCCGCTCCTGGCATGTTGATGATGACCTGCAGGGTGAAGAGTTTCGAGCGCTATCGAGGCCCTCCGACAGGAAGTCGTTCGGACGGGATGCCGGAGGCCGCGGCTGATCAGCGGGTCCGACGAACACGAGGGGCAGGTCACTGCTGGGCTGCTCGGCGGTGATTCTCGACCAGCAGGCGGTCGAGCAGCTCAAACCGGGCCTCGGGGGACACGGTCCAGCGGATGCCGATCTTCGTGGGATGGTGGCCGATGCCGAGAGGCAGGTCGGACCAGCCGTACGCGGCCAGCACCGCGTGGTCGATCTCCCGGTGGATGTCCCGCAGCGCCGCGATGGCCGGATCGGTGACCGTCGGGTCGTGGACCTGGTTGTAGAGCTTGGTGAGCCCGAGAGCCCGGTTGAGCATGACCTTCCGCCGCTCGGTGTCGAGCCGCTCGCCCCACTCGGCCATCCCGGCCGTGCTGGCGGCCCGCGGCAGGGTCATGAACACGTCGGAGGGGGCGTAGCGGATATCCGTACGCATCGTAGAGGTGTAGCGGATAGCCCAGATCTGGTGCGCCGACGACGACAGCAGAGCCAGGCTCCCGAAGTCCTGGATTGCAAAAACCCCACAAACATTTGCAAACACCTGGCCGGTCGGCACCCGGACCGGCATGAGAACGTTGCTGACCAGTGAGATTGCCAGTACGTGATCGAGACGCGAGATGGCCTCGTACAACTCGGGTCGTCGCCTCAAGAACTGCCACCAGGGAGCGGCCCTGCCGTGCGCTGTTCGCGCACGCTCCGGCTTGACCAGCTCCTCCACTTGTCTATACGGCAGGAAGTAGCCAGCAGCTTGCTCCTCTTCCAAGTTCTCGAAGTTGATGACCCATCTGCTGGCGGAGGTGTCCGGTCGTCGGTTAAGGTCGGCACCGATGACGTAGGGGAACAGGACGTCGGCGTTGCGGGGGTCGGCAGCCAACATGCCCTGAGCCTCAGCTGGCCCCAGGGTGAAGCCGAGCCCAAGGACGATTGAACCCTGGAACACCAGGTCTTCGTTCTCCACCAACGGCAGTGGCCTGCCGGTTTCGCAGAGGAACGGCTGGAGGTCCACGCCGAGGCGCGGCACCGCTTCCCCGTCGAGTACGGCCCGGGAGCTGACGGCCGTTCGGCTGAGCCAGATCTCGACGATCGACAGGTTGGCGCTCTTGCTCGGCCAGGGGTGCGGGCTCGACCCGCGGCGGGCGGTCCAGCCGCGCTTCTCCATCTGCAGCAGACCGACCGCGAGAGTGTCCCCCTCCACAAGCGTGTTCGTGGTGACGTATCCGAGCTGCCCCTGCGCGCCCAAGAGCCGATCGGCGCGCAGCACGAACCGGCCCGCGAGGTCGCAGCTCCCTTTCTGCGCGTGGCCGTCCCACACTTGCAAGCCCGCCAAGTAGTCAGAGCCGAGCGCTCCCGACAGCTTTTGTCCACCCAAGAAGGGTGGGTTGCCGACGATGGCGCTGAAGCCGGGCTGGGCGGCGTCGGCGAAGACCTCCGGGAACGCCAGCGGCCAGTGCAGCGGTCGTCGCCGCTCTTTGCCGGTCGGTACGCCGGTCTGGACTGCGTCGACGAGCTTGGCCAGCGACGTGGAGATGCCTGTGGTGTCGTACTCCCAGACCCCCGCTTCGATCTGTCGGAAAGGAATGTCGCGTTGCTTCGGAGGCTTGGCTGCTGCCTGCAGGCCCACCCCTGTCAGCGCATCGGCGACAGCCACCAAGGGTTCCACAGCCGACTGCGCCTCGCGGAGCAGCCGCATCTTGTGCTCCACATCCCGAACAGTGACGACGGGCGTGGCGGTGATCCGCCGGCGGGTGTCGGCGGCTTCGCCCAGCATTCGCCGCCAGCCGGCCCCGTAGTCGAGGGTGTTGCGCCGCAGTTTGCGTCCGGCGGCGGGGTCGAGGTGGAGGGCCTCAAGTTGAGCCAGAGACGTGATGCCCAGCAGGGAGTCACCAACCACGAGCCTGTCGTCGAGGAACCCGAAGGGGCGTTCGCGGTCCATGGTGACGAGCCAGAGTGAGAGCTTGGCCATCTCCACGGCGAGGGGGTTGATGTCCACCCCGTAGAGGCAGTGCTCGGCCACGAGTCGACGGGCCCGCAGCTGTACCCCTTCGACCTCGGCGTCGGCCGTCTGCTGGGTGCGATGCGCGATGGCGCGGCTGGCTTCGGTGTCCCCCTCGCGGTCCCACGCCTCGACGACACGATCGGCGAGGAACCGGCACGCGGCAACGAGGAACGCGCCGCTGCCCATCGCAATGTCCGCCACCCGCAGCCCCAGGATGTCGGTGGAGGGCCGGAGAACCCACGAGGTGGCGTCGAGGGTCTCCAGCGGCCCGGGACGGTAGATCAGCGGCTCGAGCGTGTGCTGGACGACCTCTTCGGCAAGGGAACGGGGGGTGTAGTGCGCGCCGGTCGATGCGCGTCGGAAGGAGGGGGCGACATAGCGGACGCCTTCCGGGGTGACGACCGGTCGGTCGCGGTCGTCGAGGCGGATCAGCACAGCGAGGGGCTGCAGCCGCCGGGCCATCTCGGCGCCGAGGATCTCGTAAAGCCCGAGCATGGTGCGTGGTGGCGCCTCCTGAGCGAGCCACAAGGCGGCGCTCTTGCTCCGGGCAGCTGTGGGCTTCTTCTCCCCTACATAGGTTGTGGCGGTCCAGAGCTGTAGGGCGTCCACCGCGTCGAGCGCGTCGGCGAGCCCGAGGAGGGCGAGCCCCTTCTTGCCGCGCTTGTCCAGTGCGATCACCGGTTCGGTAGCCGTGCGTACCTCGAGCTCGAGCAGGCCCTCGTAGACGTAGCCGATCTGCTCGACGTCAAGTGCCCGGAAGGACAGGCGGCGACGTTCCCCGGCCAGGCGTACGTACTGGACCGCCTCGAGCACACGCAGAACGGTTAGGTCGTCGACGGGAGGCGGCGGGCCGTCGCGGCCCTCCAGCCAGGGGAAGCGGTCCGGGTCGAACAGGCCGCCCCCGTAGGGAGGGAGCCGAAGGTCCTCGTGGGCGACCCCGCCGTGCAGCGCCCGAGCGAGGGCCAGCATCCGGTGCCAGGCGCCGGTGCGGTGCTCGAGGGTTTGCTCACCGTGGACGGCAGCGCGCTGCTCGAGCTGCTCGACCAGGCGTCCGACCGAGTACGCGGTGTCATAGCGGGCGTCGTCGCTCGGGAGAAGGCGGCGTTCCTCAGCGAAGAGCAGGAACACCACCCGCATCATGACGGTAACGACGGCGGCGTACAGCTCGTCGTCGCTCACCTCGCCCAGGATCACTCCGTTGGCGTAGCGGTCGAGTTCGTCGAAGCGACGGACAAGCATCTCCACGGCGGCGCGGACCTGGGCACCGAGGGCGGTCGTGACCTCTTCTTGTGCCCGCGCGCTCTCGTCCAGTAGCGCGGGCAGCCGGTCGGTCGTATCGACACCCAGGAAACGGCGCCGATGCAGCAGGGCGACGAACGCCGCGAAGGTTTCAGGTTCCTCACTCCACAGCGTCGCGTCGAACACGCCGACTCCGACGGGACGTCCACGGGGGCCCAGACAATCGCCCACCAACGGCCGTCTGAGACCAGCCCCTGCGGGACGTCGCGGGCGCGGAGCAGGGCAGCCAGCCGCTCGACCGGGCTGGCGGACCATCCGGCCTCGACGTAGCGGGCGAGCGGGTGCCGGCCCCAGGGCGCCCAGCGTCCCAACAGCCGCCACGGGCTCATGGCAACGGCTGCTCCTGACGGGCCGCCGGTCGTGGGAGTGTCATCGCCGTTATCGGTTTCGCCGATGTCCTCATCGTCCTGATCCTCGGGGGTGAGATCGGCCGGCTCGCGGTCGGCGCCGTCGTCCTCATCAGGGTCGGTGCGGAAGCCGAAGTCTGGCCGGATCAGGACCCCATGCTCGGCGACGGTCTCCGCCATCGAAGCAGGGATATCGCTGCCTTCGACATATGCGCCGTCCCACTCCAGCGCGTCAGCGAACAGCTGCTGCCCCAGTGCCTGGCGCGCACCGTCCTTCGTGTCCATGAGCGCGGCTACCGCGGCGCGGGTCCTGGCTCGGACGGCGGCGGGGACGGCAGGCAGCCCGGTGGGCCAGATTCGGTCCGCAACTGGGACGGTGAGGAAGGGCCCGGATTGCTGGATCAGCTCGAGCCAGGCGTGCCGGCGGGCAGCTCCAGCTGCGCTCACAGGGTCTCCCGCCGGGTGACGAGCAGCACGGCGACAGGGAAGGTGAGTTCTCGGACCCCCAGGTAGCGGCGCTCGACGGTGGCACGCTCTTGGAGTCGTTCGTCCTCGAGCCCGTCCAGACGCGCCCGCCAGGCGACCCGGTCGGAGTCGAGTTGTCGTCGCTCGGGCTGGTCAAGCTGGTCAAGTCGAAGCTGCACTGGCCCGTGTCCGCCGAGGGCGTCGCTGAGGGTGCGGCGCATGTAGGTAGTGATCACGTCGACCGTGGTGAGCTCGTCGGCCTGCCGACTGGCGAGATCCCGTTCCAGCGCGGCCTTGCGAACTGTCGCGCGGGAGGCGATGTCACCGGCAAGCAGCGGACGGAGTTCGCTCCAGCCGGCGGTCAGGCGCTGCGCTGTCGACGTCGGGACAGGTCTGCAGGCGTCCGGTTCGAGTGCCGCCTCGACCGCGTCGCGAATGGCCTCGAAGCGGCGTTCCTCCACCTCGATACGCCGGGATCGCCCGGCTGGGGGCACCGCGCGGGCAGCGAGTAGGACCTCCTCATGCAGGCGGGTCCCGTCCGCACCGACGAGGACCAACCTGGTGACGACAGCCACCAGCATCTCCTCGGGCCTGATCTCCCCCGGCAGCTCGGCGACGACCCCACTAACGCGGGTGAGCGCTGCCAGCTCGCCCCAGACCGCGCTGCGCAGCAGCCTCTGGGACTGATCGACCAGACGCGAGCCGAGATGGGCGTGCACGACGTCGGGGCCGGCGAGGGATCCGTCGAAGGTCAGAGGACGTCGGCGGTCGAGGTCGAGTGGGTCGTGCAGCCCGTCAAGGGTGCGCTCCCAGCCGCGGGTCAAGGCGGGAGCGTCCACGAGCCCGCCACCGCGGTCGATCAGCGCGGCCTGGCCGGCCAGTTGGAGCGCGGTGTCCACGACTCGTCGGACGTTGGCGGGGGCGACGTGCAGAGTTGTTGTGCTGCGGCGCAACTGCTCCCGCAGCCGGACTACCTGCGCGATGAGGTCCTTCTCGGCGCGGACGCCCGTCGTCCCCGCCGGTGGGGTGAAAGCGTCGTCGAGGACCGGCCGGCCGAGCATGCGTGACTCGACGGCCCGGGACATGACCGGGTTGACCCGGCCGAGGTCCTCCCGCTCCTGGGCGACCTTCGCCGCGACCCGGCTGAGGAACTCCAAGTCGGCTTCGAAGCTGCCGCTTGCCGCCTGCTGCCAGCCCGCACCGACGAAGTGCGCCACATGAACGGGCTTGGTTTGCCCGAACCTGTCAAGCCGGCCGATGCGCTGCTCGATCCGGTTGGGGTTGAACGGGATGTCGACGTGGATCATCCGGTGGCAGTTCAACTGCAGGTCGATGCCTTCGCTGGCGGCGTCGGTGGCCAGCAGGATGCGGACAGGATGTCGGTCCGGGGGTGCCTGGAATGCGGCCTTGAGGTGCTCGCGGTGTTTCTCCTCGAGGCCGCCGTAGAGCAGGCCAAGGCGGTCATCCCCGAGGCCGCGAGCCCCAAGGATCCCGGCGAGCCAGATCTGGGTGTCGCGGTACTCGGTGAACACGACGACGCGTTCGTCGTTCCATTTCCCGTCAGGGCGGCAGATCCGCTTCAGCTCGGAGACGAGGTATTCGGCCTTGCTGTCAGCGGGACCTGCATGGGTGTGCGCCCACCGCTGGAGGTCGGTAAGCGCCGCGTCCGCCTGCGGGGTCAGCTTCGTAGCGGTCCCGATCATCAGGGCACCCTCGGCCTCGGAGCCGACGGCGTCGTCGGGCTCGTCCTCCCACTCGTAGTTGGTGTCGAGCGGTTCGACCGAGGTGTCTGCGCGCAGCCCCCGGACGGTCGCGGCGTGCTGTTCGAGGGTCTTCGCGAACGCCGCCGCGGAGGAGAACAGTCGCTTCTTCAGCAGCAGGGTGCTGAGGTCGTTGCGCGACGGTGAGCCGGTCCGCAACGCGGCGTATCGGGCCAGCAGGTCGTGGCCCTCCCGCTCGTGGTCGGTGTAGTCAACCTCCAAGGCCGCCGGCGGTAGACGCACCGCGAACTCGGGATTGCCGTCGGCGTCGGTCACGGTGTCCTTCAGCCGCCGGACCAGGACCTCCTGCAGCGCTTCCTGGTCTGGCGGGACGCCACGGGTGAAGCGCCGATCGTCGACGATCTCCAGCAGCGCTTGCCAGGACTCGCTGTAGCCGTTGTGCGGGGTAGCCGACATCAGCACCCTGTGCTGGCTATGCCGGGCCAGCCGGCGCACCGCCTGCGTCTGCAGGCTGTCGACGGCGTAGCCGCTGCGGCCCTTGGTCGGCGACGGTGGCGCGCAGTGGTGGGCCTCGTCGACAACGAGCAGATCCAGGAACGCGGGGTGATGCGCGGTCGAGTCGAGAACTTCGTCGAGGAGCCGCTGCACCCGTGGTGTGCGCAGCCAGGGCAGGCTGATGATCATGCGGGGGTGGATGGTGAACGGGTTCGCCTGCAGCCCGTGGCTGCGGCGCAGCTCCTTCAGAGCCGCGCTGTCGAGGATGGTGAAGGGGAGCCCGAACTTGTCGCGCATCTCCTCGCGCCACTTGACCGTCAGCGGCGCGGGACACACCACGAGCACCCGTCGGGCTCGGTGGCGCAGGAGCAGCTCCTGGATGACCAGGCCCGCCTCGATGGTCTTGCCGAGCCCCACGTCGTCAGCGATGAGCAGCGCGACCCGCGGCATGCGGAGCGCCTTCGCGACGGGCTCCAGCTGGTAGTCCTTGATCTGGATGCCGGCCCGGAAGGGGGCCTGCAGCGTCGTGATGTCAGCGGACGCGACAGTGCCCCAACGGACGGCATCAATCAGGGCGCCCAGCGTCTGCGGGTGGTCCCAGCGGTCCGGGTCGGGCACGTCCGGCAGCGTCCCGGACGGGATGATCGCCCGGCCGGGCTCGACTTCCCAGACGACCGAGAGCTCCTCACCCAGGTCGTCTTCGGACACCGACGTCAGGGTGATAAGCGTTCGGCCGGGCAGAATGGTCTGCGCGAGCTCGTCGTTTGGGAGGGCGGCGCTGCTCAGGTCCGATACGACCCATTGCTGTCCTCTAACCCGGACAAGCTGGCCGATGTCGAGCGCCATGTCGCTCATGCTGGGCTGCTCCGGCCGGTGACCGGCCGGCGGAGACGTTGCCCCGCGAGACTTGGTCGAACAGACGGGCTCAGGCGCATTTGTCTCCGGTGGTGATGCTGTGATCGTTCTGCCACCGTAGCGGGAGAGGGCTCAGCACGCGGACGTTACGTTGTCTTTGTCGCCTTTGGCGACCCGCCTCGCTGGGCCAGTTCCGGGTAGTGACCCCCTCACGAGACCTGCGACATGTCTGACCAAGGGGTTGGCACCCCGGTGTACCGGTGAGGTCTGGCAGCCACGCTGGCAGCCAAGCGCGTCATTGCGACTACTTCAAGGTGAGTCACGCACATCACAGCTGAACACACCTGCCCTGCTCGACCAGCAGTACCCCGGTGAGATCGGCAGGGGAAATTACGTCAAAGGCGAGGATAGCTATGAGTTACTGCGGTTTCTCCGTTCAGCCTATGAGGAGACCGCGGGACGCGAACCGAACGCGACAAATTGGACGTTAATGCATGAAGACCAAGACCGGCCAGCTTGAGCCCAGGTCTCTACCTGTAAGCATTCGCGGATCAGCTCCACGAGGTGTGCAACAAGGTGGAGAGATGCTCCTCGGACGCGTCCGTCCACTCGATAGACTGATCGCTGTTGTGCCTTCTGGATCGTAGGACGTTGCGCCAGCCGAAGGTGCCCGGAGAGCCTGTGAATGACCACAGGCTGTGTAGCACCGCATGTCGCTGCTGGAGCGGTTCGTCAGCGTCTCCTGGAGTACAAACCCGCGGGCAGACTCCGGGTCAGTCCGGGCGGGTGCAGGCACGTCCATCGGCGTCGCAGTACCCGTTGCAGTACTTGCGAGACCGGTCGGGGTGTCGTTGGCGATCCGCATGCGCCTGCACCCTCAACGGATCTTGCAGGCTCAAGCCCTACCCACCGCCCGGCGTCGGGTAGCGCCTGGCCGCTCTGACTCGAGAACGAGCTCGCCACAGGCCCCTTTGCCCAGAGCTGAGGAGGGCTGCGGTTGCAGATTTCGATCCCTGACTGCCAGCGCGGCGAGTAGGCATCGGTGTCGGTCCGCCTGAGTGCATATATGCAGGTCAAGGGCCTTTGCGGTTAGCACAAATCCCTCTGGGCCCAGTGGACGGGGCCCTGGCCACCACGCTGACACCATTGCCCGACTCTGTGCGGGCAGGCAGACCGGCTGACGAATCTCGCACGCGAGACTGCTCAGCGTTAATTCCACCAGCACCCGTGAAGAGTCCGCCCGTGGGGCATCGGCGCCCCTCCCGACCTCACCGCCAACACACAGGTCAGAGCGGGTGGGCCGTCGGGGGATCGAACCCCGAACCCGCGGATTAAAGGGCGGCTGCTAATGTCGCTCGCCGTTAATCCGCTCGCTAAGTCGTAGTATGGCTCATGCCGCGAACTGGTCGTCCGAAGGCGCCGTTGGAGCTGACCGAGCAGGAGCGTGAGCAGCTCAACCGCTGGGCGCGGCGGCGCAAGTCGGCGCAGGCTCTGGCGTCGCGGTCCCGGATCGTGCTCGGCTGCGCCGACGGGCTGAACAACAAGGAGGTCGCCGTCCGCGAGCGGGTGTCGACTGTGACGGTCGGCAAGTGGCGGTCCCGGTTTGTCGAGGCCCGCCTGGACGGGCTGGCCGACGATCCTCGTCCTGGCCGCCCGCCGACGGTCACCGGCAAGCAGGTCGAGGACGTCGTGGTCGAGACCCGGGAGTCGACGCCGACGAACGCCACGCACTGGTCGCGGGCGAAGATGGCGGAACGTTCCGGCCTGTCACCGTCGACGATCGGCCGGATCTGGAAGGCGTTCGAGCTCAAGCCGCACCGCGCCGAGGGGTTCAAGCTGTCCAATGACCCACTGTTCGTGGACAAGGTGTACGACATTGTCGGGCTCTACCTCGACCCGCCCGAGGCAGCAGTCGTCTACTGCGTCGACGAAAAGAGCCAGGTCCAGGCCCTGG